>Ga0326727_10008913_pt1 | contig 25095 bp, 12 predicted proteins | sample MB2enrmetagenome_FD_207643 | JGI IMG/M metagenome (GOLD analysis project Ga0326727, IMG submission 207643) | Lab enriched peat soil microbial communities from McLean, Ithaca, NY, United States - MB29MY | ecosystem: Environmental > Terrestrial > Soil > Wetlands > Peat | place: USA: New York... | reverse complement strand
CGTCGAAAGCGAGGAAGGCGAGGAAGCTCAGGCTGCGGAGGAGGAGTTCTCCGGCGACGGCGAGACGGCGGTCGCCGGCAACGTCGACGAGGAGGACCTGGGGCGCACCGACGATCCCGTTCGCATGTATTTGCGTGAGATGGGTTCGGTCGAGTTGCTGTCGCGCGAGGGCGAGATCGCCATCGCCAAGCGCATCGAGGCCGGTCGCGAGATGATGATCGGCGGCATCTGTGAAAGCCCGATGACCATCCGCGCGGTGCTCGAATGGCATGACGCGCTGGTCGAAAACAAGATGCTGCTGCGCGACATCATCGACCTTGACGCCACTTATGGCAGCCCCGGCGAAGGCATTTCGGAAGAGGAACTGGAAGCCGGTCCGCCCGAAGAGAACGTGGTCGGCGCCGGCCCTGCCGCACCGGAGGAGCCCCTGGAGCCCGAGGGCGACGGCGAGGGCGCGCCGGAAGGCGAAGGGGGACAGGCGGTCGGCGAAGAGACCGAGGGCGAAGAGAGCGGTATTTCCCTGGCGGCCATGGAATTGGCCCTGATGCCGACGGTGATCGAGACCTTCGAAGCCATCGCCGAGACCTATGGCAAGATGTCCAAGGTCCAGGAGCAGCGTCTGAACGCCCTGCAGAAGGGGGAGACGGCTCCCCCCGCGGTGGAGAAGAAATACGACAAGCTGAAGACCGAGCTGGTCCATCTGATGGACGGCGTGCATCTCAACAATGCCCGCATCGAACAGCTGGTCGACCATATGAACGAGCTGAATCGCCGGCTGATAACGTTCGAAGGCAGGCTTTTGCGCCTGGCGGAATCCTGCAAGATCAAGCGCCAGGATTTCCTCGACAGCTATTTCGGCTTCGAACTGAATCCCAATTGGCTCGAGCACGTGGCCTCCCGTCCCGGCAAGGGCTGGAAGGACTTCACGGCCAAGCATGCCAACGACATCAACGCCATCCGCACCCACATCGGCGAAGTGTCGCAGGAAGCCGGGCTTCCCATCTCGGAGTGGCGTCGGATCGTCTCGACGGTGCAGCGGGGCGAACGCGAGGCCAGCAAGGCCAAGAAGGAAATGATCGAGGCCAACCTGCGCCTGGTCATCTCCATTGCCAAGAAGTACACCAACCGCGGCCTGCAGTTCCTGGACCTGATTCAGGAAGGCAACATCGGCCTGATGAAGGCGGTGGACAAGTTCGAATACCGTCGCGGCTACAAGTTCTCGACCTATGCGACCTGGTGGATCCGCCAGGCGATCACCCGCTCGATCGCCGACCAGGCGCGGACCATCCGCATTCCGGTCCATATGATCGAGACGATCAATAAGCTGGTGCGGACCAGCCGGCAGATGCTGCACGAGATCGGCCGCGAGCCGACCCCCGAGGAACTGGCCGAAAAACTGTCGATGCCGCTTGAAAAAGTGCGCAAGGTTCTGAAAATCGCCAAGGAGCCGATCTCGCTCGAGACGCCGATCGGCGACGAGGAAGACAGCCATCTGGGCGACTTCATCGAGGACAAGAACGCCGTTCTGCCGCTGGATGCCGCCATCCAGGCCAACTTGCGGGAAACCACCACCCGTGTGCTGGCCAGCCTCACCCCGCGTGAGGAACGGGTGCTGCGCATGCGCTTCGGCATCGGCATGAACACCGATCACACCCTGGAAGAGGTTGGCCAGCAGTTCTCGGTGACCCGCGAACGCATCCGCCAGATCGAGGCCAAGGCGTTGCGCAAGCTGAAGCACCCCAGCCGTTCGCGCAAGCTGCGCAGCTTCCTCGATACCTGACCCGCACTGTCGAGGCGCCGGCGGGAACGCCGGCGGTCACCCGCATTTGAACAGCGCCGGCGGCAACGCCGGCGCCCGGGCTCAAGCCGAAAGGGCGTAAGTCCGCCGCTTCGGGTCGGAGGCCGGGCGGGGACGCCGGCCCTGCCGAGCCATCTTCACAACTTCCGAAAGATCGTCGGTGCCACCTGGCGCAGCGGCAGCGCAAAGCCGGCCGTTGCCTCGGAATGGCCGATGATCAGGAACCCTTCCGGGGTCAGGTGCTCGGACAGATGCGCCAGCACTCTGGCCTGGGTCGGCTTGTCGAAATAGATCAGGATGTTGCGGCAGAGGATGATATCCATGTCGTGAGGCAGGCGGTAGGCCTGGTCCATCAGGTTCAGCCGTCCGAAGGCGACGTCGCGGCGCAATTCCGGGATGACCCGCACCTCGTGGCGCGAGGGCTCGCGGGCGCGCAGGAAATAGCGGCGCCGCAGCTCCTTGGACACCAGGGCGATCTGCTCCTCGGGGAAGATGCCGAGATGGGCCTGGGCAAGGACATCGAAGCTGATGTCGGTGCCCAAGACCCGCGCGGTGAAGCCAGGGTGGGAACGCGCGAATTCCTTCATGACAATGGCCAGCGTATAGGGCTCGGCTCCGGTGGAGCAGGCTGCGCTCCAGGCGGCCAAAGGCCGGTCGGCGCCGGCGCCGGTGTCGGCCTGCAGGGCGGCCAATCCCTGCCGCGCCAGAAACTCGAAATGCCGCGGCTCGCGGAAGAACTCGGTCTTGTTGGTGGTGACGGCATCGATCAGGTGGACGAATTCCCGGTCCTGTCCGTCGCCCAGAACATGCTCGCAATAGGCGCCGAGGTTGGCAAATCCCAGGTGCTTCATCCGGCGGCGCAGGCGGCCTTCCACCATGACCTTCTTGGCTGCCGGCATCCGAATGCCGGCATAGTCTTCGATCATCTCCGCCAACTGGCGGAAATGCCCGGTGCTCAGTCCGTCCCGGATGTCCAACTGGGGGTCGTCCTTGGTATCAAGATTGAAAGTCCCGTCGATCATAGCGCGTAAAGGTGCTGTCCGGCGAGGACTGCCCGCTGAAAGCCGGAAGGGACTTGACCCGAACGATATCACACTGGAAACTCACCGTCCCGTCGGGCCGGTCGGTCCGGCGGAACGGTGGGGCCCGTAGCTCAATGGTTAGAGCCGGCCGCTCATAACGGTCTGGTTGCAGGTTCGAGTCCTGCCGGGCCCACCATCTTGCAGCCGCTCCGGACAGGCGGGCAGCTGCTCTCGCCAAAGGAGCTCCCATGTCTGACGCCATCTCCGGCGACGCCACCCCCCCGACCATCCGTCTTGCCGACTACCGCGTTCCCGATTTCCTGATCGATACGGTCGATCTGGTGTTTGACCTCGGCGAAAGCGAAACCCGCGTGCGGGCCGGTCTGGCGGTGCGGCGCAATCCGGAGGCGGCCGTGCCCGCGACGACACTGGCGCTGGTCGGCGAGGCGCTGGAACTGGCGGGACTGGCCATCGACGGCGCGCCGCTGGACCCCGCCCGCTATCGCCTGACGGCCGACAGCCTTTCCATCGACGGCGTCGGCGCGGCGTTCCGCCTGGACATCGAGACCATCATCCGGCCCCAGGACAACACCGAACTGTCCGGACTTTACAAGTCGGGCGGAAATTTCTGTACCCAGTGCGAGGCCGAAGGGTTCCGCCGGATCACCTATTTCCTGGATCGACCCGACGTGATGTCGCGCTACACCACGACCATCTCGGCCGACAAGGAACTGTACCCGGTGCTGTTGTCCAACGGCAATCCGTCCGGCTCGGGAGACCTGGCCGATGGTCGGCACTGGGCCAAATGGGTCGACCCTCATCCCAAGCCATCCTATCTGTTCGCCCTGGTGGCCGGTAATCTGGAGGCCTGGCGCGATAGCTTCACGACGAGATCGGGCAAGTTGGTTCCCTTGGCCATCTGGGTTCGGCGGGGTGATCTCGACAAATGCGCTCACGCCATGCGTTCCCTGCAGCGGGCGATGGCCTGGGACGAAGAGGTGTTCGGTTTGGAGTACGACCTCGACGTCTTCAACATCGTCGCGGTGTCGGACTTCAACATGGGCGCGATGGAGAACAAGGGCCTCAACATCTTCAACACCAAATATGTCCTGGCCCGCCCGGAAACCGCGACGGACCTCGACTATGAGGGAATCGAGGCGGTCATCGGGCACGAATATTTCCACAACTGGACCGGCGACCGGGTGACCTGTCGGGACTGGTTCCAGCTGTCCCTGAAAGAAGGGCTGACGGTCTTCCGCGACCAGGAGTTCTCGGCCGACTGCGGTAGCCGGGCGGTCAAGCGCATCACCGATGTCCGGGCCTTGCGGGCGCGCCAGTTTCCCGAGGATGCCGGTCCCCTGGCCCATCCGGTGCGGCCCGACAGCTACATCGAGATCAACAATTTCTATACGGCCACGATCTATGAGAAGGGCGCCGAAATTGTGCGGATGATTCATACCCTGCTGGGGCGCCAGGCGTTTCGCAAGGGGATGGATCTCTATTTCGCCCGACATGACAACCACGCCGTCACCATCGAGGATTTCGTTCAGGCGATGAGCGATGCCAGCGGCATCGACCTGACCCGGTTCCGGCGGTGGTACGACCAGGCCGGAACGCCGGAGCTGTCGGTCAGCGACGCGTACGATGCCAAAACCGGCGTGTTCTCACTGACGGTCCGTCAACAGACCCTGCCCAGTCCCGGCCAGCCCGAGAAGCTGCCCTTGCAGATTCCCCTGGCAATGGGGCTGCTGGCCGCCGACGGAAGCGAACTGGCGACCCGGCTGGAGGGCGAGGACCGTGCGATGGCCGGGACCCGTGTGCTGACCGTGACCGAGGCCCAGCAGACGTTCCGCTTCGTCGATGTGGCGGCGCCGCCGGTGCCGTCGCTTCTGCGCGGCTTTTCGGCGCCGGTGAAACTGAAAGGGGTCGCCCCGGAACGGCTCAAGTTCCTGGCCGCCTATGACAGCGATCCCTTCGCCCGCTGGGAGGCCGGACAGCAGGTGGCGACCTGGCATCTCCAGGAACTGATCGCGGCGATCCGTGCCGGGCGGCCGCTGGTGCCCGATGCCGACCTGATCGAGGCGATGCGCCGGACCCTGGCGGCCGACGACACCGATCCCGCCTTTGCCGCCCAGGCCCTGCTGTTGCCCAGTGAAGCCGCCCTGGCCGATGCCATGGCCGTGGTCGATATCGAGGGGATCCACCAGGCCCGCCAGTTTCTGCGCGCCGAGATTGGCCGCATCCTTGCCGCCGAGTGGGAGGAGGCCTACCGGCGTCTGACCGACCAGGGTCCCTACCGCATCGAAGCCATGCCGATGGGGCGGCGGGCGTTGCGCAATGTCTGCCTGGCCTATCTGTCCGCCTGCGGCACGGCCCGGGCGGTGGAGCGTCTCGAGGCCCAGATCGCCGCCGACGGCAACATGACCGACGTGCTGGCGGCGCTCAGCCTGCTGGGGGACATCGACTGCCCCGAGCGGGACGTGGCGTTCCGGCACTTCTACGATCGTTGGGCGGGGGACGATCTGGTGATCGACAAGTGGTTCGCCCTGCAGGCCACCAGTTCGCTGCCGGGGACCCTGGAGCGTTGTCGCGCCTTGCTTGGCCATCCCGCCTTCGACATCAAGAACCCCAACCGGTTCCGGTCCCTGGTCGGCGCCTTCAGCCAGGGCAATCAGCTGCGCTTCCATGACGCTTCCGGCGCCGGCTATGCCTTCCTGGCCGACCAGATCATCGCTCTCGATCCCTTGAATGCCACGACGGCGGCCCGGCTCAGCCAACCCCTGGGCGCCTGGCGCCGCCACGACGCCGACCGGCAGGCTCTGATGCGCCAGGCCCTGGAGCGCATTCTGGCCGCCCCGGGGCTCTCCAAGGGGACCTTCGAGATGGTCAGCCGCAGCCTGGCCTGACGGCCGCGCCGCGGCGAACAGACAGACGTGGTGCCGATTGGCGCTTGGGTCAGCACCACATGTCCCTCTCCCGTTTGAAAAGTGGAAGAGGGATGGGGCCCGCCGCAAGGCGGCAAGACGGGTGAGGGTGAACAACCGACTTTCCCCTCACCGGCGGGCTCTATGCCGTCAGCGCCAGTTTCCAGGGGAAACATTTTCCTCTATCGTCGTGAGACACAATGAAAACGACGGTGTAACTCGTATTCATCGCGCCGATGTCGGTAAAATCGGCAGGCCGACACTGTCTAAAATCGACCCCCTGTTTACGGGGACTGCTCCCGAGGGATGCCGATGGCCGAGATTGTCTGCCGCGAAACCGATGGGTGGCCCGGACTGCTGGCGGCCTTGGCCAAAGCGTCGTCGGGTGATGTCGTCCGGGTGACGGCTGGGCGCTACGCCGGCGCTCAGACGTTGTGCCTTCCAAACGGTGTCAGCCTGGTCGGAGAGCCTGGTGTCCTGTTGCGTTTTCAGGCGGATGCACCGGCGCTTCGGATCACCGGCGTCGCTGCCGGACGGATCGAGGGGGTGCACCTCGATATGGTGGTCGCCCATGTCGTACCCAGGATCACGCCCGAGGCGTCTCCTTACGGGGACGACGACCCCGAGGATGCTCGCCGCATCGAATGGGGGGCCGTGTTCGTTGAGGACTCGCAAAGCGTCGTGCTGTCCGGGCTTGAGGTGACCACCACGGCCGGACTCTCGGACGGCCTTCAGGCCATCTGTCTGCTGAACAGCAGAATGTGCGTGGTCGAGAACTGCACCATCCGCTCGATCGGGCGAAGTGGTATTGCCCTGATATCATCTGACGCGGCACTCCGGGGAAATCACCTTGCTGGAATGCGCCACGGGATTCTGCTGTCCCGCTCGGACAACGACAGGGACACGCCCGCGCGGGCGGAGATCGTCGGCAACCGCTGCCACGACAATAGTCAATTCGGTATTGTTCTGATTTCCAGCGAAGCGGGTGTTGTCCGTGGCAACGAGTGCTGGGGAAACGGGTTTTCCGGGGTCATTTTGGAACGAGATCCCAATAGCCCAGATGCTCCTTCGCGGGCGGAGATTTGCGACAACCGCTGTCACGACAATGCTCAGCATGGCATCGTCTTGTTTTCCGGCGATGCGGGGGCGATCCACGGCAACGAGTGCTGGGGAAACGGGCTCTCCGGCGTCGTTTTGCAACGGGATAGGGGCAGTCCAGCTGCCGCGTCGCGGGCGGAGATCTTTGACAATCGCTGTTATGATAATAGTGAAGCCGGCATTATTCTGTTTTCCAGCGAGGCGGATACGATCAGGAGCAATGAGTGCTGGGGAAACGGGCTTTCCGGGGTCATTTTGGAACGAGATGCCAAAAGTCCAGATACCCCGTCGCGTGCGGAGATCCACGACAACCATTGTCACGACAATAGTCAAAGCGGGATTGTTCTGCTTTCCAGCGAAGCGGGGGCGGTCCGCGGGAACGCGTGCTGGGGAAACGGGTTCTGCGGTATCGCTCTGGAACGGGATCCCAAAAGTCCAGATGCCCCATCTCATGCGGAGATCCACGACAACCACTGTCACGACAATAGTCAAAGCGGGATTGTCCTGTTTTCCAGCGAGGCGGGTGCGGTCTTCGGAAACGAGTGCTGGGGCAACGGAATTTCTGGCATCAGTCTGGAACGGCATGGCGACAGTCCAGATGCCGCGTCGCGGGCGGAGGTCGTTGACAACCGCTGTCACGATAACACTCAAAGCGGCATCGTCTTGCTTTCCAGCGATGCGGGTGTGGTCCGCGGGAACGCGTGCTGGGGAAACGGGATCTCCGGTATCGCTCTGCAACGGGATCCCAAAAGTCCAGATGCCCCATCTCGTGCGGAGATCCACGACAACCACTGTCACGACAACAGTCAAAGCGGGATTGTCCTGTTTTCCAGCGAGGCGAGGGCGATCCGCGGCAATGAGTGCTGGGGAAACGGGTTCTTCGGCATCGCCCTGGAGCGGGATCCCGAAAATCCAGATGTCCCGTCGCGGGTGGAAGTCATCGGCAATGTGTGTGATCGCAATGGGCGATCGGGCTTTGATCTGCTTGGCGGGGTGGTCACGTCCTTCGCGGACAATCGCGTCTGGGAAAATGGCGCGGCCTCGCTGGTACCGCGGCCGGGGCATCCTGATATCGACAGTCATTGGACGCCGCCGGAGACGGCTCTTTGCACCACCGCCGATCCTGGCGCCGCGGCTCGGCGACGGGCTCGGTCCCCGGCAGGTCCCTTGGCCGCGCGTCTCGCGCAGGCGGGGCGGGCCGATGCCGGGCCTATCCTGGATTTTGTCGCCGGTCCCGGATGTCCTGGATGTCTTGCAGCGGCTTGGTCCGGCCGCCGGCATGCCGGTGCCGTCGGTGCGCAATCATCGGGGATCCTGACCGGCGCTGAGGTCGGCGACCCGGTGGCCCTGGCGGAGCCAATCCCATGCCCGCCGGGGCACCTCTATCGGCTGGCGGCGGCCCCGTCCTCCACCCGGACAACCTTTAGCTTTGCCGGGCGACTGTCGCTTTCCGACCGAATCTGGCGCCATGCTCGCCAAGCCGCCGACCAGGGCAAGGCGCGCGTCCTGATTCTTGGTGTTCTCGCTGGATCAGGCGATGATCCGCTGGCAGGCCTCAAAGCTGACCTTGACCGGATCGCCGATGCTGCGCATGGCCACGAAGGCCCGTTGATGGAACGTTCCGCCGACGGCTATTCCGCCTTCAAGGCTTTTGAACGGCAGGGCAAGGGCATGGGATCCTTGCTCGATGTCGATTGCGCGCCGCGATCCGATCTTGCCATGGCGGGGCTTGGCAGCGACATGCCGCTGTTTCAGAAGGAGGTGCTGGGCGCAGCCTCTTCATGGCGCGCCCGGATGGAGATCCTGGTCAGGCCACGGCCGTTCCTGGCCTGCCTGGCGACGATCTGTTGCTGCATCCTTCTTTTGGCCGTTCTTGGGCACTGGAATGGATATCAGGGGGATCTTTTCGACATTGTCGGTGCCGTCAGAGCTTACATCAAGAAGACCATGAGTGGATCCCATCCCAAGGACTGGATCATCTTTGCCGGTGCCTTCTCGATTACGCCGGCTGTCACGGTCACCGTCGCCAATTACTTTCTTCCCTCCATCTTGCGATTGCGTCTTCCCGACTGGATCTTGGATCAGTCCAAGGCCTTTGTCGGGTTCAAACGCTGGTTTCCCCAGAAAGATGATCTCCGGGCGGCGCGGCGCTGGGTTGCCCGCCGTCTGTACGGTGGATTGATGTCGGCACAAGGGCTGGCGTTTCTGGCGTTGCGCAAACCGGACCTTTGGGACAGCGACGACCTTCAGCGCCTGCATGCGGTGGTTGACAGCTGTCCCGTTGATCAGGCCCTGGCCATCATCGTTCCCCTGGGTGCGGCGACCGAGATCACCTCGGGACTGCTGTTTCCCTGGATCGATTCCTGTCGCCCGGGCGGTGACGGGAGGACGGATATCGAGGTTCTGATCCTGCCCGAGATCGAGGCAACTGCTTTGGAGACCAAGCCACGCCATTCCATCAAGGCCCTGCTCGGGGTCGCCGTGGATGACGACGTTCGGCGGTCCCTGATCGACGACCGTTTCACCATCGATGATGTGGTACCCTTGCTGGTCTTCGGTTCGACCGCCGAAAGCCCCATGGTCATCGCCTACGACCATGTGACCGCCAGCCTGGCCTTCGGCAAAGCCCTTGCGCGCTATGCCCAATTCGTGGCGGACGGCGCTGTCGATGACTCGGTTCGCTACGATCCCGTGGACGCCGAGCGGCGGGTCCAGTTGTCTGCCGCGACCCTGTTCCATGTTGCCGAGGAGGGGCGGCGATCCGTTCGGCGTCTCATCGGACGTGCGGGATGCCAAGGTGAGCTTGCCGAGCTTTTGGACATGGTTCCGGGCCCGGGCAGCAAGCCCCGGACTGCCGATTGGCCGAGCTATGTCCGAGCCCTGCGGGGATGTGGGCAACTCTTCAATCTTGATGAAGCCCGTCGCCTTCTCGACGGTGGCGACCTGTCCGACGAGGTTGCCCAAAGGGTGGTTCGGCATCTGCGGGCCGTTGCGGCGCTGGCCCGGCAATCCGGTGCGTTTCCCTCCGATGGGTACCGGCAGGAGATGCTGGTGCAGGCGTGGCGGGCGGTCGCCGCGAGGGTCCTTGCGCTGCGTCCCGGGTCAGAGCGGACGCCGATCGCCATTGACCTCTTCGGGCTGATGTTCGGTGCCGCATGTCCCCTGGCCGATGAGGGAAAAGCGCGTCTGATCGACGTGTGCTGCACCGATCGTCATTCTCCGGTGGATGGCGCCGCGGCGCTGTTGGTGGATGTCGTCTCCGACGGGATTGCCAAGACCCTGTCGGTCTTCTCCGAACTGGAACCGGGTTACGCCGATCAGTTGTTGGAGCGGCAGCTGTCCGGGCCGTGGCGGGAATTGGCGTCCATCAAGGTTCCGTTGCGCGACAGGTTGAAAGAGTTGCGGGCGGCGCTGCCGTCCTTGGAAGAACGTCTGGCCCGGGTGGACAGCTATGACGCCTTCGCGCGCCTGCTGACGGCTCATGCCGGGGCCCAAGCGCGTTTCCTCACGATCTGCTATTGCCTGGCGGCGCAGGCGGCCCGGGATCTGGACACCCAGGAAAGTCTGGTGGTGCTCCTGATGCGCCAGCGTGCCCTGGGGGTCGACATCGACCAAGCAGCCCGCGTCCGGTCGCTGTCCTTGTTCGGTGCGCTCGTCGACCATCTGGCCGATCCCCGTACCGACGACATCTTGCGACGGGCCATCGCCCAAACCGGTCCGTCGGACGATCCGGATGACCTGGTCTATTTTGGCGCCTTCGATCGGCTGAATGCCGAGGTCCTGAACATCGTCGAAATCGTCATGGCCGGGACGAAGCCGCAGGCCGGTTCCGCACCCGCGCCGAGGCGCCGCTCTTTTCCGCTGTCCGATTTCCAGGACGGATCAACGTCAAGCGGCGGCATGTCGAAAATATGACAAATGATGCAAAATATAAACAAAAAGTCATAAAAATTGGATCTTCGCTACCATGTCGTACCGGATATGGTGTAAACAATTTGTATCTTGCGCCGCGTTTCCGGTACCAAGACCCACGGTGCCGTTCCGATGCCGACGTGTCGATGGATATGGGTATTGATCGAATGAAGAAAGATGCTCGTGTTGGTTAATTTTATGGAAACTTTATCAACTTCAAGTACATTCTTCGTTCGTGTCTCTTGATTGCGCGATGAGGTGGCATATTCCCGACTTTCCATCGCGCCGCAGGCTCACGCTGACCCTGCAGTCAGACCTCGCCGACAGCGGACACGCCTGTCTGGCCATGGTAGCGGGGTACTACGGCCAGCGGGTGACGTTGTCCCAGTTGCGGCAGCGACCGGTGATCGCCCCAAGCGACACGACGATCGAGACCCTGATGTCGATCGCCGACCATCTGGGGTTCGCCTGCCGGCCCTTGCGGCTGGATGTGACCGGTCTGGGAAAACTCAAGACTCCCTGCATTCTCCATTGTGATGTCGCCCATTATGTCGTGCTCAGCCGCGTCGCCTTCCGATGGGTGGAAATCTTCGATCCGGCCAGCGGCGTTCTGCGCTTGTCCTTTGTCGAAGCCTCCCAGCGTTTCACCGGCGTCGCCCTGGAGCTGACTCCGGCCGCGACCTTCCGAAAGCATGACGCAACAGAGCCGGTCCGGCACGTCGATCCTTAAGACCAATTCTCGCTGATCGGTTTCGATCAGCGCAGCTTGGCATAGGACGGGAGCACGGGCGTTCCTGCGCCTTTGCGGGGCGAACTCCCCGCCCGCGGACATGCTCCCTTTCCGACAGTGCCGAAACGCCGGCAGAAACGCCGGCGCCACAGACGTTCTTTCAGATCCGCGCGTCCGCATCCCTGCCGGGTTGGGCGGGGCGACGGACCTGGAAGCGCAGGGTCAATGACCGCAACAGCAGATGGATGACCGGGGTGGAGTAAAGGGTCAGCAGCTGGCTCAAGGCCAGGCCACCGACGATGGCGATTCCCAACGGACGGCGCAATTCCGAGCCGGCCCCGGTGCCTAGGGCCAACGGCAGGGCGCCGAAGATGGCCGCCACCGTGGTCATCATGATCGGCCGTACCCGCACCAGGCAGGCCTCCAGGATCGCCTGTTCGGGCGACTTGCCCAGCTTTTCGGCGGCGATGGCGAAGTCCACAAGCATGATGGCGTTCTTCTTGACGATTCCCAGCAGCAGAATGATGGCGATCAGCCCGATGACGTCGAGGTTGGCGCCGACCAGGCGCAGCGCCAGCAGGGCGCCGACCCCGGCCGAGGGCAGCGACGACAGGATGGTCAGGGGATGGATGAAGCTTTCGTACAGGATGCCAAGGACGATGTAGATGATCAGGACGGTGGCGCCGATCAGCCAGGGCTGGGAGGCCAGGCTGTCCTCGAATTCTTTGGCAGACCCTGAAAAACTGCCTTGCAGGCCAGGGGGCAGGCCGATGCCGCGCTCCATCCGATGGATCTGGTCGACCGCAGTTCCCAGCGGCATGCCCGGGGCCAGGTTGAAGGTGATGGCCGCCGAGGGAAACTGGCCGCTATGGGTGATCGAGGTGGGGGCGATTCCTTCCTCGAAATGGGCCACCGCGGACAGTGGCACCTGGCGCCCGCCGGGCAGCCCGATGTGGATCAGGTCCAGGGACTGGGACGTCGTCTGGTAGGACCGCGCCACCTGCATGATGGCGTAATATTGTTGCGAGTCGGCGAAGATCTCGGTGATCCGCCGCGCCCCGAAACAGTCGTAGAGAGTGTCGTCGATGGTTTGCTGGTCCAGGCCAAGCTTCGAGGCCACTTCCCGATTGACCACCACGCGGGCCGACGGACCGCTGGGCAGGCTGTTGAGGGACACGTCGAGCAGGCCGGGCAGCGTCTTCAGCCGCGCTTCGATGACGGGCAGCCAGGTCTCCAGCTCACCGCGGTCGGCATCGACCAGGGTGTAGAGGAATTCGGCCCGGCCTTGCGTGCTGTCGGTGATGATCTCCGGCTCGGCTTGCATGAACAGGTGCAGGTCGGGGACCTGGCGGCTTTCCTCGCGCAGCCTGGCCATGACCGCTTGAACGCTGGCCGAGCGTTGGTCGCGCGACTTCAGATTGATGACGAACTGCCCGACATTGTCGGCATCGTCGCCGCCGACATAGCTGGTGACCGAAAAGACGTCCTGATCGGCGCGGATGACGGCGCCCAGGCGTTCCACCAGCGGAACCATCCGCTCGAAGGTCAGGCTGGGGGCGCCGACCGCCGAGCCGAACAGGCGGCCATTGTCCTGGGCGGGAAAGAAGCCCTTGGGAATGGTGGTCCACAGCCAGCCGGTGGCCAACAAGGTGGCGGCGAAGGCCAGCATGGTCACCGTGCGGTGGCGCAAGACCCAGAGGATGCTGCGGCCATAAAGGGCGAAGACCGGCGCGAAGACAGAGGGGGCGCGGTGCCGCTCCGCCGTCGGACGCTGCCGACCCAGCAACCAGCCGCACAGCATCGGCGACAGCGACAAGGCCACCGCCGCCGAGATCAGGATGGCAATGGCGACCGTCGCGGCGAATTCCCGGAACATGCGTCCGACCACGCCATCCATGAAGAAGATGGGGATGAACACCGCCACCAGCGACAGGGTGATGGAGACGATGGTGAAGGCGACCTGACCGCCTCCGTCGATGGCGGCCTGGACCGGCGTCTTGCCCTGCTCCAGGTGGCGTACGATGTTTTCGATCACCACGATGGCGTCGTCGACGACAAAGCCGACGGCGATGGTGAGCGCCATCAATGACAGGTTGTCCAGGGTGTAGCCGGCGACGAACATTGCCAGCAGCGTTCCCAACAGGGACAGCGGAATGGTGATCGAAGGGATGATGGTGGCCCACAGGTGGCGCAGGAACAGGAAGATGACCAGCACCACCAGACCGATGGTGATGGCCAGGGTCTTTTCCACGTCCTTGAGCGAGGCGCGGATCACTTCGGCGCGGTCGGTGACCACGTCCAGCCGGATGGAGGGCGGCAGGGTCTCGGCGATCTGGTGAACCGACGCGCGAATGGCGTCGACGGTGGCCACGGCGTTGGCGCCGCTGCGCTTGCGGACGCCGATGATGATGGCCGGGCGCCCGTTGTACCAGCCGGCCAGGTGATCGTCTTCGACACCGTCGGTCACGTCGGCGACATCGTCCAGATGGATGGTCGTCCCGTTGCGGCTGGCGATGACGACGTGACGGAAGCCATCGGCGTCGAACAGTTGGTCGTTGTTCTCGATGGCGGTGTTGCGGTCTCCTCCCGACAGCCGTCCCTTGGGAACGGTGACCGAGGCGCGCTCCAGGGCCTGGCGCACGTCTTCCGGCGACAGGCCGCGAGCCGCCAATGCCAGCGGATTGAGGTCGATGCGCACGGCCGGCTTGTGTTCGTCGGCAATGAACGCCTTCGAGACTCCCGGCAGGTTGCGGATGCGGCGCACGACCAGATTGTCGACGTAGGTATCGACCTTGGGCAGCGGCATGAGATCCGACGTGAAGGCCATCACCACAATCGGGCGGTCGGCCGGATTGTATTTGAAAATGACCGGCGGCGACGGCATGCCGTGCGGCAGGTCACCGGCGGCATTGTTGATGGCGGCCTGGACATCGGCACTGGCGGCGTCCAGGCTGCGCCCCAGGGCGAACCGCAGTTCGATGACGGTCGTGCCAAGATCGCTGGAGCTGCGCATGGTCTCGATGCCCTCGACCTGCGCCAATTGGCGCTCCAGCGGGGCGGCCACCGTGCTGGCCATGGTCGAGGAGGCGGCTCCCGGCAACTGCGCGAATATATTAATGACAGGGTATTCGACCTGGGGAAGCGCCGCGACGGGCAGCAACCGCCACGCCGCCAGACCGAACGCCAACAGTCCCAATGCCAGCAGAAGGGTCGTCACCCGTCTTTGAACGAAGGGGCGAACGGGATTCACGAGGGCTTTTCCGGCAAGGCGCGGCCACCAACGGCCGGTGCGCTGTCAGTGGCCATCGGGTGGACCACCATGCCGGGTGCCAACATGTCCTGCTTTTCGAGGACCACCCGCTCGCCGACCGCCAATCCGAATTCGACGATGGCAAGACCGCCGTCGGTCGGTCCCAGCGTGACGGGGCGGAGTGCGATGCGATCGTCGGCGTCGACAACATAGACGAAATGGCCCTGCGGGCCGGGCGCGACGGCCGAACGGGGAATGGCGATGGCATCGTGGCGGGTGCCGTTGATCAGGCGGGCCTCGACCAGCTGGCCTGGCCACAAGTCTTCGTCCGCATTCCCGAACGAGGCCTTCAGTGCGACGGTTCCGGTTTGTCCGTCGACCGAATTGTCGATCAGCACCAGCCGACCGCGACCCAGCAGGCGGCGATCTTCGGACGAGAGCGCCTCGACGGCGACGGGTCCCGATTTCAATCGCGACCGGACATCGGAGAGCAGGGATTGCGGAATGCTGAACAGGACGGCGACAGGCTGGGTCTCGACGATTTCGGCCAGGGCGGTACCGTCGCTGGCATGGATCAGATTTCCGGCATCCACCAGGCGCTTGCCGATGCGTCCATCGATGGGGGCGACGATGCGGGTGAAGCTGAGACTAAGGCGGGCGCTGTCCACGGCGGCCTGGTCCATCCGCACGGTCGCCTCGGCCTGGGACAAGGTGGCGGTCTGGCGATCGAAGGCCTGCCGCGAGGCAAAACCGGAGTCGAGAAGCCGCGTGGTGCGATCAAAGTCGGATCGGGCCGACGCCACCAGGGCGCGGTCGCGGGCCAACTGTGCCTCGGCCTGGTCAACGGCGGCCCGATAGGGGCGGGGGTCGATTTCGAACAGGGCTTGGCCCGGTCGGACATGATCCCCCTCGGTGAACAGGACCTTGGTAATCGGGCCGTCGACCCGGCTTTTCAACAAGACCGTGTTCAGGGCCTGAACCCGGCCTACGGCGCTGGTGGCAATCGGCACGTCCTGGCGAAGGGCGGGGGTGACCCGGACGTCCATCGGCTGTGCCGGCCCGGCTTCGGCGGCAAGCACGGGGCGGCCCAACAGGGCAATGGCAATCGCCAGGATCACTGTCGTGTTCTGTCGCATCATTCCTATCGGCTCGGTCTTCCGGGACGGGGCGCAATGGCGCAGAGGCCGCGCATCGGGGCCGCAATCCTCCATTACAACCTTTGGTATACCACCGCTTCCCTGCAAGGTTGCAAAGCAAACCATAAGCGCAAGGGGATGGCAACCGCATCCGATCCCTGCATAGTCTGGCATGCGCTCGCAATTTTTTTTTGCCGCCCAAGAGCGGGGGAATGGCCGTTGCGGCATCATTTTCGCAAGAAGGCCGGCCACGGCTCAAGACCATGCGCCAAGTCTTTGGATTCACCGAGACAACGGCAATTTCGCCAGAAACCGTGTGGACTTCCGATAGTCGAAAGTGATCTAACGAAAGGCGTATAAGTCCAAATTTTGTGCAGAAAAGATCAAAAAATATGCAATTTTCGGCGGAATTCGTCGCGGAGCCCCAGGCGGCAGTGGAATTTAATTGCGTGAAGAATCTTGAACTCTCCCCGTTGCCGTGGTACGGGGGAACTGCACATCGCCGCTTCGGATCAACCTGTCCATCGCGGCGGAGGGCTGCCCTGCCCGGTCTACCGAAAACAGCGGTGCCGAAGGCCAATATGCCACCCGTTTTGTGGTTGGCGTTTTGGGCTTCCTATTGTTGGCGCTGGGGGAAACGTTCTCTTGCAAGGACGGACCCGGCCTGGCGGCGGTCGGCGGGTGAGGGGGAGTTGGAACGTGGCGCGCCACCGGCCGAAAGGCTGAAGCGTGGCTGAATGGTGTGGGAGAATTTGAGTTGATGAAGTATGCGCAGCAGCAGCGCGCCACTCCTCGGAAGCTCGGCGGGTTCGTTGCCGTCATCATGTTGCATATCCTGATGGTCTACGGGCTGGTCACCGGATCGGCACATCGTGTCGTCGAGGCGGTCAGACAGCCGCTGATGACCAAGATCATCCAGGAAGTGAAGCCGCCGGATCAGCCGCCGCCGCCGCCGCCGCCGAAGCTGGCGCCGCCGCCGCCGCCGTTCATTCCGCTGCCGGAGATCCAGGTCCGCCAGACGACGGCTCCGACCAATGCGATCACGCAGGTCACCAATACCAAGCCGGTGGAAGCGCCGCCCCCCGCACCGCCGCCGCCACCGAAGCACGAGCCGGTCCATGTGGCGCCGGTCGCCGCGGCCAGTTCCTGCCAGAAGCCGGAATATCCCCCCGTCTCGCGCCGTTTGGAAGAGACCGGAACGGTGGTGCTGCGCTTCCTCATCGATGTCGATGGCAAAGTCCTCGACAGCGGCGTTCAGCAGAGCAGCGGACACAACCGCCTGGACGAAGCGGCCCGTCAGGCCTTGGCCCTGTGCAACTTCAAGCCCGGTACGGTGGACGGCAAACCTGAACAGGGTTGGGCCCAGATCCGCTATACCTGGACACTCAATTGAGCCGTCACTTGGCAAACCGTCGCAATACTCGAACTTCAGACTCCGGAGTAACATCAATGTCTTTCCATGCCTTCCTTCCGGCGCGCCGAATGGTTTTGGCTTTCGCCCTGATCGCGGCCGTTGCCGCCGGGACGCCGTTTGCCGGCGCCTTCGCGGCTGATCCCGCTCCCGCCGCCGCTCCGGCGCCGGCCGCCGCTCCGGCTGCGACCCCGGCTCCGGCTGCAACCCCCGCTCCCGCAGCGGCCCCGGTGTCGGCTACCGCCAATCCGGCCAGCGATGTGACGGCCCCGGCACCGCAGCTCACCGTCGACAACCCCTATGGCCTGGACGCCCTGTGGGCCCAGGGTGACATCGTCGCCCGCGGCACCCTGGTCATTCTGGTCATCATGTCCATGTCGACCTGGTACATTCTGATCCTGAAGCTGCTGGAACAGACCCGCCTGCTGGTCCGTGCGAAGGCCGCCAACAGGAGCTTCTGGAAGTCGAAGACCCCGGCCGAGGGACTGAAGACCCTGAAGGCCGACAGCCCCTTCTATTTCGTCGCCGCGTCCGGCCTGGAAGCCGTCGAGCATCACGAGGGGTCCCTGGTCGAGAACATCGACCTGAACACCTGGGTCACGATGTCGGTGCAGCGCGCCGTCGAGCAGATCGTCAGCCGCCTGCAGGGTGGCCTGGCGGTGCTGGCGACCGTCGGTTCGACGGCTCCGTTCGTCGGGCTGTTCGGCACGGTGTGGGGCATCTATCACGCCCTGACGGCCATCGGCATTGCCGGCCAGGCGTCCATCGACAAGGTTGCCGGCCCGGTCGGTGAGGCGTTGATCATGACCGCCATCGGTCTGGCCGTCGCCGTCCCGGCGGTGCTGGGCTACAACTGGCTGGTTCGCCGCAACAAGGCTTGCATCGAAGCGGTTCGCAACTTCAGCGGCGACCTGCATTCCGTTCTGATCTCCGGCGGCGTTGGCCTGCACCAGGCCTCCAATACCGGTAGCGCCGCCCGGGTGGGCTAATCGTCATGGCGATGTCAGTCGGTCCCGCTGATGGCGGGGATGAGGACGAGCTGAATTCAACCATCAATACCACGCCGCTGGTCGACGTGATGCTGGTGCTGTTGATCATCTTCCTCATCACCATTCCGGTGGTGACGCATACCGTGCCGGTCGCTTTGCCGAAGGAACGGAATGTTCCGACGCAGACCAAGCCCGAGAACATCAACATCTCGGTCGACCGCCAGGGTGACGTTTATTGGGGGGAACGCAAGTTGCCCAATAACGAAGCTCTGGTCGACAAGCTGAAGGTCGAATCGGTGAAGGAGCCGCAGCCGGAAGTCCATATCCGTGGCGATCAGGAGACCCGTTACGAGGCCGTCGGCCGGGTCATCCTGGCTTGCCAGCGGGCGGGCATCGCCAAGGTCGGCTTCATCACCGAGCCTCCGGCCGGCGTCGCGCAGTGACCGTTGCGGCCGCGGCTGGCCTTGGCCAGCCGTGCCGCCGGCATGACGATGGATAGGAAAGTAGGGGCGGGCCGCCATTGTTCGGAAGCCCGCCCGGGACGAGGAAAAGGAAGAAACCCATGGCGATGAACGTCGGGCAGGGCAGCGGCTCTGGAGATCCCGAAGTGATGGTGGACATCAACACCACTCCGCTGATCGACGTGATGCTGGTGTTGCTGATCATGCTGATCATCACCATTCCCATTCAGACCCACGCGGTGAAGCTCGACATGCCGACGGGCAATCCGCCGGCGGCCGACAAGCCCCCGGTGGTGATCGATATCGACGTCGACTTCGACGGGACCATCACCTGGAATGGACAGTTGGTGCGCGACCGCGGCGAGCTGGAATATCGCCTGAAGACCGAGGCGGCCGACATTCCGGACCAGCCGGAAGTGCATGTCCGCCCCAACAAGCTGGCGACCTACAAATATGTGGCGGCGGTGATGGCCTCTGCCCAGCGGCTTGGCGTCAACAAGATCGGTATCGTCGGCAACGAACAGTTCATGAACTGATCGGCGCCCTGAGAGGGCGCCGCGCGTTTCCCGCTTTCAACCTCTTACTGGGACCTGTTTTGATGAAATTGCGCTACTTCCTGGGCCGTCCCCTGACCGCATTGTGCCTGTCCTGCGCCGTCGCCGCTGCGGCCGTCTCGGGGCTGGCGGTGATCGCGGCGCCGGCCTATGCGGCCGACGACGCCAATACCGTGCGACCGGAAATTGCCAAGCCGTTGAAGGAGGCGCAGCAGGCCATCCAAGGCAAGTCCTATGCCGTGGCGTTGACCAAGTTGAAGGAGGCCGACGCGATTTCGGGCCGGACTCCTTACGAGGACTCCATCATCGCCCAGCTTCGCCTGATGGCGGCGTTGGGGGGTGACGAAATGGGAACCGCGGCGAAGGCGTTCGACGCCCTGTCGGCGACCGGAAACCTGCCGGCGGCCAACAAGCTGCAGTTTACCCTGGCCATTGCCAGCGGCTATTTCCGGGCCAAGGACTATGCCAGCGCCGCGACCTGGAGCAATCGCTACGTCGCCGGTGGCGGTACGGACGCCCAGGCCAAGGTCCTGCTGGTCCAGTCCCTTTATCTGGACAAGCAGTTCCCGGCGGCCATCAAGGCAGCGTCCGAGGATGTCCAGGCCCAGGAGAAGGCCGGCCAGGTTCCGCCCGAGGTGCTGCTGCAGATCATGGCCAGCGCCGCTCGTGAACAGCAGGACAACAAGGGTTACGAGCAGGCCCTGATGCACCTGCTGGTCAACTATCCGAAGCAGGACTATTGGCTGGACCTGCTGCACCGTGTGCCGACCCATCCCGGGTTCGATCAGCATTTGACGCTGGACGTGTTCCGCCTGTCCTTCGCCGTGGGTGGGCTGACCACCGCGGCGCAATACATGGACTATACCGAACTGGCGATTCAGGCGGGGCTGCCGGGCGAAGCCCAGGGCATTGTCGAAAAGGGCTACGCCAGTGGCGTGCTGGGCACCGGTGCCGAGGCCTCGCGGCACGAGCGTCTCAAGGGGTTGGTGGCCAAGGCGGTGGACAGCGACAAGAAGTCCCTGGAGGCTGGCGCGGCCGAGGCCGCCAAAGCCAGCGGCGGCGATCCCCTGGCCAATACCGGTCTCGACTACTATGGCTATGGGCAGTTCGACAAGGCCATCAGCCTGATGGAACAGGGTATCGCCAAGGGCGGCTTGAAGTCGGCGGACGAGGCCAAGCTTCACCTGGGTATCGCCTATCTGGCGGCCGGCAAGAAGCCTAAGGCCATTGAAACCTGGAAGTCCATCAAGGGCACCGACGGCAGCGCCGATCTGGCCGCCCTGTGGATCCTCAAGGCCGGCGGTCGTCCCTTCTGATCCGGAGCGGAAGGGGCGACCCTAATACCAACCTGAGGTGCGCTCGACTCATCGCAGGTCGGCATAGGCCGGGTCGTCGCCAGTGATGCAAAAAAGCCCTCCACCCATTCGGGTGGGGGGCTTTGCTTTTGGGGCCATGGTCACGACAGCGTGATCGTGACGGCTTGGCTCTCCCACCCACCCCATCCGGCGCAATACGGCGCCAAAACCCCCGCCAGAACCTCTGCGACGCACATCTGGTCGACAGAGGCTCCTCTGGTCGACAGAGGCTCCCCGTGCTCTCCAATCCGGGCGCGTCCGTTCGTCCTGCGTCGGTGCGCTCATCGATGGAGTTGTCAGCGGTGGAATGCGCGCATGTGCACTTGATCTCCTGATAGAAAACATAAACCGGCACTTGCATGGAAACAAATGGTGCCAATTCAGAGATGAAAAACCGGACGTCGAATGTTGGCAATCCTTGCCTTAATCGTTGGGCGAAATTGGCGTCTGCGGCGGCTTTCGAACCTCATCAAAAGATGTAACTTTATGTCTATGTTTACAAAAATATTGATGCAAAATTCCCCGCCGGCACAATAACCTATGAAAAAATAACGAGAAATTTTCGAAAACGGGAAAAGTGCATAAATGTCGCACGTGACATTTATGTTGCTATGTCATGTCCAGATCGTCAAAATCCCCATCGGCTGAAACCGGCGGGATCCGTCCGGTCGCCGATCGCGCATTGGGCTGCCGATCGGAAAGTTATCCATATCGATCTTTCATGGAGACAGTAGGCCTATCGCAGTGGTTGCCGAAAGGGGACCATTTGGAATTGTCTTGTTTGTCGGCGCCCAGCGGCGCCGAGCCAACGGGGGTCACAAAAATGGTGGTGAAGTCATCCGGCGCGTCGCGACGGGTTGCAGCCGGCCTGACGCTGACCGCGGCAGCAGCGCTGATGTGGAATTTCGCAGGCGTGGCTCCGGCCGCGGCACAGCAGGCGGTCGAAACGGTGGAAATCACCGGGTCGCGCATCAAGAATCCGAACGTTGAAAGCCCGGCGCCGATCGCGACCATGTCGGCTGAGGACATTGCCGCGACCAAGGCGACGTCGGTGGAAGACGTTCTGACGCACATGGGAATCGGCGATTTCTCGGGTGGCTTCTCGGCCAACTCGAACAACAGTGGTTCCGGCTCGTCGGTTGTGGGCTTGCGCAACCTGGGTTCGGCCCGAACCCTGGTCCTGGTCAATGGCCAACGCTATGTCTCCACCGACTTCCAGCAGGCCTCGACCGCCGTCGACCTCAACAACATTCCGATGTCGATGATCGATCATATCGAGGTGCTGAAGGATGGCGCCTCGTCGGTCTACGGGGCCGACGCCATTGGCGGCGTCATCAACATCATCACCAAGTCCCACGCCACCGGCGTGACCGCCGATTCCTACATTGGCGGCAGCGAACATGGCGACGGCTTCACCTGGTCTCTGGACTCGACCATGGGAGCCAACTCCGACCGCGGCAACCTCCTGGTCGCCGTCGGCGCCGACAGCCGCGATCCGATCAAGCAGACCGCGCGCGATTGGTCGAAGAACCTCTATATCGGCACGTCGGCCGAAGGCGGCAACCTCATCTCCAGCCGCCTGCCGGTCCCGACGTCGGGCAGCACGGCCTATCTGGCCAACGGCCAGACGGTCAATCTGCACGATCCCAATTCCGCCAACCTGATTCCCAACACGGTCTATCTGCCGGGCTTCGGCAAGACCTACTACAATCTGGACAGCTATCCGCTGCTGCAGGGCAGCCTGGACCGCAAGCAGCTCAACATGACCGGCCATTACGACCTCACCGACGACGTGACGGCGATCGTGGAGGGCTTTTACACCGATCGGAACTCGCAGGAGCAATTGAATCCCGAGCCGCTGGCCTCGTCCAGCACGACGGCGCTGTACCCCGGCCTGGTCATTCCGGCCAGCAACCCCTACAACCACACCGGCCAGAACATCCCGATCAACTGGCGGAGCCAGGAATTGGGGCCGCGCGTCTATAAGGACGACGTCCAGACCTATCGCACCCGTTTCGGTCTGACCGGCACCGCCTTCAAGGACTACGACTGGGAGGTCGGCTATGTCTATGGTCAGTCCGACGCCACCTACCGCGTCGACAACTCGGTCAACTACTATCACCTGGGTCAGCTGACCGGACAGTTTGCCTGCGACAATGCGCCCGGCTGCTCGCAGGGCAATTTCTTCAACGGCGTCAATACCCTGACCTCGGACCAGGCCAACTATCTGAAGTACACCGACACCCACAACAGCCAACTGGTGCAGCGCTACGGCTATGCCAACTTCGGCGGGCCGGTCTATCAACTGCCGGCCGGGGCCATCAAAGGCAGTGTCGGTATCGAGCAGCGCACCGAGTCCGAATGGGATCATCCCGACAGCGTTCGTTCGGCCGGCCAGGGCGACTATGACGCGGCGCCGACCCAGGGGGCCTACCACGTCTTCTCGTCCTATGGCGAACTGGCCATCCCGATCTTGAAGAACCTGCCGGGTGCCCAGGAAGTGTCGGCGACCTTGAGCATGCGCGACGACGACTATTCCAACTTCGGCCAGCGCATCACCTGGAAGGGTGGCCTGAACTACCAGATCACCGAGGACATCCGGCTGCGCGGCGGTTACGGGAAGGGCATCCGTGCCCCCAGCGTGAAGGAGCTGTACGCCGGCAAGACCCAGGGCTACATCACCGCCAACAACGGCGACCCCTGCGACACCGCCAAGGGAACCGCCGGGGGGGGCTACGCCGGATCGGCGACCTGTGTTGCCGCCCTGAAGAATGTCGGCATCAATCCGACCACCTATCAGTCGGAACTGGACCAGACCTCAGCCGCACCGCAGATGGCGGTGATCGACGGCGGCAACACCGCGTTGAAGCCGGAAACCGCCCATACCGCGACCATCGGAACGGTACTGACGCCGCGCTTCATTCCCCATCTGTCGGTGGCGACCGATTACTATAGCGTCCATATCAAGGATGCCATCATGGATGGCGGCTATGCCAACAGCTACCTCGACACGTTGCTGGCCCAGTGCTATGGCCCGGCCCAGAACACGGGCGCCTGCAACATGATCACCCGCTCCACCGTGACCGGCGACATCGGCACCGTGCAAAGCCCGAACACCAATTTCGGCTATGAACGGATGCGCGGCATCGATTGGGACGTGAACTACGACTTCAAGGCCGAGGACGTGGCCCTGCCGACGTCGGGCATGTTCAACATCAGCGCCCAGGTCAACTACCTGATCAGCGACGTTCAGGAACTGCCCGGTGGCGCGACCGTGAAGCAGCAAGGGACCTTCAGCTCTTCGGTGGGCGAACCGCAGTGGAAGGGCATCCTGGGTGTCGATTACCACCAGGATGATTGGGGTGTGCACTGGGACACGCGTTACATCGGCGCCATGAACAACCTCGCCAACCGCTCCACGGCGTTCGGCAACTATGCCAACGAGATCTTCTACCACGACATCAGCGCGTCCTATAACCTGAAGGACTTGGCCGGCGTCAAGAGCGTGAAGGTCACGGTGGGTATCGACAACCTGTTCGACCGCGATCCGCCCTACATCTCCAGTTCCGACGGCAGCAATTCGCTGTCGGCGGCCGGCTACGACTACACCGGGCGCTTCTTCTACATGCGTCTGTCGGCCGGATTCTGATCCTTCGGCCGATCCGGCCGCCGTCTTGGAGGCGGCGGCCGGGTCTTTGACCGCACAATCCGCAGGCACCGCTTCCGGCGGAGAAAAAATGCCGTCGTTCGGGCAACACCCGAACGACGGCATTGTCTTTTGGGCGGCCCGGCAGTCCGGATTCGGTGTCGGTTTCCTTCTCGTCGGCGGCCTTGCGCGGTCGCCTTTAATGCTCCCCACCGCGACATTTGTCACACTATTTCAACACGTTGCGAGCGACCGGCAACGCCCCTGTGCGCGATCTGTCGCCGGTTTTCGATCATATCCTATCGGTTGAAAGACAGAGGGTATCCAATACGGAAAATCTGCGAAGGCGCCATGTGTGGCACCGTCTTGACGTTGCGGATATGTCACACCGGCGGGGTATCGTCGAGCTCCCGTCCTGGGATTGAAATTTAATAATCCCCTTCCAACTTTATGGGAACTCTGGACGGCCTTCGAAAAATCAAGGGGTTATGGTAGGTCGCGGTCTGAAATTGCCGCATTTTGCAGCATTTTGTTCAGGAATTGTGCAAATATGCACGCCGTGACATTTTTGTTGCTCAAACCCCAGCCTATCGTCAAAATTGCCGTCAACTGAACGTAGCGGGGGGTGGGGGCCTGTTGTCGTTTCGCCGATGGTATCTGACTTTTGACATATCCATCGCGGCGCGGAAACGGCGACTCAATTCTCGCGAGATGGCTGCTTTTTGGCGGTCATAAGGAAACTTTCGTGTTGGCAATAGTCTGTCGGCGCTTAACTGCGCCGCACGAACGGGGGACCATTGACATGGTGG
>Ga0326727_10008911_pt1 | contig 25100 bp, 22 predicted proteins | sample MB2enrmetagenome_FD_207643 | JGI IMG/M metagenome (GOLD analysis project Ga0326727, IMG submission 207643) | Lab enriched peat soil microbial communities from McLean, Ithaca, NY, United States - MB29MY | ecosystem: Environmental > Terrestrial > Soil > Wetlands > Peat | place: USA: New York... | reverse complement strand
TTCAGCAATCTAGGTTTCTTCAGGCGCAACGGAGGTTATTCGAGAAAATGAAAAGCGTTCGCAGGTCCTTCTCTTTGAGTGCACTTTGCCTGGCTCTTGCATGCTTGCTGCTGGGCGTGATGAACAACCCAACCGCCAGGGCGCAAGCCGCTCCGCCGCCGATCGGTAACTGGGTCAATCAAAACAAGACCAATGGCCTGGTGGTCGAGCAGAACGGTACCTGTGGCTTCCTCGTCAACGGGAAGGCCAAGTGGTCCGGCACCTGCAAGTGGGAGACCCCCTCGGACAAAGGCGGGATTCTGGACCTGCAATACCCGATGCCTCTCGCGCCCGGGCACATCCGTTGGAGCGTGGTCTACGTTAATCAGACGACCATCACGCTCGATGGAGAGGCGTTCTACAAGCAGGGGAATTAGGGCGCGGCCAAGCGCTGGAGCCCCGAAACGCCGGCATGAGGTGCGGATCCGTGGGCGCACGTTTCCAATCGGATTGAGGTTGCCACGAGTATCAATTCACGGTGAGTGTCAACCTAGTGGTCTGCTGCATCGTCTCTGACGTCGCTGTCACGGTCACAGTCGACGTCTCAGGCGTCGGCGGAGCCGAAAACAAAAGCACTTGGCCGCAGCCTGACAGAAATCCCGCGCCGAGGAATGCAACGAGCAAAACTGCGCAGAGTCGCCAGTTCTGCCGCCTTCTCAACACCAGCAGGCAGGCGGCCAGCGCGAGCGTCGAGTCAGGAACCCACGGGCTGCCTCTCCGCTGCAGCTGCGCTTGTGTGGGAACGGCAATCGTCAGTTGTGAGGTAACCGCGCTCCCCGATGGCGTAACCGCCACAGGGCTGAAGGAGCACGTGACGCCCGATGGCAAACCCGAGCAGGCAAGGCTTACCGTGGAGTTGAATCCATTTTGCGGCGTGACGGTCACCGTCGATACTCCGCTTCCGCCTGCGTCCACGGTGAGTGTGTTCGGCAACATGGTCAATAAAAAGGTGGGAGAAGTGAGATTGATGACATAGCTGGCCGATGAAGCGGCGCTCGGCGCAGATCCACTGGCCACAGCGATCGCTTCGATGGTCTCCGAGGTGCTGACCGTGATGGGTGCGGTGTACACGGCGGAACTGGTCGTCGGCGCCGTTCCGTTGGTGGTGAAGTAGATCGTGGCTGCGGAATTCGCATCGCTCAGCGCCACCGTCTGAACCGACGTGTAGGTCCCTGCCGGCACGCTCAATGTTGGCTCCGGAGCAGCAGCCTGATACTCCCAAAGATCGTTCAGGTAGCCCCCGGCGCCGTTCGCATCGGGGCCAAAGCCACCCATCAGCCAAAAATTGTCATCGGTGCCGGTCCATCCCGCGGCCGAATAGCGCCCTCCCGGAATATTTCCCGCGCCGGCCACGCCCAACGTGCCGTACACACCGCTTTCGCCATTGTTGCCGTTCACTGTGCTGGGTCCGCCCATCCACGCCCATTCATTCGTTGCGGGATTGAACTCCCAAAGGTCGTTCAGGAAACCCGCGGTGTCTGTGGCACCGAATCCCTCTCCACCCATCAGCCAGGCATTGCCGCCGGAGTCGAGCCAGACCACGGGGGAAAACCGGGCACCGGGGATATTTGCTGCGGAAGGCACGCCCAAGGACCCATTGACACCGAGCGATCCACAAGGTGACCCATTGGTTGCGTGACAATTATTCGTGACCTGGTTGCTTCCCCCCATCCACGCCCATTCGTTCAACGTGGGGCTGAACTCCCACAGGTCGTTGAGAAAAGCGTTGTTGGATTCGCCGCCGGGTATCGATGCATAACCAATGCCGCCGAACAGCCAGAGATTACCGGTCGCATCGACCCAAGCGGCAGAGGAGTCCCGCGCGCTGGGTGTGTTTCCTCTCGCAGGTTTGTACAGTTGGCCGTAAACTCCGTACGAGCCACCCGTGCTGCTCCCGCTCATCCAGGCCCATTGCCGGGTTGAGGGAACGAACTTCCATAGGTCGTTCAACTCACCCACCTGAGCCTGCGCATCCGCGCCGTACCCTCCGAGCATCCAGAAGTTTCCCTGTTGGTCTGTCCACGTGACGCCAAAACTGCGGCCGCCAGGGTAACTGCCGCTGGTAAGCGAGCCCAGCATCCCGTAAACGCCGGCTGAGCCCGGACCTCCCACCGTGCTGCTACCGCTCATCCACGTCCATTCGCCGCTGGCGATGTTGTATTCCCAAAGGTCGTTCAGCTCCCCGGCCCTCCCGGCTGCATCGACACCCGCGCCGCCAAAGAGCCACAAGTTGCCTTGCTGGTCAGCCCAGGCGAACGCGCCCGTGCGGCCGCCGGGAGTGTTATTCACTCCCGGAGTGCCCATTTGGCCGTAGACTCCCGGCTGGCCCCCGTTGTAGCCCGGAAGCGTGCTGCTCCCGCTCATCCACGTCCATTCGCGGGTGGTGACATTGAACTCCCAGAGATCGTTCAGTGAGCCGAAGTTCTCGACTGCATCTTCCCCGGCTCCGCCAAACAGCCAGAAATTTCCCTGCTTGTCCGTCCAGCTTGCGGCATAATACCGCCCCCCCGGCACGTTCTTTGCGTTGGCAACTCCCAGCGTTCCGTAAACTCCCGGCGGTCCGGGGTCAGCAATGGCGATTGGCGGAATCACGTCGCTGCCGCCCATCCACGCCCACTCGCTCGTCTGGGCATGTATCGGCGGGCAGACGAATCCCACGGCCCATAGGGCGAGGCAGATCGTCGCCAGGCCGGCTGATCGGCGAATTGTCCCTGGCGCTACTCTCGGTTTTTCTTGAAAACCTGACGCAAATGAAAGCGAATAAGGATTCATGGCGTTCCTTGCGAACCATGCTCCGAACATCTGGCCGGGGATACGCCAACGCAGCCCCGACCTCAGCGATCCGTTGGACCGCTCAAGGAGAATTGAGCAACTCAGGATCCAACACTGATGTTGCCCACAATTGTATGCCGAAATGACCTGCCCGCCGAACGAATACTTGCAGCCCAGCGGGGGATTGACGAAGCCCGCGTTGTTCCCGGAATCAACGCGGTAACCCTTCTGTCCACAGTCAGTTGCCCGACCAAATTCTCCCTTTTTGACCACCCCCATTCGCGGCCCCCATTTCCCCGTCCAGCCCCCGATTCCGCCGTTCGCTGCAACCGCCTTGGGCTTGCCGCCCAACCGCTTTACCCTCGTAATGACTATCCAGCCTCAGGAATCCCTTACCGGAAACCGCGAGGCCCCGAACCTTAAGTATTGTGCCGGGGCGAATCTCAGATTCCCCGGCGGCGTCAAAGAATTCATCGAGGAGACCGCATTCATGTCCAAAGCCGTCAAGTACGCCGAGAAGGCCGTTGTTTACGCCGCCAAGGGAGCCTGGGTTGTGTATGATCGCCTGAACCGCATCAGCCCCAACCCGTCGTTCACCCCCAAGTGGTCCGACAAGCCGCTGCAGAAGAGCTGGCAGAAGGAAAAGCCGCCTCTCGGCTGGCCGCGCACCACGGACTCGCTCTGCCCCAAGTGCGTGCCCGAGATCCGCAAGCAGATTCTCGACGGCAAGCTGCCTCACGAAGTTCTGCTCAACGAAAAAGTGGGCGAAATCAAGGCCCAGATCATTGAGCGCGATGGCAAGATCCTGATGGTCAAGGACTGCCCCAAGCACGGCCATTTCGAGGACGTGATGTCCATCGACGCCGCCTTCTTCAAGCACCTTGAGGAGAGCTTCCCCGGCCGCGACATCCGCGCCCACGGCGACGGCGACAAGAATCTCCACCATCACGGGACGTCGACTGTCACCCACGGCCGCGGTTCGGTGCTTACCATCGACCTCACGAACCGCTGCAACATGATGTGCGATCCCTGCTTCATGGACGCCAATCAGGTTGGCTTCGTCCACGAGCTGACCTGGGACGAAATCAAGACCATGCTCGACAACGCCATCACCATGAAGCCCAAGCGGCAGATGAGCGTGCAGTTCAGCGGTGGCGAGCCCACACTCTCGCCCTACTTCCTGGATGCGGTTGCCTACTCGCGCAAGGTTGGCTTCAACTCCGTGCAGGCTGCGTCGAACGGCATTGAATTCGCCAAGAGCAAGGAACTTTGCCGCGCCGCTGCCGAGGCTGGTCTGCGTTACGTTTATCTCCAGTTCGACGGCATTGGCAACGCCGCCAACTCGCATCGCAAGGTCGGTAACCTGTTCGACGTCAAGCTGCAGGCCATCAACAATCTGCACGAAGCCGGCGTGGAGATCGTGCCCGTCACCACCATCGTGAATGGCATCAACAACGAGCAGGTGGGCCGCATCATCGAGTTCGCGCTCGACAATCCCAAGAAGATCAGCTTCCTCAGCTTCCAGCCGGTCAGCTTCACGGGCCGCGACGAGGACATTACCGACGAGCGCCGTATCGCCCAGCGCTATACGCTTTCGCACATGGCCCACGACATCAAGAACCAGTGCGGATTCGGCGAGCCGGAGCGCGACTGGTTCCCGATTTCTTTCATGTCCACCTTTTCCGACTGGGCCGATCTGGTGCACGGGCCCAGCGCCGAGTGGGGCCAGCTCAGCTGCGGCTGCCACCCCAACTGTGGCATCGGCATGGCCATGATGATCGACAAGGAAACCAAGGAAGCCGCTCCCGTCACCGCGTTCCTGCACATGGACCAGGTGGCCAAGGACCTCGCCAAGGTGAACGACGCTGCCCGCGGCAAGTGGCTCTCGGTCATCGGCTTCGCGCTGGCTCTCTTGCGCAACTACGATCCCTTCCAGTCGCCGACGCACTTCAAGATCTCCGACATGCTCAAGAAGATGGACAAGACCTTCAACGCCACCGGCCACGACTACGGCTCCGTCAAGGGCGATCGCACTCTTGAGGACATCAAGAAGCGCCGCCAGGACCGCTGGAACTTCCTCTTCATCGCGGGCATGTGGTTTCAGGATCTGTTCAATTACGACTTCCGGCGCACCGAGCAGTGCATCATTCCCTACGCCACGCAGGAAGGCGAGATCAGCTTCTGCGCCTACAACACCGGCATCGGCTGGCGCAACATCATTGAGAAAATGCACATGACGGCCACGCTGACCAAGTGGTACGAAGAGCACGGCCGCCACGAGATCTTTGCCGGCGGTAAGAAGGTCGGCATGACCCACGTCGGCCACGAGCTGGTCCTTAATATGGAGCACGTAAACGCCGAGGCCAACCACACGCTCGACAATCTCGGCATCGCCAAGAACGCCCGCGAAGAGAAGATCCGCGCGCGCGACGAGAAGATGAAGCAGGAAGCGGAGAACGCCCGCATGGCCAAGCTCTACAAGGAACACGTCCTCGGCATCAAAGCTCCCGAGGGCCTGGTCTCGCTGGACTCCATTCGGCCTGCTTCGAACAACGCCGCCTCGCCCGTGAACCGGCATCAGCAGGAAGGCGAGCTGGTCGCCGGCGACTAAGCGTACAAGAAACCCTCCTCTACTGCATCACAAGGCACGAAGGCCGTCCGCAAGGACGGCCTTTGTGCGTTTGCGGTGAAAGGCGCAATCGGGCCGGGTGCCCTGGGTCCGGATTCTCGGATCGGGGTCGCGCCCTACCACACTTCCAGCTTGAAATCCCTGTATCTGCGTATCAGCTCGAAGTCTGCGCGGTTCGATGTGATCAGCCGCGCGCCATGGGTGCGCACGGTGAGCGCAATCAGCACATCGAAATGCAAATCGCGGAGCTTATGCGGCGCGAAGCCCTGATCGTCCCTTATCCTGGCAAGGATTACGCCGGATTCAAGCCAGTTGTTTGCCGTGGGCGTAACAATCGGGTGGTTTCTCTCGGTTGCGCGGAGGGTCACTCGCTCTTCGGGCTCGGTTGCTCCCCTCCAAAGCTCGGCGAGAACGACCGAACAGTTTCTGATCATCAGATCAAGATGGGCCATTCGAAAGGCGTGGCGATTTGTCCGCCAGTGATCGATGAGCACGGACGTGTCGAATATCGCGAACTCACTCATCGCTGCCAGCGAACTTCAGCTTTCCGCCGGTCTTGGCCATCAGCTTCTTAAAGCGGTTCAGCCTGGCCATCTCTTCGAGCGCTATATGCACTGCCTCGGTGCGCGTCTTCACGCCCAGGGCGCGCTTTACCTCGTCTGCCAGCTTGGTATCCAGCCGAATTGAGGTCAGAGTAACAGCCATGGCTGCTCCTTTCGTATATACAGATTATGCAGTCGATATATACACCCGTCAAATGGCCGGGCACCTCGGATTTACGGACCTGGGAAACCACAGACTCCTCCACGCCGTCCTATAATGCCCGCATGAAATCCAGCCTACAGCTCCTGCTCGTTCTGGCGGTCTCGGCCTCCGTTGTCGCGCAAACCCGGACCCCGTCGCCGCTTGGGGTTCTGGTCAAGCCGCCACAGCCCATCCAGTTGCCGGCCAACATCCGCTCGCAGCTCCCCGGAAAAGCCAAAGTGCGCCTCGATGCCTCCACTCACCTTGCACCCGGCGGCGAAACCACCCTGGTCTACGATCTCGGCGAGTTCGGCACCGACGCGCATATCGCCGTGATCAAAAACGGCAAGCGCGTTGCCGATCTTCACCCGGCAGACGCTGAGGACTACATCTTCATCCAGGCGGCCGAATCCCAGGAGCCCGATGGGCAGCACGTCCTCATCTTCGCGTTTCAGAGCCTGGGCGATGGCTCCGGCACCATGTTTGCCCTCATCACAGAAAAAGACGGGAACTACCGCATCGCCTGGACCGAGGAAACCGAGCAGGGGAGCTTCAAGGAGATAGGCTCCGGAAAAGTGGAGCTGTGGAATGGAAAGGGCGATGGAAGTTGCGTTTGGTGCGATGAGCATTACACGGTGACCACGTACGTCTGGCGCGACGGCACGTTGCATGCGCTCGAGCATCACGTGGCCCCTCGAGCCATGAGCCCTTACCAGGTGTCGGTTGTGGCCATCGTCCTGGCAAAATGATGCGGCGTGCGGCTCACGCATCCCACTGCGTTCGCGAGACGGGCGCAGGTGCACTCCCGCCTTCCCGCAGAAACGTCCTCCCGCCGCCGGCTCCTGGCCCAGCAATCACCGCATCTCCATGCGCACGAACCGCCCAGAAACCTCTCCCAGGCCGCCGCCAAATCGGCTATACTCAAAGCACTCCCGGAGCGTCTATGGCCTTCTCTGCCCACGTCTTGAGGCTTATCGTTACGTCGTCCGGCAACGTCTCGGAAGAACTCGACATCGTGTTCGAAGAGTCGTGCCGGTGGAATGACGCGTACGCCAGTACGCGGAAGCTCATGTTGTATCCCGTCCGGCCCTTGTCCCAGCAGTCTGGCGCAGAAACGCAGGCTGCATCCAGTGGCCAGCTATTTGACGAGGCCGACATTCTTATCGGCATCTTCGGCACGGGCGCCGCGGCGCAGCTCGAGGATTCCGGCGCCGTCGAGGCCATCAAGCGTCACGTCAGCGCGGGCAAAACCGCAGCTGTCTTCTTTTTCGATTCTCCGGCGCTTGTGAATTCGGCCGATCTCAGGCAGAAGCAGGCTTTGCAGTCCTTCAAGGACGAATGCGGCGCCGGCGGAGTCTCGGCCGCCTATAGCAGCGCCGATGCATTCCGCGACGCCTTCCGCAAGCATCTGGCCCGCGAACTCGGCCAATTGCGCTACGTCTGGCTTCCCGAACCTGCGCCTCCTGCGCAAGAGCTGGAACCCGCACTTTCCGCCGAGGCTTTGCGGATGCTCACTGCCGCGGCCGCGTCTCAAGGCAGCATCAACACCGTGCTTACGATCGGCCGGGAAGTGATCCAGGCAGGACGCGTAACCTTGAGCGACGGCACACCGAGAAAAGTTGCCCTGCTCAAAGATGCCTTGCGGGAGTTGGTGAATCTCGGCTTCATCGAGCCGGATGCGACGAAATCCGGTTTCTATCGGCTCACCGGCTCAGGCTACCGGGCTGCCGACAAGCTCACCGAAGAACAAAAGGCGGATTCTGAAGCGGAGCCCTTGTCCAAGCCCACGCCTAAAGTTCAGTCCTTCGAACGCCCTTCCTACGAGCCGGCGCGCCGCTGATTCCGCCGCGGCGGACGCGCGCTCACTGCACGCAACCTGACTCCTCCCGCGACCACTCCGTCCCCGGATGGACTGGCTGCTTATGGGAAATTCATCTCATCTTTCCAGGCAAACACCGCGCCCCACGCCGCGTTTCACACGCTTACAATTCGTGACAATTCTTTACGCAACTCCCCTGGTGCGCCTGTGTCTACACTCGCAACGGCCGGTCAGCACTACGACAGCCAAAAGGAGAATTCAACCGATGATCGCCTCGCAAAATGCAAAAACCTCAACCCTCATTCTGGGCGCGCTGCTCTCCGCGGGCATGGTGCTCGCGCAGGCCCCCGGCTCGAACCAGGCCCCCGCCGCCAGCACGCCGCAAGCCGCGCCTGCGCAGCCGGGCAACTTTCACCGCAACTTCGACCCCGGCCAGCAAGCCGTGCATCTGGGCAAACGGTTGGGGTTGAGCGACGATCAGGTGGCGCAGATCAAGCCCATCCTTGCCGATCGCTTCCAGCAGATGCAAAACCTTCGCGCCGAGACCTCGCTCAGCGAGCAGGACCGCCACGCCAAGGTCCGGGCCATTATGCAGGACTCGAACAGCAAGATCGAAGCCGTCCTGAACGACACGCAGAAGCAACAGTTCGAGCAGATGCTCGCCCAGCGCCGCTCGCACCAGCACAATCGCCCGGCACCGGCGGCGTCGCAACCGCAAGCGTAAGAATTGTTGTCCTTGGTTTTCGGCGGGAGAGCCCAGGCCTCCGAATGGGGACCTGGGCATGCCATCTTAAGTGGGCAGTGCGATTCGGCTCGCCTGGGAACTGCGCTCGCCGATAAGATATTCCTACCTAAGACTGCCCGCCTTGTGCCGGCTGTTTCTGTACCGGTGTTGCCCCCTGCGCAGTCACCGTCTCGTCCTTTTCCACCACAAGCGTGGTGCTCACCATCCGCATCCTGATCGGCAATCCCCCGATCTTCGGGGCAACAGTACGGGTCAAGGCTTCGAAACCACTCACCGCGTTCGGCTGGTTCCAGACGCCATCGGCAACCACGAAGCTCAGTATCGTGGTCCCATTGTGCCGGCCCACAAACACGTCGCTGCCTTTGCCCGTGAGGTAACGGATCGTTTGCAACTGCTGGCCCAGTGCCTGCGCTTCGGCCTGCGTCGCCTCGCCTTCGTAAATCACCGAATCGCCGCCGGTCAACGTCACCTCGCCAATGCTCGATGTCTTCTCGACGTCCTCTTTGCTGTCCATCAACTGGACCTTCACCGGAAGGCCTCCGACCGACCCGGCTACCTCGCGCGTAACCTCGTCAAACCTGAAGAGCTCACCCGGCTGATTCCAGGCGCCATCCTGCACCACAAACGAGATCGTTGTACCGTTGCTTCCCATGTCCAACAGCACCGTCACTCCGCGATCCTGGAAGTATCCATCGGTCTTCAGCGCATTGCCCAGCGCTGTGGCCTGGGCTTGCGTGGCCGTACCGGAGTAGATCACCTGGTCCTTGGTTCCGATGGTCACCGTCGAACTAGGACCCGTGGGTGGCTGCGTACTTGGCTGGGTGCCAGACTGCGCCGTGATCATCTCGTCCTTCTCCACCGTCTCCGTGGAATTGACCAGGCGCATCTCGATCGGCAATCCGCCGACGGTCGAAGCAACGCCCCGCGTGATGACTTCAAAATCGGTCACCATGTCAGGCTTGTTCCACACGCCGTCCTGAACCACATACGAAATGATCGTGCTGCCGCCTATTGCCTTGCGCAGCAAGACCGACACACCGTGATCCTGAAAGTATCCGTCGGTCTTCAGCGCATTGCCCAGCGCCGTGGCCTGAGCCTTGGTGGCCGAACCGGAGTAGATCACCTGGTCCTTGGTTCCGATGGTCACCGTTCCAGTTCGCTCAAAGTAGAGATAGAGACCGTAACCCACTGCAGCAAGAAGGACCAGAATCACAATATTGCGAGCGCCCGAGCTTTTAGGGGCCGGCGGCGCCATCTGTGGATACGCGGCATACCCGGGTGGAGGCGGCGGATACGCTGGCGGCACTGGCGGAGGCGCATATTGTACCCGCGCTGCCGTTGGCGGATAAGCTGCTGTCGTTGACTGAGGCACATATTGTGCCGGCGATTGTGCTGGCGGCGGGAAGGCTTGCGGGGCCGGGGCCGCAGTGACCGCCGGAACGGCTTGCGCGTCACCCGCAGATTGCAAGACAGCTCCGCAATTCTTGCAGAATTTCTGGTCTGGGAGGAACTGTGTGCCACAAGAAGGGCAAAACATTGCGACTCTCCTATCTTGAAAAGGCTTCCAGCGGGGATTTCTGCAAAGTATCATCCCCCATCGGCAAAGTAAAGCTATTCCGATTTGGATGGAAGAATTCGCGCAAGCAATGATCGGCTCGGAACAAGGAAGAGCAGGAGCGATGGGCTAGATTCCAACCTTCAGCCCAGTTGGCTCACCTTTACGTGGAGCGCCGCAAAATCCACGGTCCCCAAGCCGCGCGCTGCCGCCATGGCGAGATACGGCATCTGTTCGGCGTCGAGATTCCAGTACGCTTTGGCCACATACGCGTCGATCGCCACCGGATCGGTCCCCGCCACCAGCGTTTTTTTCTGCGCCACGTCCTCGGGATTTCCGCCCGTCGGTCCATTGCGCAGCAGCACGCGATAGCAGTCCATGAAGGTGAGCGTGGGCAGCATGAAGTTCGCCAGATCTACCAGGCTCTGGTGAATCTGCTGGTGCAACCGGTTGCGCTCCCCGCCCAGAATCCCGTACCAGTTCTTCATGCCCAGCGTGGCGCCGGTCAGTACATGATGTTTCGCGATGGGCAGGTTGATCACCTTGTCGGCTTCGAGAAACGGCGTGAACACGGGCCAGTTCTTCAGCACTACGCCGCCCATATCCACTTCGCGAAAATGATCGGGATCGGGCAAAATTACCTCCGCACCCTCGGCGCTCGCCGCGGCCTGGATCCCCGAGCGCTGAAAGCACCGCCGCGGCTCGTTGCAGCTCACGTCGGTCACGATCACGCGCTTCGCTCCCGCCTGCCAGCACTGCCGGACGACTTCCGCCACCAGGTCGGGATTGGTATTCGCCGCCTGCTCCGGCGTGCGGTCCCAGGCAATGTTCGGCTTCAGCACCACCACGTCCTGCTTGCTGATGAACCGCGCCATTCCGCCAAGATTTTCAAGCGCCTGCACGGCCAGCGCCCGCGGCTCGCCGCCCTGGACAACCGTCATCTGCGGCCACTCGGCATCCGCAGCCACGCGATGATCGCGACGCGCCTGCGCAGCCTGCTCCGGAACGGGCCGGCTGCTGCGCTCGCTCAGCCATAGGCCCAAGCCTGCCGCGCCCGCGGCCACGCCGCCCACACGCAGCAGTTCGAGCATGGCTTCGCGCCGCGTCATGCCTGATGCGTGCTTCGCCGCGCCTGCATCCAGCTTCAGGATTTTGCCGCCCTCATCTGCCATGCCGTTTCCTTCGTCACACTTCTACAAGCCGGATGCGCCCTGGATCATTCGTCCCCAACCGGTGCGCTGCGTCCGCCGCCGTGGCAATGTAATCGGGCCTGCGTCCCACCGCCTCGAGCGATTGCACTCCCGCCGCGGCGCGCTGGCGCTCAATCATCTGCCACGCCGTGTGATCCAACGCCACGCGGTCTTCGCCCACGACCAGGGCGTTCGGATACCACAGCCGCTCAGGATGGAACCCCGGGCCGCCGTCGTACACCGACGAAATGGCATCGCCGATCGTAAACCACACCTTCGCGCGCACCGTCGGGATCGTATTCACATCGGCCACGCCGGGATTGCAGTTGTTGCCATGCAGCAGGAACGGCCGATCGACCACCCCGTACATGTTTTTCATCGAGAACGTGACACCCGCCATCTCGTGATCCTTGAGAATGGGCAGATTGATCACCATGGCGCACTCGCGGGTGAGAATCTTCGCCAGCCGAATCTGCACCGTGCCGCACTGGACCGGCTGGTCTTCGTAGCCGCCCACGTCGCTGCCGTAGCAGCGCACGCGACTGGCATCGGTGTTCACCGTCATGCCGCAGGCTTGAAGGCTGCGCGCATCGCGCTCCCATACCAGGATGTTTCCCGCGCGCACGCCGGCTTGTTGCAGGCGCTCGGCAATCGCCAGGGTCAACGCCGCGTGCGTCGAAATCCCGCGCCCGCCCAGTCCGTTTACCTTTAGTCCGATGGTTTTGCCGGCAAGAATATCTGCGGGAATGATGCTTTTCCATGCTTCTACCGGTTTGTCGCGTCCGGTGTAGGCAGCCATGGCCTTGTCCAGCAGATTCAGCACGCGCTGCTCGTCAGGTTGCGCTCCTGTGCCGTGCAACGACGCATCGCGTGCGATCACCACTTTCGATTTGCCCGCCGGCACTGCGGCGAACGCCAGTTTCTCCGCGGCTGCCGACGATCCCAGCAGAACTGCGCCCGTAGCTGCATCTTTCAAAAACTCCCTACGGCTTTTCATCGTTCCCCTTGCCTTCGGGGTGCCCCCGGTCCCTCGCATTTGGTGGCGGGGCCAATCCCCGATCTTCCCTAACTGCGTTCGTTCATCCTGCGTTGCCCAAACACGTGATCCTCAAAGCCCAGCACATACCACATTCCGCGCCCGGAAAATTGCCGGGTGAATAGCCACTTCACGGCTCTCTTTCCCAGCTTCAAAACATCTCCAAGACCAGTAAAAAAACCCTCGCGCGAACGGCCGGCATGCAGCACCGCGACTCCATTCGCGAGCAAGATATTCGCCATCTCGCGCACATCCGGCAGATACACATGCGTCGGATCGTCGCAGAACTGCAGCGTCTCGTCCTCCGCATGCGGCAGCGACAAGCTCTTGAACGAAGGAAACGCAATCCACATGTATCCGCCCGGCCTGAGCTTGGCGCACAGCGTTGCCACCACCGGCGCCGGGTCGCGCATGTGCTCCACCACGTGGTTCAGAATCACGAAGTCGTAGCTGGCATCGGGAATGGCGTCGTAGCCCGATCCATCTGCACCGAGCGAATAGTACGCATCCATCGCCGCCACGTCCGCGTTGCTCAACTTGTACCGCTGAATGTCCGCGCCCGCGTAGTGGCAGCCGGGAAACCATCGCTTGGTCACCGTGGGCGAGCCGTTGCCGCAGCCGATGTCGAGAATGCGCGGCGATGGCGCAGAAAGCCTCTTGCGCACGAAGCGGAATTTCATCGGACAATGCGCCATTCGCCTCTCCCACTCCAGTCCACATTAGAGCCTTGCTTCCACGCCGTGCGCCAGCACCAGCAGTGCCTGCTCGGTGCCGGGCGCGGCCTGATAGGCCACGATGCGCACCAGGTACGGGCCCTTGCGGAAGATAACGCTCTGCTCGTACGCCAGCCCCGCGTCACCCAGTTGTACGTTCTTTGCGCCGCTCGACTCTCCCGACTCCAGAATCTTGCGCGCGCCCGCGGAATCTCCCATAGTGTAAACATCCACCACGGCGTCCAACTGGTTCTGGTACTTGTAGTCGGAGGTCGACGTGGAAACTACGCCGGCCGCGATGTACTGCTCGGCGTCGCCGTCAATGTACTGCCAAAGATCCTTGGCCTCAAAGACGCGCGTGTCGCTGGATTTCTCCCATCCCGCCACCGCTCCCGACGGCGGCATCGGGTCGACAGACTTCTTCTTGCATCCCGCGGTTGCGGCCAATGCCACAATCGCAATCACCGCAATCCCTGACTTCCATCTTTCTGGCCCAAACATGTTTTGATCGTTCTCCTTTACTTGCGGGTTAGCAGGATCTGGCTGCTGGGGGAGCGGCTTTCGCCAATACTTGTCACGTACACGGCCGGATGTTCCTGCAGCGGGCAGGCGAATTCGCAGGCGCCGCAGCCCACGCAGCGGCTGGGATCCACGCGCGGCTGCTTCAGCGTCTTGGTCTTGCCTGTTGAATCCACCACCTCGGCCTCTTCCACATAAATCGCCTTGGGCGACACCGGGCACCACTCCTCGCACACAATGCAATCGGTGGCCATGGCCCATGGCAGGCAGCGCCCGCGGTCGTAAAATGCCGTACCCAATCGAATGGGCTGATTCTGCGCCGCGCCCACGCCAACCACCCAGCCTTTTTCTCGCGGCGTGATCTGCCAGATGGCGCCTGTGGGGCAAACCTCCGAGCAGAGCACGCAACTCGGTTCGCAGTAGCCAATGCGCGGCACCAGTGTCGGCGTCCATAGTCCTTCAATGCCCGCCTCGACCAGCGCCGGTTGCAGCGCATTGTTAGGGCACACCTTCATGCATTCGCCGCAGCGGATGCATCGCCCGAGAAAATCCGGCTCATCGAGCGCACCGGGCGGGCGCAGCAGCCGTTCGTTGCGGCTCTTGCCCAGGCCCGTGTTGGCGCGCAGCAAGGGTACCGCGACTGCGCCTGCCGCAATACCGGTAATCGTCCGCCGGCGTCCGAGGTCCGGCGATGCCACTTGTTTGGGATTTGGGCGGAAGAAGCGGAATTTGAGCGCATGATCGGGGCAACTGCCCACGCAGTTCATGCACATCAGGCACTCCGACTTCCGCCATGGCGAGCCGCCGATGGGATCGTCGCCGCCCTGGCAGTCGAGCAGGCAGCGATTGCAGTTGTTGCACGCTTCCGGATCTTTGTGCAGCCCCAGCACCGACCACCGCGACACCGCGCCCAGCAGTGCTCCCAGCGGGCAAATCGCGCGGCACCAGAACCGCGTGATGCGCAGGCTCGCAGCCAGAATCACGAGGAACAAAATGCCCAGCACCAGCCCTTGCGTAAAATGCGCCTGCCGGAATTCCAGCAGGAAGGCTCCCAGCACCGCGTGGATCAACCCGCCTGTGGCCTTGATCGCGGCGATGTGGCTGTGCTCCAGCGGTGTTAGCGCCGCGCGCACCACGTAGTTGAATGCCGGCAGAATCGAAAGCCCGATCGAGCGCACTAACAAACTGAATGGATCCAGCCAGCCGATCACCATCGACCCGAAGGCCGCGGCCACGAGGCCCGCCAGCAGGACGACATATTTGGCAGTCTGCCAGCGCTTATAGCGATTGGATTCAATGCGCTGCTTGCCGCGTTTCGACTCCGATGGCGCGTCACCCACAAAATGCTGCAACGTGCCCATGGGGCAGATCCAGCCGCAGAAAAAGCGGCCGAGAAACAAGGTGGGCACCAGGATGATGAGACTCCACAGCAGGCCGCGATAGAGTGCGTGGCCAGCCAGGGCATTGGTCAACGCCACCAGCGGATCCCACTCGAAGAACAACCGCACCGGCCCGCGCAGATGAATGTCGCTGGTCGTGCCCGGCATGGCGCGCAGCGCGGTAAACACCAGCAGCATAAGGAAGAGCAGCAGAAAGAAGATCTGCGAAGTCCTGCGCAATTTCTGCCATCGGGAACCGGTCACGCACTCCTCCGCACGCCGCGCGTGGACTTAAGCCTTGGCCGCCATCATCAAGGTTAAGGGGAGGATTGAACAGTGATCAGGATCACGTACCGGCGGTTGGAGCGCCGGCGGCAAACTTTATTTGCACGAGCAGCGCCACTTCGGAAGCGTCTCTCACAAGTGATTGATCAAAGATGGTTGATTAGAGACGCGATACACGCCGCGCCGAATCCGTTATCTATATTGACTACGGAGACGTTGGGTGCGCAGGTGTTCAGCATGCCCAACAGCGCCGCGATTCCGCCCAGCGACGCGCCGTAACCCACGCTCGTAGGAACCGCGATCACCGGCGCATTCACCAGGCCGCCGATCACGGTGGGCAAAGCGCCCTCCATGCCCGCGCACACCACAAGCACACGCGCCGATTGCAACGTGTGTTGCTGCGCCAGCAGCCGATGAATGCCGGCCACGCCCACGTCGGCCACCAGCTCCACGGTGTTGCCCATGAGCCGCGCCGTCACCACGGCCTCTTCGGCCACGGGCAGGTCGCTGGTCCCGGCGCAAACCACGCCCACGGTTCCCTTGCCCGCAGGCGCCTGGGTCTGCTTGAGCGTAATGGCGCGCGCCGCTTCGTGGAACTCCGCGCGCGGCCCCTGCTGGAGGGCTTCGGCGGCCCGCACCGCCGCATACACCTCGCGCGACGCCCGCGTGGCCAGCACGTTGCCGCCGGCCCTCGCCATACGCGCAAAAATCGCCGCCACCTGCGCCGGCGTCTTGCTCTCGGCAAAAATCACCTCCGGCATCCCGGTGCGCAACGCGCGGTGATGATCGACCTTGGCGAATCCCAAATCTTCAAAAGGTAAATTGCGCAACCGTTCCAGCGCATCCGTCACGCTGGTCGATCCCGCATGCACTTCGTTCAACAGCGCTTCAATTTGCGTGCGATCCATCAGCGGCCTTCCTTCTTCCGAGCCAACCCCGAATCCGCCCAGGCCCTCATCGCATCCTGCATCACCTGTTTCAGCGTGACTTTGTGCGTGCGCGCCAGATTGCGGCACACTTCGTACTCGGGCGATGCGTTGGCCACTTCGCCCGATGGCCAGCGCGCCACCTTGATCCGCACCTTGCCCCACGCCGTTTCCACTTCGGCAAACTCGCGTTCGAGGGCCATCTTGTTTTCCAGGCGCCAGCGCAGGCCGATCGTCGTGGTCTCGCGCAGCAGCAGATCGCGCAGCGCCGGCAACTTTTCCGGACTCGAGAGCACGGTCATTTGCACGCCCGTGCGGCCCTTCTTCATCTGCACCGCCGCGCGGTACACATCCCACGCGCCGGCTTCGAGCAGCAATTCGCTCACATAGGCCAGCAACTGCGGTGTGGAGTCGTCAATCACCGTCTCGATCACAGCGATCGGCTCCGCCCCAGGGACCGCAATTGCCTCGGCGACCGGTTTGGGGCCCGCCGCGGCATCGTCCGTTTCGCCCACCAGCAGCCGCAGCAGGTTCGGCTCGCCGGGCGTGTCACGCCCTCCGGCACCGTAGCCGCGCGCCGCCACGCGCATCGCCGGCATCGGCCCATAGCGAACGTCCAACATGCGCAGCAGCGCCGCGCCCGTCGGCGTCACTCGTTCCATCGGCGGCCCGGCCGCATACACCGGCGCATCGCCCAGCAACGACAAAGTGGCTGGCGCAGGCACCGGCAGCGTGCCGTGCTGGCACTTCACCGTCCCGCTGCCCACGTTCAAGGGCGACGCCATCCAATGATCCACACCCAGCGCCTCTGCTCCCGCCGCAGTGCACACGATATCGACAATCGTGTCCACCGCGCCCACTTCGTGAAAATGCACCTTCTCGATGGGAATGGAGTGAATCGCCGCCTCCGCCTCGCCCAGCAACTGGAACGCCCGCGAGGCGCGCTGCTTCACTGTGTCCTTCAGCGGCGAAGCTTGAATGATCGCGAGAATTGTCGACAACGATCGATGCGGGGCGTGTTCCGAATGCTCGTGTTCGTGCGGATGATGCTCGTGTGCGGGATGCTCGTGATCGTGATACTCGTGTGTATGCTCGTGGCCGTGCTCGTCTTCTGTTCCCTGTTCCCTGTTCTCTGTTCCCTGCTCTTCCGCTACCACGTCCACCTTAATCCCCGTCAGGCCGCCGCGGTCCACTTTGCGCATCTCGAGGCGCGCACCCACGCCCAGCGCCGCCGCCGTGGCCGCAAGCACGTCGAAAGGCACGCCCGCGTCCACCAGCGCGCCCAGCAGCATGTCGCCGCTGATCCCGGAAAAGCACTCCAGATAGCCGATACGCATCGCTTAGTGATTGTAAATGGCTGCTCGCAGCCCGCGAAAACCTCCGTGCCTCATTGCTTCCGCCCGGAGCATTCCAGTGCGGCCGGCAAAATTGGGGTGCTACCTCTGTTCCCGCATCCACGGAGTAAAGGTGATCCCGGCCAAAATGCCTTCCGGCGTCAAGAATCGGCTCACAGTCTGACCCCAGGGTTCTTTCCTGTTTTTCACAAGCATCCGGTAGCCTTGCGATTCCAGCTCCGCCGTCGCCTTCTCCACATCGTCCACATCGAACTCAAGCCAGGCTTGTGGCGCAGGAATTTCCTCGGGCCAGGAATCCTTGCCAAAGCAGCACTGCGCCGCATGAGAAAGAGGCCACAGCGCAAAGCTATTCGCGCCTTTCAAGGTCTCCGTATGAAGATATCCGCCATCCTCTTCTTTGAATACGACACCGAGGGTTTCGCTGTAGAGCTTACGACTTGACGTCGCGTCACGGACGATCGGGCCAAAGCCCGCGATAAACAAAACCTTGATGTTGTCGAATCGCTCCATGCACCCGCCTACGCGCCCTTCCGCGCCAGCACCTCGACGGGCAGTACCGCGTTCATCGAACCCGACCGAAAACCGGAACAATCCAGCGTCACGTACTTGAACCCGGCCTGCTTCAGCGCCACGGTGATCGCGTCCATCATCTCCATGGTCAGCGCGCGCGGCAGTTCCTCGCGCGCAATCTCCACGCGCGCCAGCTCGCCGTGGTGGCGCACGCGCAGTTCGCGAAATCCCAACTGGCGCAGGCTTTCCTCGCCGCGCTCCACTTGTTCAAGTACCTCGCGCGTCACCGTGCGTCCGTATTCCACGCGCGACGAAAGGCAGGGCGCAGCCGGACGATCCCACACCGGGTAGCCCGCCGCTTTTGCCAGGGCGCGCACGTCGAGTTTGGTTAATTGCGCTTCGGCCAGCGGCGCCAGCACCGCGTGCTCTTCCGCCGCGCGCTGCCCGGGCCGGTAATCCCGCGTGTCGTCGGCATTCATCCCGTAGGCAATGTGCGCGAACCCCAGCTTCGCACCCAGCTCTTCCATCACGCGAAACAGCTCGTCCTTGCAATGGAAGCAGCGGTTGGCGTCGTTGCGCGCGTACTCCGGCTGGTCGAGTTCTTCGGTGGCAATCACTTCCAGCGGCATGCCCAGCGATTGCGCAAATGCGCATGCCTGCTCCATGTCGCGCCGCGCCAGCGAAGGCGAGTCGGCCAGCACCGCCAGCATGTTCGCGCCCAGCACGCGATGCGCCGTGGCCGCCAGAAACGCCGAGTCCACGCCGCCCGAGTAGGCCACCATCACGCTGCCCAGTTCCCGAAGCCGCGCTTCCAGCGCGCGCAGCTTTGCCGCCGCGTTCTCTTCCTCCCGGGTTTGCGCGCTCTGCGCCATGGCCTCGATTATACCGTTCGATGAAGTAGCGCAGGTCTCCAGACCGGGGTCCGCGGCGAGCGATCTTTGCTCGTTGGGGTGGGAAACCGGCTGTTGTGCGAGCCTTCTGCCCCGCACCTGTAAGACTTGCTTAGCTGCAAACTCCGGCGGCGTGGACGCCGCCGGTACAGCCGGCCTGGAGACGGGCGCTACTTCCGTTTGACGCCCTCGCCCGTGGGCAATAGCTTGGAAGAGAGCGAATGCGCGTGAATCTGGTTCCTTCGCTCAAGGAGGTCGGATGCAGTCGAGGTCATTTTCCCGGCTTTGGACGGGCTTTCTCGGGGTGGCTGTGGCCGTTGCCGCATGCAGCGGCATCCATGCCCAGGATCTGAAGAGTTTTGAGCAGCGCACCACCGTCAAGGTGCTTGCCAACGGGCTCACGCTCATCATTTGCGAGCGCCATGAGGCGCCGGTCTTCAGTTACACCACATTCATCGATGCCGGCGACGTCAATGACCCCTCCGGCGAGAGCGGCCTCGCGCACATGTTCGAGCACCTGGCCTTCAAGGGAACCACCCAGATCGGAACCAAAGATTACGCCGCCGAAAAAGTCGCACTCGAAAAAGTGGAAGCGGCCAACGATGCCTACGAGGCTGAGTATCTGAAGCCCATCGGCCGCGACGAGGAAAAGCTGAAGGCGCTGCACCAGGCCTTTCTCGACGCGCAGGCCGAGGCCGAGAAATACGTCATCCCCAACCAGTTCACCGAGGTTGCCGATGAGAACGGCGCGGACGGTCTGAACGCGGAAACGGGCCTGGACGATACGCAGTACTTCTGGTCGATGCCGGAAAACCGCCTGGAGCTGTGGGCGTGGATGGAGTCGAGCCGACTGGCCGATGTCGTGCCTCGCGAGTTCTACAAGGAGCGCGATGTGGTGATCGAAGAGCGGCGCATGCGCACCGACTCCGATCCCATCGGCCGCCTCGTCGAGCAGTTTCTGGCCACGGCCTACGTGGCCCACAACTACGGCCGCAGCTCCATCGGCTGGCCCAGCGAGGTCAGTCAGATTAACGCCACCGAGGCCATGGCTTTCCACAAAAAGTATTACGTAGGCGGCGACGTCGTGGTCGCCATCGTAGGCGATGTGGACGCCAAAACCGCGATGCCGATGCTGGAAAAATATTTCAGCCGCGTGCCCGGCGGGCCCAAGCCGGAAGAGATGACCACCGTCGAGCCGCGCCAGTTTGCCGAGAAGTCCGTCATCATCCGCGAGCAGACGCAGCCCTTCTATATTGAGGGCTATCACCGGCCCAGCTATCGCGATCCCGACGATGCGGTCTACGACGCGATCAGCGACATCATGTCGAACGGCCGCGTCTCGCGCCTCTATCGCAGCCTGGTTGAGCAGCAGCAGATCGCCGCCGAGGCCGAGGGTTTCAGCCCCTTCCCCGGTGACAAATACCCGAGCCTTTTCGCGTTTTATGCCGTCCCGCTCCCCGGCCACACGCCGGCCGAGATGCGCGACGCCATCCACAAGGAGATTGAGAAGCTGAAAGCCACCGACGTCAGCGATGCGGAGCTTCAGATGTACAAGACCCGCACCCGCGCCGATCTGCTCCGCGGCCTGGCCGACAACCAGGGGCTCGCCAGTTCGCTGGCCGAGTACCAAACCCGCTACGGCGATTGGCGTCAGCTTTTCCTCCAACTCGATGAGGTCGATAAGGTCACCAAAGCCGACATCCGCCGCGTAGCCAATAAAGTGTTTGTGGATTCCAACCGCACCAGCGCCGAAATCGAAACCGAACCCCCGGCCGCGGACGCAAAGAAGGACGGAGGCGCGGAATGAAAAGCAGAGAACAGAGGACAGAGATCAGAGATCAGAAGATCGTGAATCGTGGGTCGTGGGTCGTGGGTCGTTCGTTCGCTTTCAGTCATTCTTACCTGCTCGCAGCGTTTTTCGCGATAGCCATCGCGTGCCCGTCGAGCTTGTGCGCCCAGCAATCCAAGCCCTGGGAGCAAATCCCCATCCCCACGCTGCATGAATTCCATCCGCACCAACCCGTACGCATCGCGCTCAAGAACGGTATCGTGATCTTCCTCCAGGAGGACCACGAGCTGCCGTTCGTCTCCGGATCAGTGCTGATTCCCGGCGGCGGGCGCGACGTCGATCCCTCCAAAGCCGGCCTCATCGGCCTTTACCGCCAGGCTTGGCGCACCAGCGGAACCGCGCAGATGGACGGCGACGCCATGGACAGCCTGCTCGAAGCCAAGGCCGCGCACATTGAAACCGAAGGCGACGAGGACTCGACCGCGCTCTCCTGGGATTCGCTGAAAGGCGATGCCGACCAGGTTTTTTCCTTGGCTATGGACTTGCTTTTTCATCCGAGGTTTAGTGCGGAAAAATTGCAATTGGCCAAGCAGCAGGAGGCCACGGGCATCGTGCGCCGCAACGACGATGAGGGTGAAATTGCCGAGCGCGAAGCGGCCAAGCTGGTCTACGGCGTGAACAGTCCGTACACGCGCCAGCCCGAACTTGCCACCGTCGCCAAAATCACGCTTGCCGATCTTCAGGCCTGGCACGATCGCACTCTCAAAGGCAAGCTCATCATCGGCATCAGCGGCGACTTCGATGCCGCCGTCATGGAGGCCAAGGTGCGCGCGGTCTTCGAACCTCTGCCGCCCGCCACTCCCGAGCCGCCGCGTCACGATGAATTCGCCGGTCCCAAGCCCGGCGCATACTTCATCGACAAGGAAGACGTGAATCAGTCCAACGTGCAGATCGTGGCCCTCGGCATCGATCGCCACAACCCTGACGTGCCTGCCATCGTCGTCATGGACGAAATTCTCAGCGGCGGTTTTGGCAGCCGGCTCTTTCAAAAAGTCCGCACGCAGTTGGGGCTGGCCTACGCAGTCGGCGGCGGCTTCGATCTGCCCTACGACCACCCCGGAACCTTCCGTGTTGAAGTGCTCACCAAGAGCGTTTCCACCGTGGATGCAACCAAGGCCGCCGAAGCCGAGATTGCCGGCCTCAACACCCGGCCCTTTACTCAAGCCGAGTTGCAGCGCGCCAAGGACGACATTCTCAACTCGTTCCTTTTCCGCTACGACACGCGCGACAAGATCCTGGCCGAGCGCGAGAAGCTCGAGTTCTACGGCTATCCGGCCGATTATCTTGAGACCTATCGCGCCGCCCTTGAGAAAGTCACGCTCGAGGACGTAACCGCGGTCGCCAAAAAGTACATTCACCCAGAAAAACTCGCCGTGCTCGTAGTCGGCAACGGTAGTGAGATCAAGCCCCCGGTCGACGCGCTCGGCATGGGCGCGCCGCAACCCATCGACATTACGATTCCGCGTCCCGCCGGGCCGCACGCCGCGCCGGGTGAGCAGCACTAACCGAACCGCAAGAGAAGAGCGATGAAAACACAACAATTGATGGCCACCGGAGTCACAATCGACCGCCCGGAAACCTGCGTGATCGATGTCGAAGTTGAAGTCGCGCCCGACACGACGATTGAGCCCTACGTACAACTGCTGGGCCGCACGCGCATTGGCACGGGCTGCCGCATCCGGTCTTTTTCCGTTCTTGAAAACTGCACCCTCGGCAACGGCGTTCTCATCCGCCAGAGCTGTGTGCTTGAGGATTCCACCATCGCCGATGGCGCGCAGATCGGCCCCTTCGCGCACCTGAGGCCGGGCAGCGAGATCGGCGAGAACGCGCACGTGGGCAACTTTGTTGAAACCAAGAAGGCGCGGCTTGGTAAGGGCGCCAAAGCCAGCCATCTCACCTACCTCGGCGACGCGGAGATTGGCGAAGGCACCAACATCGGCGCCGGCACCATCACCTGCAATTACGACGGCGTCAACAAGAATATGACGCGCATCGGCAAAGGCGCGTTTGTGGGCAGCGACTCCACGCTCGTCGCACCCGTCACCGTCGGTGATGGAGCGTATATCGGCGCTGGCTCCTGCATCACCAAGGACGTGCCCGCCGACGCTCTCGCGGTCAGTCGCGCCAAACAGGCCAACATTGAAGGCTGGGCCGCCACACGGCGTGCCAGGCGCAATTCCAAATCGTCATGAAGCTCTGTCGCGTCGCGGCCGTCTAGCAGCAGGTCCGCGCCGGCCAAACCCTCGCGCAGATCGCGCCCGCTCTCCCCGAGCGCGACCGCAACTGGATTCCCAAAGACCGGACCACCGATGTTGCCATTACCTACGCGGAGATTACCCAGCACCAGCCCGCCGGTACTCTTCCTCACGAATGGAAGTAACACCGCAAGTTCTGCCTCCATGGTTACGTTCGGAACGAAAGGGCGCCCCAGGAACCCGGTCTCCGCAGGTTGCATTCGGAACCAAGTGACGCAGTAGATTCCCGTCTCTGCATGTTACGTTCGGTACATTGAGAATGGGTTGCGAAGATGGTAACCTCTGGTAAGAAAAGAGACCCGGCGGGCCACTCCCCTTGCAAGCAGGCAGTGTCCGGGCGTACCGTACGTCGTGGTTATATGCCGATCTTCGGGCCAGTCGCGGCTGTCTTAGCAAGCAGATTCCTCTTACGTGCTGCGCACCTGTGTCGGCCTCTTCATTCCGGCTCAGCATTCCATGGAACATAGGGAGCGCATCGCGCGTAAGCACAAGGGAACCGCGAAGGGCGCCTGCGGCTGTTGGCGATCGCAGCAAGTCTTTCGTTCGGTTACGGGACACTGAATCGCAGCCGGGCAGAAGCGCCGGGTTTGTACCAGTCGAATCAGGGGTATCGGGTGCGCGAGAAGGATCGAGGCGGGGGTTTGGGACCGAAGTTGGCAAATACGAAGAGACCGAACTCCGGGGTCGCTTCCAGCACTGAAAAGCTGGCACGAAAGCCCGTGCGGATACTTGTGGTTGATGACGAAGCCCCCGTGCGCACGATGATCGCGGCCGAACTGGAGCGCCATGGATACACCGTCGAGACGGCCGGCGGAGGACGCGAAGCCCTCGAAGCTCTCGAGCTCAACAACTTCAACCTGGTGCTCACCGACATCGTGATGCAGGATGTCAGCGGCATCGCCCTGCTCGAGCGCATTCACGCTCTCCAGCCCAACCTTCCCGTCGTCATGGTCACAGCGGTGCACGACATCGGTGTGGCCATCGACTCCATGCGCCGCGGCGCCTACGACTATCTCCTCAAACCCTTCGAGCGCGAGCAACTGTTCAGCACCGTGGAGCGGGCGCTCAACCACCGCCGCGCCCTCGAGGAGACCGAGAGCTACCACCAGAGCCTTGAGGAAATGGTCCGCGCCCGCACCGAGATGCTGCGCCACGCCATGGAGGATCTCGAACACTCCTACGACGTGACCCTCGAGGCGCTCGGCGACGCCCTCGACCTCAAGGACTCTGAAACTGAAGGCCACTCCAAGCGCGTCACTGCGTATGCCATCGCCCTGGCGCGCGCCATGGGCATCCCTCCTGAAGATATCAAGATCATTGCCCGCGGCGCCTTCCTGCACGACGTCGGCAAGATGGCCATCCCCGACGACATTCTGCGCAAGCCCGGCGCGCTTGACCCGCACGAACGCGAATTGATGCGCGAACACTGTGCGCGCGGCTACCAAATGCTGCGCAAGATTCCCTTTCTCGCCGGCGCCGCGGAGATCGTCTTTTGCCATCAGGAGCATTTCGACGGCACCGGCTATCCCAACGGCCTGCGCGGGCGCGAGATCCCCATCGGAGCCCGCATCTTCGCCATTGCCGACGCCCTCGACGCCATCACCAGTGACCGCCCCTATCGCCAGGCCAGCGACTTCGATTCCGCGCGCAAAGAGATCCTGCGATGTTCCGGAACCCAGTTCGATCCCGCCGTCGTCGAGGTCTTTTTGAAGATCCCCAACGAACTCTGGCAGGAGTTGCGCTCTGAGATCAGCGGACAGAACAAGCGCTATTCCACCTTCGACATCGTCCAGTCCTCCGGCCCGTAAACGTTCGGCTTCATAAGTAGCGATCAATCCATGCAGGAGGTCGAAACCATGCCGCCGTTTTCCCCGCAAGAGGCGCAATCAC
>Ga0326727_10008909_pt1 | contig 25105 bp, 17 predicted proteins | sample MB2enrmetagenome_FD_207643 | JGI IMG/M metagenome (GOLD analysis project Ga0326727, IMG submission 207643) | Lab enriched peat soil microbial communities from McLean, Ithaca, NY, United States - MB29MY | ecosystem: Environmental > Terrestrial > Soil > Wetlands > Peat | place: USA: New York... | reverse complement strand
TTGGTATCACAACCTTTAAGCCAAGTCAATTGCGATTTATGCGACCTTGTGATGAGCCAACATTTATCGTCCTGGTCGTGACTATCCTCAGCATGAAGTACGACTCAAGTTACTGGACGGGCTGTGGGCTTTAAGGGCTTTAATATCCCAGTGGACGTAGTGCGATAGGGTGACTTAGACTTGAGGCGGCTCAAGCATCCTTGCCGGAAGGCAGAGGGCCGCGTGTGCCAAGAGGCCGAAGTTCAGCTCGTCGAAGGGTTAAATCACTTTTATTGAACAAGGAGAATTCTCATGTCCGTTGAAAACGCCGGCTCGTCAGGTGCACTGGAAAACCCCCTCAAGAAAATGCTTCGTGAGGGGAAAATGGCGATTGGCGCAACCATCACAGTGGCGAGCGTCGAAACCGCCACCCAGGTGGCGACGATGGGGTTTGACTTCCTGTGGATCGAAATGGAGCACAGTCCGATTACACTCGAAACTCTGCGAAACATTGTCCTGGCCACGCGGGGTTTGAAGGCACTACCCATTGTGCGTGTCCCTGTCAACGAGCTTTGGACCGCGAAACGCGTACTGGATGCGGGGGCCCTGGGGGTTATCTTCCCGTTTTGCAGCACGCCGGAGCTAGCGCGGCAGGCGGCTGCGGCGTGCAAATACCCACCGCTTGGCCGGCGAGGCTCGGGGCCGGGCCTGGCGGCATTCCGCTGGCCGGCGCCTGAGGGCTACCACACCTTCGCTGATAATAACGTCATCGTGGTGGTCGTCGTGGAAGAGGAGCGGGCGGTGGAACAGATTGACGCGATCGCCGCCACGCCCGGCGTGGATGTTATTTTTGTGGGTACCAGCGACCTTTCCTTCTCGATGGGTTACCGCGGAGATTCAAGTCAACCGCGGGTACAGGACGCCCTTAAAAAGATCGTTGCCGCAGGCAAGGCCAACAACAAGGTTCTGGGTTTGCCGGTCAAGGATTCCGATCAAATAAAGAAGTATTTCGATCAGGGCTTCCAGTGGTTCCAGACCATGACAGAGTTGGGACTGATGGCGCGCGGAGCTCAGCAACTTCTCGAACCCTTGGGCCGGACGGCAGAACCGCGGCCAAAGGGGCTCCTCTATTAATCGGGTCATGAGACATGAACCGTGGCAGGTACAAATGGTATGTGGTGGGAATGCTTTGGTGCATCTGCTTTTTCGATTACGCCGACCGCTGGGGGATTTCCGCACTATTTCCTTTGCTGAAAAAGGATATACATCTGACGATGGTTCAGTTGGGGCTGCTGGGCTCGGTCCCAGCTTGGATTTATGGTTTGAGCGCTCCCTTTGCCGGCTATCTCGTTGACCGTATCCCGCGCAAAACGGCGATGTTGGGGGGTCTCTTCGTCTGGAGTGGAATAACCACCGCCGCCATAATTTCGCATTCTTTGCACCAATTGCTCTGGTTCATGGCGGCGCTGGGCGCGGCGGTGACAGTTTACGTGCCGTCGGCCATGTCGATGATTAGCGATTACCATGGCCGCGCCACGCGCTCGCTCGCGATGGGCATCCATCAAACCGCCGTTTACGTGGGGACCATCGGCGGTGGGTTCCTGGCGGGATTAGTTGGCGAGCGCTACGGCTGGCGATGGTCATTCATGATGTTTGGCGTTCTGGGAGTTATCCTGGGATTGGTCCTTCTCGGCCTGCTTCGCGAACCGCAACGCGGCGCAGCGGATTGGGAGGACGGAAGCGCCAACCCTCACACCCATCGTTTGGGGGGAGTGCCGATGGGAGCATCGATCAAATCGATTCTCGGCACTCCCACCGCCGCGCTGCTGATGGGCGCTTTCATGTGCGCGAACTTCGTCGCTTTGGTTTTGCTCGCGTGGATGCCGAACTTCCTTTACGACAAATTCCACCTGAGCGCGGCCATGGCGGGGCTTTCCGCCACGGTCTTTGCGCAGGTCGCAAGCATGGTGGGCTCACCCCTGGGCGGCTGGCTCGCCGACGTTTTCCGCCGCCGCTGGGTGGGCGGGCGAGTGCTGGTCCAAGCCGCCGCGGTTTTCTGTGGAGCTCCCTTCGTGTTCTTTTGCGGCCGCGCCGCATCGATGGCCGGAGTGATCGTGACGCTCACGGCCTGGGGTCTTTTCAAGGGGCTTTACGACGCCAACATTTTCGCCTCTGTGTTCGATGTCATTCCTCCCCAGGTGCGAGGCACCGCGGCAGGGTTCATCAACATGATGGGATGGTTGGGGGGCGGAGCGGCGCCCGTCGTGATAGGTTTTATGGCGGACCGTATAGGCGCCAGCCAGGCGATTTCACTCTCGTCCGCTGTGTACGTGGCCGCAGGCATTCTTCTTACCATCGCCTCCGCTCGCTTCCTTCGCCGGGATGTGGCGCGGGTCGAGCAATTCGTGACGAGGTGAGAGCGCGTGGGAATCAGCCCAGGAACCCGCGGAAACGCGCTGGCGAAACCGCATAGCCGGGGAAAATCCCAGCGGGATCTTCTACCCCCAGATGACGCATGGCCACCTCCGCGAAAACATCGCGGAAATCCGTGGTCAATGCCAAGTCCCGTCCTTCATGGAGTTGATGGTATTTAAGCCCCGGCCAATCGCCGTAAACCTTTCCACCTTTCACCGGGCCACCCAGAACAAACATGGCATGAGCGTGCCCGTGATCTGTGCCGCGGTTGCCGTTCTCGCGGGCAGTGCGGCCGAACTCCGACATGGTCAGGACCGTGATGTCGGCCATGCGATCTCCCATGTCTTTGTGGAAGGCGGCGAGAGAATCGCCGAAGTCCTTCAAGCGGTTTGCCAGTTGGCCCGTCACCCCGCCTTCGTTGACATGGTTGTCCCATCCACCTACCTCCGCGAAGGCAACCTCCAGGCCGACGCCGGATTTAATGAGTTGGGCGATCTGCTGCAAGCTCTTGCCCAGGGGCCCGCGTGGATATTCCGCGCCATTTTCCGGCTGATACACTCCGATTTGCATGCGTTGCAAGGTGGAGATGGCTTCAAAAGTGTCCCGCGCGGTGCTGGAAAGCAACCGGTCCGAGGCTGAGGCGTACATCTCTTCGAAGGCGCTCGCCAGCAGTCGCACGCCGCGACCCTGCTGGTTGGCGTTGCCTGCGAAATGGAAGCCTTGCAAGTCCTGTGTGCAGAGGCAGGGCGCAGCCCCCATCATGGTGCGCGGGGTGGAGGCGGCAAAGGCCACAGCCCGGAAGGGCGTGGCATCGGTGTGGGGACCGCCCTGCAAGAAGCGGTTCAGCCAGCCGTCGGGAGTGGACTTCACGCCGGGCGTCGCCGATTCCATGTAGTCCTGCGCATCGAAGTGCGAGCGTGTGCTGTCCGGTGAGCCCGCGGCATGAATGATCGCCAGTTGGCGAGCGTCGAACAGCGGCTTCAGCGAAGCGAGGCTGGGGTGCAGGCCGAAGAATCCGTCCAGGTCCAGGGCGCTTAGACCGCTATCGCTGCGCTGGGAAGGCTCAGGGATGGCAATGGTCGGGCGCAGGGCGTGGTAATTTTTTTCGCCAAAGGGAACGACGATGTTCAGCCCATCGGCCGCGCCGCGCTGAAAAATGGCAACCAGGGTTTTCTTGCGCCCGGGCTGCTCCGCCGCGAAGGCTGTACGCCGCAGGAAACTGGGAACGAATCCCGCTCCAAAAAGGCTCAGGCCCGTGGTTTTCAAAAAGTAGCGTCGCGATATGGTCATTGTTGCCTCAATTGGTTGCAAGGTGCCAGGTGCCAGGTATCAGGTGTCAGGAAAACCTTATTCCTGAAACCTTGCACTCGACACCTTGTGCCTGACACCTGACACCTGACACCTGACACCTGACACCTGACACCTGACACCTGACACCTTCCTCTTACCGCTGCTGGAAGTCCGGCGACCCGAGTAATAGCGCCGCCATCAGCGTGGTCCGGGGGAAAGCCCGCGGATTACTTCCGCCAGAGTTGCCCAAATTCTCCACACTTTTCGTGATTGCCGCCCGGGTTCCGTGGGAAACGCACCCGCCGAGCGTTCGTTGCGCCAGGTGATCCCAAACGGCCTCAGGGTCATCGGAAGGCGTCAAGGCTTGCAAATCGAGTTGTGTCCCCCGAATCCGGTTGGCCGCCAGCGCCATGGAAAAATTCATTCGCGCCAGCAGCGTGCCGGAGTTAATCCAACTGCTGGCGCGGTCGGGGTAACCCGTAGGCGCTTGATATTGGAAAAGCGGCTGTCCCATCCGCATTATCAGACCCATCAGCGGCGCGCCGGCATCTGTCTCCGCGTTCAGCGTTCGCAAAGAGCTGGCCACGAGCTCGAAAGGAGACTTCACCTTTGTCCGGAAAGCGGCGGGAGAATTGAATTCCGGCGACGTCAGGATCGTCTTCAAGACCGAGCGAATATCGCCCTGGGACTCTGTAAAGGTGCGGGCCGTGCGGTCAACGACGGAAGCGGGAGGATCATCAGCGACGAAGTGGCGGCAGAGTTCGCGAGAGATGAATTGCGCGGTGGCAGGATGGGCCGCCAGCATTTGAAGCACTTCCATGCCATCTTCCATCCCGCCTTGGCCTCGAATCTTGCGGCCAAGAACCGATTTTTCACCAAAGTCGTGCATGCGCGGCCGGAATATGAATCCCCCGCCTTGGCGTGGGCGATCGATGGTCCAACCGGTGAAGCAACGCGCCACCTCCCGCACGTCTTGCTGAGTGTAGCCGCCGTCTACGCCCAGGGTGTGGAGTTCCATCAACTCGCGCCCATAATTTTCGTTCAGGCCGCGGCGCTCAACGGGCGCGCGCTGGCCGTTCGCCTTGATTGCCGCCGCCCCCAGACCCGCACCACCAAACCCTAGCGGCCTGCGTGCGCCTTCGGCCAATCCCTTCCCGGCCGCCGCGTTTGGTGCGGCGCTCAGCCAATTATCCAGATAGAAGAGCATGGCTGGACTTTGCGCCGTGGCGGCGAGCAGTTGGGAGAAATCTCCCAAAGCATTGGGCCGGATTGCATCGTGCTCGAAGGAAGTAAGGAGCCACTTGTCCACTCCCTTTTCGGCGTAAATGTTGAAGTGATTCATCCAGAAATGAACCATAACTTCCTGGAGCTGCCGTTGGCTGTAAGCGGCGCGCCAGAATTGTTCACGGCCAAGCTCCATGATCACCCGGCGGGGCCCGGTTGCTTCCATCCCCTGGTTCATCTCCGGCGGGGCTTGCTTCGCCATGCCATCCTGGTTAGGAGGCATAGCCGGCGCCGCTCCCAATCGCTGCTGCCTCCCTTGCGGATTGCCCTGCGGTTTCGGGGCAGGGAACTCCTCCATCAATTCTGCGGGACTCATTGCCAGTGTGGGAAGGGAGGAGATCTTTTGCTCCACCGCGGAGTCGTCGATTTTCTCCGGATGGAGTTGTTCGTCCAGGAGCCGCCCAAGGCCCTCCCGCTTGGCTCTTTCCACGTCTTGAGGCCGCGGGCCAAACGTCGTCCGGCTCAGAAAATGCCAGGCGGCGAGGTCGGGAGTGAGCGTCGAAATCGTTTTATCTTTCATGGAAGATCCCTTCTCATGCCGTGACAGCAAGGCGGGAAGAAGGCAAAGTCCCACCTCCCGCCCTCGAGAATCTCTTCGCCGGTTACCTTCTCTGAGTGCCCTCAGCGATATTATAACCCTACCGGGCGAGAAAAGTTGCGACGCTGGATTGGCGGGTGTGCTGTCCTGATTCGAGTGTAGCGCCGCCCTTTAGGGCGGCACATGCCGGGCTAAAGCCCGGTGCTACGACTCAAACGCTCGCGAATTTAATTCTGTATTCGCGGCGTGCATCAGCACCTTTTTCCCGGGCAACCCAATCTCGAGGTTTGGCTTCACAAGGAAGGGCGGTTGCCGCCCTGGGGTGCTCTTTTGCAGTTGTCTTTGCAGTCCACTGGCAATTGGTGTAGAATCGCAACACGTAAAGTTCAGGGGCAAATGCCCGCAGGGGTAAATAACTTGCTCAGAATTGCTCGATGTACAGCCCGTCGGGGCAGTTCCCTTGCAACTGCTATTGGCAGAGTTATTTTCGTCGCGATCGCGCTTCTCGTTGTGACCGTAGGGGTTCTGGCCACCGAATCGCGCTTGCCTCATTCTGGGCAAAACACTACCTCCTGGCTCACCTCGAAGAGCTGCCGCATGGCCGAGTGTGGCGGCGATAAATTGGCGCCGGTGCAAACGGATGATTCCCGGCCTGCCCCTCCCATCATAACGACTGTTGTCATCCATTATTGTTTCTCTCCCCTTGAATTGCCTCTCCGGGAACTTGCCGGCGTTCCTCAAGCGCATGGCTTGCGAGCGCCTCCCCGCGTCTAGTCGCTTTCCATCACCTGTGTCGGCTCCTCCCTGGTGAGGACGCTCGACACGCTGATTAATTCCAATCTGTTGATGACCCCCGCGTGCGGCAGATGAGCTGCCTGCCCGTGGGGTGAATGCGACGTACATCGGGCTGCCGTCATGGCTTCGACAATCGCGGTCGCGGGTGGGCGAATGATATTCGGGATTCCCCCGGCCTTGGTGACGTCGCTACTGAACGCGTCAAAGAGATGGAGGGTAGGTTTGTGAGCGCCATTCTAGAGGCGTCGATTATGACGGAGGGTGTCGAGACCAGTGAGAAGATTCCTTCCGGGTCTTCAAGCCCCGGCCAAGGCATGGGCTTTCCCCCCACAACCTTTGGGGGGACAGAAGATTTCTTCCCCGGGGACCCTTTGGGAGATTCAAGTGCGATCCCTCCTTCGCGAGGCAGTTTCTTTCCTCTGCCTAACGACCCCAGCCCTGCCGCGCCGCCAGCGAATGCGGGTGCCTCGTCGCACTCCTGGACATCGCCGTGGCCGCCGCTTCCACAATCGCCCGGGGCAGTTTTGGTAAAGGAATTTGATGCTCTTTACCACAGGTACGAGCGGCGAGTATATCGACAGTGCTACCACATGTTGGGCAATCAGGAAGACGCCGAAGATATGACCCAGGAGGTTTTTCTCCGGTTGTTCCAAAAGGCCCATACCTTTCGCGGCGAATCAAGCTTTTCCACCTGGTTGCATCGCCTGACCGTCAACACGGTGTTGATGCACTTGCGCCGCTGCCGACGGTGGCGCGAGGCGGTCTCTTCTCTGGATGTCGCGCCGGGCGCCGACGAGGCGTTGAGCGACGTCCTCACGAGGGCGAGTGCCCTTCCGGCGTCTGCGCCGGCCACGCTGGACAAAATAGGTTTCGATGTGGCTATCGCCGGGTTATCTTCCGGCTACCAGGAAATTTTCCTCCTGCATGACATAGTAGGCTACCGGCACAATGAGATTGCAAAATTGCTCGGCGTCAGCGAAGGCACATCGAAATCGCAACTCCATAAAGCCAGGCTTCGGCTTCGCGCGCTGCTGGGATTGGCCGGCGGCAGCAGCGCTGGCTCGCGCCGTGCGCCCGCGGTTCGTGAGGGGCGCAAGAAGCGCAGCCCTGCTCCCCGAGCGGAAGAGTGCGTATTGGCGTAGCGCGGCCCCCCGTACGAGGGGGTCCGCTTCCTGTTTTGTTATTGGGCCGCGGCCGGCTTGCGTGCTGACCTGGCGACGGTAACGGCGGGGCTTGACCTGCCCAGCTTCGGGGGGTGGGAATGAAAAGTCATCCCGTGGGCCGAGGGAATTTGTCCCATCAGGGCTTGAGAAGGTTGGTGATTATAATGCCCATCGTAATGACCATGAGAAAGCCGCCGAGCATGATCTTGATGACTGCCCTTTTCTTTAAGACTGTTTCGAGGCTACGCTCGCTCAAGCCGGAAATCACGAAGGTCGGTTCGTTCTGGCCCTTGAGGATCATATTTCGATCGTGATCGTCCTGGGGCTGAGGATTTTGAGCGCACGTGCCGATAATGTCATACGCGTGTTCGGCCACCAGGCAGTGCTCCGTGATTCGGTAGCTGCCATGTCCCGTCAAGGGGTTATCGACCTCCTCCAGGGCTTTCGCGTATTTCGCCTCGAACCGAGCGACGGTCTTCGGGTCCCCCGCGAATCGCACTTCTTGTCTATGCTTTGCCGCATAGGCGCGCAACTCCTGCTCCGATGGACTCGCCGCGAGACCGATGGAGGGATCGAGATAAGGCCCGCCGCGCGCCTGGGGCCCGAACGCCGCGCAATAGGTGGAAGGCAGATCAAATTCTGCCGACTGAGGATTGATCAGCACCTTACCCGTTCCATCATCGACATAAAAAGTGCGCTGCTGCGTCTCCGTGTGGACGGTCTGCCATCCCCGGTTTTTCCCGCGCTCCTCCCAACACTCGACACGGACGAGATAGTAATAGCAGGGTGTGTGAGTCACAGGGCTCGTCAAGAGGAAGCTGCCGATCACCTTGCCGTGCACGCGAACCAACCCCATGGGGATACCGCGAATGTTAATCCGCGGCGTGTCCTCGATGACTCGCAGCTTCCGATAATTCCAGAACCCGTTGGCAAAAAGTGCTAGGCCGGCGCCAAAGCCCGCCAGTGGGACAAGGTAGGAATGGCCGCCGATGCTGAAACTGAATTGACCATGATAATGATATTCCCGGGCCTGCCACATGTCAGAAATCCACCCCTGATGTCATGATACGCAATTGGAAATTGCCAAGCAAACATCATTCCTAATTCATAATGTAGAAACACTCACGGCTGCTTCTCCTTCGCCAGCCGGTCTTGGATTTGTTGAATGGCGGCGTCGATCCACCAGCGCTGGTCCGCCCCCGCCTTTTCGCGCGCTGATAGTAGGAGGGGAAGTGCGAGGGCAGGTTGGCGGAGCAGTCCGGCCACCGCCGCATCGCGCACAGAGTACTCCGGATCCTTCAGTTGCTCGATGAGCGCGGTAATCTGCGCCTGGGAATCCACGTGGATGGTCACTTCGGCCACGGGGGGGTTGGGATCGATTTGCAAGCGCTCATCCAGCGCCGCGGCTACAATCGTGTGCTTGCCATTCGCCAGCCAATTCAACGTGGTCTCCGCGCTCGTCGTGGGAGGAGTCCAATCCTCGCCATCGATTTTCCAGGTGAACGATACTCTGCCTTTCACCTGAGTCTCGAACTGGAGTTTGACGCTTCCGCCTGCCTCCACCGTGGCGCGCACCTTGGTTTGCGGCAGCGGCGGGCGGGCGTTCACAATGACGTACTCTCCGAAATTGGGGTGGCCGCGAAACCAAGTTTCCAGAAAAGCGTTTCCCTGCGGGTCGATCAATGCGGTTCTTATCGTGCGGGAATCGCGAAACGGCTGACGCTGCTCGGGAGTGAACTGCGGCACGCAGAGTCCCGGAACCGCGCGGTACAACTGGCCTTGAGAGGTCAACCAGTATGTACCCAGGCGATCCCGCGCCACTGACTCAGGATTACTGATCTCGCAGCCGGGTGGTGGCAAAGGGGAGTTGGGAGCCTGCCGTTCCTGGTCCGTGCCGAGCCCCTTGTCATAGGTCGTGTTGCGCCACCCCTCTGCTTGGGTGAATTCCCAGGTTCGTCCCGCGATGTTGATCGCGAAATTGCCCGCCCGGTCAAAAAACGGCGGGCCGTCAAAGCTCCCCCGGCGAGAGGTATCAATATCCTGCGGCCGCCACATCTGCCACGTTTGGCCGTTGAAGTAATGAGCCTGCGAACATCCGTCGCGGTAGCCAATTCGGCCATCGGGGGTGAAGGTTGGAACTATAATGTGGTCTCCCCGGATGTGAAAACTGGCGCGGATGGGTAGCTGCGCCTGCAGAGCCGCGGAAACATCAGGGTAAGTCTCGAAGTTTCCGGGCCAGGGGTTCAAGATGTGGGCCATCCCTTGACAGGGAGGAAGCAGCCAGATGCGATCCTGTGAATCCACGCCGAAACTCTCAGACCGCATGGGATCAAAATTTTCCGGCAGGGCATGATCGGTCCAGGTTTTTCCATCCCACTCGCTGATCACCTTGTTTTCACCCGAAAGGAATCCCCAAAGGTGGTTCTGCCGGTCCGCAACGAACACGCGCAGGGGATTCAGCGTTTGAACATTGGCAGGCGACTGGAACGAGGCGAGCAAGTCCGCCGGCTGGAAAGCCAGGGTCCCACTGTTCTCCGCCACCACGAGAAGTTTCCCATCGGGAAGCGCCGCTAATTCCTCCGACCCTTCGAGGGAATAACCATACCTCCAATCAATATGCACGGGCTCGCCAGCTCCTGCCGGGATGAACCAAGGCCCCGTTCCATACGCGCCGAGCCATAGCCCCGCGGGGGTCACCACGAACGAGCGGGGCGGATCGGTTAAAGAAGGGGACCGCATATCGATTCCGTTGATCACCCGCTTCCATTGGCCCTCTTGCAGCCGCCAAAGGGCCCCAAACCGGCCCTCTCCGCTGCGCTCTGCAACGGGCATCAACCCGTTGATCGAAACAAGGTAAGTTGTCTGCCCCGCCTGGAAGATTTTCTGCACGGAACGGAAGGCGTTGGGAGCCGGCTCCAGAGGCACTTCGGTGGCGAACGTTTGGGTGTCAATCCTGTACAGGTGATCACTCGGCGCCGCGAGCCACATGTGGTTCACGCCATCGGGCTCGACGGCGGAGTAGCGCTTGATGGGAGGGCCGGGGAAATTGGTGTGGAGATCGAAATTCTTGCCATCAAAGATCAGGATGCCGTCCAGCGAGGGCACGCCGCCGCCTAGCCCGCCCGCCCAAAACCAAACCCGACCCTGCCCATCGGCGGTCGCGAAGACGGACTCGAAATTTATGCGCCCGCCGCGCTGATTGGAATCGTAGCGATGATCGTATTCGATGGTGTAGATACACTCGGCTTTGCCTTGCGGTGTGATGCGGTAGATGTGTAATCCCCGTTCGGTAATCCAGATGTTCCTATTGGGATCAACGAAAATATTGGGTAAGTTCGCGAGGTCTCCGGTGAACTGCGCCAGCGTCTTGGAGACGGTTCCCTTGTGCCAGGTTACGGTATGCCTACCCTCGGTGGTGGTCCAAAGACCATAAACCGCGCCATCCGGCCCGTTGGCCAAGGCTACCGTCCCGGTATTGCCGGAAACCCCCGCAACAGGGTTCCACTTGTCGCCTTCCCAGCGGTAGAGGCTGGTGCCCATGGAGGCGCCGATTCCCCAGACTTGGCCCATGGAGTCTTGAATAGCCTGGCTGATCCTGGTCGTGTCCACGGGGCCGGTTTGAGCCGCGAGGCTCGGGGCAAGACAGAGGATGCAAAGGAGCAAGCGTGGAAGCGTGCGCATGGTATTTCCTTCACCGAGTGTGGATTGCGCAGAGCAAAGCTCTGCGTCCAGCCGCAGAGCTTTGCTCTGCGCAATCCACGTGCTGGTGCATCATTGCGAGTTCAGAATTCACAATTTCCTTTACCAAGTGTAATGCGCCGTGTAGGTGACGGTCTTTTCCTCATCCGGCGGCACCTGGACTTGAAATTCGATGGTTTGGGCGTCGGTCTTGAGATAGGTTGCGGACTTTTCCGTGATTTCCCAAGTTGAGCCGCGATAGAGGTGCTCGACCACGCGCACCACCACCGGCTCCTTCTTGTGATTGCGCAGTTTGATTTCGAAGGATTCGTCCACCATGCGGCGGCCCATATCGCTGTGGTAATCCGTGCGCCGGCGTTCTCCCTTGATGTCGAAGGCGCTGCCCGTGAAGACCCGAATCGTTTCATCTCGCGGCGTGTGCTTGATTTCATTTTCGCCCGTGAATTCCAGGTGGCCGTCGGTGTCCTGGCGGTAGAAGCGGAGGCGGCCCGCCGGCAGCGGCATCCCCAAGTGATTCGCCTCGGAGTTGCTGAATTCCCGCATCACCCAAACGTCGGGATTCGATTGCGTTCCGTATTCGGCGTTTCCTCGAATACTCTCCATGTTCCAACCCCGATACTGGTTCTGATCTACCTTCATCCCGTCGTAAACATAAAGCCGCTCGGATTTGATTCCGGCCGCGCGCACGAACTCAACCTGTTTGCTCTCCTGGTCGTGGAGCGTGGTGGGGCGATGCAGTTCGTAGAGGTGGTATTCTTCAAATGTTTTTTCGGAAACTTGCGGTATACCGCCAGGGATTCCTCCTATGACTCCGCCGAAAGCCCCGGCCCTTGAGAAGCTGTCGGCCATCGTGGGTTGTATCTTGTTGACGCTCCCGGCCATCAGTTTGATTCGAGCGCCTTCGAACGTTCTGCCCGATTGATTGTGGATGGTCACCCAGCCGACCATATCCAGATGATCGCCTTCTTCGGGCGCGACGAGGTTGTAATCCGCATTCCAGTCCATCTGGCCGGTCACGTAGCTGAACTCAGCAACCACTTCGCCCGGCTTGTCCGTCATCAAAACCCAATTGAGGGTCGGCTTCAGAATCGTATCGTCGGTAAGGGTTGGGAATAGGGGTGTGCCGGGAAGGTCAAAGCGCAACTTGCCGTCGACTTCGATGATCGGTTGCTGCATCCCGATCTGGTTGCCCTGCACGGAGTAGTAGGGATTTCCATAGTAGGGAGCATTGGGCCAGGGCGGGACGTACCCACTGCGAATGATCTTGCCCTGCACGGTTTCCGTGTGATCCCCGCGCTGCACGAGGAAGTCGAGAGTCTTCCCCTCGTAAAGGGAGAGAAGGCGCTGCTGGGAGACGGGGTCGGCGCGGTAATTCTGCTCGAGAATCTGCAAGACCCGAGCTCCCGTGGGATCGCGGAGAATTACCGAGTCGGGCTCCAAGTAGGCCGTGGTGTCAGTAAACTGAATGCGATTCTCGCCCGGCTTGAGATCCAGGGGAATCAGCACTCGCACCACGGCGAAGTTCTGGTTGTAAATCGTAAGTTGAGGTTCGGCTGCCCACACGGGCAAAATCCACAGGCAGAGGCCCACTGCGATGCGGCTGGCGAGGCGTAGCTTCATGTGTCGGCTCCTCTCTGACGTCACCGATTTGCTAGGCGATTATGAACCACCTTCCGTGGAAGAGGTTGTCTTAATTTTTAACATCTCAAGCATCCCCAATCCCAGCCCTCCTACTTCTTCTTTTTTTTCAATCACATTCTGGGGTTCTAGGTATAAGCGCCTTATTTATCATGAACATTCTGGCTTTCGGGTGAAATTGACCTAGGTCAGTTTTGTATCTCCTTTGTTTTCTGGAACATTCTGGATAATCCTTGCATTTTTGATATATCTCCTTCTCTTTTATCATAGGCTACACTCGACCTTCATAACCCACCTGTTTTCAGTGACTTGATTTTTTGTTGCGACCACCGTATGTCCCTCTGGTTTCCGCTAACCGCTTGCGTTTTCATGAACATTCTGGCTTCCCGGGGAGCATTCCCATGCTTGCCTTTTCTACCGCTTACTGCCCACTGCTTTCCGCCTTACCCCGAATGGCGATATTAGCCATAGCCTCGTGCTGCGTCATTCGACGCAATCACAATAGGCTCTGGAGGATGAGGCAATTCGAGGGCCATAAGCGTAAAGACGGTTATGTATTGCTAGAAGATTGTTGTCTTATGTATCTGATGCAGGGGACCCATTGTCACCAAGAAAAAAGTATCGCCGCCCCCCGCCCTCGGGGCCTATGTGAAAAACGTAGCGCGGCCTCCCTGTCCCCAGCCGTGAGATGCGCTGCGCCACCCACACATGGCTGTGCCCCGTGCAGGCTGGGAGCCTGTGCCACCCGAAAGAGCCAAGCCGGGTGATCGCGGCAAGCAGGCGCGTCAGGCCAACGTCACGACGATGAGCGCGGCGCTGGCGGCGGGAACGTATCCTGCAAACGTATCACCGGAGACTTCGAGGCTGTAAGGAGATTCCGGCGAAAAGGAACCGTCGGGATTAATGGGGCTTCCCTGGATGGTGACGCCGGAAGTGGCAGAGAGCGAGGCGCAGGTCATCACTTGGAGGGAGGCGGACTGAACCTTGCCCGGGCACGTCGCCGTGAACTGGATGTTCTGGGTCGCGTCCTTGTTCAGCAGGATCAGACTCAATTGGGTTGGCGAATTCTGCACCGTGTAGGCGCTGGTGTTGAGAGAGCCGGCATTGATGGTGGTAGCCAGCAGGGGACCCTGTCCCGCGAGAGCGGCGAGAAGCGCACCGTAATACTCCGGCCGAGCTTCGACCACGACGCCATTGTTATCGGCGATTGGCGTGTAGCCGGTGCTGTCTCCTCCGCCATGGAGATTCGTGCCCACGCTTCCGCCCAACGCGATCGTGAAAAGATGATCGATCACCCAGAGGGCGGAGGCATAGGAGTCACTCACATTGGCCGCGCCACCGTTGTAGAACGAGTTGGTTTCTGCCAGCCGGAAGGGTACGCCGGCAGCCACAGCCGGAGGTTTCAGAGCCGCAAGGTAATTCTCCAAGTTGGTATCAGGGTAGCTGATTAACTCTTGAATGGTCGAGGAAGCGCTTTCCCCGTTGCCGCGGTAGCAGTGCGCTGAGAGTAGGGCGACGTCCTTGCCCTCGGCCTGGGCGAAGGAGCTGAACCAAGTGGTGTTGCTGGCAATCACCGGCCCGGTGAATGGAACGCCGGGCGTTTGCGCGAGGATCGCAGCGGCGAAGCTCTGCCAGAGCTGGAGATAATCTGAAAATGTCCAAGTCGAAGGGAAATAGTTGCCGGCGTAAAGATCCGGTTCGTTGCCGATTTCGATTCCTAACAGGCTTGAGCCAAGAGCGTGGGCGGCGTAGGCAACTTCCGCGGCAGCCACAGCGGGCGTCGATTGCGCGAGATTCACACCGTAGAGAACGGACCAACCCGCAGCCAAGACGAATGCCGCGAGCGCGTTGACATCGGACGGCGCCGTTTCGCCGGAGGTCTGGCCGGGACCGCTCGGACTCCAGGTGGTTTCGTCCACGCTGTTCCCGCCAATGCGCAGGAGGCTGGGGCCGAGCCGCTTAAAGAGCCCGATCAGATCAGTATTACTGCTGGAAAAAAGCGGCTGGGAGAGCTTGCTCTTTTCGTAACTCAATCCCACGAAAGCGGCCGGCATCGTTCCAGAGGGTGTGCTCGAGATGGAAACCGCCGAGCTGGTGAGGGCGCCGGCAGGCACCGGCTGCGCGTTGCCCGGCGTGGGCGACGAACTGCTCGGGGACGAACTTGAGCCCGCACATCCGAAAAGGCAACAACCCGCCGCAAGTGAGCTGAAGGTAGCCAGCATCTGCCGGCGGGAGAGTTCCCTGGACATGCCGGATTTTTTTGAAAGGCGTTTTCGAGGAAGTCCCATTGCCGTGACGATCCTATCAGTCCAGGTAAAAATCAGAATAAATTGGCTGACCTACCAAACTCGACAAAGCGAAAGTAAAGCAGAATCATACCTCCACAGGACCTTCTACCTCCAACTGGAACCCTACGATGTCCTAAAAGTTTTGATGCTTCTCGCGCGTCATCCGCAAGGGGAAATCATAGAGGCTGTGAAAGATTTTTGCACGCACGGGGTTTGAAAACTGTCTCATGTTTTTCATAGATTCTTCTGCCGCGGGCTACAGGATGTCGCCGCTTGCGCGGCCGCGCCGCGGGCTAAACTCCCGTCCACAGGCAAGTGACAGTCGAGCTATCTAGTGGTAATCTTCAGCGCGCCTTCAGAAGGCTGAACGGCCTTGCATGCTTTGCTGGGGGCCGCCTCGAGGACAATGACGGCAGCCACGGCGCGGAGGTAGTTTCATGTCGAATGTATCGATCGGAATCATCCTGGCGATTATCGCGGGCATCATTAACGGGAGCTTTGCCGCTCCGACCAAATATGTCAAGGTCTGGAAATGGGAGAACATCTGGTCAGTCTGGGCGGCTTTTGGCATGGTGGTTTTCCCCTGGGCAGTCGTCTTCCTGACCATTCCCCATCCCGGGGAGGTTTATCACGGAGTGGCCACGAAATCGCTCTTGCTGATGATTGGGTTCGGTGTGGGGTTTGGTCTGGCGCAAGTGTTTTTCGGACTCGGCGTTGCGGCCATCGGCATGGCGCTGAACTTCGCCATTGCGATCGGCATCTCCACGGTGTTGGGCTCGCTGCTGCCGCTGCTGGTGCTTCACAGGGAAAGGATATTCACCGATCAAGGCGCCATGCTCTTCCTGGGAGTCCTGCTGATTCTGGTTGGAATAGTTGGATGCGCACTTGCTGGGAAGATGAAGGAAAAGCATCTGGAAGCAACGGATCCGCGCCCGCGCGAGTCTGCCGCCGTCTCGATGAGTTTTAAAGCAGGGCTTATCATTTGCATTCTGGCAGGATTGGGCTCACCGCTGATCAACTTTGGATTGGCCTTTGGTGCGCCGTTGCTTGCTCGCGCCGCCGCGCAAGGGGTCAACCCCAGTAGCCAGGCCAATGTCATCTGGGCGCCGTTGGACAGTGCGGCGTTTATCCCCTACATCATCTATTGCATTTATCTCTGGAAAAGGAACAATACTGCGCGCCTATTTCGCGCCGCGGGGACAGGGCTCAACTGGTTCCTCGGAGCCATCATGGGGTTGCTCTGGTTAGGCAGCACGGTCATATACGGCGCCGTCAGTGCGCGCTTGGGAGATATGGGACCCATTCTCGGCTGGCCTCTGTTCATGTCGGCCATCATCATCACCTCGAATGTCTGGGGACTTGCCACCGGCGAGTGGAAAGGATCGGGTAGCAAGGCTCTGAACACCATGCTGGGAAGTATTTTCTTCCTGATTCTGGGCTTCGCCGCCCTGGCCTACGCCGGGCGTTTGGGATGAGCTTCTGCCCGGGAGAGTAGCCGCTCGAGAAGAAAACCCAATGCGCAAACTTCCTCGTGATCGCATGACCGCACGCCAGCGCATCGAATGTTCTTTACGCGGCGAAATCCCGGACCGGGTTCCGGTGTTCGATTTGATCCAGCACATTCCTCTCATCGAATATGTTACCGGTGAAAGGCTGACGATTGCGAACGGTTTGGACTTGCTTTGCAAAACCATTGGCGAGCGGCTGGACATCACGCGGGGAATTGCTGCCCCAGCGGAGGAGAAAACGATCTGCCAAGAAGATGGCTTTGTCTACAAGCAGGAGTGGTGGACCACCTGGCTCGTCGAACGTCCCTTCCACGATGTGGCGGGCCTGTTGGATTACATCCCGCGCAACATTGAGGAAATCCGGAATCGCCAGTTTGGCGATATGTTTACTTTCGCCGGGAAGAGCAACGTTTGGGGAGCCTCCTCCAAGTCGCCGCGTGAGCAGTTTCTGGAGCTGCAAGAGAAGGTGGGCGATAACACGGTGGTCTTCCCCAACGAAAGTCCAGTGGGCCTGGATACGGCACACATCCGGGCGGGGTTGGACCTGTTTGCATATGCTTATGCCGAGAATCCCGGCCTCGTCTCCGATTGGCTGGAAGCGCTGAACTGGGCGGAAATCCAGCGAGTCCACGAAACCGCTGATCCCGCCCTTTCACCCGTGGCGTTGGTCTATGCCGATATCGCTGGTACCAGCGAGTTGATGTTCTCGCCGAAGTTCCTGCGCAAGGAGTTCTTCCCCCGGCTGACCAAGTTGGTGGCGGCGTGGCACCAACACGGCATCAAGGTGATCTATCACTCTGACGGCAACCTGTGGGCGGTGCTGGACGATTTCCGCCTGGCCGGGATCGATGGAATTAATCCTCTCGAACCGCTGTCCACCATGTATGCAGGTGACATTCATAAGGCGTACCCAGAATGGATTCTGATGGGTGGGATTGACGTTTCCCAGCTCCTTCCGTTCGGAACGGAGGAGGAGGTGCGCGCAACCGTGCGCAAGACAATTGATGATGCCGCCGATGCCGGGCGCCTCTGGATCGGTTCCACCACGGAGATCCATCCCGCGGCCAAGTTGGAAAATGTCTTGGCCATGTGGGATGAAATCGAAAAGCACGGTTACTTCGATTCGTAGAAGGCCATTCTATCTACCGTATTGTTTCCTCCAAAGTGTCATAGAGCGGTTCGGCGGGGCGGAGACTTCCGGCTTGGTCGGCGACCGTGATGGCCATGATTCGTATCTTATCGTTATCCGGCAGGGTCAAGGTGGTTGCGCCCTCAGGTATATCTAATGAATAGGCGAAGAGGTAGCTGTAGGCGTAGGGTTCATTGGCGCCCTGTGCCGAGTGATGATGCGAGGCGTACCATGCCACAGGAGCGCGCTTAATGAAACCGGGCTCAAGTCCGGTGTATTCGGGTTCGACGCGCGTTCTGGGCCCGTGAGCCTCGACGTCGGCGCGGGTTCTGCGGTTCCTCTCGGCCTGCCAACTGTGATCGTCCGCGGCGGGCTCAGGCGGGGTGGGGACTTCCACCGTACGGTTGATCCAGGTGCGAGTGTCCCACTGGCCGATGTAACCTTGCCAATCCTGAATGTTCAATTCGATGCTCGTATCGCCTAACCGGAACGTGCCCTTTTGATCCCCGTCGGCAGCAACCAGGATATAAATCCGGTTGAACTTGCCCGAGGGCATCGGGATGGTTTGGCCGCGAGCGACCACCGCATTGGGATGATCTGTCCACACCGGTCCGAGATGGAAGGTGATGCCGCCGAAGGGCAGGGTGGTGGGAAGCATTTCGGCGGGGAGGTTCTGGCCCGCGGCGTCGAATCCGCCCTTGGAGGGGATGCCGTCTTCGCTGGCGGTCGCTAGATCATACTTCAAAGCGATGGGCTCCGAGTGCGTCGGCGGCAGCGTTTTCGCCGGCGCTGCCAGTTTCACCGCGAAGGTGCGGATTCCGTATGCCTCCAGTGATGTTTCGAGCTCACCCTTCACCACTGTGGCTGGGCCCTGGGGAAATTCCTGGCCATTGACCTCGCGCGCTTCAGTAATCGGGCCGGCAAACGCTACGTGCAGGCTGGGTGCTTTTTCGCCGCGCATCTCCACCAGGCGGACGATGATGTCGCCACTCTCCTCGGCCTTCTTCACCGCGGTAACAAACACGTGGTCGCTGTCAATGTGCAGGAAGGAAAAGGTTTTCCCCAACGTGCCCGGGTGATGGGCACTTTGAAAAGCAATCAGGGGGGCATTCAGGCGCTGCGCCTGCCAATCGGTTTTTCCCTGCGTCCAGTTGCCGGCGTGCGAGGCGAGGCCATAAACGAATTCATGGTGGCCCCAATCCTGCGTGGTCTGATCGGCGTAATTGTGGCCGTTGCCGCCGCCGAGGCCGGGGGTGTAGAGCAGGGTCAGGCGCAGGGTACTGTCGTCGGGTTTATCCGACCCCGTTCTGCAGTCGGAGAGTACCGTGACGCCGAAAGCTCCGCTCTTGTCGGTCAGGTCAAACCATTGGTGGGAGGCGACCTCAAATTTCAACGGGTCGTTGTTCCCGCGTTGAATTATGCCCAGTCCCCAGTTGTAAGTCGCCAAGGGATTCGCAGCGGTGAGAGGGAAGGTGGCCTTGAGGGCGGCCTCCTTGGTTTTCCAGTCGATAGCGTTCGCGAATTCCACGCGATTGCCGGCATCGCCCACCGCCAGGCGAATGGTCTGGACGAACTTGGAGTCCTCGGTTTCGCGTGTCACTTCCACGGCCACGCGCACTGGGCCGTTTTCCACCACGCGAATCTGAGCCGGACCCGAGACGTAAGCGCGTGGCGGTTTCTGCTGATCAGCCCAATCCATGTTCCAGGCAGGCCAATCGAACGGGTGTTCGGTCTGCAACGCCAGGCGCGCCGGGGCCGCGAGCAATTCACGCTTGATGCTTTTGTCGTAAATACTTGATACATCGCCGTTCGCATCCAGCGTGATGCGGTAACGGGCATTTTCAAGTGACGATTCGCTCGCTTTCAATTCGGAAGAGACGGCCGCAGCAGTGTCGGCTGGGCGGACGTCGTAGACCGCAAAGCCCACTGAAGGCACTTTGGCGAGGAACAGCACGCGCCCAGACCCCTCAATTTGCGAAGGCACTACCTTGCCATCTGGACCGAACACCTCCACGGCTCGCGGCACACCTTGGGCAGAGGAAAGATCAGCTTCCACCACGTCCTCGCGCTCAATATTGAGGGGGTTGTACACGACCACTGCGGTGCCTTCACCCTGCGTGTTCATGCCTGAGGCGATGGCGGAACTGGCGCTGGTCAGCACGCCGGCAAACTGGTTCATGGCGATCACATCATCGTTCCACGAGAATTCGTAAGACTTGGGTGTAGCGGTGCCGGCCATGATGTCGTGGAACTGTCCGCCCAGCACGAGTGTCCACGCGTCGTTCATGCGCTGCAAGGGATAGGGGGGGCCGCCCAGCCATGCGGCGGCAACCGAGGCGCGCTCGGCGGCGTCAGCGAGCAGCTCATTCTTGCGATTCCAACGCTTGTGCTCCGCTTCCGAAGTCAACGAGCCTGCCGAGTGATTGGTGAGTTCAAGGTCGCCCTTATAATGCAGCAGTTGACTGGCTTTGCCGGAGCGCAGGATGTCGAGAAACATCTGATCGGCCTTCGAGGAGAACACACGCACCGGGCCGTCACCCACTTGAACCGCGGAGCCTTTCGCCTCCGCGGCTTGCTCTTCGTCCAAATCCGTCCGTTCGATCGCGGTCGGCAGAGCCGTGCGACTCTCGGTGACGATGGCTTCAAGGAGTTTCACCGAGGGCTCCGCTGGCGCGCCCCCGATGTCACCCGTGCCATAGTAGTGGTAATCGACCGGCACGCCGGTGGCTTTGGCGTCTAAACGAAGCCGCTCGGGCCAGTCGACATAGTTTGGTTTCTTGCTGAACTCGGAATTGCTTTTGCTGAGGTCGTAGTAGATTGTGCCGCTGTAGGTAAGCGGGTTGAATGCTGCCAGCAGGCTTTTGCCGCCCGGCCCATCCCAAATCCCAACGTTAAAGGGAATGCCCTTGGGAGTCTTTTCCGGGGACCCGGCCCCCCCCACGGGAGCGGAGGAGCCCCAAGTCAGTTTTTGAGTGGAAAACCCCTTTACTCCGGCCGCCGCCAAGATGCTCGGCAAGGAGGCGGGAAAGCCAAAGCAATCCGGTAGCATGAACTCGGCGCTCGCCACTCCAAAGTCATGGCGGAAATATTCGTTGCCGTAGAGGACTTGGCGGATGATCGATTCGGGCGAAGGTGAGTTCACGTCGTTCTCTTCCATCGACGAGCCCGCCGGGAACCACCGGCCCGCTTTGACCCATTGCCGCAGCTTTTCGTAATCAGCCGGGAAGTATTCCTTCATCAGGCGATAGCGATTGGCGCCGCTAAAATTGAAAATATAGTGCGGATACTTCTCAAACAGATCGAAATTGGCGCGCATGGTCTTGGGGAGATATTCGCTGATGACTTGCGGGTACTCCCAGCGCCACTCGGTGTCCAAATGGGCGTAGCCGACGACGTAAAGGGTCGGCTTGGTAAAATCGGGTGCCACGTGCGCAGCGGGCTTAGGGGGCGCTTGCCCCGCGGCTGATTGGTCTTGCGCGACGGCGCGAACTGCCGAAACTAGCATCGCCATGGCCATCACGGTCAAAATTGCGGTAGCGCGGAATGAAATTGATGTCGCGCGTCTTGCCGCCGTCGGATGATGAGCGTTCCTGTTCATATGTCCCTCGTTGACTTAAAACGCTGGGTTGGAGAGCCCCCGGTGGGGGGAATCGCCTGCAACTCGCAGCGGGCCTCCTGGAAGAATTACGTAGAGGAGGCGGCCATTATACACCCGGCGGCTCCTTGACAACCCTGTCAGGCTTGGTCAAGGATGGGAGGCCAATTCTGTATCGCGTGAATTCTGGGTGCTTGCCAAACGTCTCGATCAACACGATGCTTCTCAACCTGCGCTCTCCAGAAAAGACGGCGCGAGGCGAAAAGGAGATAAAACGATGAAATCTTCACTCTTGGTTTTAGCGTCTTTGACGACGGCTGCTTTGTTGATGGGGGGTGACGGGGGGCCCGCGGTCACTTACATCGGCCACGACAAGGTAGATGCGGCACTGAGTGGTCAGACTCATAGCAGCACGTTGCTTGAAGCTTCTGATCTTCTCGTCATGGGCGCTCACCGCGCGGAAAACGGGCACGTCGAACTTCATGAAAAGCAGACCGACGTCCTCTACATTGTCGACGGCGAAGCGACATTCGTCACGGGAGGCAAAATGGTGGGAGGCAAGGTGACTTCTCCAGGCCAATGGCTTGGAGCCGAAATTCAGGGGGGGCAAGTTCATCATTTGAGCAAGGGCGATGTGATCGTGATTCCCGCGGGGATTCCCCATTGGTTCAAGGAGGTTCCGCATTCAGTCAGCTACTTTGTGGTGAAGGTTTTGAAGCAATAGACGGCTTTCACCTTGTGAGCGTAGAGAGCGAAAGGGAAGGCAGCAGAAGGGGGAGGTCAAGTCAATGGGTCTTCTTGCGCCCTACCGGGTCGTATTCCCGAGATCCTGAGCGGCGCAGACTGCTCACTTGGGCGCTTGGTAACGCTTCCGGTATTCCTCGTACAGTCGGAGATGCTTGTTATCTGTGGGAGTCAATTCACCGTTGATGAAGAGATAGCGCACCTGCGTCGGGATGGCGAGGGGGTCGCCGTCCGTGACAATGAGGTCGGCCATTTTGCCGGGCTCGATGGTACCGAGCTGGTCGGCGAGACCGAGGATTTGCGCCGGGTATAGCGTCACGGCCTTCAAGGCTTCCTGATAAGGTAGCCCGTATGGCACGCAGTTGGCGGCTTGGTAAGGCAGGCGGCGCGCAAACGAGGCGTTGAAGCTGGCGAAAGCGATCTTGATGCCGGCGGCGGCGAGCTGGCCGGCCGTGACGTACGACTGATCGTAAGACGCGTCTTCATCCTCAGCCAGAGATTGCGTCGGTCCCAGGATGACGGGAATGTGCTTGGCGGCCAGCAGGTCCTTCACCTTGTAGGATTCTGAGCCCCCGCCCAGGATCATTTTCAGCTTCTGTTTGTCGCAGAACTCGACGGCACTGCGAATCTCGCGCTTGTCCTCCGCGATGACCAGCAGCGGCAATTGGCCTCGCACTACCGGCGCCAGGGCCTCGAGTTTAAGGTCGCGATCGTAGTTCGCGATTGACCCCTTGTCCATGACTTGCGCGTAATGCCGCGCGCGCTCCATCCAGTCGGCCAATTCGTTGATCTTCTTGTCATACTCCTGCTTCACCTCGGTGAAAGGGCGCTCCCGGAGGCTGAACGTCGAAAGGTCGAAGCTTCGGGTTTGCAATGACGGCCAATTCACCACCATGGCCACGGAGCGGCGGATGAGCATATCCTCGATGGTCCAGCCGGCGAGGTTAATGGCCGAAGCCTGTCCGGAAATCACCTCGCCGCCTCCGCGGAAGCCGCCCCCGCCGAGAGGCGCCGCGAGCGCATGCGTGATGCCATTAGTGCGCGCCACGGGAATCAACTCGCTCGCCGGGTGAACGGCCGTCATGGCCACCAACTGCGGGTTGTAAGTGCCGACATCAGCGGTATCCACGGTAGCGTTCACAGCTTCGACTTCCGTCAAACCCAGGTCCGTGACGGCGTCGAAGAGGCCGGGATACACTTCGAGACCCTTACCGTCAATCATTTGCGCGTCGGCGGGCACCTCAACGCTGGCGCCGACGGCGGCGATCTTGCCGTCGCGGATCACCACCGTGCCGTGCTCCACCGGCGGCCCGGCCAGCGTCACCACCTTGGCGCCGCTTATGGCATAGACGTGCGAGGGGGTTGCTGCCCCCCCTGCGGCCGCGGCGCGCGTGCGAAGCGAGGGCACGAGGGCCATCATTGCCGCCACTGCAAAGGGTATGAGTCGAGGTTTCATCTTCATCGGTCCCTTTCGAAATTCGAAAATCGAAACTCGAAAACCGAAACGCGAAAATCGAAACGCGAAATTCGACCGAATTTCGAGGTTCGATTTTCAAGTCCTAGATTTCCTGGGGCTTCGGCGTTGTGCCCGGCGGCCTGGCCGTCCCTGGAGGTCCTGGCCTCCGCCCGGTGGCGGCCGGCTTCGCCGCCTCGGCCGCTTTCTTTTCTTTTTCCATCAACGCCTTCTTTTCCTTTTCCAAACCAGCGCGATGCGCAATGTCCTGCTGCCGGTCGAAATAGACCTGCCCGTCGATCAGCACTTTCTGCGCCACGGCGTAAACACTGAGGGGGTCCTTGTCGTAGATATCGATGTCGGCGTCTTTCCCCGTTTCGATCGAACCCACACGGCCCGCAATGCGCACCTGAATGGCCGGGTTCAGGGTCACGAGTTTCAACGCCTCGTCGTGCGAGAGGCCGCCCCACTTCATGCTTTTGGCCGCCTCCTGGTTCAGGTGTGTGGCTTCCGAGGCGTCGTCGGAGTTGACGGAAACCACGATGCCCCGCTCGGTCATCAGCGCCGCGTTGTAAGGAATTGCGTCGAAGGCTTCCATCTTGTACGCCCACCAGTCGGAAAAGGTGGATCCGCCGGCGCCGTGCTTGGCAATCTCGTCCGCCACCTTGTAACCTTCCAGCACATGTTGGAAAGTTGCGACCCGGAAGTGGAATTCTTCGGCCACGCGGATCATTTGCAGGATTTCATCCGCGCGGTAACAGTGGATGTGCACCAACCGCCTGTCTTCCAGCACCTCCAGCAGCGGCTCCAGTTTGAGGTCGCGCCGGGGAGGAATCAGGTTCGGCTCGCCTGCGGCCTTCCGGCGGTTGTATTGATCCCACGCTTTCTTGTAGTCCAGCGCCTCGCTGAAGGCTTCACGGATCACGTCCATCACGCCCATGCGCGTGGCCGGATAGCGGCGCGCCGCGCCGGGATTGCTGAACCCGGAACGCTTGGGATTCTCACCCAGCGCGAACTTGATGCCCGGCAGAGCGCCCTCAAACGGCAGGTCTTTGGCCGGTTTGCCCCAGCGCAGCTTGATCACCTCGGTTTGCCCGCCGATGGAATTGGCGCTGCCGTGCAAGATGTTGGCCGCGGTGACTCCGCCCGCGAGGTCGCGGTAGATATCAATGTCCTCGGGATTCAGCACATCGGCGATATTCGCCATCGACGATACGCTGACGCTGCCCTCGTTCACGCCGCCCGCAATGGCGATATGCGAGTGGCAATCGATAATGCCGGGCATCACGTACTGGCCCGTCGCATCGATCACCTTGGCCCCCGCGGGCGCCGTCAGGCCTTTGCCCACTTCGGCGATCTTGCCGTCGCGGATCAGGACGTTGCCGTTTTCAATCGTCCCTTTGGTAACGGTGAGGATGGTGCCATTTTTGATTAGGGTCACATCGGCGGCCTGCCCGCGAACGGCACACACGGCCAGGAAAAGCACTGCCGCGATTTCGAAGGGCAGCAGCTTACTGCCGATTTTCTTATTGAGCCACCTATAGCTGCGAAGGGAAGAGAAGCCGCGTTGACAGCACAGTGGCAGGA
>Ga0326727_10008905_pt1 | contig 25113 bp, 21 predicted proteins | sample MB2enrmetagenome_FD_207643 | JGI IMG/M metagenome (GOLD analysis project Ga0326727, IMG submission 207643) | Lab enriched peat soil microbial communities from McLean, Ithaca, NY, United States - MB29MY | ecosystem: Environmental > Terrestrial > Soil > Wetlands > Peat | place: USA: New York... | reverse complement strand
CGCGATAAGCTGGTTCCACTGACTAACCCGGCGTGGCCGAAAGACAAAAGCAAAAACCCTCTTCAGAAAGAAAAACTGTCGGAGATGTGCCCGGTCTAAAATGTCGGAGCTCCGCCCGGCCATTCATTTTCACTTTTCAGCGTTCAGGGGGCAGCTTCTGGCGAACCGAGGCGATGGGTGTGCGCCATGAAACAGAGCCCAGCGGCGGGGCATCTTCAGATCCCTTCGCATGAGAATAGTGTGCGCGTGGAAGATGGAATTAAATGCAGAGAGGCGGAGTTAGCGGTGCTAGCGGGGTTAGTGGCCATTGGCTACGGCTCGTTGGGATCGCTGGAGGGGACGGCGTTTTGGGGGACCTATCCTCCTTTTGACGAGCAACTTAAGCTGCAGGAGTGCTTTTGGCTTGTTGGCGTCAGCCTAGAGCCGGATCGCACTTAGGCCGACCATGGCCTAGCGCGATCTACATATTGTTTGCGCGTTGCTTCCTTGGCGTCATCCTCACACATCATCGCCCTTGGCGCTCATTTGTCCGGCCGGGCCGCCGCTACTCGAATGCGAGCTCTGGTTGGTCTTTGCCTGATCCGAATTTCCCTCGCTTAGCGACTGTAAATGGGCCAGGCGCATGGCCAGTGTGCCTAGCCCAGTCCAAGAGAATCTTCGCAACAGTTTCTGCGGTGCCATCGCGCCAGCCGACCCCGAGGCGATCGTTTAGCTGGCGCCCCAGGTCCAGCAAAAGCGGTCTCTTGCCGGCATTTTCCTGAAGGATTGCAATAAATGCAGCAAATCCCTCCATTGAGATCGCGGAGTCGGCGAAAAGCTGCGCCCGGCCCGCCGGCATTTGGACGAATTGGAGCATCTTAATTGTTATTTCCAAGCTCCCCGTCTTCCGAATGATGAATCCAAGGTCCTCAAGCGTCGCAAACGCCTTGGTCGCCGTGCTCGGCCTCATGCCAGAGAGGTCGACTCCCGTCTTTGCCTCGTACGCATTTGCGATGCGGGTGCACATTTCGAACACGGGCGAGTATTGGATGATAGGCATCTTTCCTGCGGTGGGGTAACTGCGGGCTCTTGCGAGCCTGGCCCTATGACGTACCTCTTTGCCCGGGCGGTACCGTTGCAAACTCGACGTGCCTGAGTCGAATATTGCAAGGTCCGCGTAATCCATCCAGTCGGCGAAGACCCTAGCGTACGTACGCCATGTCTCCTTTGCGGCAAGCAGGTACGGACAAGCCTTTGCCAGCTCTGCAGCGGCTTCATCGAGCGTTATCGAAGATTCGGCTTCAAGTTCCTCCAGGAGCTTCCACACGAGGCGATTATGCTTAATTCGTTCCTTGATATGGCTTCGAAGGGCTTGTTCAAATGCCGCCGGCTCCTTTGCTTCGGTGAGCTGCAGCCGGACTACTCCGGACTCAAGCTTTGCTATCCCCAAGAGACGTAGGTCTTTCAGGATGTTGTAAAAGGACTTCTCGGTCAGGTCTGCTTCTGACCTGAACTTTGATGCTTCTACGTTCGGCCCGATCTTATTGAGGAGCTCTGCGGCCCTTAGCACGCCGCCCACCTGTATCCGGGGGATGTAATTGCCTTGGATAGGCACATTCCCTGAGTTCAGATAATCCTTGAAGATATCCCAATAAACGTCAATCTTCGCCCCGACTCGGATAATCAATCTTTTGTTGACGAGGCTTTGCAAGACCTCAGGTTTGAGTTCGTCCCCGTACTCGGAGATGCTAATAGGCGACGACTTCGCGATTCGTCTCAGCGTTTCTTCTTGCTCAGGGGATAATCCGCTTAGGTCCTCTTGAAATAACTGTTCCACGTTTAGAAGGGAGTTTGCGATCTCTGACTGTTGCACCCCGGCTTCCCGTTGTTGCTTGACGTGAGCGCACAGCTTCTTGAGCAGCCAGGGGTAACCCTGGGAGAACTCGGAGAGGAAGAAAACGAGGTCCTTGCGCAGTTTGGAACCTATTTCGCCACTGAGGCGCTGGAGCATTTCTGCAGCTTCGGGCTCCGAGAATGCCCCGAGCGGGACACGCTTGCATCCATCCGCAATCGCGTCCCGCATCTGGTACGGGAACTCCGTTGTGATACCGAAAAGGTCAGTCTTCCAGGAGAATCCCAAGACTACGTTTGTTTGGGCCCCCGCCACTTTCAGAAACAGATCGCGAATCGGGCGCAGGGCATCCGGAAGAAAGAAAAGGTTCTCGAACTGGTCGAAGAAGATTACGAGAACGTGCCTCGTCGGCGCAAGCCGTTCGCCAAGGCGAATCAGGTGCCCCGCCGCGCTTTCGTGGCCGAGCACCTCAGGGGCCTCGCATCTTTCAGGCTTTGCGCCTGCTGCGTCGTATCGCTTCAATACGTGGCTCACGACGCGCAGGGCAAATTGCGGCGAGGTGGCAGACCGACAGTCAATTGAAACTGCGAAATTTCCGGATGCGTTTAAGCGAGAAACGGAGGAGAGAACCGCTGAGCTCTTGCCGAAGCCCGAGTTTCCCTCGAAGAGGATTCCCCTGGCTGACGTCCTCCCATCGACAACGTCCGCGGCTAGGGACTGCACTTGGCCTAAGACCTCATCGCGACCGACGAAAAACTCAGGCGAGGCCGGGAATTGGTACTCAAAGCACGAGGAGCTGCCCTGTATCTCGACGATCTCTTCAGGGTCGTTCTTAATCTCTGTGGCAGCTGGCCGGGGCAGCGGCTCGGGGCGAAGAACCTCAAGCGGCAATAGTTCTGGGTCAAGATTCCGGAGGTAATCCACTGTTTCTTCGGAATAGACGCTTGCTCCGTCGGAGTTGAATATCGCGATTTTCTTGGGGATTGCGGATCCTGAGGGCACCACGAAAAAAAGGTAGAAAAATCCCCTCTCCGTGTATACCAGGAGCCAATCGCCGGGCTTCCCTGCCGAGGTCGGAATCCCGTGCCTGGAGACCTCCGGGCGGCATGTAAGGCGGCTGTCGAAGATGCTGGAAAGCACCTCTTCCTCTTGGACCAGCCGGACGGTCAATTCCTTTTCGCTCGCCAAATTGTCATCGTAGAAGGCCTTCGCATGTGAATTTACCCCGGGCACCGCTAGGAAAAGGCCCTGGCACCTTTTGTCCCGAAGCCATAGGGCTGTGTACTTTCCAAGGAATGCTTGGAGCTTCGAGGAGTCCACCTCGGTTTCGTAGAACTTGCACTCGGCATAGAGCGGAGTTTGAGTGGCGATGGAGCTGCCAGCGATGTCAATCTCCATTCCGCTGTAATTTCTAGCGGTGACTTGACCTATTCTGTACCCGAGCTGGCGGAGCACCTCGGCCATGAGGGTCTCGAACAGCTTGCCTCGAGCCTGCGCCTTGGCAGCACTTGTTTTTCCCGGTGCCAGTATTCGGAGGTTTCCCATGGGGTCCATTATCGAACGCGCTATCGATGTCCGACGCGGAAATCTTTAGCGTACGATTCGGGGAGGGCTCGAGGATCTTTAGGTTTACGAGGCGCGCTGGATGGTCAATTCCCGCCGCGTCGCCGAGGCGCTCATCGACATGGTTTTGTAACGAAAAGTCGGCTTTGCGTCAGTTTTAAGAGAGCAAGCGCCGGTCGCTCAGCGGCTAAAGCCGAAATCATTTTTGAGGCCTGTTCGGCACGCCTGAAGTCGTGCCCTTTCAAAACTCGTGCCCTTATAAGGCGACGTGGCCAGCGTTTTTGCGGGGCGGGGCGCTAGGATTTGCAGGTCTCCATCACATCCCTGAGCGCGAAGCTGGTTTCCAGGCGCGTGACGCCCGGCAGGCGCGAGAGCTCGTTCTGGTGGAGGCGGCCGTAGTCGTCGATGCCCGCCACGCGCGCGACCAGCATGTAATCGTACTGGCCGGCCATGAGGTGGCAGCTCACAATGCCGTGGCAGCGCCGCACCGCCGCCTCAAATGCGCCCAGCACCGCAGCCGACTGCCGCTCCAGAGTGACGCGAATGTAGACCGTCATGCTCTTGCCCAACAGCCGGTCGTCGATGAGCGCGCGATAGCCGCGGATGGCGCCGGCCGTTTCAAGGGCAAGAATGCGCCGCGATGCCGCCGAAGGTGAAAGGCCGACCGCTTCTCCGACCTCGAAGTTGGTCGCGCGCCCGTGGCGCTCAAGGTAGCGCAGAATGGCGGTGTCGAGGTCGTCGAGATCGGGAATCAGGCCCGGACTCAGAACTTGATTCGCAGACAATTCGCCGCCCGAAGCCCCGTCGGCGGTTGATTTGTGCTCACTTTGGTCATTCTTGTCGCGTTTCGTTCCCATAGAGCGGTTTTATCACAAAGATTGCACACATTGGTAGCATTGGGCGACGTACGATTCAAGACTAGTAGGAAGCCAGTGATTGGCGCGCCGGAAACAGCCCTCCCCAGCAGATTTAACCGGCGCGCCTTTGGTTTCCTCGGAACGCATCTGCGCCCGCTCGCGTCAGAATCATGTAGCCCGGATTGGAGAAAGCCATGATCGTCGGAGTTCCCAAAGAGATCAAGGACAACGAAGCCCGGGTGGGCGTAACGCCCGCCGGGGTGAAGTCGCTTACTGAAGCAGGCCATACCGTGCTGGTTGAAACCCAGGCCGGCGCGCTGTCGGGGTTCCCTGACGACGAATACCAGCAGGCCGGCGCCGAGATCGTGGGCGACGCCGGGAATTGCTGGGGCAAGAGCGCCATGGTGGTCAAGGTCAAGGAGCCCATCGAGAGCGAGTACGCGTACTTTCGCGAAGGGCTGGTGCTGTTCACGTATCTGCACCTGGCGCCGCTGCCCGACCTTACCGACAAGCTGCTCGAAACGAAAGTGATCGGTATTGCATATGAGACCGTGCGCGACCGCCGCGGCACCCTGCCGCTCCTGACGCCCATGAGCGAAGTCGCCGGCCGCATGAGCGTGCAGGTGGGTGCGAGCTACCTCGAGAAGGAGAAAGGCGGCCGCGGAATTCTGCTGGGCGGCGTACCGGGCGTGCCTCCCGCGCACGTCACCATCCTGGGCGGGGGAATCGTGGGCACGAATGCGGCGCGCATCGCGCTGGGATTCGGCGCCAAGACCACGCTGATCGACGTGAACCTGAACCGGTTGCGCGAGCTCGAAGACATCTTTGGAGGACGGCTGTACACGCTGGCCTCAAACAGCTACAACATTGCGCAGGCAACGCGCGAGGCCGACCTGGTCATCGGCGGGGTGCTCATTCCCGGCGCGACCGCTCCCAGACTCGTAACCCGCGAAATGGTCTCGAAGATGAAGCCCGGCGCGGTGATTGTGGACGTGGCGATCGACCAGGGAGGATGCGTGGAGACGGCAAAGCCGACCTCACACTCCAACCCCAGCTACATTGTGGACGGCGTGGTTCACTACTGCGTCACCAATATGCCCGGAGCGGTGCCGCACACTTCTACGCTGGCGCTCACCAACTCCACCTTCACCTACGTGATGCGCCTGGCGAATCTTGGCGCGCGCGAGGCGCTCAAGCAGGATGCCGGCCTTGCCGAAGGGCTGAACACGTGGCTGGGCGCGCTCACCTACCGCGGCGTGGCCGAAAGCCAGAATCGCGAGTGGACGGCCGTGGCGAGCGTTCTCGAGTAAGAACGAAGGGCTGCAAACCCGCCCGGAATCGTCCGGCGAAGAATTCTGTTGACAGATAGCTCTAATAGATATAGCTCTATTAGATATATGGCAAAGCGTGCCAGCTCCAGCATGGAGGTCCTTCTCGGCCTCCTCACCATCGAGCCCATGTCAGGCTACGATCTCGGGCAAACCGTGCGCATCTCCATCGGTCATTTCTGGAATGAGAGTTACGGCCAGATCTATCCCAATCTGAAGAAGCTTGCCGCGGGCGGATTCATCACCGGGAGAACCGAAAGGCAGAAGGGCAAGCCCGATCGCCAGATCTACTCCATCACAAAAAGGGGACGCGAGCGCCTGGCTGCATGGCTCAAGGTCGAGCCGCAGCCGGAGGTTCTTCGCAACGAACTGCTGCTGAAGCTCTTCTTCGCGATGCAGGCCGATCCCGAGGACGTCATCGGCTTTGTTGAAAGGAGGGCCCGTAGCGAGAGTGCGACGCTGAAGAAACTCGAGGCTCTCAAAGGGGAGATTGAAAAGCTCCTTCAGTATCCCGATGCGCCCTACTGGAAGATGGTGCTGCGCTTCGGGCAGTTGGAACTGGAGGCCCACCAGCGCTGGGCTGAAGAGACACTGGCTGATTTGCGCAAGCTCAACACGAAGCACCACACCTCATCGGGTACGCGAAAGGAACAGCGTCATGGAAGCAAGTGAGAGCGTCGTCAAGGGCAGGCCGAACGCGCCAGCGAAGATCGCGTCGTGGGGTTGGCTTGCGGGGTTCCTCGCAATCGGCGCCGGTGTGGTGGTGATGGGCTTCATGGCCCAGCATGCGCCTGCGTCCGGCGGCGCTGGAGCAGCGCCCGGACAACTGGCCAGTCACAACCAAGCCATCCCCATCTATCTCACTTTGTTGGCCATGGACTGGGCTCTCCTCTACTACTGCTGGGCCGGCGTGCGCCGCTATGGCGGCAACCTGTGGGAGATCTCGGGAGGGCGCTGGAAGTCGTGGAAGAGCGTGGCCGTGGATCTGGCCATAGCGCTGCCGTTCTGGGCGTTGTGGGAGGGCGTGGCCTACGGCACTCACTGGCTGATTCAACCTCGATTGGCAGCATCGGCTGCGGCAAGGACCGTCGATAGTCTTCTGCCCAAAAGCCTCACTGAAATCATGATCTGGATTGCCGTCTCGATAACGGCGGGCATTTGCGAAGAGATGGTTTTTCGCGGCTTTTTGCAGCGTCAATTCCATGCTCTCACCGGCAACATCGCTGTTGCCGTTTTCGCCCAGGGGGTGGTCTTCGGACTGTTTCACGCCTACCAGGGCTGGAGAAATGTTGTCGTGATCAGCGTTCTCGGCGTTCTGTATGGCGCACTGGCCGCATGGCGCGGAAATCTGCGAGTCAACATCGTTACCCACGCCTGGGGCGACGTCTGGGAGGGCTGGCTCAAGTTCGTCGTCTGGAGATAATTTGTTTCCGCGAAGGCGCGACGGGCTCAGATCGTCATCAAGCGGCAGATACAATATCGGCCGGCGGTTACAATGATCCTTCCAGAGGGAGGTCTGTATGGAACGCCGGCAGTTTCTCGCTGCATCGATTGCAACCGCGGCCGCGGCCCTGGCGGGCCGCGCAAACGCGGAAGAACAGCACGCCGCACCGCGCGAGTTCTACCAGATCCGACGCTACAGCCTTATCAGCGGGCCTCAGCAAAAGCTCACGGAGAACTTCTTCGGCGCTGCGCTCATTCCCGTGCTCGCAAAACGAGGGTTCGGCCCGGTTGGCGCTCTCCGGCTCGACATAGGGCCCGAAACGCCGACGTATTACCTCATCGTTCCCGGAAAGGAACTCGACGCTCTGGCCAGGCTCGACCTCGAGCTCGCCGAAGACCAGCAGTTTCTCGATGCAGCCGCGCCATTCTGGAATGCAACTTCGACTGCGCCAGCCTTCCAGCGCGTTGAAGTTTCGCTGCTCGAGGCGTTCGCTGGCTGGCCCAAGCTCACTTCGCCTGCGGCTGCGGCTACCAAAGCGAAACGCATTTTTCAGCTCCGCACTTATGAGAGCCCGTCGAATGGAGAGCATACTCGCAAGGTTGAGATGTTCCACTCAGGCGAGTTCGAAATCTTCCTGCGGGCCGGTTTCCATCCTGTCTTCTTTGGCGATACGCTGGCCGGCTCGCGCATGCCGAGCCTTACTTACATGCTGGCCTTCACCGATATGGCTGAGCTCGACTCCCAGTGGGACGCCTTCCGCAACGATGCAGACTGGAAGAAGCTCACGGCGAATCCACGCTTCGCTTTCGACCAGATTGTGACCAGCATCGGCAACCTGATGCTGAGCCCACTGGACTGCTCGCAGATTTGAAGCCGCATGCTCGTGGCAATGATGAGCAAGCTCCGGAAAAACTAAGGCGGCACGGAAATCCTGTTGCCTGTTCCCTGATGCCTGATCCCTATCCGGCACTATAATCGCCCCATGTCGTTCTGGAGCGACCCGCGGCGCCGCTCGGTGGTCTTTCTGGCTGCCGGCGTTGGACTGTTCCTGGGGCTGCTGGGAGTGCTGCAGGCATTCAATATCTCCAATATCCGTTTCCTCAATCCTGAGACCTCGGGCGAAACACTCGCCTTCACCGTCGTCATTCTTGTCATGTTCCTGTCGGTGGTGGTGGGCCTCATGCTGCTGCTCAGGAACATCCTGAAGATCTACGCCGACCAAAGCAGCAACGCGCTGGGCGCGCGGCTGCGCACGCGTATGGTGGTTGGCGCGGCGCTCATTGCGCTCATGCCCGCGGTTTTCATGTTCCTGTTCAGCTTTCAGCTCATGAACCGCTCTATCGACCGCTGGTTTTCGCCCAACACCTCGGAGTTGAGAGACAACTCGACCCGCGTCGTCGAGCAGCTGGTGCAATACGTCACCGGCAATGCGCGGTCCGAGGCCGAGTCCATTGCTGCATCGGGAGCGCCGGACCTCGAACCCGCTCAACTCGAAAACATTCTGGTGGCGCACCGCATCACGCTCGAGGGCGGCTTTGTGATGGTCTTCAGCCGCGACATGCATCTGATGACTGCATTCCAGGCGCCGGCTGAATCCAGCCCCGCCAGCCTGATACCCTGGCTCGATGAGGATCGGGGAAAGGCTATCGCACTGCATGGCCCGCTGTCACAGGTATTGCTTGCCGCGGCGCAGCGCAACGATGAATCGATCATCCGTATCGGCGGCCAGGATTACGCGCTGGCCATGGCCGTCGCGGCATCGGGAAAGCCGGTGGTGGCCGCGCTGCCCATGCCCCAGGGATTGAGCCAGACGGCGACGCAGATCCGCGCCAACGCCGCCGAGTATTGGCAGCTCTTCCGCACACGCAATCGCCTGCGCACCACGTTCTTCCTCATGCTGCTGCTCATCACCATCTTTGTTTTCTTCTCGAGCGTGTGGCTGGCGTTATTCCTCTCCAAACAGATCACGCGGCCGGTCGAGGCGCTGGCCGACGCCATGGACGAGATTGCCGACGGCAAATACGAGCAGCGCGTATCGGTGGTTGCGACCGGCGAGATGGGCGACCTGGTGCGAGCCTTTAATCACATGGCGAGTGACCTTGAGGCGAGCCGGCGGCTGGCTGAGAGCTCTTCGGCGCAGTTGACCGCTGCCAACCAGGCAATCGAAGAACGGCGTAGGGAGCTTGAAACCATTGTCGAGACCATTCCTTCGGGCGTGGTCACGCTCGATGGCGCCGGGGTGGTGCTGCAGTCGAACCGGGCCTTTGCCGCGCTGCTCGGTTTGCGCGAAGACACCAACCTGAAGGGCGAGAAGATCGCAATGGTGATGCCCGCCGAGTGCGCCGACGAACTGGCTGGAGTGATTCGCCGCGGGCAGCGTATGGGCGCGGCCTCAACGGCCATGGAGTTCCAGGCGCGGGGCCGCATTATTCACCTGGCCGTGACCAGTGCGCGACTCGAGCTGGCCAACGGCGAAACGGCCAGCGTGCTGGTGGTTGAAGACACCACCGATCTGTTGCGCGCGCAACGGCAGCTGGCCTGGAAAGAAGTGGCCCAGCGGGTGGCCCACGAGATCAAGAACCCGCTCACCCCCATCGCCCTTTCAGCCGAGCGCATCGCGCGCCATCTCGATCGTGGCCAGATGGAATCGCCGAACATCATCCGCAAGTGCAGCGAGGTGATTCTGGGCTGCGTGGGAACCCTGCGCACGCTGGTCGATCAATTCTCGGCACTGGCGCAGTTTCCCGTCTCGCAGCCGCGCGCATGCGATCTGAACCAGGTGGCCGAGGAGGCGCTGTTGCTCTTTGCCGGGCGGCTTGAGGGCATCACCGTGCAGCGCGATCTCGAGCCCGGTCTGCCCATGGTGATCGCCGATCCCGAAGCCATTCGCCGCGCCATGGCCAATCTCATCGACAATGCCGCCGAGGCCATGCAGGGCAGCCTTCTGCGCGTTCTTGGCGTACACACATCGCTTACCGAGGATGGCGCGGCGATTGAGGTTGCCGTCTCCGATACCGGACACGGTTTGACCGATGAGATTCGCGAGCGCCTGTTCCTGCCGTTTTACTCCACCAAGCATCGCGGAACCGGTCTGGGCCTGTCGATTGCGGCCAAGATTGTGCAGGAACATGGCGGTTCCATTCGCGCCGAGGCCAACAGCCCCAAGGGCGCGCGATTCCTGATGCGTTTGCCGCTGGTTGATGCGGGCGGCCTGCCGCCCACCGAGGGCGTTCTTGCTGCGAAGGTCGAGTCGGCAGTGAAAGGGTTGCGTTGATGGATCACGTTCTGGTAGTGGACGACGAGGCCGAGATACGCAGCTCGCTCGAGGAGATTCTGCGCGAGGAGGGCTACGGCGTGGCGAGTGCGGCCACCGCGGCCGAGGCGGTGGTGCTGCTTGAAGACGCGCCCTACGACGTCGTGCTGCTCGATATCTGGCTGCCCGACCGCGATGGTCTCGATGTTCTGGCCGATCTGCGCCGGATGCCGATGGAGACGCGGCCAGAAGTTGTCATCATCAGCGGGCACGGCACCATTGAATCCGCGGTGAAGGCGACCAAGTTGGGCGCCTACGACTTTCTTGAGAAGCCGCTCTCGCTCGAGCGCACGCTGATCGTGCTCAAAAACGCGGTCGAGGCGCGCCGCTTGCGCGCAGAAAACCAGGAGTTCAAGCGGCAGTTCAGCGTGGGCTCGGTGCTCACCGGTGAGAGCGTGCCGGTCAAGGCCCTGCGCCAGCAAATCAAGCTGATGGCGCCAACCAACGGCCGCGTGCTCATCTACGGCGAATCGGGCACCGGCAAGGAGCTGATCGCCCGCGCCATTCATGCCGAAAGCCTGCGCCGCGACCGCGTCTTTGTCGAGCTGAACTGCGCGGCGATTCCCGAGGCTCACATCGAGGCGGAACTCTTCGGTTACCGTCACAGCGCGCAACCGAGCGGCCCGAGTGAGCAGCGCGGCACGCTGGAGCGCGCCGACGGCGGAACCCTGCTGCTGGACGAAGTAGGCGACATGAGCCTGAAGACGCAGGCCAAGGTGCTGAGCGCCCTCGACGAGCAGCTCTTTACACCGGTAGGCGGCACGCAGACTCTGCGCGTCGACGTCAGGCTCATCGCCACCACCAACAAGGATCTTGAAGAGGAGATTGCCAAGGGCAACTTCCGCGAAGATCTCTTCTATCGCCTGAACGTGGTTCCGTTCTTTGTGCCGCCGCTCCGCGAGCGCAAGCAGGATGTTCCGCTGCTGGTGAAGGAATTTCTGGCCGAGTTCGGGCGGCAATACGGGCGCGCGCGCATGGAAATCACCGAGGAAGCGCTTGCAGTGCTCGGCGGCTATCACTGGCCGGGCAATGTCCGCGAGCTCAAGAACGTGATCGAGCGCGTTCTCATTCTCAATCCGCGCGTGCTGCGCATCGAGCGCAAGCACCTGCCGCCCCTGGCGCCCAGAACCCGGGCGCGCGTGGGTGAGCAGTTTTCAACGCTGCAACAGGCTCGCGACGCCTACGAGCGGGAATACATCCAGAAGAAGATTGAGGAAGCGCGCAACAACATCAGCCACGCCGCCGAGCTGCTGGGGCTCGAACGCAGCCATCTCTACCGCAAGATGAAAGCGCTCGGCATCGCCGTCCGGGAATAGCGGCTGCCTGCGGTAACAACTCAACGTGATGAAGTGGAAGACACCGCATTTCTGGTAGCGGACGAGGCCGGCGGGCATGGTGGCACGATCTTACACCGGGTTCAGTGGATGGATTGGAAATGACTTGTCTGGCGCGGTGGTTCCCACCCTTTCGGCACAAAACGCCGAAAGGATGGGGCACCCTCATTCGTGATGGAGCGATGAAAAACTAAGGGTGGACCGCACGCCACTCAAAAACAGGGACCAGTCTGTTGAATCCTCTTCAGTTGGCCTGCCGACACGCCAGTTGATTTACGGATTCGCTTCTGCAAATCACGGACGGCATCCGAGTCGATCCGTTTGCATCCCACCCGTTCCCAGATGTCTCCCGTGCTGCCGTTCACTCCGTAGTCGCCTACATTCGCGAGTCTATCCGGCGTGTCGACGTAGGCGGCATACAGATAGAACTGCGAATACTCGCCTCTCCTTGAGTCAGCCGTCAGCTCAAGGTCAAGGGGCGCCTCTTTCGTGTCATAGCCTATACTGCGCAAGTACGCCCTTAGCAGGTGCTCAGCCTCTCTCTCTGAGATCATCTTGACATCATGGCCGGCGCCCCCCTTCAGATTCAAAGCAGACAGCGACAGGAGCAGCAGAGTAGCCACAAGGACACTAAAGCCGACTTGAGACCTAAGCATGGAGGCCCTTCTCGGCAGAATTTTCACGGTACACATGACGCTATTCCCGCGATAGTTTGAGTAACGCGTGAGTTGAGGTTCGGACTCCCTAGCCGCGGCGGGTGGCCCACCCTTGTCTTTCTCACTGTCCGTTCCACCACAGCCGAGGGTGCCCCATCCTTGACGCGGTTTGATCGCGTCAAGGGTGGGAAGGCCCTAGTCCGTCGCCCGGCCGCCCTCCATTTGGAGCCGTTCTTCCTGTTCGGCACGCCGGTCGGGTTCTCCCTCGCGGCGCTCAATTCTTATAACGCGAAGATCGGGGAGTCCTACCCGGCGGTCCGGACCGTTGCGCCGGTTCTGGTCACTGCGCCGGTCGGCGCGGGCCGCATCCGCGTTCAAGGCGCCGGAGCCTCTGGGAGACGCTGGTTGCTGAGTTTGTTGCTGCCGGTTCCCTCTGGTTCCCTCCACATTCGGACGTACCCCGCCGCTCGTCAGAAGTTTATTGAGTACAGGAAGATTGCTACGCTGAGTCTCTATAAAGTCCACTCCGTCGGCTGTCAATGCCATTTGGGCATTGTCACCCTTCGTTACGTAGCCCTTCTTGGTCAAATACCAGATTGTAAAGTCCAGATAGTCGCGCGGGAACCCCATGCGGGATTCAATCTCACCCAACGACACCTCAGGCATGTGCGGATTGGTGCGCCGGCGGTAATAGAGCACGGCCAGCACGGCCAGGCGGCGATTGAGCTCGCCATCCATGCTGTCCATGAAATCGACCTGCTCTGAATAAGGGTTGTGCTGCTCCGGCTCGGCTTTGCGCTTCGCATCGTAGTCGGCCCGGGCCGCGGGGTTCGAAAGTACGTCGTAGGCCTGCTTCAGCAGGTAGAACATCTCGGCGTCGCCCGATTCGGGATTATCGGGGTGCAGGCGCGCGGCCAGAAACCTGTACACACGATGGATCGTGTCCGCGTCGGCGTTCGGGCTTATTTGCAGAAACTCGTAATAATCGACCATCCTGTCGAGATCATCCTTCTATCGTTGGAGACAGCCACTTGGCGGCCCCGCTTGCCCGGGCCGCTGTCAGGGCGGTTCCAGAATTCATGTGCCCTCTTGAGGGCGGCAAAAGGTGGCATTTTCTTAAGGAAAATGCCACTCAGCAGTTGTGGCTCCGGGGTACAGCAATTCTGGAACCGCCGTAGCCGCATCGTAAACGGTTAAATCGAGTGTGGATTACCGGCACACCTTGCCCCTCGGCTTTCTTTCGGCAATAGAAGGAAAGGCATGAAGCCGAGCAGTTGCGGGATAACCCGATGCTTCGATTTATACACCCTTAACACCGATCCTGGTATGGCGAAGGTGTTGTATCTCCCCTGAGCAAAAAACTCCGGGCAGCCAAACCGGATACCAGGGTGACTTCCGCGTCTTAATGCCCTACCGGCTCTCCTTCTGTATCGGCGTAATCGACCCGGGGTTGTCGCCCTTGGTCGGGTCCACGCGAAAATCCCACACCTGCTGGTTGATGTCGCTGGTCGAAAGAATCTCAACCAGCGCGTATTCGCCTATTTCCAGCGGCTGTTTGGGATCGATGCGAAGCCAGTGCTTGCCCGGCATCACCTGCACGTTGGCGGGAATCACGTTTTCGTCCTGCGTCGCCTGGCCGCCGGGGCTCACATGAATGGCGCCGATGATGCGAACGGCATTGCGCTCGTCCACCTTCACCAGCGCAAAACCCGACTGCGCCGAGTGCGTCGGCTTGGGCTTGTGATGCGTTCCTTCAGTCGAGGTGTGCACCGTGACGGGTTCTGAGAGCACCGGCTCCTTATCGTCCACAACGTCGAGCGAGAGGAAGAACGTGGGGTCGTTCACGTGCAGATGGATCTTGGAGTGTGCGCCGGAGAGCACCAGATCAGTGCGCTGGCCGGCCATGGGATTCAGCACGCCGATGCCGTGCCGCGTGCGCGCGTTCAGGTCGAGATCGCTGGGTGGCAATTCAACCAATTCGGGAGTGCCCTGAAAACTGTCGAGAACGAAGACGCCGTCCTCGTCCGGCAATTCCAGGCCCGTTGCAACCTCGGGCATGCGCGCCTTCTGGTCCTCGCGTTCCTCGGTCTCTTCCTTGTCGATCGACTCGGCTTCCTTCATGGCCGGCGACGAGTCGTCATCAGAAGTCAGATCGGTGTGCTCCTGCTCCCATTTCTTGGTCGCGTCCCAGTCCACCAGGTCGACAGGCATCTCCTCCCAGTCGCCTCGCTCCTGTGACAAATAGCGCACCCGGTCGCCGGCAATCTTGTATTCGCGCACCACCTGGTAGGAACCGTCTTTCAGGATGAGCCGGTGGTTGCGGGCCATTGCGGGCAGATCAGGCTTCATTGGAAGGGGTTTGCCGTGGTTGTCAGACGGGTCCGAGCTCTGGCCGTACACCAGGGAGGCGATCGGCGCCAGGGCCAAAACCGGGCCCAGAACCAGTCCCAGGCACGCCGGCAAAGCACGTCGAAGCTGATGGATCTGTAACATGGCGAAGAATCTGGCTCCAGCCCGGAAAGCAGCGTTTTCAGCCAGCGCTGGTCGGCCGTTTCACCGGCTCGCGGCCTTGCTGCCCTATCGCGTTTGCGGTCCAAGTCTTTACATAGCCGATGCTGCCGAGTGGCGCTTTCCTTAAGAAAGAGCCACCTGGCAAGATGTGAGTGTGCCAACTCATGAACCGAAAACGCCCGAAAACCTGCAAAAGCCGATATGAACCCTCAGTTTAGACGAAGTCCGGGCAGCACTGTTGGCAGTCTCTCCTGCTCCTGGCGCATTAAATCGTAACCCGAGACGCGGCTTGCGCATCTAATTTTGTGTATCCTTAGGGTGTAGGACTGGGATCTTGACAGGATTTAGGGCACATCTGAACTTGGATTCCCGCTCGCGCCGTGGCTTGATGGTTGCGATTGCCGGGTTGTGCCTTGTCCTTTTGGCCATGTTGGCCGTTGCGCAGGTCGCCCACCTGCACGCGAACGACACCGATGCAGATCACTGTCAGCTCTGCATCGTGATGCACACTGCCGTGCCGGCTGCGGTCGCAGCAATAATCATCGTGATGGTGCAGCTCGGGGCCCTTGCGCCAGTTGCCGAGCCCATTTCCATAGCCCGGCAACGCTATTCACGGCTCTTCATTCGTCCCCCTCCCGTCTCCCGTTGAGCGCCACTCCGGCCGTTTGTTCCCCGTCGAGCCTGACGCATCCTTCGTATTCATAAAGAACGCTTGAAAGCTTCACTCGCCGTAATCGGCGCGCGAGCTTTCGACTTATCGATTCAGGCTCACCGGTCAGGTTCATTCGCAACCGGATGGACGCGCCTCCTTGCTGAGAAACTGCCGCGCGGCCAGAAACCGCAGGCAAACCGATCGCATTTCAGCCAGTTTTCAGGAGACTCAGCCATGCAATTCCATCGTGGCGCAATGCTACGCACCCTTCCCCTTCTCATCCTCGGCCTCGCGGCTCTGTGTGCGCAAGCACAAAGCGGCAACGCCGGCGCCATACGCGGCACTGTGTCCGATCCCACCGGCGCGGTCATTCCCAACGCAACGGTCCATCTCACCAACGATGTCAGCGGTCTCGACCAGACCACAACCACTGATTCCACGGGGCAGTTCGTGTTTCCAAACGTGCCATTTAACCCGTACAAGGTTGCGGTCACGGCCAACGGATTCGCTCGCTTGACCCAGAGTGCCGAGATTCGGTCCTCGGTGGGAATCACCGTGAAACTGGTCATGCAAGTTTCAGGGGGCAGTCAAACCGTCACGGTCGAGTCCGGCGGCGACCTGATTGAAGACGATCCCACATTCCATGTGGATGTGGACCGCGACCTCTTCAACAAGGTGCCGCTCGAAAGCGCGTCTTCTACGCTGAGTTCGCTGGTTACGCTCACCACTCCCGGAGTTGCGGCAGATTCGAACGGTCTCTTTCATGGTCTCGGTGACCACGCATCCAATTCGTTCTCAATCGACGGTCAATCCATTACCGACCAGCAGAGCAAGGTCTTCTCCAATCAGCTACCGGCCGATTCCATTCAGTCCATTGAGGTCATCAGCGGCGCTCCGCCGGCCGAGTTCGGGGGCAAGACCAGCCTCGTTATTGTCGCCACTACGCGTTCCGGGCAAGGCGTAACCAAGCCCACTGGCGAGATCTTCGCTTCCTACGGAGCCTTCGGGTCCGCAAGCGGCGGCTTCGATCTCTCCTACGGCAGTAAAAGCTGGGGCAACTTCATCGAGGCCGACGCCCTCAATACCGGCCGCTTCCTCGATCCGCCCGAATTCACTGTCTTCCACGATAAGGGCAACGAACAGAACATCTTCGATCGCGTGGACTACAGTCTTACGCCTGCAAATTCGGTCCATCTCGACTTCAACTACAGCCGCTCCTGGTTTCAGACGCCGAACGCTTTCCAGAACCTGAACATACAGAACGTTGAAAACGGGGGAACTGGGATCGGCGGAGGCGCCAGCACCAACCCGACCTTCGTCAATGTGGGCGACACCGACCAGCATTCCAAGATCGGAACCTACAACATCTCTCCAACATTCACGCATGTGATTAGCAACAATTCGGTCCTTAACTTCGGCGGTTACGTCCGCAGAGACGATTACAACTACTATCCCAGCGGCAACCCGCTTGCCGACCTCGGCCCGCCCACACTGCAAACCTCTTCAATCGCGCAAAACCGCACATTGACCAACACCGGCGTCCACGCCGATTACACCTACGTGAAGGGACATCACAACATAAAAGCCGGCGCAGAGTACGAACAGACCTTCCTGCGCGAGCACGACAGTCTGGGCATCGCAGATTCCACCTATCCCCTCAGCGCTCCCTGCGTGGACGGTAATGGCAACCCACTGCCGGGTTACGCCAATCAATCCGAATGTGACGGCGACGTATCCTTTCCGAACGCTAACTATCTTTCGGTTCTGGCTCCCTATGACCTTACTCGCGGCGGCAGCGATTACCTGTTTTTCGGCCATACCGACATCAAGGAACTCGGCCTCTATATCGAAGACGAGATCAAGGCCGGAAACTGGGACTTCAACCTGGGAGTACGCGGAGATATTTACAACGGCCTGGTTGCTTCAAAACAACCTGAGCCGCGCGTAGGCGTCGCCTACAACCTCAAACCGTCCGCTACCGTTCTGCGCATCTCTTATGCTCGCACCCTGGAGACACCTTTCAACGAAAACCTCGTCCTCTCCAGCAGCGGCTGTTCCGATGTGGTGCTCAATCCGCTGCTTGGCTGCAACCCCGGCGTTTCCGGAACCATGCAACCCGGCTTCCGTAATGAGTTCCATGCCGGATTCCAGCAAGCCGTCGGCAAGAATGTTGTGGTGAGCGGCGAGTATATATGGAAGTACACCCACAACGCCTTCGACTTCAGCATCCTGGGCAACACGCCCATCACCTTCCCCATCGACTGGCACAACTCCAAGATCCCGGGCTATGCGCTGGATGCGGAGATTCCCAACTTCCATCACTTCAGCGCCTATCTCGTCACCTCATCGGTGGCCGCTCGCTTCTTCGGGCCGCAGGTTGCCGGCGCGGGAGCCACCAGCGGCGTCGCCGTGGGAACCATCTACCCCTTCCGCATCGACCACGACGAGAAGTTCAACGAAACCACGCACCTTCAATACACCGTCTCCCATGATGGAAGCTGGTTCAACGGTCTGTGGGGCGGCTTTAACTGGCGCTTCGACTCAGGCCTGGTGGCTGGCTCCACGCCCTGCTATGGGGCGACCGATCCGAACAGCCCCTGCGGCAACAGCACGACCACGCTGCCCGATGGAACCCCCGCCATTGCCATGGTTGACACCAACATCCCTCCCGGACCGGCAACAAACGGTGTGCCGCTGCCCCTGACCGCGGACGAGGAATTTCAGGCGGGCTTTATGTGCAACGGCGTCAAAGCTACCCCCACGCAAGCCCTGCCTTCTGTCTGCCCGGCCAACGAGTTCTCCTCGAATCTCATCAATGTTCCAGCGCCCAACAAAGGCGACAACGATCACGACCCGCAGCGCATCGCGCCGCGCAGCCTCTTCGATGTCACCGTCGGCAAAAACAATATCTTTAACCGGGAGCGTTTCAAAACTAACCTCGATCTGACCGCCATCAACGTCACCAACAAGTACGCGCTGTATAACTTCCTGTCGACCTTCAGCGGCACGCACTATGTAACTCCGCGCGCGCTGACGGCCAAGCTGACGTTCAACTTCTGAGCGCAACTTTACTCCGGCCGTGCTCAGACAACCTGGGCGCGGCTTGGCCAATCGGCCAATTTCGAAACCGGCCCCGCCTCTCCTCCGGGCCGGTTGTTTATTGCGCCCTTAAAACTTCTGGCACACACTATGCATATGACACAGCCGGCTTACCGATTCCTGCTCGTCGCGTGCTGCGTCATCGTGCAACTTCATCCCCCCGCGGTTGCCAAGGAATCCAAGGTCAAAGAGAAGGATATTGCCGGCCTCACCTACGCAGTTTTTCGCAATGGTTCCACGCCCAGCAAAGAATTGATCGCAACCCTCGTCCAGCAGTTGCACTGGGATAACGGCGGCGCCGGCAATCTTGACCGCATGGCCTACCACTTGCGATTTATGAAGGTCGACGAGACTCAGACTCCCGAAGGCAATCAGGCCCGCTATCGGGTTTTCGCTGAGGGAGCGCCGGAGAACAAGGTGTACGGCCTGGGAACCTGGGAGGTGGGACAACCTGCGAGTTACAGCGATCAGGATGTGTACGTGAATGCACAGGGCCTGGTGATGACCCGCCGGCCCAATCCCGATGAGGAAGCTGTTTCGCAGTTGCCGGGAGTCGAATTGTATGTGAGCCCGAAGGCCATCCCCGGCGAGCCAACGCGCTACGCAATTGCCAGCCGCGACCGCGAGGCGACTGCCTACGGAACTCTTGTCCCTCATCCGGTGGTATCGCAGGACGGCGGTTGCCGCCTTGAAGCCAGAATCGCGGCGCCAGGTTCAAGTGCGGTGCTGGTTGTGGCCGACGGCTTCGCCGCGCAAATGCGGCTGTCGTTCATTCTCGAGTCGCAGGGCGAGATTGCGAACGTTGAAGTGACGACTGACCATAACGGCCACGCCGTGGTGGCCGGCTTTCCGTTCATCCAGGGTAAGACCCAGGGAACGCTGAAAGCTACAGCCGAGGGAAAGGACTGCCTGCCCTCGGTGCAGATGCCCTGGGACACGGGAACTTCGGCCATTCAAGCCAACAAGCAGCACTGAGCCGCTGGCAGCTACTCAGGTCCCCAGCTCCCTGATGTACGCGCCAAGAACCTCGATTGCTGCCATGTCAGGCAAAGCGCATAATGTTGCGTATGTTCGGCACGGTTCGTTCTTGGGCGTTATTCGCTTCGTCCCTTATCTTCTACATCGCAATAAATGCGCAAACAGCGCCGCCGAGCGATGGTATGGATCGGCTCAACGGTCAATTGCCGCCGAAATTCATGCAAATGCTCAAGTCGCAGGCCTCGTGGGACCAGGGATTGAATAACCCAGCCGGTCCACGGCTCCGCTTCGTAAAGTTCGACGAGTTTACCCGCCCCGATGGACACTTCACGCGATATCGCGTCTATGCCGATGGAGTGCCGGAAGGGACTCCCTATATCTTTGCGGTCTGGAAGATCGGCGCTTATCTTGAGGACCTCCAGGTGCTCTCGAGCGCGGCCTATGTCAATCGCAAGGGGCTGCTGCTTACCAAAAAGCCAACTCAAAACAATGAGAATAGCGACACCGTTGGCGATGGCACCGAATTCGATGTGGGCATCCAAGCCGCAAATGGAGAGCCCATTCGGTTCGTTCTGAGAAGCAAGGACAACAAGATACTGATTCCCGGCACTCTTGTTCCATATCCGATTGAGTCATCCGACCATGGTTGCAGGTTGACAGCGTTGTTATCTGTCCCCGAGGGCCAGGCAATCCTGGTTTACGGTGAGGGATTCGTGCCGAACTCTGAGGTCGTCGTCAATGGAGATTCGGCCGGAGAATTGAAAGAGAGCAAGCACACAGTTGACGCAGGCGGACACCTTCAAATACTTGAGATGCCCTTTGTACTTGGAAAAGAATCCGGGGAGCTCAAAGAGAGCATCGCTACAAAGGATTGCTCAGTCTCCATCACCATTCCGTGGGGCAAGGGAACTTACCTGAAGCACTGAATTTCACGGTATCAACTCGAACCTTCCCAGCTCTCGCACGTACGCGCTAAACACCTCATCGCCAAAGCACGCAAAAATCACCTTTTCAATTCCGGGATTCTCCTTGAGCGCTGCCCACGTCTCGCGCACCGCAATCGCTGTCGCCTCAGGAATCGGATAGCCGTAGATCCCGCAGCTGATCGCCGGAAACGCCAGCGTCTTCAGTCCCTTTTCCCGCGCAATCGCGAAGCACGAACGGTAACAGCCGCCCAACAACTCAGGCTCACCCCGGCCTCCGCCGCGCCACACCGGCCCCACGGTGTGAATCACGTGCTTGGCCGGCAGCCGGTAGCCCTTTGTGATCTTTGCCTGGCCGGTCGGGCAGCCGCCCAGCAGCCGGCATTCGGCCACAAGCTCCGGCCCCGCCGCCCGATGGATCGCCCCATCCACCCCGCCCCCGCCCAGCAGCGACTCGTTCGCCGCGTTTACGATCGCGTCCACCTGCAACTTCGTGATGTCACCATGTACGACGGAAATCTGCTCCATCATTTTCAGCCTCGGCCAGCAGGAATCCGTCTGCTGATCTCTGACCCATGTTCTCCGACCCCTGCATCGCTATTTCTCGCTGTCCAGCACGCGCATCTGCTCGGCGCCATAGCGCATGCCGGCCACTGCCTCTGCCGGAATCGCAGCCTCAAGCTGCGCAACCTCCTGCGCGGTCAGTTGCACGCTCAGCGCATTCAGGCTCTCGGCAAGCTGTTTCCTCGTGCGCGCTCCCACCGTGGGAACAATGGAACGGCCCTTTGCCAGCGCCCATGCCAGGGCAAGCTGCGCGGGCGTAATCCCCCTAGCCTCGGCAATCTCCCTCAGGTCCTCAGCAAGCTGCCGGTTGCGCTCCAGGTTCTCGCCGCTGAAACGCGGAAAATGCGCCCTTAAATCGCCGCCCGGCCCCGGCTGCGAGCCCGCCAGCAGCCCGCGCGAGAGCACGCCGTATGCTGTAACGCCGATCCCAAGTTCATCGAGCACGGGAAAGATCTTCTTTTCCGGGCCGCGGCTGATCAGCGAATACTCGATCTGCAGATCCACAATGGGATGCACAGCCGCCGCTCGCCGGATCGTCTCGGGTCCGACCTCTGAGAGCCCGATGTAACGCACGTATCCCGCCTGCACCATATCGGCAATTGCGCCTACCGTCTCCTCGATCGGCACCGCCGGATCGAGGCGCGCCGGCCGGTAAATGTCGATATAGTCCGTGCCCAGCCGCTTCAGCGAGTAGGCAAGCCACGTCTTCACTGCCGCCGGTCGCGCGTCGTAGCCCAGCCAAGCGCCGTCGGGCCCCCGCTGCGCGCCGAACTTCACGCTCACCAGCACATCCTCGCGTTGCAGCGCGAGCGCCCGCCCGATCAGCATCTCGTTATGGCCCATGCCGTAAAAGTCGCCGGTATCGATCAGATTCACGCCGGCATCGATTGCGGCGTGAATGGTTGCGATCGACTCCCCCTCGTCCGCCGCCCCGTAGATGCCGCTCATGCCCATGCAACCGAGCGCGATGGGAAAAACCTCAGGGCCTGAACGGCCCAGACTGTGCCTTGCCGCCTCAGTCTGCATATTCCTGCTCCTTCCGCGCAAACATGGTACGCCAGGTACGCGCTTGCCGCAATCGGGCCGCGCCATGGAAGGCGCGACGTTCGAGGTTGCCGCATCTTTCTGAAAGCAAAGCTATTGGCAAGGGTATCTGCCGGGTTATCCACGCCGGACCAAAAACCCTCTTTCGCCGCAGCAACATCTCTGCCATACTTGAATGTGCCCACCAGGTACGTCCAATCACAACAATTCAATAAAGAGGTTGCACCGATGTCGGCAAAGTATGTCTTTGTGACGGGCGGAGTTGTGTCCAGTTTAGGCAAGGGTCTGGCGGCGGCGTCAATCGGCTGCCTGCTTGAGAGCCGCGGGCTGCGGGTGAACATGATGAAGTTCGACCCCTACCTCAATGTCGACCCCGGAACCATGTCGCCGTTCCAGCACGGTGAGGTCTTTGTCACCGACGACGGCGCCGAGACCGATCTAGACCTGGGTCACTACGAGCGCTTTACCCACGCGCCCCTCTCGCGCGACAACAACCTCACCACCGGCCGCATCTACCAGCAGATCATCCAGAAGGAACGGCGGGGCGATTATCTCGGCGCGACTGTGCAGGTCATTCCTCACGTGACCAACGAGATCAAGAACTCTATGCGCAAAGTTGCCGCGAACGGCGCCGATGTGACCATTGTCGAAATCGGCGGCACGGTGGGCGACATTGAATCGCTGCCGTTCCTCGAGGCCATCCGCCAGATGCGCCAGGAACTGGGCCGCGAAAACACCGTCTTTGTGCACCTCACGCTGGTGCCCTGGATCGCCGCCGCGCAGGAGCTTAAAACCAAGCCCACCCAGCACTCGGTCAAGGAGCTGCTCTCCATCGGAATCCAGGCCGACGTGCTCATGTGCCGCTCCGAGCGCCCGCTGAGCCGCGAGATCAAGCAGAAGATCGCCGCCTTCTGCAACGTCGAAGAGCGAGCGGTGATCGGCGCCAAGACGGTGCCCTCCATCTACGAGGTGCCGCTTAACTTCGCCCAGGAAGGAGTCGACGAGCTCATCCTCAAGTACCTGCACAAGGAAGCGCCCGCGGCCGACCTGAGCAAATGGCGCGACCTGGTCGACCGTTGCTACCACCCCAAGGACGAGATCTCCATCGCCATCGTAGGCAAGTACACCGATTACGAGGACAGCTACAAATCGCTCAAAGAAGCGCTCACTCACGGCGCGGTGGCTCAGAACCTGAAGCTCAAGATCACCTGGATCGAGGGCGAGGGCCTCGAATCGCAATCGCCGGAAGATCGCGGCTACGAGCCGCAGCTCGAGGGATTCGACGGCATCCTGGTGCCGGGCGGCTTCGGCAAGCGCGGCATTGAGGGCATGCTCAACGCCATCCGCTACGCGAGGGAGAAGAACGTGCCCTACTTCGGCATCTGCCTGGGCATGCAAACCGCATGCATCGAGTTTGCCCGCAACGTTTGCGGCCTAAAAGACGCCAACTCCAGCGAGTTCGATCCGGCCGCGCAGCATCGCGTCATCTACAAGCTGCGCGAGCTGCTGGGCGTTGAAGAGATGGGCGGCACCATGCGGCTGGGCGCCTGGACCTGCGTCCTGCAAAACGATACGCTGGCCTCGCGGGTCTACGGCGGAGCGACCGAGATCAGCGAGCGCCATCGCCACCGCTACGAGTTCAACCGCGAGTACGAAGCGCTGCTGACCGGCGCAGGCCTGCGCATCAGCGGCACCACACCCGACGCAACATACGTCGAGATCGTCGAGATCCCCGGCCATCCTTACTTCATCGGTTGCCAGTTCCACCCCGAGTTCAAGTCGAAGCCGCTCGAGCCGCACCCGCTGTTCCGGGAGTTCATCGCGGCGAGCTACAGGAACCGGTTGGGGCGAGGTGTGCGGGAGCTGAGCGAAAGCTCGACTCACAGCAACGCGATTTCATCCTGAGCTGTTTCTCAGATTTGTCATCCTGAGCGACCGAGCGCGAAGCGCGAGGGAGTCGAAAGCCTGCCCTGAGCGAAGATTGTTCGCGGAAGCGGACAATCGGAGTCGAACGGGGATCTGCGGTTGCCTTTTACGAAGGAGCGGGTCCGCGGCTACCCCAGCAGCACCGCCCCCTCCACCTTCCCAGCGAGCGCGCGATCAAATGTCACGAGGGTAAGTCCGCCAGCCTGGGCAAACGCCGCCAGATACCCGTCCGCCCACTGCTTCGTCGATGCTTCGTCTCGATCCGTGAATTGCCGAAACAACGGGTCGATCCCTCTGGGTTCTCCCGTCAATCGGTTCCCCGGATTGGCAAGCAATCCATCGAATGCTTCCCAGGCCTGCGTTTGGGTCAGAACGTCTTGTCCCATTGCACCTTGGTTTGTCAGAAGGCGGAGGAGCCCCATCTGAGTGAACCGGCAAAAGAAGGCGACCGTATCGTCGCCGAGAGATTCTCCCCAGCCGCTGGCCGCCCTATGCTGCGGATGTATCTCGTGCACCAGCGCCACCCAGACATTCACATCAGGGAAAAGGTATGTACTCGTAAACACCCTCCTCGCCCAGCTTCAGGGAACCGGGTTTCTTTGACCGGATCACCGGAAACCGTGGCCGCCCATCCTGCTTTCGCACCGCGCCTTCCATCCCCAGCCTCATCGCGACACCGTCCAGAACGATTTCGCGCATAGTCGTCCCCTCGCTCGCCGCCCGCACCCTGACGGCGCGGTAAATCTCATCCGGTATGTCGATCGTCGTCCGCATATGTCCATATTAGCATATTTATGTAGTTATGGAAATATGCACCGCCCAAAATCTGTCTCCGGCGCCCTTCTGTTCTTCCACCGCCTCGCCTGCCTCCAACATCCGGTCTCTTGGGTTGTTTCCCGGCCTGGCAAACCCGTTTTAGCTGACATTTAATCCCACTTTGAAATGGTTGCTGCATCTTAACTTCTTGGACCCAGGCGGGGTATTGACAACGATTTTGCTGCGGGCCTATTGTTTGAACGTTTTTGAGCGAAAGGAAGGCTGAACGATGGTTGCGTATTTTCAGCTCCAACCCGCCGAGGCGGAATTGCAG
>Ga0326727_10008904_pt1 | contig 25114 bp, 16 predicted proteins | sample MB2enrmetagenome_FD_207643 | JGI IMG/M metagenome (GOLD analysis project Ga0326727, IMG submission 207643) | Lab enriched peat soil microbial communities from McLean, Ithaca, NY, United States - MB29MY | ecosystem: Environmental > Terrestrial > Soil > Wetlands > Peat | place: USA: New York... | reverse complement strand
ATCTCCCGTTCGGCATTCTTGACGGCAGCCATTCTGTTGCGTTGTTCGGTGGCGACCTTGGCGGCGATTTCGGGGGTCTTGAGCACAGTGGGCCGCATCAGCACAATCAGTTCGGTGCGAGTGTTTTGAGCGGAGGAGCTTTTGAACAAGTTGCCCAGCACCGGAATGTCCATCAACCATGGGACGCCCGCGTGGTCCAGGGAACGGCTGGCGCTGATGAAACCGCCCAGGATGATGGTTTCGCCGCTCATGACCGCGACCTTCGCGCCGGCATCGCGTTTGGTGGTGGTGGGGACGTTGCCCGCGCCGGGGATGGCCACGGTTGGCCCCAACTGCTCGATTTCCTGGTCAATGTCCATGACGACCAGGCCATCCGGGTTGATGAGAGGCAAAACGCGGAGGCGGATGCCGACCTCCATTTGTTGGTAGTTGACACTGGGGCCGCTGGAATAGCCGTAGTTCATGGTGCCGGTCACGTAGGGGACGGTGTTGCCGATGAACAGTTCCGCCTCCACCGCGTGCGAAGTCTGAATCTGCGGGCGGGAGAGGACACTGACGCGGCTGTCGTTGGCCACCGCCTCCAGGACGGCATTGAAGTCGTTGCCGTATTTGCCGTAATAACTGAATTCGTTGGGCAGGCTCCCCAGAGTGGAACTGCCGACGCCCGAAAGCGAGCCGCTTCCATTGGTGCCCGATGACGAGCCGCCCAAAAAGGAACTGGCAGGACCCAAAAACTGGCTGCCGCCCGCGCCGGTGAATTGACCGCGGGTGGACGGGTTCTGGCTGAAGCTGAAGTTGAAGTTCTTGCCGTCGGTCAGGTTGACTTCCAGGATGATCGCCTCGATGAGGACCTGGGCCAGAACGACATCCAATTGGCCGATGATTTTTTCGATCGTTTTCATGTCCTCGTCGTTGGCGAAGACGAGCAAGGAATTGGTGCGCTCATCGGCGATGATCTTGGTCTGGCCGAAGAGAGAAACACCGCCCGCCGCGCCGCCGGCAGCGCTGTTGACAATGCTGCCCAGCCGGCCGGCAAAATTGCTTCTGGCCCCGCCCGCGCCGGTGCTCAGGCCGCCCTGCGTGGACGTGCCAAAGGGACTGCCTCCCGGCTGGACGCCGCCCGGGCCGGCGCCGGTCATGCCGGTGCTGCCGGCGGTGGGATGGGTGAATTGGGCCCCGGAAGTGGAGCGGCCCACCGAAGTGCCGCCCTGGGCGCCCAATTGGCCCAGGGCGGCGGAGATGTCCGTGGCCAGGGCGTACTTGATCGGAATGACTTTGGATTTGATGGTGAGCGCGGATTCCACGTCCAGTTTTTCCACCATTTCCAGCATGCGCTTCACGTTTTCCGTGTAGTCGCGCAGGATGAGGCTTTGGGTGCTCGGGAGGTAAAGGACGCTTTGTTTGGAGGCCTTGGCAAAATAACCGAGCACGGCGATCACCTGGTCGGGGTCGGCGTACTTCAATTGCACCATCTCGGTGATGAACTTGCCGGCATCGGGCAAAGTGGCGGCGGTGTTGGAGATCATCAGGCCGCCCTCCGACGCCGCGTTGGCCTCGATGACCACCTTGAAGAACTTGTCTCCGATCGGCACGACGGTAATTCCGTTCATGCCCATCACGGTTTCCAGCGCCAAGATCGCTTCGGACTTGGTCAGGTTGGTCTCGGTCTTGAGCGTGATCAGCGCATCTTTGGGAAAGCTCGCGGCGACGGACGAGTGGAGCGGGGTGCGTTCGACCAGGGGCGCGTAAACTTCGTCCAGCAACTGTTCCAGGGGCATGCTCCAATTGTAGTGGATATCCGCCGGTTCGGCAGGCTCGGCGACAGGGCGGCTGGAGAGCGCAGCAGGCCCGGCCGTGGTGTTGATTGCCGCCGGCTGGGGAGGCTGGGCCATCGCGGCCGCGGCATTGGCGGGGGCGGCTGCGGAGGAACCGCGGGCGGCCGCCACCGGACCGCGACCGGCTGGGGGAACATTGGCGGCGGGCGGCGCCGCTCTGGAGGCGCGGGGCGCGGGCGCGGCGGGCGTTCCGGCGCGCGGCTGGCCCGGCGCGGTGGCGTTGGTTTGCGCGGCGGCCGCCAGCGGCAGGGCCATGAGCCAGCATATTGAGAAAACGTTTTTGAGTTTCATAATGTTTTCATGAGTTGATTCGCTTGGGCGCGGGTTTCTATCCTCCGACTGGCGTTCTGGCAGGCCGGGCCGGCACCGGCGGCGCGGGCGGGACAGTCGGCACCGGCGGCATCGGGATCGCCCCGGCCCGGCCCGGCGCGGGCGGGGCGGGGGGCGGAAGCTTCCGGCTGGCCGCTGGCGCCGCATTGGTGGCCGCGGTGCGCGCTCCGGCTTTTTGGGGAGCGGGCGCCGGGGGTTGGGCCGCCTCCTTGGGAGGGGCCGCCGTTGCGGTCAGGACTGGTTTGGGCGCATTTGTCTTTTGGTAGTCAGCAATCAGGGTGATGTTGGCGTTGAGCTTGTAGCGATTGTTGTCCAAGGGTTTCAAATCCAGTTCCCGGACGCGAATCATGGCGGGATCGTTGCCCACATCGTAGAGGAACTTGACCAGCGAGTCTTCCGCGGACTGGACCTGAATTCTGGTGGATTGGGACTCAAAGAACTTATCGGACTGGTTGGTCGGCCCGAAGTGCGACGTGGCGATGCCGCTTTCGTTCATGATAAGAACGCCGTTGGCCCTGGCCTGGGCCGTGACAGTCTGCATCAACTGAATTTCCTTGTTGAATGTGACCACGCCGTCCGGCTGCTTTTCCAGTCTGGCCAACTGCACCTGCAAGCCGTTGACGGGATTGACGTCCTTGGCGATGATGGCGCTGTTGGTGGCAATGGCCAGGCTGGTCTCTTTCAATTGCTTCTGGATTTGTCTGTAATCTTTGAAGTGCGGAAAGACCAGAACCAGATTCAGGATCACGAAGACCACCGCGGCAATGGCGACGATGGCCCGCTTTTCCTGCGGGCGCAAATTCAGGCTGTCAACAAAGCTGCTCATGGGGCCTCGCTGCTCCGGAGGGTGCAGGTGAATCTCCACAGCATTCTGTTTCCCTGGACCTGGGTGGTGGGCGGGGAGACCTCGGAGAAGAGCAGGCCGCTGTGTCTGACGTCCTGGGCCTGGCGCAAACCGTCGTGGAAGGCGTAAATGTCATCCGGCTGCTCGGTGGAGCCGGTGCCGCTCAAGTCCACCCTGAGGCCGTTGAAATAAAAGGTATCCAGCGTCAGGTTGGCGGGGAGACTCTCCGCCACCGCCATCCAGCAATCCAGGGAGGCGTATTTGAGATACTGGCGTTCGGTGAGGAGTTTGATTTGGGTATCGTCGCCCAAAGCATTGGTGTAAGCCGTGCCCAGGCTGGCCAATTCGGCGCGCGCACGGTCGCGTTTGCTCTGCATCTCGAACAGGGCCGCAAAATAACCCAGCACCACCAGCAAATACACGCCCGCCACCGCCATCAAGCCGCGCATCCAGAGCCGGTCCATCAATTGCTGGTGGTAACGGGCGCTGAATTCGGCAGGCAGCAAATTGGCGGCGCCGTCGCTCCCGGTGCGCTGGGCGCTGCAGGCGGCCAGTTCCGCCGGGGCCGCCGGAGGAACGGCCTCCACCGGGATGTCCGCCCACTCCGTGAACAGCGCCTTCCACACCTGGGCTTCGGCGGGGCCGGCCACCAGATGGATGCGGGGCGGTCCGGTCAGCCAGCCCTCCAACTCGCCCGCCCAGGCGATTTGCTCAATGTGGGCCTTGAGTTGCGGGCCGCGTTCCGGGCCTTGCGGCAGGGGAAAGAGGGTCAAATTTTGCAGGGCGCCCCCGTAATGCCAGGCGATCAACAACGGCTCCCCCGGTCCGCCGGGAAAAATCCAGAGGCCGTCCTCATTCATCTTGACGGAGAGAAGCTGGTCCAGGCCGGGAGATTCGAGCCGGTCGGCCAGGAAGCCCTGCTCCTGGATCCCGCCCAGGAACTCCTCCACATAGCCGCGGGCGGCGATGATAACGATGACCGTTTGCAACACGTCCGGCTTGCCCGCCGGCTTGGGCATCAAATAAAGGCTCCAGACAATATGGGTGACGGGCAGGGGGGACAGCTTTTCCAGTTGCAGTTCCACCATGGAGGTGATTTCCGCGGCGTCGGCGCCGGGCAGTTGCGCCACCCGGAAAAACACCTTGTCCGGCGGCAGCCAGGCGACGTTGAGCTTGGGGCGGAGGAGAGACTGCCAGTTTTTGCCGACGGAGGCGGTCGGGGCCGGCTCCTGCAAGGTCAGCGTCTTTTCACCGTCCAGAATAAAGCGGTCTCCCTTGGCGGAGAAACGCCAGAGACGGCGCCCGCCGGGCAGGGATTGAAGAACATTGGCGGAATACCAGTGCGACATCAGGTGCCCTTCTTGCGGATGACTGTTTTGCCGTCTTCGGAGAGCGCCATCAGATGCTCCTCGGTTTGGGTGACGCGGAGGACCTCGTCAATGGTCGTCTGGCCGGCCCGGACTTTTTTCCAGCCGTCGTTGCGCAGGGTGCGCATGCCGCGGGACATGGCCTTTTGGGCGATGGTGGAGGAGGCGGCGCGGCCGATGATGAGCGGGCGGATGGCCTCATCCATGAAGAGCAATTCGTAGATGCCCATGCGCCCCTGGTAGCCCAGCATCCGGCACGCCTCGCAGCCGGCGCCTTTGCAAAAATCGGTGGTGGCGATTTCGTGCTCGGGATAGCCCAGGCTCATCAAATAATCGCGCTCCACATGAAGGACGATTTTGCACTTGGGGCAGATCGTCCGCACCAGGCGCTGGGCCAGCACGGCCTCGACGGAGGAGGCCACCAGGAACGGTTCAATCCCCATGTCAATCAACCGGGTGAAGGCGCTGGGAGCGTCGTTGGTGTGGAGGGTGCTGAAGACCAGGTGGCCGGTCAAGGCGGCGCGGATGGCGATTTCCGCCGTTTCCAGGTCGCGGATTTCGCCCACCATGATGACGTTGGGGTCCTGGCGCAGGATGTGGCGCAGCCCCATGGCGAAGGTCAATCCGATGTCCCCGCGCACGGCGATTTGGTTAATGCCCTTCAACTCATATTCCACCGGCTCCTCAATGGTGATGATGCGTTTGGTCACCGAATTGATCGTGCTCAGAAAGGCATAAAGGGAGGTGGATTTGCCCGAGCCGGTCGGCCCGGTCACCAGAAAAATGCCGTGCGGCTTGACGATGATCTCGCGGATGCGGTCTTCCTCCTCCTTGGCAAAGCCCAGTTTTTCCAGGCTGAGGAAAATCTTCCCGCGGGTGAGCAGGCGCAAGGAAACGCTCTCCCCGTAAACGGTCGGCACGGTGGAAACGCGGATGTCAATTTCCTCCCCCTTGATGCGCACGTTGATGCGCCCGTCCTGCGGCAGGCGCTTCTCCGCGATGTTCATGCCGGACATGACCTTGATGCGGGAAATCAAGGAGGCCTGGTACCGTTTCAACTGCGCGGGCATCGGCGTCTGGTGCAGGATGCCGTCAATGCGGTAGCGGATGCGCAATTCGTCCTCCGCCGGCTCGAAATGAATGTCGGTGGCGCGGTCCTTGAAGGCCTCCCAGATGATCTGGTTGACAAATTTGATGACGCTGGCTTCCTGGTCGCTTTCCGTGATTTCCTTGTCCTCGACCAGCAACTCCAGCGGCTCGTCCGCCCCGGCCATTTCGTCCAGGGTCTCGGCGCCCACGCCATAGTATTTCTTGAGCGCCTTCTCCAGCTCGCTCTTGGTGGAGAGGGCAAAATGCACCGGATCGCGCGCGTCAAACTGCACGGCGTTGAGCATGGCGGTGTCAAAAGGATTGCTCACCGCGACGAGCAGCCGCCCATTCTCGAAACTGGCGGGCAGGATGGAATACTGGAAGGCGACCTTGGTGGAAATCTTCTTGCGGGCCTCCGGGGAGACATCCATCTTGCCGATATCAATGAAGGGCCAGCCCAGCGCCTTGGCCAGCTCCTGCAAGAAAGCGTCTTCGGCGAAACCCCGTTCCCGGGCCATGAAACCGAGCAGCGATTCCAGCGATCCCGCCTCGACGGCCAGCCGCCACGCCTTGTTCCAGGCCTCAAACTGTTGAGGGCTGGCCAGGTTATGCTGCGCCAAAAGACTTTTAATCGAGACCAGAGCCATGCGTTTCTTTCCTGTCTTAAACAAGGCAGTATATAAAAAGTTTCGGGAAGGTCAAAGGATTTAGCCCGCAAATTCGCGCCGCTCCCATGGCCAATCCATGAAGGCGCCGGGAAATCCATTCGCTCGAATTGGGGCTGGTTTTGGACCGCAAAATGGGAAATCCCTATTCGATTGGTGGAGTAATGGCCTCATGGAATGGGAGATCTTGAGAATCAACAACTTCATGCGCAGCAGGAATTGGCGCTGGGGCCGTTCCTGAAGTTACAGCGCCCGCGCCGGCTCCGCGCCTTCCGGGCAAGCGGCCAGCGTTTGTTCCAGCGCGGCGGGCAGACGGAGAAGGAAGGTTTGCACAATCTCCCGGCAAGCCGGCCCGGCCATACCCGCCGGGCGGCCCGCCGCCAGGGCCAGTCCGGAAAGCGCCGCCCGCGCGTAGGTGAGAAGGCCGTGCCGCAAGGGCCAGGAGTAAACGGCCAGGGTGATGCCATAGACCACCGTGTGCCAGCCCGCCGCGTGCCCCGCTTCCACAGCGGCGAGGTAGCGCTGCACGGTGCGTTCATCGCGCAAGGGCCGCAGCCGCTCCAGTTGAGCGCGGCCAATCCGGCGGCTGGCGGAGGCGAAGGCGGGCAGGACCGGCTGGGTGTCCAGTTCCCGGTCCAGCGCAATCAATTCCCGCAGATGGCCCCGCGCGGCCTGAGAACGCGCCCGGATGATGGCCGGCATTTCCAGCGGCACAAGAATTTGGGTTTGGTAGCCTTCCAAAAAATCGCGCAGACCGTCGCCGGCGCGGATTCGGCCCGGCGGGAGCCGCGCCGCGAGACCCTCGGGAAAACCGTCCGGCGCGCCGATCCGGCGCAGCAGGGCGGAAAATTCCGCCGGCAGCAGTTCTGCTTCCTCCGGCGCGTTCTCCCGGCCTGGCGGCCGCAGGAGAGCGCATGTTTCTGGCGGTCTCATGGACTTGGCGTTGCGGCGAACGTCGCTCAAAAATCCGTTCGTTCCACCAGAGCCTATCCGCCCGGCGGGAGCCGTCCAGCGGTAAAAGCGCAAAAAGGAAGATTTTTGAGTTGCATTTGCGCAAAATCCCAATCCGGATTATATAATCCGCCCATGACCGGAACACGTCACTGCCATCAGTGCGGATGGGAATGGACCCTGGCGGGCCAGCCCGGACGCGGCGATTCGTGCAATCGGTGCAACGCCGATTTGCGCGTCTGCCTCAATTGCGTCAGCCACGATCCCCGGGTCGCCCACCAATGCCGCGACCGGCGCGCCGAGCCGGTGCCGGAGAAGGAGACCGGGAATTTCTGCGAGTATTTTGAAATGGCCCGCCGCCCTTTCGTGGCCAAGGCCGGGAACAACCCGCGCGAAGCCGCGGCCCGCGAACAGTTGAAGAAATTATTCGGCGACTAATCCGGTCTGGCTGCTTTTGACCATGCTGCTTAATTTGACTTGAGAATTCGACCTGTTTTGGCAGCTTGGGAAGGTGTTTTGAGTTTATTTTAAGCACAAGGATGGCATTTCTGATTTCGTTGGCATTAACTATGCTTATCCTTCCCGCATAACGGCGAACTCACTTTGCCTTGCGCATTTTTCGCCGGGGCGCCATGAAGAAGATCGAAGCCATTATCAAACCGTTCAAGCTCGATGAAGTGCGGGATGCGCTGGCCGCGCTGGACATCGGCGGCATGACCGTCTGCGAAGTCTCGGGGTTCGGACGGCAAAACGGCCGCACGGAGATGTATTGCGGCCGCGAATACGCCTCCACCTTTCTTCCCAAACTCAAACTGGAAATTATCGCCGCCGATGCCCAGGCGGCCGGAATTTCCGCCGCGATTTTGGAGGCGGCCCGGACCGGCGAAATCGGCGACGGCAAGATCTTTGTCTCCAGCGTGGACAAGGTCATTCGCATCCGCACGGAGGAAAGGGACGCGCTGGCGGTTTGAGCATGAACCGCGCGCGGCCCACGAGCGGCTTTCCAATCCGTGTTGTCCAACCCGTGTTTGATGTTGGCGCCATTACAGGTATGCTCCGGCGCGATGTCTTTCGCCCAACCCGATGACTCTGACCACCAGCACGAGGCGGCCGCGCAATGTCAATGCCCCGCGGGCGGCGGCCATTTTGTACGGGGACTGGGGCACCAGCAAAGCCTATGTCATCGGGATCGCCTTTGCCGTGGGCGGATATAGTTCGTTCTGGTTGATTGCCGCCATGTGTGTGCTGACCGCCTTGGTGGGGGTCAATTACATGGCCATCTGCAAGCATTATCCCGACGGCGGCGGGGTTTACGCCAGTGTGCGCCACCGGTCGGAAATCATTTCCATTGTCGGCGCTTTCCTGTTGATCGCGGATTACATAGTGACGGCGGCGATCAGCGCCCTGTCGGCCTTTCAATATCTGCAGATTCCGCATCCGGTTGTCTGGGCCGGGCTTTCCATTCTCTTTATCGGCGGGCTGAATTACTTCGGTCCCAAACACACCGGCGGCCTGGCTTTCCTGGTTTCGCTCCCGACCGTGGTGGTGGTGGTGGTGCTGGGGGCCTTCTGCATCCCCCACCTGGGTGAAGCGGTGCATAATATGCAGCCGCTGCAAGGCGGTTTCTTCAAGAATTGGGGTGGATTTGTCGGGGTTGTGCTGGCCTTGTCTGGCGTTGAGGCCATTGCCAACTCCACCGGCGTGATGAAGCTCAACAAGGGCAGCACCGATGCCCAACCCAATGTTTCCCAGACCTCCACGCCCGCCATCCTCTGGGTCATGCTGGAAGTCTGCCTCTTCACCGCTCTCCTCGGCTTGGCGATGAATGCGCTGGGCGGACTGGCTTCCGTGCCCACCGACACCGGCCAGATGAATGAGGTCAACGCGCCCGGCAATCCCGGCGTGCGCGATTACATGCTCCGGTACATGGGGGGACAATTCGTGGGCGGCGCCTTCCATTCCGCCCTGATAGGACACTACATGGGCGTGGCGGTGAGCCTGGTGTTTGGTTTGCTTCTGCTTTCCGCCGTCAACACCGCCATTGTGGATTTGGTGGCCATCTCGTTCCTCATGTCCCGCGACGAAGAATTGCCGCCGCACTTCCAGCGTCTCAACAGTTTCGGCGTGCCCAACCTGGGCCTCATCGTGGCGGCGGTGGTGCCCGCGCTTCTGGTTTTGACGGTCAAGGATGTGGGCGGGCTGGCGGATCTTTATGCCGTGGGCGTGGTCGGCGCCATCGCCACCAACCTCGGCGCCAGTTCCACTGACCGGAAATTGGGCCTGGCGGCCTGGGAGCGCCTCCTGATGTTTTGCACGTTCCTGATCATGCTGGCCATTGAACTCACCTTGTTTGCGGACAAACCGAGCGCGCGCAATTTTGCCGCCGGCGTGCTGGTCATTGGCTTGATCCTGCGCGGCCTGGCCATCGAACATACGCGGCGCAAGCTAAAGGAGGAGCAAGCCGCCGCCAGCCAGCCGGCGGCCGCCACCCAGCCCGTTCTCGCGCCTTTGGCCACTCTCCCCGTCCAATCCCACGAGGCTTCCGGCACGCCGATGATGTGCGCTGTCCGCGGCCTGGGAAAGACCCTGGACTTCGCCATCGAGGAAGCCCGGCAAAGTGATCGCCCGCTCTATTTGCTGTTCATCCGCCCGGTGCCGGTTTTGCTCGCGGATGACTTCAAGCGCAAGTGGCAGGACGACCCGGAAGCGCGGGTGGTTTTCCTGGAAGCCAAAAAGAAAGCCGGCGGCCATCCCGTCATTCCCTGTTACGCGGTGAGCGACTCGGTGGCGCACACCATTGTGGATATCACGGCGACGGTGGGAGTCTCGCATCTGATTTTGGGCGCGCCCGAACGCCGCGGCCTGGCCCATCTTCTTCGGGGGAACATCATCCGGGAAATCTCCGACAGCCTGCCGGAGGACATTCATCTGATTGTCTATGCCTGATTTTAATTGATTTTTAATGTCGGCGGCCCGCCTTATTTGCTTTCCATTAAGATTTTCACAAAGAGATGCGGAAAAACTCGCAACGTGACCAAAACGAACCAATCGCAATGCCCAAAAAAATCTTCAGCATTGCGGGTTCCGCGTCATAAATCAGCAGGATTTCCAACCGGCTAATCTGTAATTCACTCTGCCTCAGTGTGTTGCACAGTACAAGCTCCCTTTTAACCATTACCCGCTCAAACCGCTGGCATTGACCATGCTAATGCCATGGGCATGGCACGAGCCTTGAAAAAGAACCGGGAGATTGATTGCGGGATGGAATTGCCGGCGGGAATGCGCGGGTTGCGCAGGGTCCGCCGGCTTTCTGGAATCAAGAACCTGTTCACGACAAACACTAAAATAGAATAAAAATTATGGCAACCGCAAATTCACCCTCGGAAAAACCGACCACGATGAAACCGACGTTGGGTCTGACCGGCCTGACGATCAACGCGATGGCGCTGATCGCGCCCGGAGCGTTTCTCTGGCTCACCTATCAGGAGCAGTCCTTGTACGGCGCGCCCCTGGCCGGCGCCGCCATGTGGCTGGGGCTGGTGTTCGCGCTGCTCTTGTGCTTCGCCACCGCCATGAGCTATGCGGAATTGTCCAAACTTTACCCCGGCGCCGGCTCTTCCTACCTCTACGCCGAACAGGCCTTCCTGTCCAAGACGCACGCCTTCAAGTGGGCGCGCGTCATCAAGTTCTTCACCGGCTGGAACAGCCACTTGTATTACTGGATTTATACCGGATTGATGGTCGGCGTCACCGCCATTCTGGCCGGCTGGCTGGCGGGGCAGATTTTTCCGAACACTTTCAGCGGCACCTACAACAGTCCGCTCTTCATGTGGCTGTTCTGCATCGTGTTCTCCCTGGGTGTGGGCTACATCGCCTACCGCGGGGTCAACGGCACGACCGCGGTCAACATGGCCATCAATGTCATTCAGATTTCCGCGTTGATTGTTTTCGCCCTCATGGCCATCGCCTATCGCTCCAACCACCCCAACGGCTCCGTCGGCTGGCACCTCTCCAATGGGACTCCAGTCAATTACAATGTGGATACGGTGAACGTGGTGGACGACAAGGGCAAGCCCGTCCCCGACACCTGGGCCGACAATACGCCCAAGGTGGATGACAAGACCAAGGCGCCCATTTACAAGCAGCAAGACCGCCAGGTGGCCAAGGATGACCTGGACAAGGCCAAGAACACCAACGCCGTGGAACTCGCCGGCCTGGCCGCCCTGGGCCTCGGCGAAGGCGACCCCTATCCGGTTTGGAAAAAAGACGACAAGGGCGCCGTGGTTCTGGACAAAGACGGCAAACCCACCGCCGATCCTTTCGTGTTGAGTTATGCCGCTTCGGACGCCGTCAGCGGGGCGGGCACGGCGAAAGATCCGGCCACGTTTAATTTCCACGCCAGCGCCGCGTCCGTGGTGGCTCCGCATGGCTTCGGGTCCATCCTGATTCAAGCGTGCGTGGCGATCCTGCTGCTGGTGGGCTTCGAATCGGTCACGGCCATGGGCGAAGAGGCCAAGAACCCGAAGAAGGACATTGGGCGCGCGGTCTTGCTCTCCCTGGCGATTCAAGGCGCGGTTTGTTACCTGTTCGAGTATTTCGCCGCCAATTACTTCTTGAACAGCGGCTACACCCTCTCGAATGCCGGCGCTTCCGGCGCGCCCATAGGAGACATGATGGTGCTGGTGGGCACCTGGCTCTTTGGCAGCCCGGCGGCGGGCAAGGCCTTCATGCTGATCGAGGCGGGCACGGTGTTTCTGGCCCTGATCGGCACGACCCTCTCCTGCATGAACACGGGGGCGCGCGTGACCTACGCCATGGGCCGCGATGAGGAAGTTCCCACCCAGTTCGGCCTGTTGCACGGCAAGACGCTCTCTCCCCACCGCGCGGTCTGGGCGCTGGCGCTGATCTCCATCGTCGTCGGCATCCTGACAACGGTGGTCTATCTGGGCGGCCAAAGCACGGACCTTGCGCCGCTGGACAAACACAACCTCTGGTACAGCATCGGCATCTTCTCGCCGCACGCCTACGTGCAACTGCCCAATACCGTGCTGATCATCACGCTGATCAGCAACTTCGGCACGTTCCTGCTCTACATGACCACCTGCATCGTGGCCATCGTGGCCTTCCGCGAGCACCACAGTTTCCACGGGTTCAAGCACATGTTTGTCCCGGCGTTCGGGCTTCTGGCCAATTTTGGTTGCATGTTGTTTTACTTGCTCGGTCCGATTCCGGCGATTGGCGTCGCCGGCATGAGTTACAAGGAGCCTTACATCGCCCTGGGCCTGGCCCTGCTCTGGGCCATCGCAGGCTTCATTTACTTCTGGATGACCAGCAAGGCCAAAGGAAAGGAGATGATACTGAGCGCAAAACCACAAACCGCCTGAGTCCACTTGCGGGAGATGTGCATCCCGGCGCGGCTGGCCTTACTGACGAGGAGAAGGCCAGCCGCATTTGGGTTTTGCCGGCGCCAACATGACCCTGAAAATCCCCAATCACCTTGAGTATTGCCGCCCCAGATATTTCCCCCCCGCTCACCGAGAACAATCAGCCTCCGGTTTCACCTCAACCCGAAGGAGCCATGGAACTGACTTGCGCTCAAATCTGCGTCTCCGGACCGATACGTTCCAACAACGAGGATCGTGTCGGCTTCTGGACGCCTGACCTCGCCTATGACCGGCGCGAGCTGGGGGCCATCGCAGTGATGGCGGACGGGGTGGGCGGGAGCAGCCGCGGCGAAATCGCCAGCGCCATGGCCGTGCAAAGCGTCCTGGATGTTTTCTGCACCTCCACGGCCGCCACCGAACCCCGCAAGGTCATCCGTCAAGCATTTGATTGCGCGAGCAAGGCCATTTATGACGACTCCCTGAAAAACCCCGGGCAGGGCCAGATGTGTACCACGCTGACGGCGGCGGTTTTCCGGCATAACGAAGTCACCATCGGCTTTGTCGGCGACACCCGGGCTTATCTGATCCGCCGCCGCAGGATCGAACAACTGACCACCGACCACAACCAGGTTGGTTTCCGGCTGAAATACGGCCTGATCCGGGAAACCGACGCCATGACCAGCCCCTCCCGTTCCCTGCTCACCCGCAGCCTGGGGAGCGAACCCATTTGCCGCATGGATTTTGTCAAGCGCGAGGTCTTTAAGGGCGATGTCATCCTGCTCTGCACCGACGGCCTCTACGGCTTCGCCACCGACGTGGAAATCCTGGACGCGGTGAGCCATGAGGAGCCGGCGGAAGCGGCGAACCTGTTGTTGAAATTGGTTGAGAAACGCAACGGCGAGGATAACATTTCGCTTCAGGTCATCCGCATCAACGAAGTGCATAGGGCCATTTTCTTTCGCGGGGTCAAGACGGGTTATCTGAGGAATAGAACTGTGGAAAGCAAAGCAGAATACAGCGCGGGCGCCGTGCTCGACAACCGGTTTGAAATCCAGGAGTGCGTCAGCCGCAGCGGCATGGCTTGCATTTACAAGGCCCGCGACCGCAAGACCGGCCAAACCGTCGCGGTCAAGGTGCCCCACATGCAATTCGAGAGCGATGTTGCCGGCGCCACCCGCTTCGAGCGCGAGGAGGAAATCGGCAAGACCCTCCACCATCCTTCCGTGCTGAAGATCATTCCCGTCGAAGAGCAAAAAAGCCGGCCCTACATCGTCATGGAATATCTGGAAGGCCGCACCCTGGCCGACTTGCTCAAGGAACTCAAACCGCTGCCGGAGCGCGATGCGGCCGCCATTGCCAGCCGTATCTGCGACGCCCTGGACTACCTGCACAAGCAGAATGTGATTCACCGGGACCTCAAACCCCAAAACATCATGCTCTGCCGCGACGGCTCCATTCGCATCATGGATTTTGGCATCGCCAAGTCCGCCCAGGCCCGGCGCGTGACCTTCGTCGGCTTCACCCCGGCCATGGGCACGCCCGATTACATGGCCCCCGAACAAGTCCAGGGCAAACGCGGCGACGAACGCACCGATATTTACAGCCTCGGCGCCATCCTCTACGAAATGGCCACCGGCTCGACTCTCTTCGAGGGCGAGAATCCCTACGTCGTCATGAACTCCCGCCTCACCGGCGATCCGCCCGCCCCGCGCAAGGTCAACCCCAAACTCACACCCGTGCTCGAAGAAATCATCCTCCACGCCCTGGAGCGCAACCCGGCCAACCGCTACCATTCGGCCGGCCTGATGAAAGCCGAGTTGGACGATTACGAAAAAGTGCCGCTGACCGGGCGGTGGCAGCGCCTCCAGCCTCCTCAAATTTGGAAGACCCGCTACCGTCTGGTGCCCATTGTCATCGGCCTGGTGCTTCTGAACATCCTCCTCTTTCTCCTGCTCTGGTGGTACCTCTCCAAGAAGCACGGCCATTGACCGTGGCGGCTAATACCCGCCGGTGCGGGCGAAGTTCACGCTGTCCTTGATGCGCTTGTTGTCAGCGCGGATGCGGCCGGCCAGGGTGCGGGCCATGGCGTGGAGCATCGGCACGGCCAGTTCCGGCGCCTCCGCCCGGAGCTTGTCGAAAGCTTCGCTGCTAACTTTGAGCAAGAGGCTGTCTTTGTTGGCCAGCACATCCGCGGAGCGCGGGCCCCGGTCAAACAGCGCCATCTCCCCAAAACATTCCCCCGGTCCCAGCGTGGCCAGAATGGTTTCCTTGCCGTTGATCATCAACCGCACCCGCAGCTCGCCTTCCAGAACCAGAAACATGCCGTCGTCCGTTTCGCCCTGTTTGACAATTTGCGTCCATTGCCGCGCGTCTTGCGGCTCCATGAAGTCCGCGAACCGTTCCAGTTGGCTGTCGGTCATGTCGGCCAGCGCCTTGATCCGCCGGAGCATGCCGGGCTTTATTCCATGCCGGTCCGGCGGGGACGGGGACGGGGCGGCGGCGGCGGATTTCTTGGAGAAGAAGCATTGCAGCTCCTGCAATTGGGCGGCTTTGCGCCAGCAGTCATTTTGCCCGTCAAAAATCCAGGTGTCCGCCAGCACCCGCTCGTCCTTGATCCAGGCAACCAGGGTAGGCAATTCCACCGGGCCGTACACGACATTGTCGGCCGCCCAAATCCTGTAATGGACGCTCTGGCTTTCCATCTCTTGACAAGTCTGGCCGAATCTTGCGAAAAAGGAAAGCAAAAACCGCGCCAAAAACCGCGCCTGAGGGAACGAACCAATCCGTCTTGAAGCGGCAGGCGGGGCGGGCAGTCCTTTGGCCGCCAAAGCAATGGGGTGCAACGCTGGAGACCAGTTCATCGCAGACGCGCGCGACCGGCGATGGCGTGGCTGCGGATTCCGCCGTGTTCAACACGGGACACACCCGCGCGTTTGCGTTCCATCCTTCCCGGCCTTCCGTCCTTTCGGCCGCAAGCCGGAACCCCGTTGACGGTCAACGGTGGATAAAAACACTGCGCTTTGCGGCCGGCTGGGCGGGCGACTTTGCCATGACGGCGACTTGAACTTCGGCTGGCGCTGCCGGACTCACCTTTGGCTGAGATTTTACGACGGTTGAGGCGGCCGGCTGACTCGGCCCCCTGTAGGGCGTGTCGGAATGGGTATTCCTGATCTGGGCGCCTCCAGCGTATGCCGGCAAGGCAGCCAGCATTCCGACTGCCAAAGCGGCGGCCATAGCCAATCCGGTGGTGGATCTAAAACTTTTTGCATTCATATCAGACCTTTCTCTCTTTTCGGCGAATGTTGTGTTCGCTTGAAGAGCGGTGTTCAGTATTTATGCCCACAATATAACCGCCAGACGACGGATTGTCTTGTCGGGCGCAGCCTAATTCGACTGTACGACTTGACCTTACACCTGTTCGCTCGAGCCAGACACATAGAGCAGCCAGGGAGGCATAACAATGTGTGAACCAAATGATACACCGTGGTCATATATGACCAGTGATGTCGTCCTCGGCTAGTCTGGTAAATCTGTAGCAAGTCTTTATGGCAGAGCATCTTGTGACTTCAATTCGACTGCGGCATGAATCGTGCTTGAGGCTTGCCCATGCTGCGTGTATTAGTAGTATTTTAAGCAGAATCGGTTGGTTTTTAATAAGAAGAACAAATACAACAACAATAAATGAAAATGAATATCAGGTTCATACGAACAATGTTCCGTCCAATGGCTCTGGGCCTGGCTCTTGGATGCATCAGTCTGGCCTCCCCTGCCTCCGCGGCAGACCAAACCAACATGGCCCCGGCCGCAACTTCTGGAACCAACGCCCCGGCCGCAACCAATGCCCCGGCGGCCCCGCCCTACGGCAAGAGGGCCAATGAAGGCTTTTGGAAGCGGCTGGATCAGGCGGAGCTGGAGCAAGCCGGAACGCCGGCGGTTTCCCCGCCCGACACCAACGCTCCTCCCGCGCCCATGCGCCGCATCGGTCCCCCGCCCTTTGACAGCCCGCCCTATCCGGACGGCGATTGGCAGATTGGCGGAGGCCCGAACGTCATCGGCGACCCTGGCGCCCTGCGAGACAGTCCCTTCCCGCTGATGCAGGCCATCTATGACGGCCCGAACGGCAAGGCCTGGTATGACAGCCGCATCCAGGTTTACGGCTGGTGGACGGTCAGCGGAAACATCAGCAGTTCGCACAACTATTCACTCGGCCCCACGCCCAATTTCCCGGAAGTCTATGATGAGCGCTCGGACCGGGTTGAGCTGGATCAAGCCGTGGTCTATATCGAGCGCATGGCCGATCAGAACCAGAAGGACTACATTGACTGGGGTTTCCGCGTGGCCTTGCTCTATGGTCTGGACTACCGATTTATGGCTTCGCGCGGCTATCTCAACGACATGAACCTGCTGAGGAACAACCATTTCGCCGGCTACGACACGCCGATGACGTACTTCGATCTTTACATTCCCAAGATTGCGGACGGCATGAACATTCTGGCTGGGCGCATCATTTCGATGCCCGACATCGAGCAGCAGCTTGCGCCGAACAACCTCATGGCCAGCCACTCGCTGGTCTATAGTTTCGATAACTACACCATGTGGGGCATCTGGGCCAATACGAAGCTCAACGCCAACTGGGTGCTGCAGGTGGGCCTGGCCGACGGCGTGGACATGGCGCCGTGGGAGACTCAGGATCCCGGCGACCAGCCCACCGGCTCGTTTAATCTTCAATATATCGCCTCGGGCGGCCATGACTCCTTTTACATCGGGATGAACTCGTTCAACGACGGCACTTTCGGATTCAACAACCTCCAGGAGTGTATCGAGAGCTATACCCACAAGTTCAACGACACCTGGTGGACCACGTTCGAGGGACAGTACATGTACACGGAGAATTGCACGACCGGGCCGACCTCCAAAGTGCCCGTCGAGGACGGGTTTTACCCGACGAAAGCCGGCTTTGTCCAGGTGGGAGGCGTCGTCAACTACACCATGTGCCGCATCGCGCCCAACGCCTTCCTGACCCTCCGTAACGAATGGTGGGACGATCCGGACGGCTACCGGTCGGGTTATGGCTCCTCCTACTATGAGGGCGCCATCGGGGCCCAGTATTGGCCCAACAAGCTGATCATGATCCGGCCGGAGATTCGCTTCGAACATGCCTTCCGGCATGATGGTCTGGCCAGTTCCTCCGCCGCCTTCAACGGCACCGGCGCTCCCGAGACGGTGGCCGGCCCTTACGACAACGGCACCAAGCAGACCCAGGTCACCTTCGCGGTGGACATCACCTATCACTTCTAAGCTTGTCAAGCAAGGTCCGCATTGAGCCTGGCTTGCCTCATGGGCCCAGCCCCCGGTTCCTCCGGGGCTGGGCCTTCTTTATGAACCCATGAAACCAACGATTATGACAACTAAAAAAGCATCGGCAATTTGGATTGGCGTGAAGCCGGACGGAACCAACGGAAGAATGCAAAACATGGAAAGGTCCCCGCGAACGAACCTCCGTCTGATGGCTCTGGGTCTGGCGGTTGCATTCATCGGTCCGGCCTCCGCTGCCCATGCGGCAGACCAAACCAACGCGGCGCCGCCCGGCCCCCCAACAAACACGGCGCCCCCCGGCCCCGAAGTCATCGGACGCCATAAAACCGAAGGCTTCTGGAAGCGCTATGATGAAGCCAACATGGAGGCATTGAGCACTCCGGCTTATACGCCGCTGCCGCCTCCTCCGCCGGGGTCCAATGCCCCTCCCCAAACCAACCGGCGCGGCCACGAGTCGCCCTTTGACGCCCCTCCTTTCCCGGACGGCGAATGGCAGATCGGAGGCACACCGATCATCGGCGACCAGAACCTGACACCGGATTACCCTCTGATGCAGGCTCTTTACGACGGCCCGAACGGCCAGGCCTGGAAAGACAGCCGGATCAAGTTCTACGGCTGGGAGGATTTTTCGGGCAACGTCAGTTCCTCTCACAACACGTCGGGGGCCAATGTCTATACGGGCAGCTTTGCCAACGGAGCCGGCACGTTGACTGGCGCCGGGGCCAACTTCCCGCTCGCCTATGATCAACGGCCCAACCAGTTGGAACAGAATCAATTCGTGGTCTATGCGGAACGCACGCCGGATGAGTTCCAGACCGGCCATGCCGACTGGGGATTTCGCATGTCCTGGGTCTATGGCCTGGACTACCGCTACATGATCTCGCGCGGATGGGACAGCGATCAACTGATCAAGCGCGACAACTTTTACGGCATGGACACGCCGATGATGTACGTCAATTATTACATTCCCAAGGTGGCGGAAGGCTTGAACCTGACCTTCGGGCGCATCATCTCGGAAGCCGACATCGAGGCGCAATTGGCGCCCAACAACCTCATGTCCAGCCATTCCCTCCTGTATGCCTTCGATCCTTACTGCCAATGGGGCTTGTTTGCCACCCTCAAGCTCAACGACTGCTGGACGATTCAAGCCGGCGCTTCGGCCGGCAACGATGTGACCCCGTGGGAAACTCAGGACCCCGGCTGCCAGCCCACCGGCGCGGTGATGCTCCAATACCAGTCCCCCAACAATAAATTCAGTTTCTACGGCGGGGCCAATGCCTTCAACAACGCCCATTGGGGTTTCAACAACATCCAACAGTACGTCGGCACGCTCAGTTACAAGTTCAATGACACCGTTTGGACCTCGCACGAGACATGGTACATGTACCAGACCGGTTGTCCGGGACAGGCCTCGAAGGCAAACCCCCATGGCGTGCTGGCGTCCGATGAACCGTTGTCCCAAAACGGCGGTTTCGGCTACTCGGACGGGGAAATTCCCGTCCATCCGGGCTATGCCGCGGAATGGGCGACGCTCAACTACACGATGTTCCGGCTTGGGCCAAGTACGTTCTTCACCATTCGCAACGAAATGTTTAACGACATGGACGGCAACCGCACCGGATATGCCACATTGTATTCAGAACATTCCATCGGCCTGACGTGGTGGCCCTGCAAACTCATCACGGTCCGGCCCGAGCTTCGCTACGACCGTTCCTACGGCACGCATGGCAGTCCCACCGATCTGGTGGATGAGGCCAGGCCGTTTGATAATGGCACCCGGCGGCAACAGTTCACGGCCCAGATTGACGTCATCTACACATTCTAAATGTGAATCAAATCACACAGCATGGTCATAAATGAACAGTGATTCCATCCACCTTCCGTCTGGCAGGCCATGCTTAAGCCATTGTTATAGAATGTATTATGACTGGAGCAGGATGGCGGCATACATCGTGCTGACAGCCTCGCGATGCGGCGCGTGTTAAAACGGTTTGGTTTATTGCTGTTGCTCTGGCAAGGAGTATCGGCATGGCCAGGGTTTGCGGCCGAGTTCCCTTTCCAATGGCGCGCGGGATTGATCTGGGTTCAGATTGACAGCCCGCATAGCGCCAAGCCATTGCATTTCATTCTGGATTCAGGAGCCGAGGCGAGCGTGATTGACCTCCAAACCGCGCGGCGGCTTCATCTGGAATTTGGCCAACCCGTCACCATTCGCGGGATCAATGCCACCGCCCCGGGATATTGGACGGAGTGCCTGTCGGCGCATATCAGTGCGATTCCCCTGCCCGCCAAGTATCTGGCCATGGACCTCTCGGCGGTGAGCGCCGCCTGCCATCGCGCGGTGGATGGTTTGATCGGCGCCGATTTTTTCGCCGGGCGCGTCGTGCAGATTGATTTCGCGCAAGAAAAGATCCGCCTGTTGGAAAACTGCAGGCCGGAGGTGAATGCCGAGGTTCTGCCGCTGCAAATTCAGGCCTTGAGGCTGCGAGTGCCCGTGGAGGTGGCGGGTTTGGGAGAGGCCTGGGCGCGATTGGATACCGGGTGCGCTTCCGCCTTGCACTGGGCCATTTCGTCCAACACGCCTGTCGAAGAGGGATCGTCCCAGGAACTCGGGGTGGGCGTCAGCAGCCTTTTAATCCGGCAAAATGCCAAAACCGTGCGTCTGGGCCGCCTCACCCTCGCCAATATCTCCACTGGACTGCATACAGAGAATCTGCTGGAGGGAGAATCAGGGCTGCTGGGGGCTGGGTTGCTTTCGCAGTTCTCCATCGTCACCATTGACGAGCCGGGCGGACAACTGGTTCTCGAAGGACTCTCCACCCACAAACTTCCAAGCCCCAAAGCTTCCGGCCAGCACAGATAAAAGCGAAGAACTAGCCCGGCTCCTTTTCCGTTGGCGACATGGCGCTCGAATTGGTTTCGACAACGCTTGCCGCGGTCTGCTGGAGCGGCAGGCGGATGGCAAATGCTGCCCCGCCCGTCGCGCGGTTTTCAGCCGTCACCCGGCCGCCTTGGGCTTCGACAAAACCTTTCACTATGGACAGTCCCAGGCCCGTGCCCCCGGTCCGGGCGGCGGGCGCCCGATAGAATTTCTCGAACAGATGGGGGAGGCATTCGGAAGGGATGCCCGGCCCGCCATCGGCCACGATCAGGAGCAGCGCTCCGTCCTCCATCTTCGCCACCAATTGCACTTCCGTGCCCGGCGGAGTGTGAAAGGCGGCGTTGGACAAGAGATTGGCCAGGGAATGGAGCATCAACTCAAAGTCCATGGCCACCGGCGGCAGATCCGGGGCGATCTCAATCGTCACTTTGTGTTGGGCCAGTTCCTTGCGGGTCTGGTCTTCCGCCATCTGAACCAAATCAGTGACTTCACAGGGTTCGATTTTCGGCTTGACGTGGCCGGATTCCAGCCGGGTAATATCCAGCACCCTTCCCACCAGCCGGTTCAATCGTTCGGTCGCCTCTTGAATTTCCGCCATCATGGCTTTCTGGGAATCGGACAGTTCCGGTTTCTGCGCTTCCACCATGAAAGCGGTGGCGCTCTGGATCGCCGCCAGCGGGGTCCGAACTTCGTGCGAGATGGAGTTCAGGAGTGTTTTGCTCAGGCGCTCCGATTCGGCCAGCACCTTGGATTTTTCCGAGATTTGGTGCATCTGATGCCTGTGGATCGCCAGCCCAATCTGTTCCGCAAATGCCTCCAGCAGATTTCGCTGGTGAATCGTGGGCGGGAAGGATTCGTTCAGTTGCAGACCCAGGACGCCCCAATTGTCGCCGTAAGCGGCCAGCGGCAGGTAAAGGGCGGAGGCCGTCGGGAATTGAACGGTGAAACGGCCGGCCGGCTGGCGGTGTTCATACACCCATGCAGCCAGGGCGCGTTCCGTCTCGGGAACCTGAAATGTGCCGGCCGGGTGGAGGCTGAGAAGGCCGGTCGAAGAAGGCAGCAGCAGTGCCACCGGGGCCTTAAAGACGGCCGCTGTTTGGCGCGCGGCCCGATCCACCATGCCGTCGAATTCGGCCGCCTCCGTCACTTCGCGCGTCAACCTCTGCAGCGCCTCGGCCCGGTCTTTGCGCTCTCGTTCCGCTCTTTCCTGCCTTCGGATCCGGGTGGTGAGCTGGCCCAGCACGACCGCAACCACCATATACACCACGAACAGAATCTGGTCCTCGCCGCCGGCGATGGTGAAGCTGTAAAGCGGTTCCGTGAACAGATAATCCCAAAGCAGCGCGCTCAAAAGGGCCGCCAGCAGAGTCGCCCCGCGACCGACAAAGGAAGCCATGATGACCACGACCGCGAGAAATATCCATGCCACCCCATGATACCCGATGAGTGATTTGATGTGGATCAGCACCCATGCCGCCGCGAGGATGATCCCCACCGCGATGAGGTACTCCCGCCAAGTGGATCCATACGGTTGAGCCGGAAAGGGAGAAACTTTGGCCGGCGATTCCTCCAGGAAGCGGACAACGTGGATGTCAAGCTCCCGGCTTTCCCGCAGCAGTCTGGCCAGCCATTTATCGCTTCGGAAGAGGCTCCAATAGGATGCGTCCGCTTTCTTCCCGATGACAATCTGGGTGGCTTTGCGCTCCAAAGCGGTCCGCAACAAACCCCGCACAAAGTCCGGGTCGCTCACCGTGATGACTTCCGCCCCCAAAGCGCGCGCCAGCGCCAGCGTTCCAGACACCTGCAACTGATCTTCCTCGGAGAGGTTTGACGCCGTTTCGACATAAACCGCGTCCCACGCGCAGCCCAGGCTGCGCGCCAGCGACTGGGTCCAACGCACGAGAGGTTCTGAAATCTGGCCGGGAGCCATTGCCACCAACAGCCGTTGTCCCGGCTTGCCAGGTTCCTGAATCTCATTTGTCGGCGTGTCTCTGTTCATGCGGCCACTCTACTTTATCGCGATTCCAATTCAGCATGATTCTCTCCGGGACTCTGTTTTTTAAGCTTTTTTTAAGCATATTTGCCCATGCGGGTCATGAATGGCCAGCCGATCCTTCCCGGCAGATTTTGTTTATTTGTAACATACTGAACACAAGCCACTTGCATAAATATATTTCTCAATGCGGCTTCTGGTTGCATTACCATGCCGGGTGCAATTCGCCGCTGTCATCACCGCCTTCCTTTCTCTCATTTTACAGACAATTTGCTCGTGTCGGCGCTGCTGTGAGAGTTTTGTTCAATGTGGGCAAAAGGACACAGGTTGTGCTTACTGATAGTACACCATTCATACTTTCGTGTTCGGAAGGCCGATTTTTGGTCGGCTTTCAGCATCATCGCGACCGCAGGGTCCGCTGCAAAGCGGCTTCCGATCTTTGGCATTTCGTGCCGGGCATGAAGCATCCGGGCTAAGGATTGGGGTCCAAAGCGCGGACCGCCGGGTGGCATTCGATTTGCTAAGGCACATGGCGCGGATAAAAAATTATATGAGCCACGATAAGATTTTATATACAGAGAAGCCTGATGTGACCGCCGTTGCAACCACGATGTTTCTACTAAAGTGGGCAGGTTTTTTAATAGTATTTTAAGCTATTGTGGGTTGCCATTTTATACCCTGTCGAACGCGACGGAAGCGAAGACGGGCGGCGCGGTATGCAAGAAGCGAAGGAAGCCAATTTGCGGTGGAAGGCGAAAAAACAATCGGTGAGAGGGAATGTGTGTTAATCCAAACTAGAAGAACCAAAAACAAAACAGCAAAAAAATGAAAATCATCCAAAGATTCACGCGAATGAAGTCCCGTCCAATGGCTCTGGGTCTGGCTGTTGGATTTATCAGTCTGGCCACGGTGGCGCAGGCGGACGCCCAAACCGCCATGGCCGGAACCAATGCTCCGGCCGCAACCAACGCCCCGGCGCCCCCGCCTTATGGCAAGAGGGCCAACGAAGGCTTCTTGAAGCGGTTCGATCAGGCGGAACTCGAGCAAGCCGGAACGGCGGCGGTGTCCCCGCCCGACACCAACGCCCCCCCCGCGACCATGCGCCGCATTGGCGCCCCGCCCTTTGACAGTCCGCCCTTTCCGGACGGCGATTGGCAGCTCGGCGGAGGTCCGAACGTCATCGGCGACCCCGGCGCCCTGCGGGACAGTCCCTTCCCGCTGATGCAGGCCATCTATGACGGCCCCAATGGCAAGGGCTGGTACGACAGCCGCATCCAGGTTTACGGCTGGTGGACGGTCAGCGGAAACATCAGCAGCTCGCACAACTATTCACTCGGACAATACCCCAATTACCCGGAAGTCTATGATGAGCGTTCGGACCGCGTGGAGTTGGACCAGTTCGTAACCTACGTCGAGCGCATGGCGGATGAGAACCAGACCGACCACATTGACTGGGGCTTCCGCTTTGCCTTTCTTTATGGTCTGGACTACCGATTCATGGCTTCGCGCGGCTATCTCAACGACGTGAACCTGTTGAGGAACAATCACAACTCCGGCTTCGACACGCCGATGACCTACTTCAACCTTTACATCCCCAAGATTGCGGACGGCATGAACATCATTGTTGGGCGCATCATTTCGCTGCCCGACATCGAGCAACAACTGGCGCCAAACAACCTCATGGCCAGCCACTCGCTCGTCTATAGTTTCGATGACTACACGACGTGGGGCATCTTTACCTCCACCAAGCTCAACCACAACTGGCTGCTGCAGGCGTCGCTGCTGGACGGCGTGGACATCGCGCCCTGGGAGACTCAGGATCCCGGCGACCAGTTGACCGGCTCGTTGATGGTTCAGTATATCGCCCCGGGCGGCCATGACTCGTTTTACGTGGGGATGAACTCGTTCAACAACGGCACCTTCGGCTTCAACAACCTCCAGGAGTGCATCGAGAGCTATACCCACAAGTTCAACGAAACCTGGTGGACCACGTTCGAGGGCCAGTACATGTACACGGAGAATTGCACGACCGGGCCGACCCCCAAAGTGCCCGTCGAGGACGGGTTCTACCCGACGAAGGCGGGCTTTGTCGCGGCGGGAGGCATTCTCAACTACACCATGTGCCGCGTCGCGCCCAACGCCTTCCTGACCTTGCGCAACGAATGGTGGGACGATCCGGACGGCTACCGGTCGGGTTATGGCTCCTCCTACTACGAGGGCGCCATCGGGGCCCAGTATTGGCCCAGCAAGCTGATCATGATCCGGCCGGAAATCCGCTTCGAGCATGCCTTCCGGCATGATGGCCTGGCCAGCGCCTCCTCGTTCTCCAATCCCACCGGCAACATCATCACCCAGTCCGGCCCTTACGACAACGGCACCAAGCAGACCCAGGTTACCTTCGCGGTGGACATCACCTATCACTTCTAAGCGAATCGGGATTCCAAACTTGTTGAGCCAGG
>Ga0326727_10008903_pt1 | contig 25114 bp, 32 predicted proteins | sample MB2enrmetagenome_FD_207643 | JGI IMG/M metagenome (GOLD analysis project Ga0326727, IMG submission 207643) | Lab enriched peat soil microbial communities from McLean, Ithaca, NY, United States - MB29MY | ecosystem: Environmental > Terrestrial > Soil > Wetlands > Peat | place: USA: New York... | reverse complement strand
ATTTGTAACGTAGGCGTATGCGCCGTTGGGCGTTACAGCCACACCGTAAGGCTCGTTGCCAACGGTTATTGTCGCCGTCACCGTGTTCGTAGCCGTGCTAATCACCGAGACCGAATCGCTGACGACATTTGTAATGTAGGCGTATGCGCCGTTGGGCGTCACAGCCACACCCCAAGGATAGCTGCCAACGGTTACTGTCGCCGTCACCGTGTTCGTGGCCGTGTTTATCACCGAGACCGTATTGCTGCCGTCATTTGTTACGTAGGCGTATGCGCCGTTGGGCGTAACAGCCACACCGAAAGGACCGGCACCAACGGTTACTGTGGTCGTCACGGTGTTCGTGGCTGTGTTTATCACCGAGACCGTATTGCTGCCACCATTTGCAACGTAGGCGTATGCGCCGTTGGGCGTAACAGCCACACCGTAAGGACCGCTGCCAACGGGTACTGTCGCCGTCACGGTGTTCGTGGCTGTGTTTATCACCGAGACCGTATTGCTGCCTTCATTTGTAACGTAGGCGTATGCGCCGTTGGGCGTAACAGCCACACCAATAGGATAGCTGCCAACGGTTATTGTCGCCGTCACCGTGTGCGTGGCTGTGTTTATCACCGAGACCGTATTGCTGCCACCATTTGTTACGTAGGCGTATGCGCCGTTGGGCGTTACAGCCACACCGAAAGGACCGGTGCCAACGGTTACTGTGGCCGTCACCGTGTTCGTAGCCGTGCTAATCACCGAGACCGAACCGCTGCCTTCATTTGTAACGTAGGCGTATGCGCCGTTGGGCGTAACAGCCACACCGAAAGGACCGGCGCCAACGGTTACTGTGGCCGTCACCGTGTTCGTAGCCGTGCTAATCACCGAGACCGAATCGCTGCCTTCATTTGTAACGTAGGCGTATGCGCCGTTGGGCGTCACAGCCACACCGTAAGGCTCGTTGCCAACGGTTACTGTCGCCGTCACCGTGTTCGTGGCCGTGTTTATCACCGAGACCGTATTGCTACCACCATTTGCAACGTAGGCGTATGCGCCGTTGGGCGTAACAGCCACACCAATAGGATCGCTGCCAACGGGTACTGTCGCCGTCACGGTGTGCGTAGCCGTGCTAATCACCGAGACCGTACTGTCGGCGCTATTTGTAACGTAGGCGTATGCGCCGTTGGGCGTCACAGCCACATCCCTAGGGAAGTTGCCAACGGTTACTGTCGTCGTCACGGTGTTCGTGGCTGTGTTTATCATCGAGACCGTATTGCTGCCGTAATTTGTAACGTAGGCGTATGCGCCGTTGGGCGTAACAGCCACACCGAAAGGCTCGCTGCCAACGGTTACTGTCGCCGTCACCGTGTTCGTAGCCGTGCTAATCACCGAGACCGTACTGCTAAACAAATTTGTGACGTAGGCGTATGCGCCGTTGGGCGTTACAGCCACACCAGTAGGAGCGGTGCCAACGGTTACTGTGGCCGTCACCGTGTTCGTAGCCGTGCTAATCACCGAGACCGAACCGCTGCCTTCATTTGCAACGTAGGCGTATGCGCCGTTGGGCGTTACAGCCACACCAACAGGATCGCTTAAACTTATTGTCGTCGTCACGGTGTTCGTGGCCGTGCTTATTACCGAGACCGTATCGCTGTTAGGATTTGTAACGTAGGCGTATGCGCCGTTGGGCGTTACAGCCACACCAGCAGGATTGGTGCCAACGGTTATTGTCGTCGTCACGGTGTTTGTGGCTGTGTTTATCACCGAGACCGTATTGCTGCCGTCATTTGTAACGTAGGCGTATGCGCCGTTGGGCGTCACAGCCACACCCCAAGGACCGGTGCCAGCGGTTACTGTCGCCGTCACCGTGTTCGTAGCCGTGTTTATCACCGAGACCGTATTGCTGCCGTCATTTGTAACGTAGGCGTATGCGCCGTTGGGCGTTACAGCCACACCGAAAGGATCGCTGCCAACGGGTATCGTCGCCGTTTGCGCTTGGACTGGCTGAGGTAATGATGCGAAAGCACAGAGCAAGAAGGAGATGGCGAGAAGGATGAAGCCAACTCTCAAAGTCTTTGTTGCCAAATGCTTCATTCTTTCACCTCACTAGTCAAGCTCTTCGCTGATGTCAGCGGCATGCTCGCAGTGCAGGTGCAAATAAAAGTTTTAGCTTGCATACTGAATAAATCCCCATTTAGCCCATTTGTGCCGAAGAACTATTAAAGACTTTGCAATCGGTTTTCTAACGTATTTTCACGGTCTAAACAGTAGACCAAACTTAGAGGGTGGCGCGGCGCCCTTGCGCGCTGGCTTGTCCCTTAATTAAGTTAACGTTTATTTTTGAGTTGGGGCCTCGTTTCAAATGAGTTACGTCCAAGCTTAGGAGGTGACCCAAGCGGGACAAGATGAACACGAGACCCTAGAAACCCTCTTCAGAAACATCGACTTAAGCTTTGCCCAAACCGTTTTACGCGATTGTTTCCACACCGACGGACCCGGCAGACCACCCAGAAACCCCATCGGGCTTTTTAGAACCTTCATCGTCATGCGCATGAAAGGCGTTCGCAGCCTAAGAGAAATGACCAGACAACTCGACACTGATCTAAGGCTCAGAAAACTATGCCTCATCAAACTAGGCGAGAAAGGTTACACAAGAAGCGTTCTAAGCAGATTTATCCGCAAAATCGGAGAAACCCGCCTCATCAACATAATAGAAGAAAAAGTGGTTAAGCTCTTGAAACACAACGACGCAGCATGCGTTGATTCCATCTTTGATGTCTCCTTCATAAAAGCCTGGAGCACACGCGATCCATTGGACAGCCAGACTGGCTACTCAGACAGAGAAGACAGAGTAGGCCGAGCAGGCAGAACCTTCGGACTCGGCTACAAACTACACTTAGCGATCGATTCAAAAACTATGCTTCCTTTGGCCTGCACTTTCGCTTCCGCCAACCAGAACGAGCAGAAACACTCCCTCAACATATTGAAGAAAACGGAGCTGATTCTAAAGCAGTCTGCAGCCAAGTTGAAAAGCGTGATAGCAGACAGCCAGTACAGCGACGGCAAACTCAGAGACGCTGTCGATGCGGCGGTGATTCCGTATCGGGCGAACCAGAAACGCGATGTTAAGGGCTTGCTTAGGGTGGATAAGAAGTTTAGAACTTATGGACCAGACGATCAGAGGGAGGAGTATCATAAAAGACCGCATATTGAGGCGGTCTACAGCTTCCTGAAGACACAGTACAGTCTAACAGTTAACAAAGTGAGAGGCTTGGGCAATGTAGCTTCATACGCGCTCTTTAGCATTCTATGCTTGGTTCTGAATCGAGAAGCAGCCGAAAACATTGGAAGGGATGACAAAGCAATCTCACCTACCTACTTCAACACATAATATCGGGACAAGGCAGCGCGCATCCTTCTGCTGGTAAAACAAAAAACCTAAGTTCATAACTGACTCTGATGTCGATTCTGCCTTTCAAAAAATTGCGGTTCCGTTTGGAAAGAAAATTAGAAGTTTCTTGCTTCTTTTCGTTTCTCTGCTTCTTCGTAGAAACGGAGAACTTCATCCACTATTTCCACGTTAGATAGCAGCATCCGTCTGCAACAGTACCGTTTCAAGCCTAAGCTGTCTAAGATGTCGCTTGCATTTTCGCCTGTTTTGATTCGTCGAGTAAACTCGTCCCATTGGTCTCCAACCAGTTTGCCGCATGTGAAGCATCTTACAGGAATGATCATTTGTTTTTTTCCACCTCACCTGTAACTTTTCTGTTCCTTTGCTCGCGCGCCTGCTCCACCGACCTTTTTAGTTTCTTTAGTTCGGGAGTCCCCGGCAACCATTGTTCTGTCATACTCACTGAAGACTGTGCGTAAATGAGTGCTCTTTGTCCATTTCAGAAGCGCGTTCGCAACTGCCATTCGCGCGGCTTCTGCCTGTCCCATGTAGCCTCCGCCGCTGGTTTTAACGTCCATGTCTAGTTGCTGCCAGACGTCGCCGCCTGCTTGCAGTAGAGGCTCCATTATTTTTGCGCGAGCGATGTCTGGTTCGTAAATTTCAACTGGAGTCATGTTTATTCGTACTTTGCCTACGCCCTGCTTAACTATGGCGCGGGCGACTGCCGTTTTTCTTTTTCCACTAACAACTAAAACTTTTTTTGCAGGCATAATTATTTCATCCTGTCGTTCCATCCAATTTCTTTTGCCATTTCTCCAAGGGTGAAATGTGGCCCTTTAAGATTGGCAGATGAAGCTTCTTCGAAAGTGATCATCTCTTGATCTTTAAGCTCAAGAGGTATGCCCATAAACACTTTGAGCCGTTTATAGGCGTTTTTGCCTTTCGGCTGCTTGTACGGAACCATTCCTCTCACGGCTTTTCGCAGGAAACGGTCGGGTCTTCGGTAATGAAATGGACCGCGTTCTGGTGCGCCAACTTCAAGGAAGACGTGGGCTTCTGCCACTTTGCTTTTCTTTTTGCCTGAGAACACGGCTTTTTCAGCGTTAAGGATGATAACTTCTTCTCCGTTTAGTAATCTTTTGGCAACTTTACTGCACAGTCTGCCAACTATTAATCCTTCAGCGTTTACCAGTGTGACGGGAGCTTTTTTTGTTGTTTGCATTTTTTTCACCGAATAATCTTTACTTTTGCGCCCGTTGGATTTTTCTTTAAGAGCTCAGGGATTGAAAGATACTTGGCTTTGGCAGCAACAAGTTTCGCCTTCGCTTTTTCAGAAGCACCAAATGACGCCACTGTCACCGCATGGTTTATGCTGCCCGCGCCTAAGAGTTTGCCTGGAACAACCACTACATCGCTTCTTTTAGTGTTCCTGTTTATCCTGCTCAGGTTAACGGAGATGCGTTGACTCCGTGTTTTGGATAAATAGTCAGCTACGTCTAGCCAGATGCCCGCTTGTTTTTCTCTGCTCTCTTTCTTTAAAAGACGAATAAGCTGGATTAATTCTGGGTTTGTTGTTTCGGTTTCTCTCATTGTTGTTCAGCCTTTATTAATTCTTCAATTTCGTTTAATTGTTTGCCTAACGTTTTGGTGGCTTCTTTTAGGATGCGTTCTGGAGGAAGTGCACCCGTTGACTCAATGTTCATTATGAAAGCGTTCTTTTCCCATTCAATCTTAAACGGCGCTGGCTTTTTTGGGCAAGCTTCTATACAGTCCATGCAAAGATTGCATGCTAAGAGGTCTCTAACCTCGACTTTCTCGTCTTTAATGACCAACACTTTCTTGGGGCAAATATCAACGCATTTTGTGCAGTCTTCACATTTCTCTGTTGAAGTGGTTATTTTTGGGAAATACTTGTAAGCGCACACTGAAACTGGCTGCCACTTGGCGTGGGTTTTGCCTTTTCCGAGCCGGGCGTAGGCTTCAAGTTTCAGTTTTTGGTTTTTAGCCAGCTTTATTATTGGAATTTTGTCTGAAACGGGGATGACTTCGGGGTTTTCTGATATGATTTCTCCTGAATAAACTGTTCTCGTTCCCTCCTTTGCTTCAGCATCCAGCGTAAGCGTCACTCGGCATTGTGGGCAACCGAACTCGCTTTTACATTCGCACACTTCAGGAAGATTATAAGTGTCCAAGTCAGTTTTCAGTGGGGTTAGCCCTAGCCGATGGGCAATTATTTCATCCTGCAAAATTGAGGAATTTTCTATCATGACAACCTCGTCAATTGCCATGGTGGGAACCTCAGCAAGTGCTATTCGGCGCAGAGCGTTCATTAACGGAACATCCGCTTCTCTGACGATTATGCGGAGGTTGTAACCGCTTTTTTCAAGGATTTCTATTTTCACTTGCTAAGACACTCCAATAATGCGTTCAATACAGATATGTGTGCATTATTTCAATTTTTCTGTTAATAAAGAAGGGAAATTGAGATTAGACTCTTCTTCCTCTTCTGCCGCCGGGCCTTCTCGTGCCGTCGTGGGGAATTGGTGTAACTTCTTCAATGCGTTCAATACGGAAACCAAACCTTGCAAGAGCACGTATGGCTGCTTGAGCACCTGGTCCCGGAGTTCTGGGCCCCGAACCGCCTGGCGCACGTACTTTAATGTGGATAGCCGTTATTCCTTTATCCCGAGCCACTTCAGCTGCGCCGGTTGCTGCACGCATAGCGGCGTACGGTGATGATTCCATGCGGTCTGCTTTCACGAACATGCCGCCGCTTGTGCGAGCGATTGTTTCTGCGCCTGAAATGTCGGTTATGTGAATTAGCGTGTTATTGTAGGAGCTGAAGATGTGGACGATCGCCCATTTCTCGTTTCGTTTGCTGCTGCTGGCGCTCAAAACCTGCCGCCTCTTCCGCCTCTTCTGCCTCGGGCAGGCTGCCTGATTTCTGGTTGTTTAGCAACGACTGTTAATCCGACGCGTAACGGGTGAGCTTGGTTTGCAACTGCACTCTCTGGGGAATAGATAACTTTTGTTTCATCCGCTTTAGGCACCAAGTAGCTGGGGATTGTTACTCGGCGACCATCTATTGTTACGTGTCCATGAGTGATTAGTTGGCGTGATTGGAAGATTGTTCTTGCCAAGCCTTTGCGGAAAACGATTGTTTGAAGCCTACGTTCCAAGATGTCTTCGATTGTTAAGTCTAAAACGTTATCCAACACCGCGGTTTCTTGAAGAATGCCGAGTTTTTTGAGTTTTGCAAGCTGCTCATTTTCCATTTTTGCGCGTTCTTCAGGAGTTTTACTGATAAGTGAACGTGCGATGCCTCTGGTTTTTGAAAGAATGGTTTTAAGACGCCAGAGTTCATGCTTGTCTCTTAAGCCATATTGACCCACTAGTTTGAGCTCTTCTTGAAGGATGTCTTTGCGCCATCGAAACCGGGGAGTATCAAATTTTTTACGCTGCTTCTTCGGATCTCCCATGTTTATTTGCCTCCTCCTTCAGCGGCTGGTGCTCCACCAGGCTTCTGCAGCAGAGTCTTCTTTTTGACTCCTAAGGCTTTGCCGGCTCTTCCAGTGGTTTTTGTTCTTTGCCCACGAACTTTCAGTCCGTAAGCGTGACGGTATCCACGCCAAGACCTGATTTCTTTGGCTTCATCAATATCCATTTTTGTCCTCAAAACTAGGTCAGCGCTTAAAAGGTGCATGTCTTTCCCTGTTACCGAATCTTTTCGCCTGTTAAAAAGCCAAGTTGGCAGGCTATATTTTGCTGGGTCCTTGATAACATCCTCTATTTTTGATATGTCTGATTCTGATAAGAAGCCTACTCGCAGGTCAGGGTTTACTTCTGCCTTTTTCAGGATTGCGTTTGAGAGGCTCATGCTTACACCTTTTACCTGTGCTACCGCGTAAGAAGCCTTAAGGGTGCCTTGGACGTCTGTACCCATAATGCGAAGTATATAGCGATATTCCTGTGACATGTTAAATTTTCATCCGTTTTTAAACTTTAAAGCATATACGAAATGAGACAGTATTTATTTAAACCTTTTTGACCCGAAGACAACATCAACCGTTAATCAGCAACTCAGATTATTGCGTTCTCCATGGCAGTTTTGTTTTAGTAAGCGAAATGTAAATACCAACCGCATGTAAACTATAGCAACAAGAACATGATTGACATCATAACAATAATTGGTTTAATCGCCGCTGCATTCACCACAATCGCGCTTCTCCCTCAGTTAATCAAGGTGTGGAAAACCAAATCAACCAAAGACATCTCAACCGGAATGTTCTCGCTTTATTGCTGCGGCGTGTTCTTATGGTTTGTTTATGGAGTCTACCTCAAGAATTTGCCAATCATGATTGCGAACTCAATAGCTTTCATTCAAGCGCTCGTTATCCTAATGCTTAAAACAAAATATAAATGAATTCACCATCTAAGAAAAAGGTCAGCATTCAAGCCTATGAAGGAGTTTATCTCTCTTGCAATTTTGGGGTTTGGGCATTTCAAGCCATAACGGTTTAGCCAAACAGCTTTCATACCTACGCTAACCGCTGGCAAAATGTCAGTGCTCCATGAATCGCCAACATAAACTGCTTGAGAAGGCCTAACGTAAGCCTGTTTAAGCGCCAATTCAAAAATCTCTTTACCGGGCTTTTTGTATCCAACCGCTTCAGAAATCACGATAAAATCAAGTGGTTCACCAAGTTGGCAAAACCGTAATTTCTCGATTTGTGGCTGCAACAGTCCATTCGTGACTAGACCAAGCAGGGCATGTTTCTTTAATGCGTTTAAGAGTTCTTTGCTGCCGGGAACAGGCTGACGGCTCTTCATGTACTCTTTAGTGTACAGGTTGGCGGTGCTTTTTGCTTCGTCCAAATCAAGATCTACGCCATAGTTTGAGCATAGTTTTCTTATTCGTTGGGTTGTTCCATCAACAATAGATAATTTGCCCTCCAAAACCTGATCATAATCAGCGCTAAGAAGCTTCTCATGTTCCTCCTCCAGCTCTTGGAGCGAAACTGCTTTTAGTTGTGGATACTTTTCTTGAAGCGCCGCTAAACCCTTAAGACGACTGAATTTGTGGTCAAAAAGGGTATCGTCTAAATCGAATAAAACTGCTTTTACGCATTTTTGCTCTGCAAAGAGAATCATCGAAGCCCACCAGTTCTTACGAAGCCTTGCTTAACTGCGGTTGTGATGCTGTTCTTGACGTCCTCGTAAAATGCACTAAGTTGCTGCGCGTTTTCCTTGGACATGCCTTGGGCTACCATTTGTTTTTCAAAGGCTCTTCTTGTTCTGCTTACTCTCCAGCTAAGTGTGAAGTAAGTCCACGATAGGCTAAGCGTTAAGCGAACCAGATACGGTGTGGATTTCAACGCGGTAACAATCAAGTGATCTTGACTCATTTTCATGTTCTCCTTAATAAAAAAAGGGAAAGAGCTACTCGTCTTCCTTTTCAGAATGCATATGCTTTCCCCACATGCCATTACCGCCCTGCCTAATCAGAGAGCCGAAACTAGTGAATGTCTGCATGTACTCCTGTGTCAGCTTAACCGCAACTTCATCTGGCAATCCGCCTGCTTTTAGTTCTTTGTAGTATGCTGCGGCTGCTTTGCCCATGTTGCGTCCAGCTTCTTCAGAAAACACCGTGCTTATTATGCTTTTTATCATTGTAGGAACTTCAGTCGCGACAACACCGAGTAGCTCTTTTATGTTTTCGGGATCCATCTTTTTATTTTTTCTTTCTTCTTGAGACATGTTTGTTTGCTCCTGAAACAACAATAGAATGGTCACTGAAGTTAGGTGTTATGGGCAAAAGTGACCACTCACTGGTCAAGTTCATAGTCAACTTCTAGATGCCGATTAGTCTTTTTCCATTAGACTTTTCGCTAGTTCTGCTCAGGTTATTTCTTTAATTATATGTTAGGGGAGTCAGAAAAATAGGAAAAAAATCTCTTGCCAATTGTTTAGGCGAACTCTTTTTTCTCAAATAGTATAAACCCTAACACGAAAGTGATGATAAAGTAGATTGCCCGTTATGGCGAGCTCCCTCTGTATTTCTGCTTAGTAAGGCTGTAAGTATGTTTATTCTTCTTCTGAAGTTTAAACAACCCTGTACCTGTTACCTTAGAAATTATGTCGTTCTCTTCCATGTGATGATCGCTAAAGGACAATTGACCGTTTGGCTTCAGCACTCGGTGAAGTTCATTTAAGACCGCATTTTGGTCGGATAAATCATGAAAAACATCATAAAGCAAAACAACGTCCAATTCTTCGTTTTGAAGCCCAGTGGCGCAATCCGAAAGAATCGTTTTCACGTTTTTCAGTTCGTTTTTTGCAACAATTTTATTGACCATCTCGATGGCAATGGGCATAGCGTCCAAAGCGTACAGTGTACCTGACGACCCTATGGCTTCCGAAACAGGAGTCACGTAACCGCCTGGTCCGCAGCCGTAATCCAGCACTTGAAATCCTGCTTTTAGCCCTACTTCGTTTATGATTTCTTGGCGGGGATGAAAATGATCTCGTATTTTAAATTCAGCCGCCATCATTTTAAACCAAATATTTGACATTTCAAATCAACTCCAATGCAATTTGAAAACATAGTAGTCTGGTCACTTAATTTGTGACTTCTGCACAAAAGTGACCAATTTAGTGGGCAGTCTTATTTGCCAATTCATAAGTTGGAGTTTTACCATCCATCTTCACGAGGATGCCTTGTTGATGCAATTTTTGAACTCTTTGCCGAACTATGCGCCTGCTCGCTTTCCCCCGCATAGCAGACACCTGCCTCGTGATTGCTGAAATGTTTAGTGGCCCCTTTACGGCTAAAGCCTGAATTACGCAACGTGAAATGTCATCTTGTGCGATTGCTTTTTGTTGCAGAAATGCTTGTGCATCTTTCAGTCTGGCCGCGATTTTCAGCGGTTCACCGTACATGCCGACTCCGACACGGGTAAGCCTCAGCGCGGCAGTTAAGCCTTCAAACTCAGGCTTTTCCGTTATTAATTCTTCCAGTACGCTTAAGCGGTTTAAAATCTGGTCTAGTTTTTTGCTTACTTCTTCTATGCTGTTTTCTGAGTCTCTGTTGCTACTCATCGATTCTTGCTCAGCTAATCGGAGATTTGATACGCTTAAGTATTTAAGTTATCATCCAAATTTCACCGGCCAAAACAGACGAAGAACCGAATAACCCAAAAAAATTAAGCTTGTGCTACCAGCGATATGACATTAACGGTTGAGCCAATCCAACGCAGATAAGCGCTCAGAGTTGAACGAAGAGCAACCGTGTCCTCAGCGTCAACCGCCAACACCAAAAAGAAGCCGTCTTTTTCCAATTTTACCTTGGCGCGTCTTGTTACTTGCGCGTTGGCTTCTGGCATTAAAGCATTAAGAAGCGTTGTTAATTGCTTGTCTGAAGAGAATTTTAAACGTACAGTAGCCTTTGCCCTGATTGCCATTCAGCGTTCCCATTGCTAAAAAGGAAGCGGAATTAATAAACAAAATTGGCCTCTTCTCACCTCTTTTTGCTACTGAAGCGACCAAGCAAAAAGTATACCCCCTTAACATTATTGGGGCAGTTTCAACAAAAAATGAAATAAAGAAAAGGTTAGTCGGTTTCTTCTTCCGTTGCCGGCTCAACAGCTTCAGCTTTTGCTGCTTCTTTTGTGGCTTCCTCTACGGATAAGCCTTTAGCTGCACGTTTAGCCACGACCCCTAGCTTAGTTGTTGGAGTGTAAGCTCCGCCTGCGAAAGTGAAGTTGCATTTGCTGCATTTCCAAACGCCGACGCTTTCACGCTTTACGCGTACGAAGCCGCAGCTTGGGCATTTGTGCGGTCTTTTGAGTTCGGTGATTACTTTGATATAGCGTTTCCTAACTGTGGCACCGTAACGTGGCCCTAAACCTCGTGTTGGACCGACTTTCTTTGTCTTCGGCAACTCTTTCACCAATTAAGCTTCTTGCGTATTTCAACTGCTTTCTCCTGAGCAATCTTTGATGCCTCTAAAATCTGTTGCGGTGTGAAATAGCCTGAGCCGCCCTTCTGAACAGCGCAAATGTGTCCCTCTTCGTTGATAGCCATTGATATTCGCGAATCCATAACCTCCTCTTCTTCCAGCCCAGGATCAACTATGAGGGTATTGTTGATTTTTCCCATAGTAACGGTTACTGGGTGGCTTTTCACTGGTAACTGACAGTAACCCTGCTTAATCTTTAGTTCGCCATCTTTGATTTCATAATTAGGCATCTTAGTATTGAGCAACGCAGCCATAGCAGCTATAGCTGAAGCGTCAATCAAGTTTCCATCATGATTAAGCACATAAACGTCCACGAAGACTACGAAGACTTTCTTGCCTGGCTCTATGCATAGCTTTTCATTGTCGATTGCTTTAGATTCGCGTATGCCTCTGTCAACAACTCTTGCTAATTCAATGGAGTCTTCGTTAGGCGGTCCTGCCTCAAAAGTCGGCGAGGCTATCGGAACAAGCTCAGCGTTAACAGTCATGACTCCTTCATTAGGTGTATCAGGGAACGGTTCGCCAGTTTCAACTTTAACGCCTACAAGAACCTCCGTCTTCCCAAGCAAAACTCTAGCTGAACCTTCAGCTTTCTCAATCAAACCCTGTTCAATCTTGATTTCTCTGTAATCATGCAAACCGCGTTCATCTAAGCGTTTTCCCTTTTCTATGAACTGCTCAATCTGCTTTAGTCTAACGCGAGTAACAAGTGACGACATTACTCTTCAGCCTCCTCCTTAACAACCATGTACTTAGTTTTTAACGCTTCCTTCTGCATTTCATAGATTTTCTTGCACCCATCTATCGCCATATTCATTGCTTTCTCAAATTCTTCAGGTGTAAGTTTGCCATCCATCTGAAGCAGAGTAACCGCATTCAAACTGGGCATATAAGCTACTGGAACATCCGCGGCGCCAAGCTTGTCCTCAGCATCATACAAATCCAGAACAACAGTGTCATCAACCTTTCCAGCAGCGCAAGCAACCACCAGATCACGCATTGGAACACCAGCGTCAGCAATAGCTAGTGCAGCAGCCGTAATGCTTGCACAGCGTGTTCCACCGTCAGCCTGCAACACCTCAACGAAAAGATCTACACCTGTCCGTGGATAAAGCTCCAAGAACAAGGCTGGCTCCAAACATTCCTTTATCACTTTAGATAGCTCCACTTCTCTTCTTGAAGGCGCGGGTGATTTGCGTTCCTGCACTGAAAATGGAGCCATATGATAGCGGCACCGCAGAACCATACGGTCAGGCAATGACATGTGTTTTGGATGCATCTCTCTTGGACCGAAAGCCGCTGCTAAAATCTTGTTCTTCCCATGTTCAATGTAGGCTGATCCGTCAGCGTGTGATAGAACTCCGACTTGAAGCTTCAGGGGGCGAAGTTCATCTGCTTTTCTACCATCTAATCTAATACCTTTTTTATCAATTAATTTTTCATGTTTTTCACTCATTCTTATTTTCCTCCACTTTACCTTTACTTTCTTTAAGCAACTGTGTTATGCGATCTGTGAGACCACTCGTATGGGATTCTTCCTCAATCTTTTTTATCGCCGTTATGGCAAGTTCCTCGTCCTCAAGGTTTTTCCCAGTGACTAAGATGACACCGTTAAGCCCAAGAATAATTTGGCAACCTGTCTCCTGCTTTATCATAGAAATCATTGAGCCTTTTCTACCGATTATGCGAGGAATCTTGGTAGGTGTCACATGAAGGATTTGCCCTCGAGTTATTTTTCCTAACCCTGGCTCTCCAACAGTAAGCTGCGGGTCGTGCGCTCTGTCATACGAAGCGATTTTTGCGACAATTAAGTCGCCAGCGTTTAAAACTTGCGATAACTCGTCGTTTTGAGGCTTGAAGGGTCTGCTTAAAACGTCTGATGCACGCAGGAGCGCTGTGTAAGGTGATTTAATATCAACTGTCCAGCCGTTAAATCCAACTTCCACGACTGCCCCAATTATAATATCACCCATTTTAGGCACATAAAAAGCCCTAAGTGCAACAACGTTAACTTTTTTATTATCGGTATCTACAAGCCCGATTCTTGAGGCGTAAATCTTGTTCTTTTCCATGTATGTGTTTTCGCCAGCTAAATAATCGCCTTCAGCAAGCAATTCTCCTGGCGTCACAAGCTGTTTTTTTTCAAAGAATATTGGCATAATTTTTCACCATCCAAATTTATTTTTTTAAGAGATTATTTTTGCTTCTCCACTTCCTTTAGTTACGTCGCCAAGTTTGTTTAGCAACGAGGCGTATGATCCAGCAGGCAATTCTACCTCACCATACCATGAGCCGTCTCCACGCCATTCTTCCCGTTTTATGGTGCCCAAAGTTTTGACTGACCCGTAAGCTCTTGCTGAGTATTGGGCGGGTATCTTCACGGCGACTGTTACTTGCTCTATCTTTAAGGGCAAAATCGGCCGCAACAGTTTTACTATGTCTTTGGCTTGTTCTTCCACCGGCTTGTATGGGTCAATTGGGTAATGGATTTGCTCCATCGCATTCTCGATGCGCATTGGAGGATGCGGCAGATTCGTTTTTGGGTCAACCGCCTGTCTTGAAATGAAATCAATTATTTGTCTTCTCTTGTCTTCGACCATTTTACGTCTTTGTTCAGTTGTAAGCTGAAGCGTTCCTTTCTTCAGTATCGTATCAGCAACTTTTAATGGGTCCGTGGTTCCGAAGGCTTTGTGCATTGCTTCTTCTGAAACTTTGGTGCCTTTGTTTGCGTCAGAGAAAATGATTTCAGCCGCTAAAACTTCTGTTATTCCCGCGATTTTGCCGTTGCGGTAATCCAGTGCTTTTTGAGGTTTAACTAGGATTTCAAAATGCTCATTTTCTTTTGTTAATCGCGCAACCGTGAACTTTTCACTCATCGAGTTTTCACTTGCTTGAACCCAGCTCTTTGATGTAGCCTTCTACAGCGTCGTCACTTAACATTTCCATTTTCTTGGTTGCAACAGGTATGACCGCAATCTTTATTCTCGGCGGCAACTGCCTTGCGTCTAGAGCTTTAACTAAGCATTTCACTGCGAGTTTAATGCCTTTTTCTAAAGTCAGGTCTTCACGGTATTCTTCCTTTAGAATTGATACGACGGTTTCTCTTCCTGCGCCTAAGGCTGTGGCTTTGTATCCTCTGTAGGTTCCGCTTGGATGCGTCCCGAAAACTCTTGTTCCTGTTTTGTCGACTCCTCCGAAAATTATTGAAACTCCGAAGGGTCTGACACCGGCATGCTGCGTGTACATTTGCTGGATGTCACAGATGCGTTTGGTTACGACTTCTACATCTATGGGTTCATCGTAGGTTAATTTGTTACTTTGAGCGTATATTCTTGCTTGGTCGATGAGTATTCTGGCGTCTGAGCTTAAACCCACTATTGCTGCGCCTATGTGGTCGTCTACCCTGAAGATTTTCCATGAGTAACCTGCTTCTTCAAGGAGCTCTATATTTTCTTCTGAACCAAGAACAAGTCCTTCTGGACATTGGATGCCTAAGATGGTGGCTCCACGGTTGACTAATTCCATTGCGTATTCGACTTGGAAGAGTCGTCCGTCAGGCGAGAAAACGGTTATTGCACGGTCATATGCTCCTGGTGCTGCAAACACTGACATAACTTAACCTCTCTTTACACTATACACTTTTTCACAGTCTCATATAATAACTATACTAAAAACCTTTCCTATTAAATCGAATTGCGTGGTGAATTTTTAAGTTGCGATTTTGTGGCTGGTGTAAGTTGCGACTTTTATGTTTGTGTTTATTGCGGTTAGGTGGCAGCAGATGGTGTTTTTTGATTGTTTTTTTGGGTTATTTTTTTGGGGAGGGGAAGACGACAACCATTTTAAAGAAATAGAGAACCTAAAAACAAAATGGTGCTAAACTCAACATCAACAGCCCAAAGCAAACAATACGCCAAAAACAGACACTTATAGTTCAGCCACCCACAAAACAGCCACGACGACATGACATGAACACTAGCTTTACAGCGGCTCGTCTTATCGGGTTTTTTCAAATTTATAAGGTGCTTTTACATTCATAGCTGTAGTGGTCTTTGATGGCTAAGACTGTACATTTAGATGAGGAAGATCGTAAACTTCTCGCTGAAACCAAGCAAAAGCTTGATGAAGCTACTAAACTTATGGAAGAATTGATGGAAACCTTCGAAATTTTAAGCGACCCCGAAATGGTGAAGGCTATCAAGGAAGGGCAAGAGGACATTAAAGCTGGAAGAGTAAAAGAGTTGCAGACGCTTCTAAAGGAAGAAGCCTGTTGAAACCCAAGTACACGGTTGTTTTGTCCAGACAAGCAGAACATTTCTATAGGAAGTTAGGGGAAAAAGTGAAAGGTCAAGTTCGAGAGTGCCTAATCAGTCTAGAAGCAGAAGCTTATAGTGGAAAACGGCTCCGTGGAGATTTAAAAGGGAACAACAGTTTACGCGTGGGAAAGAACCTGCGCATAATCTGTAAGGTCTCTGAGAAAGACAAAACTGTTTATGTTATAGCCATAGGTCCAAGAAGAAACGTCTATGAATAGAACTCCTAAGGAAAGGAATAGTTTAGGCAACGGTTACTTCTTTTTTTGCTAAGCCTTCAACCATGAGCGGAACTATCTTGCTGGCTTTAAGAATCTCTAAGAAAAGGGGCTCACCCTTGTCGTCAACGTGTAGTATTATGTCGCCTACCTCTTCGGCATGTGAAAGCTTGCCTTTCTCTTAGACAACGATGGTAAGCACGTCGGAATCATCATCATATTTGATTTTATAGGTCATAACGTTCTCGCCTAGATCCATTTGGTTTTGGTTTCTTTAATTTGCCTGATATGCCGGTCATCGGTTAAAACATAGTCGCAGGACAGCGCAATTGCTGTTGCCGCTATTATGGCGTCGGCTGTTGGCAGCTCGGCGTATTTGCAGCGTAGTTTGGCAGCTTGGATTGCAATAGATATGTCAAGATTTGCTATTTTAAGGTCTAAATTGAGAATAGAGCTAACCCTTAGTTCAGCAACATCTTTTCCAAAGTTTTCAAGCTGAAACTTGTAAAATTCATGTATTACTATTGACGGGACAATCCCCAAATTTTCTTTTCTTTGAAGATTTTCAAGGATTATTCTTGACCATTGTCTGAATTGCTCGTCTTCTCTTGTCAAGCTATCGATAAAGAGGCGTGTATCCACTACAGCCTTCATTAGTATCTGTCTTCGGAGCGCATTTTATCAAGCATTTCTATAGCTTTTTTTGGATCTATCTTTCCCGCATCTATACCGATAAGGTCCTCAAATCTGGGCACAACTTTGAGGACTATGCCTTCGCCTGAGTCTTGCACTGCCATTTTCATGCCCTGTTTTATTCCGTATTTGCGTCGGAGGGCAATGGGAACTGTAATTTGCCCTTTGCGGGTTACAAGCACTTCTTCCATGGTTCAACTTCAACCTTCAAGTACTACAATTGCAATGGGGCAACTTAACTATTTCTGTCCCCGAGGCCAATTTTAACAAAACATGTTGTATCAAACAGCTTAGCAATTCCTCATCATCTGCATCTTTGCCAACAACTAAACGAGCAACAGTACACTTACGCCAAAAACGCACACCTACAGTTCAGCCACCCGCAAGACAACCATGACTACATGACATGAACACTAGCCCTAGCAGTAGCACGCAGCATGCAGAACAGCGCTTTTCAACATAGAAAAATCTGTTTTTTGATTTAGAAAAAAGCGCTAAAAAGAAAAAACAAGAGCTAAATACTCACTGAAAACCTAAGTTAAGCGTGCGTTTTTTTATGCAGGTGATATTTATAACTTGGCAAATCAATAGTTGGAGGTTAATATTTTCACCTCTGAAGGCACGATGATGGCTAACAGTCACGCGGCAACAATCTTGCAAATATTACAGGATACGGCAGCAGTGCCTAAATGGGTTAAATCGAAAAACGACCCGTTTGAAACCTTAGTTATAACGGTTATTTCACAGAACACTGCTGACCGCAATACTGCAAGAGCCTTCGAAAACCTCTCGAAGCAGTTCGAAGTAACGCCTCAAGCACTGTCAAAAGCCGAAACAAGCAAACTTGAAGCCTGCCTTCACGTTGGCGGTCTCTACAAAAGCAAAGCCAAAACAATACAAACAGTCTCAAAAATCATTCTCGAAAAATTTCACGGCTCACTAAACCCCGTTTTATCGTTGCCTTTAGACGAAGCTAGAAAAACGCTCATGGAGCTGCCTGGAGTTGGGCCGAAAACGGCGGATGTTGTCTTGCTCTTCGCAGCAAATCAACCCGTCATTCCCGTGGATACGCATGTGAATCGGGTGTCGAAACGGCTTGGGTTAGCGCCTGCAAACGGCGGTTACGAGGAGGTGCGTTTGAGTCTCCAGTCGCTTTTTCACCCGAAAGATTACTTGGCGGTTCATTTGCTGTTGATCGCGCACGGCAGAAAATACTGCAAGGCAAGGCAGCTGCTTTGCCCAGAGTGCCCAGTGAACGCTTATTGTCCATCGAATGGTTTAGGGGATAAGCATGATTAAACTGCCGAGCGAAGTTACTGAGTATTTCCCCTACAGTAGTGTGCGGCCACACCAAGACGAGTTCATAAGCACAGTTTACAATGCGGTACACGATAGGCGTTCTGTTCTGATTGAAGGCAGCAACGGTCTTGGAAAAACAATTTCTGCCCTTTCCGCTTGCTTACCAGTAGCCATAGAGAAAAACCTGAAAATACTGTATGTTGCGCGGACTCACCGCCAGCATGACCGCGTGATTGAAGAGTTAAGGGCAGTTTTTAGGAAACATCAGGTTACGGGCGTTTCGATTCGTGGACGCAATGAAATGTGCCTTAACGTTTTCGCTACCAGAGGCGCTTTTGATTCAAAATCGCTTATGGAAGTCTGTGAGTTATTGAAGGCAAAAAACAGATGCCCATACTACGTTAACGTGAATAAGCGAACATACGATTACCTTCAGCTTCAACAGCAAATAGCTGCTCGACCGTACATGGCGTCTGAAATCCTAAGCATCTGCAAGAAAAGAGAAGCCTGCCCATACGAGCTTGTCAAGTCTGCCCTGTCTGACGCTAAAGTCGTTGCCCTAAGCTACCTCTACGTTTTCGACCCCGAGATACGCACAGCTTTTCTGAAGAACTTGGAAACGGAGCTACAGAAAATCATTCTAGTCGTTGACGAAGCCCATAACTTGCCCGAGACAGCTATCGACATCTCAAGCAGCAGCCTATCCCTCTTCGTGATGAAACAGGCAGAGCTGGAAGCTGAAAGGTTCGGTAACAGGGACATTGAGGATTTCGCACATTTTTTCAGGATTGAAGTGGAAAAATTAACCGACAGGATTAATCGCGAGGAGATAATTTCTCCAGACCGTATTATTGAAATTATTCAAAAGCAAGGAAACATAACGGATCCCCAAGAGTTCTTTGAGGAATTCCACGATGTCGGTAACTCGGTAAGGAAAAGTTTGTTGGCTGAGGGGAAAAACCCGCGTTCTTACATTCATGCGATGGGCGAGTTCATGCTTAAGTGGCTGGAAAACTTGGGCGATGCTTCATTCATCAATGTCGCAAGCAGATACTTCACCAAAGAAAACAACAAAACAGCAAAGCTCGAAATAGTTTCGCTGGACCCCTCGAAAATCACGGAACCAGTTTTCTCATCCACTTACGCTAACGTGATAATGTCGGGTACACTGCAGCCGCTGGAAGCCTACGCGCGCATCACAAGACTCCCAGAAAACACCGTGAAATGCATTGTGCCATCGCCGTTTCCGAAAGAACACGTGTTCTCAGCCGTTTGCCTCGGCGTCACAACAGCCATGGAAAAAAGAACCCCCACCATGTACCAGACAATCATACAGAGGATAAACGAGGTTGCCCAGAACACTCCGATGAACACTGGAGTTTTCGCTGCCTCATTCGAAGTGCTGAAAGCGCTGCTTGCCGAAGGCTTAGAAAACGTAATAGAAAAACCTCTGTTCCACGAGCGAAAAGGCATGACTTCTAAAGCAAACGAGAAAATGGTCCAGGACTTCAAAGCATGCGGCGACCGAAACGGCGCCGTGTTCCTTGGCGTTCAAGGGGGAAGAACCTCGGAAGGCGTGGATTTCCCAGGCAACCAAATGAACTCCGTAGTAGTCGTGGGTGTTCCGTATGCCGAACCGACGCCGAGGGTGAGGGCGCAGATTGATTATTACGAGAAACGTTTTCCAGGGCTTGGACGTGAATATGGCTATGTTTTGCCCGCTATGAAAAAAGCCTCTCAAGCCGCAGGAAGACCAATCAGGACATTGGATGACCGAGGAGCCATAGTCTTCTTAGACTCCCGCTTCGCAACAATTTACTGCCGAGGCTTCCTCCCCGCATGGATAAGCAATGGAATGAAAACGTTACCTAACGAAAAAGATGCCCTTGCAAGGGAAATCAGCAATTTCTTTAAAGTACAGTCTTAAACTTCCTGTAACTTCTTGTTGAAAATGACTTTTCCAAAAAGAAGCCTTTGCGGCTTAGCTGAAATTGCAGTTTGAACTTTTAACGCTTTTCTTTTTTCGTTAATTTCACGCAGGACACCGATTCCTAAGAATTTGCTTTCAGAACCGTATAGCCCGACAAGCAGTCCCTTTTCCCGCTCCTGATTCTTTGGCAGAGCCTCTCTCGGTTCAATAGTTATTTGGCTTAATGGGTAGCACTGAAGTTTTGCGTCTTTCATGTACTTTGCATAACTCATTTCGCGCAGGCTTTTGCGTTTTTCCGCGCTCCGCTGATTAAGAGAAGAAGAGGGCTCGATCATAACCACTGAAGCGTCGTCCAAGCAAGCAATAAGAGACCCAAGTTCATCCTCAACTTGCACGCCAACTATAACGTCCGGCTTCAGCTCTTTGACCAACTGAGTTTTGTAGCTTACAGCAATATCGCCTGTAACCCAACCATCAGTGTTAATTACCATAAAATCAACCGGTTTCTGCAAAATCTCAGCTTTCATATAGGCTAAGCCTTCAATTGTTTTAGCAATTGCCATTATCGGCGAGGTAACCCCCACAAAAAAAGCGTTCTTCAACTTCAAATTGTACAATTCTGCCACTGGCTTGGAAGCTACCGCATAACCCACTGTTCCTGAGGGACCAATGTCTGATTGACCTAAATCGCCATCTAAAACGGCAACCCTGCATTTTCCGTTAACCAACTTGTTTACTAAATAAGTGCAATAACTGCTTTTTCCAGAATCAATTTTCCCCAAAACCAAAACAACAACTGGTTTCTTCTGCACGCTCAAAATTGCTTCAAAAGGTTTATTCCATGACTCTGGAATGGTGCTGCCCGCAACTTCTTCAATGATTGCGTTTGGTCCTAACGAAACGTCAAAAACTGCTTTTTCAAGGACGAAAAATGGCAGCCGCTTTCCTTCACGAACCACAATTCTTACTGCTTGTTTTAATTGATAACCGAACATTTCAGCCTTGCCAGAAACAACACACACAGATGCTGGGCCATCCACTAACAGTGTCCTATTCGATTCGACTGTCTGTTGCAATCATCTTCCTCCTTGGAATAGTATAGCCTGTTCTTCCAGCAATGCTTTTGGCTGAAGAAATATGCCTGATTCTTCGGCTACGCTCGTTCTTTTTTATGGGTCGGTTGGTTCCTGCCTCACTCACCACTTCCAGCCTCACTGCAGGCGGTAAAGCATCATCTAAGGTTTCGACTAATTCCTTGTAAACTGGAACGCCATTCCCAATTTTAACGGAAACGCTTGTCACAGTGAAATTAACGTTTCTCATTGTCTTACTTATGCTGTTAATTACCTCTTGCGTGCTAAAGCAGTTGCCTTCCTCAATAACTTTTCCATCAGCAATTACTGCCAGCCCAATTGCTTCACCTGGGTCAATGCCGATTAAGATTTTTTCGTAGGCTTCTTTTCCTTGAAGTATTCGCTTTACGTCGTTAACCAAATTGTCCAACTCATTTTCGCTTGTAAAGATTAGTATTTTTTCGTTTTTCACTAAGCCCTTTTCTTGCTCAGTTGTTATTACCACATTCACTTCGGCAGGCACTGACTCACCTGGAACCAAGCTTAGGAAGGGGAGATTTCGCTCTCTTAACGCGTTAACGATTAGAAAGTACGCTTTCCCCTCTACTGTTGCTACGGCAACTTTTTCTTTCAATAAATCAACCTTAATATTATACGTTTAAGTGCAGAACACATAACTAGGTTCAAGTTTATAATCTTGACGCGAAAAAGGGTAAAAAAATGGTCACAATTCACACTGGTTGCAGGTGTATTGATAGAAACATTGGCGGGGGCATTTCACCCGAAAGCGTTACTTTAATTTATGGTGAACCCGAAACTGGAAAAACAACGCTTGCAATACAATGCACCGTTAGCTGCGCATTACAAAACTTCAAGACACTCTTTGTTGACTGCGATAACACTTTCTCGCCCAAAAGGCTTTCACAACTTTCAGCGGATAAATTCGACCAGGTTGCTGAGCAAGTCATTTTAATTAAACCTAAGGATTTCAATGAACAAACGGCAGTTATAGATCAAATTCAAGAATATACAGCAAAAAATTTTGGGCTGATAGTAGTTGACACCTTCACATCTCTGTACGGCGCAAAAGTTGCTGAATCATCCAGAAAAGACTTCAGCGTGAACCGTGAATTGAGCAGGCAATTAGCAATTTTGGCGCAAACAGCAAAAATCCGAAAAATCCCAGTTATTATAGTAAGTCAAGTAAGAAGCGTTTTTGATGACCCAAACGTCAGCGTTGCGCCCGTTGCAAACAGAGTTTTAAAATTCTGGGCTGACACAATAATCGCTATGAAACCTACCAACTACCCTCAAACAATCAAAACTGTTCTTGAAACACGGGGCAACGAACAAGAAGCTACTTGTTATGTACAAATAGGCGAAACCGGAATAAAAGATACTGAATACCGCGAATGATGGTTGACCACATGGAAATAACCCAGCTGATCATTGAGGCAGTAAAATTTATTTTCCCAGCCTACTGCGCAAACGCCACCCCAGTGCTTGCTGGGGGAGGAACGCGGATAGATTTCGGAAAGAACTTTTATGATGGAAAACGAATCTTGGGGAATAACAAAACTTTCAGGGGCTTCTTTTTCGGCTTGGCAATCGGCATGCTTGTTGGATCAATTGAGTGCGTACTTTTTGGTTTTCCAATCCTGTTTATCGTGCTGATTCCTTTAGGGGCACTTATAGGCGATTTAGCAGGCGCCTTTTTTAAGAGAAGGTTAGGGATTGCTCCTGGAGGTTTACTTCCTATAGTTGATCAAGTTGACTTTGTCATTGGCGCAATCGTGTTTTCGATTCCTTTAGCCATTGTAAGTTGGGAATTGGCAGTTACAGTTTTGCTGATTACTCCGCCTATTCACTTATTCACAAATTTCTTAGCCTACAAACTGAAGCTAAAAAGACAGCCTTGGTAAAAAAAAGGCAGAGTTAAGCTCCGCCGGATGTTTTGAAAGCAATCGCGCCTTCTAAGAATACGTATGCTAGAAGAAAAAGCGCTACGCCTATGACCAGCATCATGTAAGCTTGCCTTGGGTTGTAAGCGTTTTTGCTGCTTTGATAAATGGCAAACAGACCGACGAAACCCAAACCATACAATATTATTGCGATTACAGTGTCAGATATGAATTGTGAATTGATACTTGGATAGAGGAAATAGAAATTTCCATTAACGTAGGCGGAAGGAAGAGGACGCTCAATAAGAGTATACAAGCCGCCGCCGAAGAGAAATATAGCATATAAAATTCCTACAACAGTAATTAAGAGTGATGAAGGAGTTGCTGATGAAATTTTGCTGAACCATCGACTCAGCACGAAAGGTACAGATGAAGATCGCTTCTTTATTTTATTTGACATTTCCATTCTCGCCCTTGATTAGGTGTTTTACTACTTCTTTAGCCCATTCTCCAGTTAATGAATTTTTCTGAATCTCAACCAAATATTTACTCCAAAGTACATCCGATGCTTTTCTTCCATACATCAGATTTCTCGATAATATTCTGGTAAGCCTTTAAATGCAAACCGCAGAAACCGTTTTCCTGTGCTTCACTACTGCAAATTTTACAGTTCACTGGTCGCTCGCTCTTTTTGAGGGCAATTGGGATTTAGGCATAATTTCCAAGACCTCTTCCCTTTCAGGTACACTCGCAATATGGGGAACCCACAGCTTTTGCAGGTGGTTTTTAACGGTTTTACATTGCCACTTTGAGGTAGCGGAAAAGTTACGTTGCATTTGCCTTCGAAATAGTTTGTGCAGCCAACAAAACGTTTACCAGTTTTTTTGGAGCGCAAAATAACTAGTTTTCCATCAGCACATTTTGGGCATGCTCCAACTATTTTTTCTTCGAGCCGAGCTTTTTTCAATGCTTGACTTAATTGTACCCCTATTACTGATTCTTTCCCTTTAAGCTCCAGCAGGACCGGTTTTAAGATTTCAACGGCGTTTTGTAATACAGTTTCTTTTGTTTCTTTTCCCTGCTGAATTTCATTCATCTTTTCCTCAAGATTTCTAGTTAGTTCAGGTGAGATAACGGTTGGACAATACTCTGCTAGGATTTTACTGACTTCAAAGCCGAGGTCAGAAATGACAAGACTATCTGTTCCGTAGAGGTATTTTCGGTCGTATAAGGTTTGTATGATTGCCGCCCTCGTTGCTTTGGTTCCTATATCCTCTTTTTCCATTTTCAAAAGTAAACTGCGAGGGTTAAACCTTGCAGGCGGTTTAGTAAAATTATTTTTCACAACTGCTCGTTTAACAATGATTTTTTGTCCTTCGGTTAGGGGCGGTAAAGTTACATCTTTCAGTTGAACATAGGGTTTGTAAAATCGAAGCCACCCTTCACTTAACGTGTGTATTCCGTTCAAGTGAAAATGATTACCGTTGACGCTTACCGTTACCTTCACGCTTTGACGAATGGCAGGCTCACCGAAAACAGCCATAAACCTGCGAATGATAAGATCGAAAATGTTTCTTTCAGCTGCGCCAAGGGGTTTCTCGGGCAGGTTTCCAGTCGGGTAAATGGCCGGATGCGCTGGGTCAGCTTTTTCTCCTTCATTTGGCCTCAAAACCGATTTAGAGAGCAGTTCAGCCGCATGTTTCCCGTAGGCAGGCATTTTAGCTAGTTTTGTTAATACGGCTTTGTAGCCGATTGCGGGAGGAAGCTTTTGGCTACTTGTTCTCGGATAAGAGATTAATGCATCTAAATACAGATGCTGAGCTATGTTTGAAGTACGCATCGGTGTAAAGTGAAAATTTCTGTAAGCTTCACTTTGCAAAGCACCCAAATCAAAGGGTACCGGTGGCTTCTGCTCAAACGCTTTTACAGCTATTGTTTCTATTTGACCTTCCTTGATTTTGCAGGCATCCATTACAGCCGCTGCTTCTTGCTTGCTTTCAAGGATTTTTTCGTATTCAGCTTCGTATGCTGCGTCGTTTATGATTATCTTAGCGGTTATGCTCCAGTAAGGAACGGGCACGAAGCACCTTATGGTTTTTTCTCGATCTTGAAGAAATTTGAGGGTTGGTCCTTGCACTCTGCCAGTGCTGAGTGTAGCATATTGTCCACCGCTGCTTTTCACAGCCATTGTTAAGGCTCTAGACAGGTTTATGCCGTAGAGCCAATCTATTTCATGCCTTGTCAATCCAGCTTCAACGAGAGCAAAATCCAAATGCGGCAATAAGTGAGAGTAAGATTCTTGC
>Ga0326727_10008902_pt1 | contig 25115 bp, 16 predicted proteins | sample MB2enrmetagenome_FD_207643 | JGI IMG/M metagenome (GOLD analysis project Ga0326727, IMG submission 207643) | Lab enriched peat soil microbial communities from McLean, Ithaca, NY, United States - MB29MY | ecosystem: Environmental > Terrestrial > Soil > Wetlands > Peat | place: USA: New York... | reverse complement strand
GCATTTACCGCATAGAGGTTTGAAGGAGGGCGGTAAATGATTGTAAAAATTCCTTAACATTTCCCGCCACCGCTTCGATTGCTTTAAACCTGAACGCGAAGCACGAACTCACGACGATCTCAACTCGCACAGAGTCGTGCGTCAAGAACGATACATCAAGAATTATATCAGCACAATAGAAGTTTGTGAACCGGCGTTTGAACATTTGCCGACGGGCCCCTCCCCTTGAATCCTCTGGCGCGTGGAATTAGACTCTTGGGGCCAATCTGGTCAACACCGGGAGTTGGTTCTTGTCCGTATCCATCACCACCTTTCGAACCCCGTTGCAAATGACAAGAAGGGACGCCTTGTTGGCGGCCGTGCTGCCCTTCTTGGGTTCGGGGGCCTCATTGAACGCCGGCTCGCGGGAGGTTCGACGGCGCTACCACGTTTGCCTGTCTTCTGATGCCATCGAATCCGATCCCGATTTGTTGGGCGTGGTCCATCACTCAGGCGTATCAGACGTTTGGACGGCGGGATTTCTTTACGGCCATTGGTATTACACGCCCCAGCGCATTCAAGCGAACCTCTATCGAATCCGCCAAGCGGGCATGGCGGCGCACGTCATCAATGTGGCGCTTGGCCATCCGGGAGATTCCCTGGGGGCGCCGTCAACCTCCATGCCCCTGATCCCGCCTGCGCATTGGCGGCCCGGAACCAGGATCGATGGGCGCACGCGCTGGGGTACGTCCTTGCATCCGCCCGCCACGGAAGAGAACGCCGCCGCCCTGCGCCGGCTCGAGCAGATGGGTGTCGACCGGGTCTTCCTTGATGACGACTTTCGAGTAGCCGATTCCCCCGGTATCGTGGGCGGCTGCTTCTGCTCTGAACATTGGGAGGAGTTCCGCCGGCTTCATGGTTATGGGCAGGAGGTGCGAGAAGAGCTGATTCAATCCATCCAGCGTCGCCAACTCACGCCCGTCCTCCGGAACTGGGTGGATTTCTGGTGCGATCACCTCGGCGCCTGCTTTCATGCCCAACAAGCGGCCGCCCCGCACCTTCGGTTGGGAATCATGGTCATGTACCTGGGAGCGGAAAAGGCGGGCATCCGGCTTGCGGATTATTCCCGGTCCCCCTTCCGGGTCGGCGAACTGATGTTTTCCGACGCCCAATTTCGTCCCGTGAAGGGCAAAACCGATGAGCTGTTTAGTGCGCTCTTCCACCGGCGCTTTGTGAGTCCGGAAATGGCCTTCAGTGAAACCACGGCTTACCCCGCCGACCAACTCTCCGCATCCAACATGGCTGCGAAGCTGGCGACTTCGACGATTGCCGACATCCGCAACACCATGTTCATGAGCGGCATTACGCCCTTCCCGCGCTCGCATTGGGCCACGCTCGCCCCGGCGATGAAGAAGCACGCCGCCTTCCATCGCCATGTGGCGGGGCACAGACCTTACGGGCCGTTCAAGCACTATTGGGGTAAGCACAGCCGTTACGTGGGTGACGATCGTCCGTACAGTCTGTTTCTGGCAAGCGGGGTTCCCTTTGAGGTCACCAGTGAACCCTCGAGCGAGGGCTGGACGTTTCTCTCCGATGCCGATGCCGGGGCGCTGACGGGCGCGCAAATCCCCTCGCCCGGAACGGTGTTTCTCAGTCGCTTGAAGGCCGCGGGCGCGCGCCAACTGAACGAGTCGATGGCTGATTTGTTCAAACTGAAAGCGGAGCTACTGCAGAAACTCCGGGAGTTTCCAATTGTGCTGGATGAAAAGCCGGTGGTCTGCGCATGGTATCCCACAGTGCGGTCGTCCCTGCTATGGAATCTCTCCGAACAGCGGGAAGCCTTCACCCTCGAATGCGCCGGCAAACGCCGCCACGTCGAGATCGGCCCACTGGATGTTGAATTGGTGAGAAACCTCGGATCCTCATCAGCATAACGGAAGAGGACTCCCCCAAGTTTAGTGGGGTGTATGCTCTCAGCCTGAAAATCACACGGAAGGAGGGCCCACGGTGCAGACTCGAAGGAACATTTCTCGGAGTGTTGCCCTGCCGTTTCTATACTGCTCACTGGCGGTTGGGCTTTTTGCGGGGTTGGGAACCCAAACGAACCACGCGGCGCAGAGTCCGGTGGCGGAAGGCGCCATCGAAGTGGATGTCAGCCAAGTCGCCGGTAAGGTACCTCGCTATCTTTTCGGGCAGTTCATCGAACACGAGCATAAGACGATTGACGATGGCCTGCTGGCGGAGCTCTTGCACGACCGAAAATTCGATGAAGGTGATCTGGATGGCAACGGCGTCTCCGCGGAGTGGGTGCCGGAAGAGCTCGTGCAAGACCGTTATTGGGAGCTGCGGAACGGCCGCGGGGTGAATGACCGCTACTCCATCGACCATCGCATCTATTACGGCGGCGGGGCCTCACAAGCCATCGAGCTCACGGGGTCGGGCTCAAATCGCGCCAGCGTTTACCAGATCGGCCTGCGGTTTGCCAAGGGTCGAAGTTATGCCTTCTACGTGTACTTGAGGAAACACGGAACCGGCAAGGGTTTCGTCGAAATCGACAGCTTGCGCGGGCCCGTATATTTCCACAAAGACTTTGATGTTGCGAATGATCGCTGGGAGAAACACACGGCGGAGTTCACCGCGCCCGAGGATACCGCGCAGGGCCGCGTGCGCATCGGCTTTGTGGGCAACGGGACCTTTTGGATGGATTCCGCCTCGCTCATGCCGGCCGATAACGTTGATGGACTACGGCACGACGTGATTGAGGCGTTGCGCCCGCTGCATATCCCCGTGCTGCGTTACCCGGGAGGCTGCTACGCGGATTACTACAACTGGAAAGGCGGCATCGGCCCGCGGGATCAGCGGCCCACCGTGTGGTCGAGCGTATGGCATGAGTGGAATTCCAACGATTTCGGTACGGATGAATATATGGAACTCGCCCGCATGCTGGGATACGACGGGCATATCACCGTCAATTACATTTCCGGTACGCCCCAGGATGCCGCGCAATGGGTGCAATACGTCAATGGTTCGGCCGGCACTCCAATGGGACGGCTGCGAGCTCAAAACGGGCATCCGCAGCCTTATGGCATCAAGCTGTGGGCCGTGGGGAATGAAGCTCCCGCTTTCTGCAGCGGACAATATACCGGTGATACGAAACTGAGTGACTATGCCCGGCGCTTTCAGGAATTTGAGAACGCCATGAAGAAGATCGACCCCTCGATCCGGGTGATGGCGTCATCGGTGGGAAGACCCCAATGGGTGCGCGACCTGCTTCAGTCCGTGCCGGTGAAGTTGCTCGCCGTATCCATCTACACCGGCCCTCCGCACAAGGGTGACGAGATCTGCGATCAAAACAACTTTTATCAAGGCGTGGTCGCGGAGCCGGGGCAATTCAAAAGCAAATTGGAGGCGAACATTGAGGCTCCGGGCAGCCTTTTGCCTCGCGATCCTTTTTTTGCCATAACCGAGTTCAACTCCTGGTGGCTGCCGGAGACGAAGGACCCCGATTACCATCTGGCGAACGCACTGTACTTTGCCAGCGTTTTCAATACGCTTCTGCGCCACTCGAATAACATTTTTCTCGCGGAGAACTGCTCGCTCATCAATGTGCAAGGCATTGTGGAAGTGAACCCGGTGGCCATTAAACTGACGCCCCCTTACTTTGCCTACCTGCTTTATGTCAACCACATCGGCAGCGAAGTTTTGAAGACGGAGACGCGCGTTCCCTCCGTGGCTTTTAACCCGCAACTCCCGGCTCTGGACGCCGTCGCCACCCGCGCGCCGGATGGGCGCACGGTCTACCTTGCGGTGGTGAACTCCGCGCAAAATGAGGCGGTTTCCGCGCAGATTCACCTCGCGGGCTGGCAACCTGCGGGCACGCCGGTTCAGGTCTATGAACTTAATGGCAAGAGTTGGGACGCGTTCAATTCATACGGGAGCGCTGACAACGTGAATATCGTGCCTCGCGCACTCGAGGTGGGGCAGGCGGCGTTTGCTTACACCTTCCCGGCGCACTCGGTGACCGTGCTGGAGCTTTCCGGTAGCTCGACCGCACGTTAAACTCAAATGTCACTGATTAGTTTAGCCACGCAATCGCTGCGCCTAGATTCGGAACGACCGCTACTTGTACTCCTCTGTTCCGTGCAACATTTTCGAAAAATTTGTTGAGACCGCCCTCCTGGGCCACGATGGCAATTCTGCACTGAAGTTTCCACACCCGGGAGCAATGTTCGCCGAGCACATGCATATCCATAACGGGAATGGTCCCGGCAACCTCGGTGACGTCAAGAACTACTCCGCGGTCGGCACGCATCTCACTTTCGGCCTTTACCCTGTCGAAAAGGTCACGCAGATCGATAAGGCTGTAAGGGCCCACCGCCTTGATTGACAAGTAGCCATCCGTCTCCTGAACTTGCATTTCCAGATGCATGCTGAACCTTTCTCCTGACCACCTTGCTCCGGGTGGGGTCGGCGCGCGAATAAACGCGTGCCGGCTGCGGCGTGAAGAGGGACGTCACGAAGGACTGGTGGGGGGCTCGAGCGTTGCGAGAAAGAACTGGAGTATCTCCACCTCGCCCTCCAGGCTTGCCAAAGCTATCTGAGTGGCCTGCATATCTCCCTTGCCCGCCACCGTCTGGAGTTGGAGTGCAGACTCATAGGCCCTTCTCGCCGAGACATTTTGTGCCGCGGCTTTGGCGAGGCGCGCCTTCGTCTCGACCGCACGGAGGTCTCCCCGGGCCATACCCTCGCGAATGTCCGCCAACAGGGTTGGCCAGGCCGCTCGAGTGAGACCGACCACCTCGGTGAGAAAATCCCGGTCGTCGCCGACGCTGCTCAACGCCCGACCTACGTCAAAAACTTCGGCGTATTGCTGTGCAGTCTCCATCTTCTTCTTCCACTTCTTAGCAGAACTCAATCACTATCCTCTGGGTATCAGTCCCGGTTCATGCCATAGGTGCAGCCATCAGGCCTCGCAAAACTTCCACGACCTTGTGGAATTCAGCCGACTTGTCGAAAAAAAAGCGCGCCCCACTTTGCAGGCATCTCCGGCGATAGGGCCGATCGCTGTAGTTGCTCAGCATGATCACGATCGGCAGGGGCTTATCGTTCTTCAAACTTTCGAGGACGTCGATGCCGCTTCCTCCGGGCATGCGAATATCCAGGATGACCACGTCGGGTTTGGCCCCACGGATTCCCTGTATCGCGTCCAAAACGTTGCCCGCGTGACCGACGATCTCCACACCCGCTACTTCCCTCAGCCGGGACGTCAGGCGTTGAACGAGGGCTTCCGAGTCATCTACGATTAGGACTCTCATCGCGCCTCGATTCTAATCATGCCGCCCAAAGCGAGCCGGCGTTATCGTTGGGAATCGATTTCTTGTGTAGGACGAATAAGAAGGTGGATGTAGTGTTTTGTACTACAGGTTATTCAACCAGTCGATTGCGCAGCGCGTAGTTCATCAGCTCGGCGGTGGTCGCCAAGCTCATCTTCTCCAAAATGCGCGCGCGATACGTACTAATCGTCGTCACGCTCAAATGCAGGAGCTTGGCAATCTGGGAGACGGTTTTTCCCGTGGCGATCAACCGCAGGACTTCAAGTTCCCGGTCTGACAGTTGCGCGTGGAGGGGTTGGTCCGCTCCCCGGCTCAGGTCCAGGGCAAGCACCTCCGCCAATGCCGGGCTCACATACCGGCCGCCCGCCAGCACTCTGCGGACCGCCTTGATCAATTCTTCCGGGGCGCTGTCCTTGTTCATATAGCCGGCGGCCCCGGCTTTCAGCACGCGCTTGCCGTACTGGTCTTCCGGATGCATGCTCAAGACCAGCACCGGGAGGTTCGGCCGAATCCGTTTAAGGTCCCCGAGGACATCCACGCCGCTTCGTCCCGGCATGGTAACGTCCAGAATCACCAGGTCCCACGCGTGGCCCTGAACTTGGGTAAGGGTCTGCTCGGCACTCTCCGCCTCGCCATAAATGGCGTTCTTGAACTCACGCGTAAGGATTTCGATCAGCCCTCGGCGCAGGATGGCGTGATCGTCCGCGATTAGGATTCTCATCATGGCCTTGTCCCCGTTAGGTGCGACGGTCCTCTGGAATCCGGACGCTTACCGTCGTCCCATTTCCCGGCGTGCCCCCGATGGTAAGCTCTCCTCCCAACAGCATGGCCCGCTCCCGCATTCCCAGGATTCCGAGCGACTTTCCGCTCGCAAGTGTATCCTTGGAGATCCCTTTGCCGTTGTCGTGAACTTCCAAGGTCAGCTCGCCGCCTTCCTTGGCCAGTCGCACCTTGACCTCGCTGGCGTCCGCGTGCCGCGCCACATTGGTCAGCGTCTCCTGAAAGATGCGGAAGATCGCCGTAGCCCGCTCCGGATCGATGGCGATATCCTCCTGCGGCAGGTCCATGCGGCACGTCGTCCCCGTGCGCGCCTGGAAATCCTCCCCCGCCCATTCGATCGTTGCCACCAGACCCAGGTCGTCCAGCATTCCCGGTCGCAATTCAGTGGAGATTCGGCGCACGGTCCGAATCGACTCCTCAACCAGTTTCAGGAGCGAGGAAGCCCTATTCGATTGGGGTCCCTCGCCGGCTGGTAACTCGTGCGCCAAAGAGCTCAAATCAATCTTAATGGCCGTCAAAGCCTGGCCCAGTTGATCATGAATCTCGCGTGCCACCCGCTTTCGTTCCTCTTCCCGGATGCTTTGCAACCGCCCGGCGAGCGCGCGCAACTGTTCGAACGAGCGCTGCAGTTCCTCCTCCGCCTGCTTGAGTTCGGTGATGTCGCGCGTGATACCCCAGACATTCACCAGCATTCCGTTCTCGACAATCGGGATCTCCGTCCTCAGCAAGTGCTTCAAGTTACCTGCCTTGTCGCGACCCCGAAGCTCCACGGTCCGGCTCCCAAATCTACCTCGAACCGACGACCGAAACGACTCCAACCTTTCCTGATCCGAAGAGGAAGTCAGATCGCGAAGGCGTATACCTATCATCTCTTCGGATGAGGAGAAGCCAAAGGTGCGTGCCAGTGCCAAATTACACTCGGCGATGTAACCGTATCGCAAGAGTCTTTCCAACCTCTCCTCTTCTGGCAAGTTGATGGGAATGGGCTCATCCAGATCCACGCGCCACACGCCTTCATGGCTGTGCGAAATGAAGTCCTTGTACCGCTGGTCACTCGCGCGTAGCGCCATCTCCGCCCGCTTGCGCTCGGTGATGTCTTCCACAAACCCGTCGTAATATAAAATCCGATTATCTTTTCCTCGCATGGCGCGGGCGCTTTCCCGCACGAAGATCACTGACCCATCCTGCTTTTTCCAAACGGCCTCCGAACCCTTTACTTCCCCATCCCGCGCCATCCGTTCGTGGAAGCGTTCTCGGGGATGATCGGACTCAAACCCCTGCTCCTCCAGGTTGAGTTGAACCAACTCCTCCAGGCTCTTGTACCCCAACATCTCCACCAGGGCGGGATTCGCCACCAGGATCCGCCCTTCGGGGGTGGTGCGGTAAATACCGACGGTAGCGTTTTCAAAAAGGCTGCGCAAGCGCTCGTCACTTTCCTGGAGTGCGGTTTCCGCCTGCTTGCGCTCGGTGATGTCTTCGACGATGGCTAGAGAAAATCGGGGAATACTCTCCGTGCCGGGAACCAGGGACACGTGCAGGTTAACCCAGATCAGGCTACCATCCTTGCGACGATAACGCTTCTCCATCGCGAATGATTGCCGCCTTCCCTCCATAACCTCAGACAGAAGCTGCCGGTTGGGTTCACGATCGTCTTCGTATGTAATATCCATAAACGTCGACGCGCGGAGTTCGTCTTCCCGGTAACCCACCATTTTCTGAAAGGCCAAATTCACGGCCTGGAATTGGGTGCTGATGCAGTCCGTCAGAGCTATGCCCACAGCGGAATTCTCGAAAACCGCCCGCCAGCGCTCCTCGCTATCCTTCAAGGCCTGCTCGGTGCGCTTGCGCTCGGTAACATCCCTTACCAGAGCGAGGAGATGCACCTCTCCGGCAATCTCCAGGCGGCTTAGCGTAACCTCCGCTTCCACCGGCGTTCCATCCCATCGGCGATGCTGCCACTCAAAGTGCAAAGTCTGGCCTTCCCGGGCAAGCCTTATTTTCTCGAGCGCCGCCTCCTGGGAGTCACGCCCATTCGGCTGCTGGGGTGGAGAGAAGGCATAAGGCGTGTTCCCGATAAGCTGTTCGCGTCCGCAGCCAAACAGCTCCAGAGCTTTCTGATTGCAGTCCACGAATTGATCGCCCCGCATCAGGAAGAGGCCATCCCCGGCCGACTCAAAAAGAACTCTATAACGACGATCTCTATCCCTCAGCGCCTCTTGCTGTCTGACCTTTTCTGCGGAGTCGCGCGCCGCCGCGTGCCGATGCTGGGCCACCATGACCGATCCCAGGAACAAAAGAATGAGAGCCCCCACCAGCCAATCCAAATCCCTATGTCGGTGGTAGGCCGAGAGGGCTTCATCCCGGTTAACCACGCGGGCCAGACTATAGCCCGGCATACCCATTTGGCGCGCCACACCGAATACGGGCTGCCCGCGATAGTTGGTGAATTCGCCAAATGCCACATCGCCAGCATGGGCCACGCGGGACTCAAACGATTCCCGGTTCAGTGGCCGTCGGAAAAACGACTCCACTCCCCGGGCCTTGAAGAGGGGCGAAAAAATAAATGCCTCTCCCGCCTTCTTCCACACCACGAACGTCTCACTGGCCATTTTGGGCACGCTCACCGCTGCGAAAATAGGAACGATATCACGCCAGTTTTCCGTCACCATCACCACGGATCCCACAATACGACGGGTGATTTGAGCCGATGATGAGGCGGGGCCTTCCGCCATCACCGGCGCGGAAAGGCTGAGCCAAACGTGGCCCTGTTCCATGCCGAACGTATCGACTCGGTATCCGCCCGCCTCCTGGACCGCCTGGCAGGCTTCCCGGACGCCTTGAGCCATTTCCGGCCAAAGGCCCGTTTGCGCTACGATTTGACAATCACGATCTGCAACTTCGCCCCCCAGAAATCCGTTATCGGCGGCAATGCGGGCCATTCCATGCTCCACTCCTTGCCGGACTTTCGCCAATTCGCTTCTCTTTCCCCCTGAAGTCAGCAGGCGGAGCGTCCCGCTACTCTCGGCAACGGCCAGCGTGTCGGTCCGTCGCTCGTTTAGCCACAAGCCGCTAATCCTTACCCGATCATCCGCAGTCCCGGACAACTGCACATTCCAGTAGGCGAGAGTATCGAGATACTCCGCGCCCAGGTCGTGCCAGATGAAGCCCACGACGACCGCAGCCAAAAACAAAAAGCTAATGGCATAAATCGAGAAGATTTTCTTCTGGGAACCCTGGACGGCACGATCGTTCGTGTCGTTTCGGGTCCCGGCCGGAACAGCTTTCAATCGCTTTTCGGAATGTTCCATGGGCACACCACGTCAGACTAGGGAGAATGGCAGAAGCTGTCGGTAACCAAAGCCTGTGCAGGCTCCCTCTATGTCTTCACTATCACCGGCATACATAGCGGTCCATTGGCTGCAACGAGGCAGACGGTTGTTGAGCGCGAGGGTTGATGCGGATGGAGACTCCCGAAACCCACACCTCACCACATCCCCCTTCAGGGTGTGTTGCCTCATCCGCGACGGCTATCATTATTGTCCTAATGAAAGCGTTAATCAATGGCGCGTTACGCATTTCCCCGTCGCCAGGCTCGCTCCCTTGCAGGTGCGGAGGATCAAGACCAGACCGCTTGGATACATCAAGGACAACCACCTGCGCATGCGGGGGGAGGTTGGGCCGCCGCGGCGACTCCCCCTACGACGAAAGACGGGCGGTTCGCGGACCGCTTGTACGACGCGCGCGGAAATGGGCGATCCCGCGCTGTGCTGGTTCAATCCACGCTCTGCTCCCCGATTACCGGCTCGATCAGATCGGGGTTTCCGGTCTGCCAAGTCTACGAATCGAACCGTAAGTCGGACCTCATGAGGTAGGAAGGGGGTCAGCGGAGGCAGGAATATCACCCTGCGAAAACCCCAGGAGAGGTGTGCTGCAAATTGACCGCTTTATGGGCGTTACCTCGCCCTAGGGCAATTTTTCTGGCCTATGGCATGGTGAATGCTGGCCACATACCTGGAGATTGGCGCCCGCGCCAAATCACGCACTACGGCTAGTTGTCAAGGTCTAGGCGCCAGGGCAGGGGCTGGTGGCTGGTGGTTAGTGGCTAGGAAGGCCGTTGGAACAGGGGCCCTGCGACCACCTCCCCCCTCATGCCGTTTTCCACTAACCACCGCCCTTTGAGAATATGTGATAGATAACAAAGGTAGTTAGAGGTTCTTGATGATGCCTGGCCAAAAATCTATGTCTTTGAATTACAAGGAGTTATTTTATTTCGAAGGGGGGCCTGAGCGGGAAAAAAGGGGAACCCCCGAAAATGAAGGTATTTCTGTAGATGTGTATGAAAATAAACGTCGAATAATTTAACATTTGGGATTTGTGTAGATGTGTATGAAATCACAGGACTTATAGATTTCATCAGAATATGTCTATGAAAAGAAACGGAGTTGTGCGCCGGGATAAGTCGGCAGGAAGCGCGGGTAGGACCCCGACAGAGCGGGGCAAATCGGTCGTGCCACGAGCGCTTCGCCGTTGCGGGAGCGTGACGCTCCCGCGCCAGCGGGCGTGACGCTCATGCAACAAAATGCCGTGGCTTGCCATTATGTAATAGAAATAAAATGGGTTAGCTATAGACAACGAAACCCTTAAGAAATTGTACGTCGTTGAAATAAAATTGGTTAACTTAGTTCGGATGGAAAAGCGGTTAAAAAAGGGGGGATAAAAAGTGCAACCTAGTCCCAATATGTTATTGAAAACAAATGGAGAAAAGATGTCAGTCTTCCGCCTTGCCATTATGTTCATGAAAACAGGAGCTTTATTCGCAGCTTGCCATTATGTTGATGAAACGAAAGGGGGTTATGGAATAACCATGGCGAGTGGCTAGGCGAAACTGGCAAGTATGTGAGGCTATTGTTGTCATCACGGAGTTAGGGGAGACCGAGTCGGTAGTCCGCGGCCCGAACCGCGACGCATGGAGGGTCGAAGGCTCAAGGTGGAGGGCGAAAAGGCGGACAACGCTGACCGTCCAGCACCAACCCAGCGGCCCACGCAGCACGTTCACGATGATTCCGGCCGCCCGCACTCCCCCGCTTCGGTTATCGACAGTTTCAGGTGATAGGATGAACCAATCTGCCCGCCTCGAAAATCGCAAAGGCCGTGACCAGTGATGAGTGACGAGTGACAAGATGCGAAGTCCGAGGTCCTGGGGGCGGTGGTCCGAAGGCGGAGATGCGAGCAACGCTGCAGGTTCACGATCAATCCGGCCGCCCACACTACCCCGCTTTGGTTATCGACGGCTTCAGGTGATAGGATGAACCAATCTGCCGGCCTCGAAAATCGCAAAGGCCGCGACGAGTGGCGAGTAATGAGTGACGAGCAGGATTGCGGATTTCGGATGGTTTCAATCGAAAATCCAAAATCTAAAATCCAAAATGGCTCGATGACCCGATGAACCAATGCTGAAATGACCCGATGATTCGATGATTCAATGGCCCGCTCACCAGGGCATCATATGTAGCGTGACGCGCATCTGAAACGTATAATAAGTCTATGGCTACCAAACTCCAGCAGTCCTTGGGCGCTTTCGGGATTATCGCCGGCCTCAGCGTATTGCTGGGGGTGTTGGGGGTTCTGCAATTCCGGTGGAGCAATCAGATTCGGACGGCGGAACTGGAAAGGAAGCAAGCCGCGCTCGAGGCCGGCATGAACGGGTTTCGCGAGGATTTCCACCGCGAGCTGGCCGGAATCTGCACGAACCTCGCCTTTCGCCCGCCGGATCAAGCTCCCGCGATGGAGGATATCTTCGCCCAGGATTGCGGGGACTGGGCGCGATCTTCCGATCACCGGGAACTGGTGGCCAGCTATTATCTTTGGGAAAAGTCCAAGGGTGAAGGTTATGCCTTCCTCCAGTTCAATCCCCAGGATGACTCTTTTCAGGCAGTTGCTTGCCCGGCGCGCCTGGGGGGGCTTTGCGACACTTCCAATCTGGTCACCACGCTAACCTCGCGGGGCGGGGATTTCGCACCGGGCGGGCTGCGGTGGCGATTTGAAAGCGCCTCGCTGGCGATGGTGCGGCCCATTCTTCAGACGGGCTGGCGCAATCGCCGGAGTCGAAGAGACCGCCCCGCGGACTCCTCGCCGGCGGGATTCATGATGGTGGAACTGAACCGCGAGGTCTTCCAGCGATTCCTCCTGGAGCTTGCCCAGCGGTACTTTGGCGGACCGGAGGGCCCGCTTTACAACGTGGCCATCATTGACGCCGCCAATCCCCCCCATTTCATTTTTGCGGCACAATCCGTGCTTTCCCAGGATCTCGTGAGTTCACCGGACGAGGCGGTGCATCTGTTCAGCTCGCGCCGCGGGCGGGGCATTGAATCCCGGCAGGGAAATCCCCGCGAGCCGGGCAGCGCCGCAAGACGTGAGCGGGGTCCGTCTTCATCTCCCCCCGTCCCGGGAGCCGGGCGCGACCTCGCGGCGCGCGGGCGGGGCATTTTGGCCGCGCCCATCCTGGCGGACGCTTCCGCCGCAGGATGGCGATTGGTGGTGCGGCATCCGGGCGGTTCCGTGGCCGAAGCCGTGGCGACGTACTGGCGGCGGGACCTGCTGCTGGGCTTCGGCGTTTTGCTGGTGCTCGCGGCCAGCATGGCCCTGGTTTTAGTCTGGGCGCAGAGAATCCGGCGGCTGGCGAAAATGCAGATGGATTTTGTAACCGGCGTGTCGCACGAATTGCGCACCCCCGTCAGCGTCATTTCCTCGGCGGCGGAAAACCTTGCCGACGGCGTGGTGGAGGCAAAGCCCCAGGTGAAGCAATACGGCACGCTCATTCGCAATGAGGCCCAACGCCTCGCCGCGATGATTGAGCAGGTGCTGCTCTTTGCCGCCACGCGCAACGATCAGCGGCAATATGAGCCGCGCCCCGTCCCGGTGGCGGAGACCATTGATTCTGCCGTGGCGGATTTGGCCCATCTCACCACCGCCAACGGCTTCACCGTCGAGAAGGAAGTGGCCAGCGATCTTCCTCCCGTCCTGGCGGATCCCAAAGCGCTTGGCCGCTGCCTGCAAAATCTCATGACCAATGCTTTGAAGTATGGGGCAGGAGGACGATGGATGGGCATTCGCGCCCAACCCGGGTCCGGACCGGAGGCGGGTGAAGTTCTGATCACCGTCCAGGACCGGGGGGAGGGAATTGAGCCCGGCGAAATCCCCCATATTTTCGAACCCTTCTACCGGGGAAATGCCGCGCGGGCTTCGCAGAAGCATGGCACCGGATTGGGTCTGAGCTTGGCCAAGGAAGCCGCGGAGGCCATGGGCGGAAGGCTGACCGTGACCAGCCATCTGGGGGAAGGAAGCGCGTTTACGCTGCATTTCCCCGCGGCGAAGTGAGGCAAGGGTCTGGTTGTAGGGGTAGGGCCTGCCGTACCCTCTGCGCTTTAATGGCGCGACCGGACCAAGAGGGTCCGGCAAGCCGTACCCTGCGAGTTTGGCGCAAGCGCCCAAGGAGAACCTGATCGCCACATGAACTCTCATATCCTGTTGGTCGAAGATGAACCCGGCTTGGTGCTCACGCTCAGCGATCGTCTGCGCAGCGAGGGCTACGTGGTGGAAGCGATTTTCGATGGAAGCGAGGCCGTGGAACGGGCCACCCACAACCACTTTGGACTTATCATTTTGGATATTATGTTGCCTGGCAAAGGAGGGTTCGAGATCTGCCAGGAGTTGCGGCAGCGCGGTTACACCACGCCCATCCTGATGCTCACCGCACGCACCCAGATGGCCGACAAGGTTAAGGGACTTAAGATCGGAGCCGACGATTACCTGACCAAGCCCTTTGAAATGCCCGAACTCCTGGCGCGCGTGGAGGCCCTGCTGCGGCGGGGAAGCCGGGCGGGCATCGAGGGCCCGGACTTCTACGATTTCGGACCGCTCCGCATCGACATGCGGCGCTCCGAGGTTTTTCGCAACGGCTCGCCCGCCGCGCTTTCCACCAAGGAATTCCAACTGCTCCGTTATCTCATCGAGCATCGGGGCAGGACCATGAGCCGCGAGGAACTCCTGAAGGACGTTTGGGGATACTCCTCCGCGCCTTCCACCCGCACCGTCGATGTTCACGTGGCCTGGCTGCGGCAGAAGCTGGAGACCGATCCCAAGCAGCCGAAATATATTCTCACCGTGCACGGGCAGGGATATAAGTTCGCGGCTTGAGGGGCGCCCGCTCCGGTGCCCTGGAACCTCCCATCTCCGGACTCTTCCCTCGCCGCGTTTTGCGGATGCGGCCACAGGGCACGCCCGCCGACCTTGCCCCGCCTCCAATTTGTGGCATAATCGGGCCGCCGAATTTATGCTGATTCATACGGAAGGGAAACCCTATGACCGATCGCGAGCGCTTTCTGGGCACAATGCAGTACCAAGCGGTGGATCGCGCGCCGCTCTATGAGTTCATGTGGCCGGCCTGGCCGGAAACCGAGGAGAGGTGGGCCCGGGAAGGCGGATACGTTCCCGGCCGCACCGACTTTGGCTGCGACAAGTGGCTGGTGGAATTTTCCTGGTTCTGGCCCCAGCCGCCCTTCCCGCTGGAGGTTCTCGCCGAAGATGACGAGCACGTGACCTTCGTGGACCCGCAAGGCATCGTGATGCGGGAATTCAAGAACAACCCCTTGAGTTCCATGCCACAGTTCATCCGCTATCCCGTGGAAACCCGCGAGGACTTCCGCAAGTATTGGCGCGAAAGGATGCAACCTGACCTTTCGCAGCGCATCGGGCCGAACTGGCGCGAGCGCCTGCGCCCCTTGCGTCATCGAGACTTCCCCTTTGTGGTCATCGCCGACCGCTGGGGAGGATGCTTTGGCCCGCTGCGGAATCTTGTGGGTGTGGAGCGCCTCTGTACGCTTTTCTATGATGACCCCGCCTTCGTGGAGGAGATGCTCGATGCCGACGCGGAATTCCTGATCGGAATGCTCTCGCAAATCCTGGAAGAGACGGACATCGATGTCTTTGGATTCTGGGAGGACATGGCCTACCACACCGCCCCGCTCATTTCGCCGCAACTGGGCCGGAAGTTCATGCTGCCCCGCTACCGCAAAGTGATTGAATTCGGCCGCGCCCACGGTGTGCACCTGTTCGGCCTGGACAGCGACGGGAACATCGACCCGCTCATCCCGGTCTGGATGGAATCGGGAATCGATATTCTCTACCCCTTCGAAGTTCAGGCGGATATGGACGTGCTGGCTCTGCGCAAGAAATACGGGCGCGACCTGCGCATGTGGGGCGGCGTCGATAAGCGCTCCTTGACCGTCGGCCGCGCCGCCATCGACCAGGAATTGGAGCGCGTGAAGCCCCTCATCGACGACGGCGGCTATCTCCCCATGCTTGACCACAGCGCCACGCCCGATACCCCTTATGAGAATTACCGTTATTTTCTGGAGCGCTTAAAAGCCTTCCTTTAAGACACCATGCTGACCGGACTCGACCACATCATCCTGGGAATAGACAACCTTGACCGGGGCATTGCCTGGGTGGAGCAGCGGACGGGCGTGCGCGCAATTTTCGGCGGCGTTCATCCCGGCCGCGGCACACGTAACGCGCTGCTGGCGCTGGGGCCGAGTTGCTATCTGGAAATTATCGCGCCCGATCCCCAACAGTCTTCGCCAACCTGGTTCTCGCAAGTGCTCGCCATGCGTGATCCCAGACTGATTGCTTGGGCGGTACATACATCCGGCCTCACCGCGCTCGCGCAAACCGCGGTCGCGGCAGGCTTCCCCATTGACGGACCGCATGACGGCGCGCGCTCGCGTCCGGACGGCAAAATTCTGAGTTGGAAATTATTTCGCTTGCGTGACGACAGTGGCGGGTTGCTTCCGTTCTTTATCGAGTGGGGCCGCGACTCTGTTCACCCAGCCACCGACGCGCCGTCCGGATGCAGTCTCACGAGCTTTCGTTTGCAATCACCGGACGCACCGGAGTTGGCGCGCGCGTGCCACGCCCTGGCTGTCGAGGTCACAGTAGAGCCGGGCGATAAACCACGCATGCTCGCACGCCTCGCGAGCCCGAAGGGTGAAGTGGACCTCACTTCGTAAGCGCCGGGTGCGCAACTTCGGCGGATTGCGCAGAGCACAACTCTGCGGCTGCGGAAACGCAGAGCTGCGCTCTGCGCAATCCATATCAACCTGTCAGGATGAGGTGCACGACCTCGGCAATGTGGAGCCGCGGAATCGTCGCCAGCGCGTATCCATCTTCGATTCGGAAGGAAGCGGCCTCCCCGCCGGCGCGCCGGAGCAGCATGGCTTTGGCTTGCCGTCCTTCCGGCACCCGAATCGCAACTTCGACATCGCTCACGGGCATATACTCCTGCCGCATCCGCCCGGAGGCCGCGTCCTTGAAGCCTACATTGGCCAGCACCCAAAGCGCCAGGTCGCCATGGGGGGCACGCCGGAGCACTCCGTAAACTCCTCGCGGCGCCTTCATCCGGAAGGGCTGCGGCGTCCCTGCTCCCAGGTATTGCACGATTGAAAGAAGCAATCGTGATGTGGACTTTACGCGGTCGTAGAGATAATTTGCTTCCAGGCTTCCGCTGATGTAAATCGTCCGGCCTTTGCCATAATGGTTCGCGATGATGGCCGGGCCCCGCACTTCTTCCGTTCCTAGATTCCAGCACTCCGCCAGGACTTTTGCGTCTCCCACCGCTGCCACGGGTATGATCTGGCCATCGCCTTCCACAATCGCGCCGGGAGCAAAATCGCCCAGCGCCGGATGGTTCTCTTTCACACGGTAATAGCACTCCGGTTGGCTGCCGAGCGGCGCGCCCTGCATCTCCACGCCCAACGTGTTTTCCAGCGCGCCTCCGTCCTTCCTTAGTTGCCCAGCGTCGTCGTACAAACCCGTGTCAAAAGTGGCGAGTAATCCTCCTCCCGCCTCCACCCAATCCGTCAATAGCTTCGCATCGCGGTCCGAGACCCCCGAGGCTCCACTCAGCGCAATGACCTTCTGCTCGCGCAACCACGCTTCGCTGATTTCGGTGCTCGCGTGTACGTCCACGCTGATGCGCTCCTCCAACATGACGAGGCCCAGGGCCTGGCTCATCATCGGCCAGTTCCAACTCTTCCCCTTGGTGCGCCAGAGTTGGAGCGCCTCCCACGTGGGCACGATGCTCACATAGGCCACCGGAACACTGTCCTTGTGGATGGCCTCAACGCGCCGCATGAATTCGAAGACTTCGCGCGCCGGGTGCACGCTGCCGCTGCCAACTTTGGAATACACCCGGTTGGCGGTGGCGTAGATCGGCGTGTTCCCGCAGGCCAGGTTGGTGAATCCTTCCATCCGGATTTCATCGCCGTCTTCCAGGTTCGTGTTGTGGACTACCCAGGGGCGTTCATTCGGCGGCTCGCCAAACCATGAAACTCCGTAGCTGCCCAGGTACATCTGCGCCACTTTGCGATAAGGCCGCGCCATCGACGCACCCTTCAGTCCGGTCATCAGGCGATCGTGGACTTCCCGGCTCGACTCCACCATGAAGCCTTCCGGGATGCGGTACTGGAGGGGCAGCGAAGTTCCTCGCCAGGTCGCACCGTTATGGCACAGCATGAACTTCCCGCTGCCGTGAATGATTTTGCGAAGGTCGAGCAGGTCTTCCTGCACTTGTTGATCCGCCCACGCATACCATGCCTGGAGCGCTTGCATGTCGGCGTTCTCGGGCATCGTCGCCGGATCACTGCTCAGACCGGGGTGACCGGCGAAATTTCGCAGGCGGTCCAAATCCATGCCGCTGAATTTCCGGAAATTCTTTCGGCAGGAATTGCAGAAACATATCCCCGTATAAGAGAACTCGCTGGGGCTGTCAAAATACACGCCATCGATGTCGTGCGTGCAAAGTTCCCGGGTCACTTGGCGGACGGCGGCGCGATAGGCATCCCCGGTGGTGCAAAGCATCTTCATGGGGGGCGTCCACCCGATGTGCGCATACAGCCCGTAAGGTTCTCCTTCCGGATCGCGCAACAACCAATCGGCGAATTGGGGGTGCGCTCTGACGTAATCCGGCTCCAACATAATGGGCGCGCCGAAACCCGTGTAACAATACAAGTGCACGCCGGCGCGGCGGCACTCCCGCGCGACCTCATCAATCAAATCCCGCCCGCCCAGTTCTTCGTGGACGGGAAAAGCCTGGCTCGGGTAGTAGGCGCGATAACCAATCGGTTGAAACCGCAACAGGTTTCCTCCCAACTCGCCCACCGCCTCCACCAACCGCCGCGCGTCGAAGTCCTTCATGTGGGGATAAACGGGCGGGGAGTAGCCGTCAAAATAAATTGGCTGCGCATAATGCAGCCATTCCGGGGGTTGGAAGCCGTCGCTGGGGAAATCTTGGAGAGGCCGGGCAGTCGTGGGCGCGGCGTTCTGTAGGGGCCTCGCTGAACCTCCACGCCACCCTGCCCATGCACTGAATCCGCCCGCCGTGCCTTGTAGGAATGTTCTGCGTTTCATGGGGTGACGTCCTCCCGCGTGAGCGTGCGAAATGACAGGCCAAAGGCGTTGGGGTAATCCCGGCCGCCGGGCGGTTGGGGTCCAAACACCACGTAGTCATCATCGGGCGCGTGTCCTGACTCGGCCCTCAGTTCGAAGAAGTACAGTTTCTTTGGGTCAAGCCGAACCGGCTTTCTGAGCGCAGCCTCGTACCACAAGTCGTATTGCGGGTACACATCATTGGAATGCACCTCGGCCTCACCCAGGTCCGCCGAACCTTCCCGCGAACCGAAACGAACGATCAGGTTGCCGGGATTTCCGGCGCGGGCGAGCTTGAAGGCCATGCCCGTAAACACCGGGGCTTCGGCGGAGACGTAGAATTTTCCGCGGATGGTCGCCGTCGAACTCGAGTCCAGAAGTTGCGTGGCGGAGGGCACGGCGGGGGGCGAGTTCAGGTCGTAGCCGTGAAAGTCGGGAGCCAGATTCTGGTAGCAGTAATCATCATTCCGGCAGCCATAATCGCGGCTGGCGGCGCGCTCCGGACGCAGCCAGCGATCCAGAAAGAAAAAAGTGCCGATGCCGTGAATGGTATGCGGGCCCAAGAATTCGTCTTCGACAATCTTGCCCTGCATCCCCCACGACTCCGCAAAGGCATTTACCTCCTGCCAGGCTCGCTGGTGCCACCCCGGAGTCGTCACTTGATCTTCCGAGCCGTATTCGATGCACACCGGGCGGGGCCACATTGCCGCGATCATCTGTGTGTGCACAAAGCGATTGAGTACGTTCCAGTTGTAAAAATCCTCGTCCGGGAGGGTCCAGTAAGATTGGCCGTAGCGGCTGGTGTCAGTCAGCATGGTGTGCCAGTCATTGAAAAACGCGGAAATGACTGTGAGCTTCAAACGCGGTTCCAAGGGCGGCATCCAGATGGCGGAATATCCTCCATAGGAAAGCCCGTAATAACCAATGCGGTTAGGGTTTACAAACGATAATGACTGCAAAAAATCAACTACGCGGCGGAGCTTGGCCAATTCAATGCTCGTGCGCATCATTCCCAGGGGAGCCGCCAGGCGTACCAAGGGGTTGACCAGATCCGCGCGATAAACGGTTGCGGGGGCCTGTTGTGCGGCCGGTACTGTCAGGTAGGGGGCGAAGACCACATAGCCGCGCTCCGCCAGGCGCTGCCCGAAGCGGTGGTAAAAATGGTCGTTGGTTTCAAGGTGGTCGCCAACGCCGGTAACGTATTTGGGCGCACCATCGAAGCCGTGTTGACAAACCATCGCCGGAAGACGATCCGGCATGGCGCCACCCACGAGGCGCGGAACCAAAAGCTGCCCGTAGACTTCCACTCCCGGAACGACATCCAGCAACACGTCATACGCCAGAAACTTGTCGGTCTCCGCTGTTAATCTCGTGCGGGCATTCATCGGGACCTTGTCGATAGGAATCACGCCCACCAGATGAGCCAACTCCGCGCGCAGCCTTTCGGCCTTCTGCGGGCGTTCCGCCGGCGGCGTGGAATCGAGTTGCCAGTACGTCTTGAGGTTTTGGTTGCTGGCCGCGATGAGGTTCTGCAAATACTGAAACCACGATTCAAAATGCTGGTTGCGGGCTTCGGCAACCTGTGCGGGAGGGATTTGCAACGCGAGTTCAGGCGGATAGTGGGCTTCGGTGGCGCCGAGCAGCGTCGCAAGTTTCATCGCCATGGCTTCTCTGGGGTTTTCCCACGGATCGAGGAATTGCAATTTGTGGTCGGCGTGCAAACCCCCGTAAAAGCGCTGGGCACGCGCGAATTCCGCGCTGACGCTGGCCTGATGAATGGTATTTCCCGATGGCCTGACAATGATTAATGGGCGTGGAGCGATCAGCGCCGCCACTTCCGCATCGCCAAATTCCTTGAGCTGCCCGTAGAGCACCTGGTCCACGGGTTCCCGCCAACAATTCTCTCTTCGCTGAAAATAGTCGAGACTGGCCACGGCGGCGAACTGCTCGTCCAGCGCTGGGGCAAAAAGAGCGGTCATGCCACCCTGGCCCTCACCCATGATGCCGATGTTCTTTAGCCGAACATTGGTTTGCGTGGCGAGAAACTGGCGCAGGGCGAGCGCCTGCTGCACTTCCATTCCCACCAGGGTGCGGCCCACGATGAAGCCGGCGCGCCACAAAACGCGGCGGCGGTCCTTGCCGCCCGCTTGCCGGCAAATGGGATGATCGTCCGTGCGCTCCACAGTGATGGGAACGGCCACCACCACGTTCCGGTCGAGGAGAGTCTTCAGCCAAGCGGCGGGCGTCGCTCCTTCCGCGATGCCGGCAAACGCTTCACGGCTTTCGGAGGCAGGAGGAATAGCGATGATGGCGGCCGCCAGAGGTCCGGGGCGCGGGAAAAAGACGAGTGCACGCGCGCTCAACCCTGAGTCCATCGGGAGGGTCACGTCCTCGACCTGCAAGCTCGAATCCTCATACAGAATTTTGATTTGCGGAGTCCCCAGCTTGGGCTCGATGAAGCCCAGCATATCGCGCAGATGCGCCCGATGCTTTTGCACTGAGGCCCTGTACGCACTGAGGGAGGAATAGTCGGGGCGCCAGAGCAGGTCGCGCTTCGCCGGCGTGGCCGCGATTTGCGATGTGAAATAGCGAATAATCTGCTGGCGTTGCTCCTCGCGAATATCGTCGGTGATGGGCGTGGTTATGAGCGCCGTGCCTTTTAGCGCGAAGGTTGCGTGGTTTGAAGTTTGAGCTTGCGAGCTGCTGATTTCATCAGATGGATGAGGTGCTTGCTGCGGCTGCGCTGTTCCGGGCGATACAATCCAAACTGCCGTCAGACCCACGAGTATTATGGCGATCAGATCGAGTAGATATAGCTTGCGCACAATGCAGTTCTCCCAAGCTTGATTACGTATTCGCGCTGCCCGTGCTGAGGCTTCATCATCGCGGGCAACTTCTTCACTCTCAGCGGGTGAGATATTAGCTTTCATCGAGTCGAATTGAAATGGGGATTACTCCCTTCCTTGAAGAGTTCTGATCGTCGCGGGCAGGACGTTATGGGGCGCCTGCGCGGAACCCTTAGTGTCCAGCTTTCGCGCCGATGACCTTCAATTCCAATCCGGTGAGCCAGGCCACCTTTTCGATTTTTCCCGCCACGTGGCCGACGCCGAGCGCGCAATGGTGGGTAGGCCCCTCGCTGCACAGTGCGTTGATGAAGGGTGCAGGCTCCAGCGCGAATCGCAGGCGGCTGTTGGTGTTGCCGATTTTGAGCCGTTCTCCGGTCAGGCATTCACCTTCCGCCGTGAGAAGTTTCAGTCGGCCGTCGTGCGTTTGGGTAAGGCTGAGGATGGTGATGGGGCCTTTGCGGACGCTGGCTTCCACACTTACGCCGAATCCGGATTTGCCGTGGTACAGACCGAGCCCGCGCAGAATCGGTCTCCCCTCGGCGATTCCCAGATGGAAGGGGCCGTCGTGCCCCATCAGGATGAAGCGCTCGCGAAAGTCCATGGCATAAAGCTCAGTGTAGCTGCCCCCCGCGCCCAGCAGGTCCATAATCTTCATGGCCTGGCAGTTTTTCAAGTCAGCCTCTCCGGAGCAGGGAATCCCGCGCGCCGTCAGGAGGGAACATCCGAGAATCAGACCGGCGCCCAGCCTCTCGTAAACGTTGCCGCCCACTCCTCGGTAGTAATAGGCCAAGCCATCGAGGTCAAAATCTTCCACCAGGTGGTCGAGTCCCACGGTAACCCGGCAGGCCCAATCCATCTGTTCGGGGGCGGGCTTCTTGGCCAAGGGATCAGAGGGGCTGTCCTCGCTGATGTCGAAGATGGTTCGGGTTTCCTCCGCCTTGCGTGCAATCTCAGCATCGGTGGCGCCGCTCACGCGCCTTTCCAAGTCGCACATTTCCAGAACCTCGATGTGCGTCCCCAGTTGCGCCTGGTGCTGCGTGAAGTCGCTATACATATCCAGCATTCCGGGGTAGGGGTGGCCAAGGTATCCGATGCGAGCTTGGCGCAGATTGTGAACCACCTTGGCGGCCGCGCACCACTCAGCAATTTCCGCCCAGGCTGATTCGCTGGGTTCGCGTACATCGGGTTCCGGATCAAGCATGCCGGTGACTTGCCGGAAGGGAATGGTTGACCGGGCAAACGCGCCGGCAATTTCCGGAACGCAGCAAGCGCAACAGTTGGCCAGCCATTCGCCCGTATCGGTGTGGGCGTAATCCAGCGCGGCTCGCGGTTGCAGATTCAGCACCACCACGGGAGCCTTTGCCCCCTGAATGACCGGCAGGACCTGGGAGGAAGTCGCGTAGGTTCCCACGTAACAGAAGACCAAATCGACACCGGCTTGGCGAAAGGTCGCGCCGGCCGCATGCGCCTTGTGTGCATCATCCACCAGACCGGCGCTGACCACGGACGCCCATTCGCCGATCCGCCCTTCGGCCTTGCGCTGGTAGCCTTCGAGGCGTTGTTTGAGCCCGGGGAACTGCGGCCAATAAGCCGCCAAGCCAATCCCGAATACTCCCACCTTTCCTCTCTCCGGATGTTTCACTCTGACCTCCCACATGAATTAGGGCCGAGTTCTGGTTTGTTTGTTGAGCCCGTGTGAAGCTCATGCAGTATTAATGTGAGTTCTTCTGCTTGTCAATCCGTTGTTCAGACTGTCGGGATTGGCAGTTCTCTGGGCGGCTTGATGACAACCTCTGTCCCGCCCGAAGAAGCGTATAATGCGCCTGCATTTCTTGTTTGCACCGCGTGGTATCATCTCGCGCCTTTTGTCACACGCTGATACTTACCGCAACGGCAGTGAAGGAGAAAAAGCCATGAAACGTTCTCGAGTGATTCAACTGTTCGTTTTGTTATTGCTGTGTACATTGATGGCCATGATTTCGTGTTCGGAGAAACCGACTGTGCCCGAGGCCGCACCGCCGGAAAAAGTCTCGGTCAAGGTCAACTGGGACAGGGTCACAACTGTTTCCAACTCCACTCCCACCTTGCAAGTGGTGGTGAATCCGCCGTTGCGCCGGGGGACGAAGATTCACGATCGCGTCTTTCAGGCTCTGCACGAACTGGGGGCTGACTACGTTCGTTACGTGCCGTGGCTGCCTTATCCCAAGTTGGGCGTCGCCGAACTTGAGCCCCCCGCGAACGGCAAAACTTCCTGGGACTTCTCGCTGATCGATCCCATGATGGAAGACTTGATGAATGCGCAAGCCGGGCACTCCGTGATTATCAATTTCAGCACAATTCCCCAGTGGATGTTTAAGGCTGATAAACCCGTGACTTATCCCAGCGATCCGGACCAGGTGACCTGGAGCTACGAACAGGGGACGGAATTCCGCGATCCCACCTTGAAGGAAGTGGGGGGCTACTACGCCCGGCTGGTGAGTTGGTACACCCAGGGCGGATTTACGGATGAATTTGGCAAGCGTCACGACTCGGGCCATCACTACAAGATCGATTACTGGGAGGTTCTCAACGAAGTCGAGGGCGAACATAACATGTCGCCCCAGACTTATACGCGCGTGTATGACGCAATTGTTGAAGCCATCCACCGCGCCGACCCGAAGGTTACGTGCGTGGGAATGGCACTGGGCGGTGAACCCCGGGAATACTTTGAATACTTCCTGGACCACAAGAACCACAAGCCCGGCATTCCCATTCCCATGATTTCCTACCATTTTTATGCCGTGCCGAGCCCGGATGAGACTCCGCAAATCATGGAGCACACGTATTGGGACCAGGCAGACCGTTTTCTGAATGTGGTGAGCTACATCCAGGGAATCCGTGCGCGCCTCTCGCCCGAAACCAAAACGGATACGGACGAGCTGGGTTCGATTTCCGCGGAGGACCTGGCGCAGGACAAGCCGGGCCACGTCTTCAAGCCCATCCCCGAGTCCTTTTGGAACCTCTGCGGCGGCATGTACGCTTACCTTTACGTCGAGCTCGCCAAGCGCGGCGTGGAGGTGGCGGGCGAATCGCAGTTGGTGGGCTATCCCACGCAGTTCCCCAGCGTGTCGATGGTGGATTGGGAGACGGGCCAGCCCAATGCTCGCTTCTGGGTGCTTAAGCTGCTGCGCGATAACTTTGGGCCGGGGGACAAGCTGGTGGCGACGCACTCCGACCTTTCCTATGTTTACGCGCAGGGGTTTGTGACGCCGGCGGGCAAGCACAAAATCCTGTTGGTGAACAAGCGCAACCGTCCGTTTGACGTTACCGTGCCGGGGGCCGAAGGAGCGCCAGTGCAGCTTGTGGATCAGACCACGGGCTTCCAGCCGCCGGTTTCCAGCACCAATACGGGCAATCAGATTACCTTGGGCGGATTCGCCGTTGTCGTTGTCACCCTGCCGAAATGAATGGGCGACGCGGTTAGGAGTGCTGCGGCAAGCTGCCGCGCGGCGAAGTGCCGGGGCGAGAGCACAGACAAGGTGGGGAACGCGCGCGAAGATCACCGGCATCATTTCCTGCTTTCCTTGTTACAATGCCTCCGCTGCAACGCCCCCGGAGAAATCATCGCAGTGTTGTCTCCGAATCCTAGTAGCAACGAGGTGCCCTCATGGCAAGTACTTATAATCGACGAAGGTTCTTAAAAAATTCCGCCACC
>Ga0326727_10008900_pt1 | contig 25118 bp, 8 predicted proteins | sample MB2enrmetagenome_FD_207643 | JGI IMG/M metagenome (GOLD analysis project Ga0326727, IMG submission 207643) | Lab enriched peat soil microbial communities from McLean, Ithaca, NY, United States - MB29MY | ecosystem: Environmental > Terrestrial > Soil > Wetlands > Peat | place: USA: New York... | reverse complement strand
CGCTTGGCTGAGTTGGCACCGGATAGCGATCAGAGAAACAGCCGCGAATGTTGTCTGCGGCAGTCTCCTACTGGTCGTGCTCACGCTTGCCGGGTACGCTGCCTTTCAATGGATGGAACGCGAATGCACTTTCCTCCAAACGGTCTGGCATGAGCCACTCGATGACTGGAGTCGTTGAGTGAACATAGCGAATCGCCGCCGTACCTAAGCACACCATAGGCAGGCAATTGCTCACAGTCCGCCGCGACAAGCGTGAGCGGGAAGCCTATGCCGCAAGCCACACGAGAGGCGACGACCCAGATTTCGAGGAGGACGACAACGACGATTGATTGGTGGCCAAGATGCCCGGATCGTCGAAGAACGAGCACTAGCCATCATGTCGGCCAGTCCGACCAACTACATGAATGTGTTTTTCCCGGTCTGATGGTCTCTAGCGAACAAAACTGCGGCGCGTCAGCCGGCTCGTCCAGGTGGCGGTAAACATGACAATCAACCACACTGGGGCGGATTATCATCCTGGTAATCCAATTTCCTGCAGCAGTAGTAGTGGCATGGATCAAAATACAGGCGCGATGGCAATTCAGATTCTCGACGATCGTCCTGAACCTGTATGATTCTTGCAGTGCTGAAATTCCGGTCTGATCACCCGTTCGCCATGCGGTGACGTTCGAGTTGTTCGGAGATGCATCGCCTTCGTACTATAGCCGCGATGCCGACGCGATTGGCATCCTCTCAATATCAGGCCTAAAGCTGCTGTTAATGTCACTAGTGATTGCCCAGCAATTCAATGGCGCTCAAAATCTGCTCGGCAGAGTCGATCTTGAGATCCGATGGTGACTCTTTGTTGCACATGGGCGAGTTGACGGTCTGCGGAGTTGCTGATCGAGAAGCCGTAATCTCTGAGGACGCGATGACATCTGCCGGTTTGTTGTCTGTTTCGCATAGCAAAGGCGGTGTCAGACATCGCGTACAGGCTGACATCCAGACGATTCGGCAGATCCTATCTGGCTATGGCTCGCCACGTAGCATCCTGAAAGAACTCATTCAGAACGCGGAGGATGCCAGAGCGACGCGAATAGACATGTTCCTTGTCCCGGGTGATCCCGAATCTCATCATCCTCTCCTGACGGGCCCCGGCCTCGTAGTAGCGAATGATGGTGCTTTCACGGCGGAAGACCGAGATGCGATCAGTCAAATCGATCTCGGGACAAAAGCTACCGAGGAGCGCGCGATCGGGCGATTCGGGAGAGGACTGAAGAGTCTATTCGCCTGGAGCGAAGCCTTCTTCATCATCGCTCGTACCGATCCGGACCTTGGCTGGACCGAGCCCAACATCATCGATTTTTTCAATCCTTGGTATGGATGGCGACATCAGGAATGGGATGAAAAATTCGAGATTTTTTTCCCTGAGCTCGTCGCTCGAGCTGAGCAATACGCAGGAGACGCTTACCAAAAACCGTGGTTGACACTATGGTTCCCGTTGCGCCGAGATCATCTGAGTATTGCCTCGTCGCTGCAGGATTCGATTCTGCCAAACTTCCCCGGCGATGATGCGGCGTTCTTCCAAAAGCTCGGTCAGGACTTCCGGGCGTTGGTCCCTTCACTTGTCTCCCTGAGAAATATCCAGCGTATTCGGCTATTGGATCTCGTGAGTTCCCGTCAAAACTCGATTGAGTTTTCGTTCAGTTCCGAGAGCGAACGAATTCCGGCCCCAGACGATGCAACAACGGCCCTAAAGTGTGTCCGAGGTGGCATCTCCGTGGCCGAATCAGGCGGGTGCGATAGTTGGGTCAAATACTGCGGAGTCGCCGGGAGATTGCCTGACGCACAAGTGGCTGAGTTTAAGGACTCTGATCTCTGGCCCCGTGTGGCCCGACTCTCTTCCATCGACAGTGAGACGAGTGCACCGGTCAAGGGCGAACCTCATTTTGCTACCCTCATCAGTTCAGAGCCAAATGTCGATCGTGATGCTGCAGGCGTGCTCGAGGTACGCTGGTGCGTCTTCTTCCCAGTGGGAAGGCCACCGCAAGGCGTGTCGTCAGTGCCATTGACTCGTATTCGTAAGAGCGTGACTGTCAATCTCCATGGTTTTTTCTTCCTCGATTCAGAAAGACTCCGGGTCGATGGCCTAGAAGACGGTTTCAATCGGAATGGGGCGGAAACCAACGCCGTTTGCATAGGCTGGAATCAAATTCTCGCATCGGATGGTCCACTGGGAAGGCTTCCTGAGGCGCTTGACTTCTTCGCAGACCAAGAACAGCTCGATGGTCTTGAATGTCATGATCTTGCCCGGGCGATTCGCCAGACGTGGGTTTGGAAAACGTTCGCAAATGAGATCTGCAAATTTCGCAATTGGACACCGCGCTGGATACATGGGGAAGAGAAATGGGAGGCCATATTTGCCGAGAGTTCCATTCGGCTGATTCCTAAGCCGGACGAGCCCAGAGAACTACTCAAGCACATTCCGTCTCTCGGACCCCTAAGTGAGACGGAGGCGATTGTAGCCACCGAGAACCATGGGGCGTTACCCGGCCTTTGGTCTCGGAACCCGACTCGATGGCCCGAGCCGCTTGTTCTGCGGCTACTTTCTGGCGTTCAGCTTGGTCCTGAAGATCGCTCTTCTGCTTTGTGGATAAATGAATTCCTCAATGACCTAGACAACCTCAGCCCGGCGATTCTGGGCTGCATTGCAGACCTACCGCTCCTATCTGCACAGGAGGCGAGGACAAAGAGAAGGCTTCGGATTTCCCCACGGGAGTGGAAACGGTGGACGGAAGAGCGGCGGCTCTTTCGGACTGATACGGAGACGACCAGATGGACCAGTTTGTTGTGTGAGGCTCTCCCCAATTGGTCCTGCTTTCTGGTCAACGATTCACCGGGATGGTTGCACGAGCCCGTGCTCCCAACCTGCAATTCGGTTTGCGCCGCTCAGGTTGTGCTTGGCTCCATACAGATGGGTGAATTCCCCGCCCGCAAGGCATTACTTGAAGCACTTTTGACCGAAACCCGTTCCGATCCGCTAATTACGTCCGCAATGCGTTTTCTGATGCACGCGGATCCTTCTCGCTCTGGTGACATCGACAGCCTGCTCTTTCTACCCGCGACTCAGCCCGAACAAAGGATTTGGGTGCGCGTTTTGGATGTAGTCCTCGGTACCGAAAGTGCAGTAGATTCGTGGCGGCGATTGGATGACGAATGGTCTGTGGTGTTGAGCCCTCAACAACAGCGGGAACTGAAGGTCTCCACCATCGATGCAAAGGGCCTTTGGACAGAAATGATAGGCCGTAGCGAATCGGTGAATGAGTTGGGATTCCCGGTTGACCGCTGGAGTATGGACGACATCGGCACCGTCGTGAGTGGCTTGTACCAGGCCGGACAGGCACTTCAACAGGATGGAACCCTCCGTCTATTGCGTAGAATGCGCGTCCATACATTGTGTGGCCAATCGAGGGACAGGGTTTCCATAGGCGGCGACGACGGTGGCCTTTCGGAGCGTTTCGTCCTCAACCGAGCGGGTTTCGATCAAGACCTTCCGCCAGAGATAAAGCCACTGTGGCAGGCGTTTCTGTCTGAAATGAGCGTTGTGGAGGAGTTCCCGTCCGAAAGCTACGCTTGGACGGTGCAAAGGGCTCTTTTCGGGGGGAAGAATCCTGATGGCTCACAGTACTTTGCCGAGCTTGACTGGAACTTCGTGGTCCGGAGGTGTCTTGAAGGAATAAATCCGCACCTCCGAGCACCTCTCATTATGGAAGCACTTGGCCGTGGAGACCAGTCTGTGCGAGGCCTTGGCCAGAAGTTGAAAACCACGAAGTGGATCCCGCTCGCCGGCCGTGGGAGCATTGCGCCACAAGATGTGATTCACATTGAGGGTCTAGAAGACGATTTGGACAGACTTCTTGATGCCGAGAGAGATGGTCTAGCCGGAATCAAAGCATTAGATGACGCGATTCGATCCCATGCCGGTTTTGCAACCTTGCGGAACTATTTGCCGCGGATCGATCATTCCTTGGAAGCACTGGCGCTCTGGCTTGGTGAAAAGCCAGCATGGCACCTGGGCTTGACCAGGACCTGCCGCCTAAGCGAGCTGCAGCCAATTCTTCAACAGGTAGAGGAATTCGCAGATCTCCCCATCGCTGCATTGCTTGTGAAGCTCCAATCTATTCGGCATCGGGGGCTTGAAGAAGGAATTGATCGACTGATAGAGCAATATATTCTTCCGGCCGTTCTAAAATCCTTCGATTACCAGAAGGGCGGTCACGAGAGGCTCGCAAGCCTTCTGCGCAGGCTCCAAGGAAGAAGCGATCGCTCTGCATTCGATGCCTATCTGTCTCAAGCGTGTAAGGACTCTCAGATTGGTACGATCTTGCCAACAGTTTCGCTGGTAAACCAGCAGGGGCATTGGATTCCCGCCAGTGAACTGATCTGGCCTTCAATGAACCTTAGCGGTAGAGCTCAGGTATGTGCCGACCACGCCAAGATTCTAGCCCCTCTTCTCCATGCCGAGGACATGGTGCAGGGGCAATTCACGGCTGGCGATACGGATCGAGCCGAGCGGGGCCACCAACTCCTTCAGGAGCCGGATTTTGATCTTGAGGCAGAGAAGCTGGAAGAGTTTTTGCGGCCGTTCAGAAGAGGGAACACGGGGGAGAACCTTTTGGCTGCGTTTGTCGCGGTGCTCGGCGAAAACCAAAGAATCCTTGCCCTTCTTGATGAACTACTTCATCATGGAATCGCTCTAAACAGGGAGGATTTCCTTCAGTTGCTACTCGGAGCGCACGCAGCGGTTCTGGTCCCTTCCTTGCGCTCCGGACATTTTCTCCTAGATCTCGTTCGAGGTGGACGTACGACGGCTCGAACGGTGACCGGCGGAGAAATTACAGTTGAGTGTACTGAAGAAATCACATCGTTGATCGTTGGTGATCCATCTGACCTCTGGTACAGGTATTCTTATCGTGCCCGCCGGGATACGGAATGCCACCGATTGCGGTTGCGTTGGATCGAAGACCCTGAAGCTCTTGAGAATGCGGTTGCAGCATTCGCAGCGACGATCGAAACCATCCTTCTTAAGGCTTACTGCAATGGTGTCGTATCATTGTGCCCTTCAAACCTTCGTGAGGTCCTTAGTGGCATCGCGAATGCTGGTCAGACAGACCTGAAGCGAAGCCGCGAATACCTTCTAGACATGGCTGAGGCGCGGCTGCGGGAGCTCGGTGCCAAGCACGTGCCCGAACTCAACTCGATTTTGCGGACATTCGCCGAAGCACGTAATGCTCGTGTGGATTCGTCTTTGCTTGCGAGTAATGCCCCCGCCCGATCTCGACAGCGCAGTGAAGATGCAGTGAGCCTCTCAAATACTGCGAAGCAAGGTTTATTGGCCCTGTTGGAAACAGATCAACGCAATGCAACCCAATTGGCATTGGTAGAGGCCGTCAAGCGGAAAATGCGCGATTACCAGTACAGCCTCGATTCTTTTGCTTACGAGCTTTTTCAGAACGCAGACGATGCAACAGCCGAGCTGGAAGAAATGCAAGGAGGCGCCGAGTCCAAGGCTCGTCATTTTGCGCTCGAGCTAGATAGTAGATCTGGAGTCGTTGAGGTTTTCCATTGGGGACGCCCCATTAACCGGTACGAGTATTCCGGGTTCAACCAAGGTCTCACGCGGGGCTACGACCAAGACCTTCAGAAGATGTTGACCCTGAACTTCTCCGATAAAGGAGTAGATGGGCTCAACCAGCCAGGCTTGGTAACTGGAAGATTTGGCCTGGGATTCAAAAGTGTTTTCTTCTTGACTCAAGAGCCTGAAGTAATCAGCGGGCGGCTTGCCTTTAGCGTTAGGGGCGGATTCTTCCCTGTTCCGCTCAGTCCGATTGTCGCCGAAGACCTTCGCTGCAAAGCTGAAACACTGGGCCATTCCGATTACACACCAACAGGAATTCGCCTTTCCCGGGCGCAGGAGGTGGACGCAGAAGAGCTCACTCAAACTATTGAACGGTTTGTCGAGATTGCGCCGCTGCTGCCAATCTTCGCCCGGGCAATCCAGTTGGTAACAATCACCAACAATGGCGCGACCACTACGTGGCGAAATGTGCAAGCGAAACTGAGTGAGCGGGTGGTCGTTTCAGAGGTCGGCCGGTACCGATTCCTCTGTTTTTGCTGCCATCTGGCATCAGACGATCGGCCAGCAACGGTTTTGTTCCAGCTAAGCGGTGCGGGGATTTCACCCCTTCATGACGGGTGGACTGGCCTATGGATCACTACACCTACGGCTGAGAGATCTGAGCTGCGCTTTGCATTGAATGCGCCGATGAAGCCGGATGCCGGTCGTCAGAGGCTTGCGGTCAACAACGCAGAGAATCGAACCATTGCCGGAGACATCGCCCAGCTTTGGGGAGAAGCGCTGATCGAGCTCTTCGACAAGACCATGAGCACTTGGGATGAAGTTGCTCAAACGCTCCAGCTTCACGCGGAAGTAACTCCTACAAGTTGGTGGAGTCAGTTCTGGCAAGAAACCACGCGGACAGCGCCAATCAACGAATGGAGTGGTGTTCAGAATGGGGGCCAGGTCCTTGTTTGGATTGCATGGGCGCGCTCGCACGGGGCGATGTGCAAGTTGATTGAAGACCGAGCTGCGATTCCGACGGGCCTGCCAGCTGAATACAGTCGTTTGCTCAAGCTTCAGGATGTGGACTTTTCAGTCGAGGGACTCTTGGCTGATTTTGCGAATGGATGTTTCGCAGAGGTTTTCACTTGGCACAGCACAAGGAGCGCTTTCCCTCCCGGTCACACCGTAGATTCACGAGTTGCCGCCTATCTCCGCCAAGCGCGTTTACCTGTCGATATCCAGCCGGTGACGCTCGAGAGCGCTTTGAGGGCCGCGGTCGGCTCAGAGTGTCGAGGAGACTACGCTACAGCCGAACGTATCGGTACTTTCTTTATCCGCTGTAAAGCTGTTTTCGAGTCCAGCAGTCCATATGTACTCGAAGTGCATCAGCTCGCCGTCCTATTAAAGCAAATTGCGTTTGAAGCGATTGATGGTTCTTACCGCAGGGCTGAAGAATTGGTTTCTCATCGCGCAGCCACAGGGGTAATCGAGAGCGACGAGCCCCTTCGTGCCGCGTTCGCTCCACCATCCGCGGTCCTGTCACCGGTCTATTCCGACTCGGCTTTGAGTTTCTTTGCCAAGGCTCGCGGCCAACTGAACGCTCCGACCACACTTCTAGCAGACTGGGCACGTGAAGCGTCGGGAGATCGACTGAACTCTGTTTTCAAGTACCTCTGCCGTGGAGGACTCGGTCAGGAGCTTGCAGACGAACTGGAGCGCAGCTGGCTTGAGAGTAAGCGTGGATGCCCCGAGTGGCAGGATCTCTCGCTAGAAGAGAAGAATGAGATAGAGCGGAAGTTTCTGAGGGGATACCATTGGCAACTTCCAATATTTTCAAGCGACCTTGTGCATGCCCCGGAACCAAGACAGGAGATGGACGCCTGGACTGCCTTCGAACTGGTCTCAAAATGGTGGCAAGCCGAGCGCCTTCAATGGATTGCTTGGTATGAGGAAAGGACGTATCCCGTTGGTTTCCCCGGCGATTTACTTTGGCCAGGAGATGACCAATGGGACGGAGATGCTCAGCCAAGCGCTCAGAATCGATGGCTCCTCCTATTCGTGCACGCGGCACTCGTGCCTTTGGGATTCAATACGATCGGACGTGATCGCGGATTCTCACAGTTCCTTGTGTCTAATCGATGGCTGGACGTGCTTGAGAATGTGCAAAAGGAACCTGAGGGATTGTTGGATTCCCTGGATGAATACCTCGATTCTTACACCCAGTACTTGGAACATCACTTTCAAATGCGACAGTTCGTGTCCTTTTACGCCGTCGCACAGAACTTGGAGTCTCTACTGCTGTCGATTAAGGAGACAGAGAGATCGGAAACAGGTCAGAACTTTCGACTCGCTCTAAGCCCAAGAGCGAATCCCGCACTGACAGGCACGGGAATTGATGCTCCGCCGCTCGGCACGATGCTCGGAATAGGCTCTTGTCAGCTCTTTCGGGAGTTGTATCGAATAGGGCGGCTTTCAAATTCGATCGGCCACCGATTCGCGTTTCTTCCTATCCGCAAAGTGCGTCGACTTTGCATGCAGTTGTTTGGCATAAGCGAGGGACCATCGGCCATCGAAACTTCTGAAGTGATCTTCGATTCACTCGCCGGCTTAGGGGCCCGATCCGGATTGGACCCAACCTTTAACCTGTGTTTCGACCTGCCATTGCAGATTCTCGCAGAAGATCCTGATCTGCGATCCAAAGTTTTGAAGATGTCTTTTGATCTGAACCTTGAAGAAGAATCAGATGCGGCTCCATCCGGGGAGGCTTAATGAGCGCACTACCTCAAATACCTATCGGTTGTCCTGTGGCCCATCCGGGTTTTGGCCGCGGTGTCGTTGAGTTCTCAAAAGGCGAGACAACGCTAGTGCGGTTCGGAAATCGCATTGAAGAATGTCTGACTGCTGAGCTCATTCCGTTACGGTCCGCAACAGATGATTTCGTTCAAGGCCGATGTTCGTCTCCTGCCCCCGTGCTGCTGCGAGTACTGGGTGAAACGATACGAGCGGTCAACGATACATGGGGTGTCTTCTCTCCGAGCCGGATCGACTTGTATCCCCACCAGCTCTGGGTATGCAAAAAGGTTACTGAACAATGGCCGGTCCGTTGGGTCGTTGCTGATGATGTGGGCCTAGGAAAGACGATTGAGGCAGGACTGGTTCTTTGGAGGCTATTCCAGCTAGGCCTCGTTCGAAGACTTCTGATTCTCTGTCCCGCGTCTCTCGTGGAGCAATGGCAGGCACGCCTCTTCACAATGTTCGATATTCGACTCGCGCAGTACGCGCCCGAGCAGGACACACCGAAACTGGATTTCTGGAAGCTAAATCCACAGGTCGTTGCGTCGTTTCACACCTTGCGTGAAGATCGTAATGCGCGCCATGAACGAATGCTTCAAACCGACCCGTGGGATTTAATCATCGTGGATGAGGCCCACCATCTCAACTTTGATGAAGCAGCCGGTATGACGCTCGCACACAGGTTAATTAGGAAGCTGCAGGAAGCGGATCAGCTTCAGTCACTGATCTTCTTCACTGGGACACCACACAGAGGAAAACATTTCGGGTTCTTTGCTTTGATGTCGCTTGTTCGGCCAGATTTGTTTGATCCACGGAAGCCGGTGGACAGGCAATTGGCCAAGTTGCCCGAAGCACTCATCCGTAACAACAAGTACCATGTCACTGATCTCCGCGGAAAGCGATTGTTCAGCGAGCCGAAGGTGAGCACAGTCTCCTATCGCTACAGTGACGAAGAGGCTGTTTTCTATCAGATGATGACAGAGTTCATTGCCTCTGGACGAGCATATGCAACTCGGCTGGACGGAACCCAAGGCCGCGCTGTAATGCTGGTTTTGATTGCGCTACAAAAACTAGCATCGAGCTCTGTAGCATCAGTACGCAGCGCCCTTCAGAAGCGCCTCACAAAGCTGCGAGAACTTTCATCCGCTATGCAGCGCAAATCGAGTGGCAACGAGAATGGTGCGTTACTACTTGAAGGGCTTGAAGACGATCCTGAGGCATACAACTTGATCGCCGAGGATGAAATCTCGAAGCTCCGACTTGAACTGATGGAGAATGAGTGCGATCGCTTATCTGAGTTGATCGCAGCCGCAGACGAGGTCATTACCGAGACGAAGATTCAAGCAATTGTAGAGACTCTTAAGGGGCTCCCACGCGGAGAATCAGTACTACTCTTTACCGAATACAAAGTCACTCAATCCTTGCTGCTCTCTGCGCTTATGCGGGAGTTCGGAAGAACGTGCGCGACTTTCATTAACGGAGATAACGCCCTACCTGAAGTATCGATGCCGGATGGATCTCGCCGTGCACTGGCCGAACTTCGCCAAACCGCACAAGATCGCTTCAATTCTGGAGAAGTTCGCTTCTTGATCTCGACCGAGGCCGCAGGCGAAGGTATCGACCTTCAGGAACATTGTTCCCGCCTCATACACGTGGACCTGCCATGGAATCCGATGAGACTGCATCAAAGGGTCGGTCGCCTAAACCGAATCGGACAGCACGATGCGGTTAAGGTGATGCTGTTTCAGAATCCTGACACAGTGGAGTCGCGAATTTGGGATCTGCTGAACGAGAAACTTGAGCGAATCCGGCAATCCATCAATGCAGTCGCTGAAGAACCCGAAGATCTGCATCAACTCGTTCTCGGTGTCGCCCGACCAGGAATGCTGGAGAATGTTTTCTCGGAGGCACATTTTGTCCCGCGGGCGAAATTGGACGAATGGTTCGATCATCAGACAGGGCAAATGGGTGGTGAGGACGCCGTCAGAGTAGTACAAGATCTACTCGGTCATGCCCAGCATTTCGACTTCGCAGACGCCTCAACGCGCGTTCCTAAGCTCGATTTGCCTGATCTAGCGCCATTCTTTCGCCTTACTCTGCGTTACAACCGTCGCCAGATTAATGAGACTGACGGAACATTGAGCTTTAAAACCCCGGATGGCTGGCTGAGTGGTCCAGGGGTTAGACCGCGATACGATGATGTCCACTTCGACCGAAGGCGGCCTCCTCGAAACAGAGGGACTGTCCTCGGCGTTGGGACCAAGCTGTTTGACTCTGCGCTGCAACAGGCATGTACGTTGCCTGACTCATACGCTTCTTCTACAACCGATTCGGAAGCTGCTTTGCTCGTGGTATTTCGTTGCTATGATCGACTCACAGGGAATCCTGCACAGCCGAAATCCGCCATCGCCGGTGTGATCTGCAGCGGCGACAATTTCGAGATCATCAAGGATTGGCAAGTGCTCGAGATAGCTAACGACTTGGCAAATGCGACAAGAATAGCGCTAGATTCGGACGCTAATCCGCTCGTGCTCAAGCCAGAGAATTCAGAATTGTTGAGTCATGCAGAGGATAAATTGAGAAATGCAGTTCCATTACTTGAGTTCCCGTTTCGTCAACCTGACGTGGAAGTGCTCGCCATTTTGCGAATGGCTCTTGATCCACTCAAGGCCAGAGGCATTCTCCCGTGAATCCAGGGATCGAACCGGAATAGCGTTTCACCAGCCTGGTTTAGATGGCCAGTTTAAAGCTGAGCTCATTAGCGATAATCGACGGTAGCCTAGCCACTGAATCACAGTCAGGCCGAACCAACTGCTGAACCGCTTCCTGCCCCATCACCACCCGAAACCACTGTTCCCGGTCCGTCATAACCTTGAATTGGCGCTCATCGGCAGCGCCGGCGATGTACGGGAGGTAGAGCACGATCGGGCTTCTCCCCTCTGCCTTACAGCCGATTCGATCGATGCGTCCTGTTCGTTGCTCAATTTGGCTAGGATTCCACGCTAGATCATGGTGGATGACGTGCCTGCAAAAACGTTGCAGATCGACTCCCTCGCCCATCACCTCGCTGCAAACGAGAATCTCGGGAAAGAACGGAGTGTTGAATGCGAGCATCAACCTCGCTCTACCTTCGGGCTTCGTATCACCTGTCACCATCTGAACATTGGCCAACGCCCGCTCGGAACTGGCGGCCTCCGGTCCGTCCTCTCCTGTCATGACTCGAATTCGCCCTGTCTGAATACTTGACGCTGACTCTAGGTAGTCTTTCCGCTCATTCTCCGAACATTCGTGAACAATGAACTCAATGAAATTCTGGAACTTCTGTCTCCAAGTTGCCCCGGAACGATCGGCGCAATCCAATACCCTCCTTGTGGCGTCCTCAGGAGGAAGATGCTCATATTCCCCCAGCGGAAAGCAACAAACGAGGGTCGATTCCGCCCGAAGAAAGCGTCGCATGATGTCAAGCATCGAGCTGTGCTCTTCTACGCTCAACCTCTCAAGTGCCTGCCGCTCGCGCAATAAGGAGTCTAGAGCAAAGTCCAGAGCCCGCCGCCCGGGAGTATCAGATTGATCAAAAAAACGACGTTGGATATTGGCGATCATCCGCTTTATTTCTGCTTCAGAATGACTGGACGACTCGAACCCGAGGCGGGATTGGGCATTCGCCAAAATCCGCCGCTCTATTTCTTGGCTAATGAGGATTCGTAACGCACGGCAGGTATGCCGATAATAAGCGAATACCAGAACTTTCTCGCCGCTCTCCCAGAGGCTCGCCGCTGCACTAACTGTTGCAGACACTTTCGGATGCACCGAACCACCCAGATCCTTCAGCGCCTGGTCAAATTCGCCCAAATACCAATTTCCGAACGAAAAAGTAAGGGGCGTATCCGTGCCCTCCTGTTCGTCTTTAAGAGCGACTCGACCTCTTCGCGTATCCCGGAACGCCTCATATGACGAGCTCAATGCCTCCCCGAGCAGATCCTTGCCTGGATTCACGGCGCTCCTCGCTGCCAAAAAGAACGGCAGAATCTGGTCGCCAGGAATTTCGAGGCCGACTGATGAGATCTGACCGGACAGTATTGAGGAGCCCTCTCTCCGCGAACGCCGTGGAATCGCAGTCCCCGGCCAGAATTCGGACTTATTGTGCCGCACGATCCAAGGCCTCAGGCTTTGCTCTGCAACTTCTCTATCCCCCTTGGCTGCTTCGTACGCTTCGACGACTGCTCGAGCCGTGTATGTCAACGAGTCGCGATCGGCGCTCAGGATTGTGTGCCACCAAGCTTCCGCCTCGCCTGCTATATCTGTCGGACCGATTCTGCTCCAAGCACGATGGAAGTTGATCGCGCTTTTCTGAGATTGGTTCAGGTGTTCCTCAAGTTGTTTCAGACGTTCAAGAAAATCCTCGTGCTCGCCAAGCTGAGTGGGATCCCACAGCACATCGCCGAATCTCCTAAGAACTTGTACAAGCTCACAGTGACCCAGTTGGAAAGGCGTTGCCGTCAGGAATAGCATTCGATCGAATGCTTTCGCCATTGCACCGTCGCCCGTACGCAGGTTCTCTTTCAGCTCCGCCGACTGCAACGTTCGCGCTAGAGATGTCCTGGGATTCTTAAGGTGATGTGCCTCGTCCATGACGAGGAGAGGTGACCTCCAGCGGGAAACAGCCAACAATTGCGTCCAAAGATCTTCTTCAACAACGCGAATCGCGTTTCGTGCCTCGGATATCCGCTCCTTGACTCTCTCATCACCGCCGCGTGCCCGTACGGGCATTCCTTCAAGGGCAGATGCGATCGGCTTGAGGCTTATTTTCTCGATAGCACGCACAACTGCTTTCGGTACCGGATCGTCAGCCAGGCAGTCTTCCTGCGTGCGTACGTTGTCATTGTATATTCGCTTCCATTCCGAACAATCCGTACGGAGAAGTATCTGCCAAATAAATTCCCCTTTTAAACTAGCCCGTTGTTCGCGCTGTGCGCCTAAAAGTATTCCCAGGTACCTATAGATCTGTTTCCTCACTTGAATCAATCGCTCTGCTCGGCCTCTTCCATATTGGCGCAGAGACTCCGCGATGATTGCAAGACGAACCCACTTGTCCGTCTGACTGCGGCTCATCGCACCACTTGAAAGAAAAATGAGGTGGCAACGTTCGCGACGGTCATCATCGAGCAGTTTCAGGAAATCGACACTATGCCTTGCGATTCCATACCTCAGATATTTAGATCCACTCTTGTGTTTATTTCTGTCCTGTATTGCCGGTACTCTTGTCGGATAGTACAACTCGCAGAATGTGTGTAAATCCTTCCTCCATTTCTCGACTAGGTTCCCAGGTGCCATGATGACCACTGGACCTCGCGGGTTTTGAGTAGCGATGCTGAATGCAACGGCTAAGGCGACGAATGTCTTGCCCATCCCGACTTCGTCGGCAAGGATTACACCGGGGTGTGTACGCAGACGTGACAGTATGACCTCGACCTCCTGCCGCTGCCTTAACTGGTCCGCTTCAGGTAACCGAGAAATCAGCTTCTCTCCAAGCTTCAATTCAAAGGGCACGGAGTACGCATTATTTAGCTTTGACATAGCTGGACAACCCGCTCCCAGAAATTCAATGCTTCAGTCGAAACGCTCTCTGCGCTTGCTCGAATCTTCTGTTTATAGACATCGGCAAGGCGCCCGAGGAAATTCCTAAAGATGGTGTCAAATTCCCCCTTCGGCAGTGCGCCTGGTGCGCTCTGATAATTAACTTCCCTGAGTACGATCAAGAAATCGGCAAGGCTCAGCAGGGCTTCGTTTGCGGAGCCATCAGCATGCGTGAACTCCTTGAAAAGACGAGATGCTAATGCCTCGATGCCAATAAGTCCATGGAGACGCCACTCGAGTGCTTGGCGACCCCACGCGGGTCTCTCGAGATTTTCGCGCACCTGCATCAATACCCGTGCTCGCCGCCGAATCCGGTGCAAAAATGTGGAACCGAGTTCATAACGACGGAGCGGATCAAGTTCAACAGGGCTCGCTGAATCTAGCTCCTCATCGAAATCGACAGACTGCAGGTGACTCCTCGACCACGTTCGAATCGCGGCGCTAGGGTCCGAAGCTGCGAGAACACCCAGCATGTCATCGGCAGTCATTTGCTCCAGTTGTGTCGGTGGGGGCAGTAGACGAGAATCTTCTATGTTTAAGGGAAGGAATGCCTCAAACGTCAGCCACCTCACGATGAGCTTCTCCGGCGCTGCAGGAGAAGCCCAATCCACCTTGACCGCTGAAAGACTACCGCCTTGTTTCCAATCGCGCGAGGTAAGTAGTTGCGAAACGACTTGGCCCTGCACCGAATGCAGTGACCATTCCTGGGGAAGACGTTCGGCGTCAAGGTGAAGGATCAAGCAAGCGTTGTCGCCGGCTTCGAAGGTCGCGAAAAGAAACCCATATGGAGGCGCAAGATTCGAGGCGTTCTCTTCTTCAATCAGGGTCTTGTTCGGGCCAACCCACTCAGCAGCGTCTGGATCTGGCACACATTGAACGTTGGGCCAAATCGCAGAGATCGCTCCTGCCTCTCTGCCATACTCAATGCGATCCGCAATTGCCACAAGGTTAGCTTCCGCGTTTCGATTAGGTGAGAGGCCTAATCCAGCACATGTGAAGTTCGAGGAACCTGTCATAAGCGCGACATACGAATCGTTAGTCAGCGCTATCATCTTGGCGTGCCAAGGACGAACATTCTTGTCCTCAACGAAAGGTAGAACCTCCACCGCAATCTGATGGGCGTAATTCCTGGCGGTCTTCACGAGTGCTACAGGCGCACAGAGCCTCGGAACATCACCAGGTTTATATTGCCCTCGATCCGTCGGGAGGGCAAAAGTGACTTGGCGTGTTCGGCCGTATGCCATTCTCTTGCACAGCTCCCGAGTCGCCACGTCGGTTTCGCCATTCATGTCGAAGAACGGTGATGCTACTCGAACATGTTGAGGTGAGTTTCCTCGGCTCCTGCAAACTGCGATTAATTCTTCAAGCGTGCTCCGTGCCGTAGATTCAGCGTTACCGGGAATCGTGCAAACAAGGTGTCTCCGAATCGTTTCGTGTCTCTGTGATTTGGCCCAATTCTGCACACACACAACTGCATCTGAAAGGAAGGATCGTCCTCTTTTGACCTGAGAAGGATGCCGATCTGCCCCAGGTACAAACGATACAAGCGATTCAAGAAACCGGGTACATTCAACTATCAAAGCCGCGCCCACACCTTCTTCGGTAAGGTCAGTCGCTACCGCAACCTCAAAGTTCGAACGATAGCCTTGCTCGGTGAGGTTGGCCGAAGCAACAATGACGCGAATGCATTTGGACCAACGAAGCAGGCTTAGCTTGGCGTGCTGCTTGCCTCCCTGAATGCGCACGGGTAGCACATCCCACCGCAAGGAGTGTTCAACTCCCGCCATAGCATGATCAACGAGTACCCCAGCGTAGACACCTCCAAGTCGCGCCTCTCTCTCCAATAAGAAAGCAAGGTCTTCGCGATTGGGCTCTGAGTCGATTTCGAGGAACCGTGCGAGACATTGCTCATCGAATAAGCTGGGTGCGAACGTGTACGTGGAGGTTATACATCCAATTGGATCGCCCGCGCCTCCGGGGGCTCTCCACAGCTCGAGCATGGTTCCAGCGTTTTTACTCCTCTGAACGGAACTCATGTCAAGTCACCCCAGAAGTTTCGGATCGGCCACCCGCGGTAATCATGAACATACCGCTCGGGCTTCAATTGTTGCCGCTTTATTCGATATGGGTGGCGCAAATAGATTCGCTCAACATCAAGCCAGTCAAACCATGTGCGTTTCCCCAGTGTTGACTTGCCTTTCTGTATTGAAGCGTGATGCTCGCAGAGTTCGATAGCGCATGCTTCCGCCGACAGCTTTTCAGCAAATCGTCTGAAGCGCTCTGTGAATTGGCTTTGCAGTGAAGGGCCCAGCCCATTGACGTTGCCCAACTCATCAGCTGCCGAGACAAAGAAGTCGTGCAGATTAGAAATCGACAACACAAAATCGGAAGTTTTAGCAATTTCGGTGATGGCATATCCAACGCAATCCTGCTTTGATGCTTCTGCCCTCAACAAATCAAATGCATCCTGCAACCGTCGAGCAAAGGACTCATAGGCCTTAATCGCTCGCAGCAAGGGGCGGAACTGCGGTGCAGCGGCATAGACCGCGGCGTGAAGTTCTTCCTCGCGGTAGTCGTCATTGCCAAATTTCGGCTGGAATTGCCACATGATGGACAAAGCACCCATGCGGTCATCCGCTACCAGTAGCAGATTGCGAAGATAGTCTCGCTCCTGCCCCCCGCATTGGTCCGGATGGAATGCAGAAGCAAGCTGCTCCCAGTCATCCGTCTTGAATCCGGTGGCCGTTTTTGCATGCGGCTTAGCAGATAAGCTGCTTCGTATTGCGTTCGACCATTTCCCGATTTGATCCTTCGATCGCGAGCTTCCCAACGCTCTAGTCCACGCCCTGACAAGTTCCTCGGTAAGAACACCCGGCCCGAGGTTGACGTTCACGATCCCCAAATGATGGGCGAGCCGTTTGTACACTCCATGAAAACCGAAGATCCGAGCGTTCTTGAGGTAGCTTCGCGAATCGAGGTACCCGAACTGCTCAATTGCACGCGAGGTAACCAGCGTGCCAGGCACTCCCCAAAGCTCAGTGTTGTCGTTGCGAGTCCGGTGAAATGCCTCGACGAGCAACCATTCCCATATAAGGTAGGGAGGCGCCTCCGAAATCGGAGTTTGATCGAGCAGGTCTTCCGTAACAAGGCAGCCAACTGCAATCGCCGTCAAGAACCGGATCCGTTGCATTCGCTCGCGAACCCCAGGCACGAGCTGAGTCGCAAGTCGGTCCGCGATCACGTAAAGCCCCAGAGGATCTAGTGCACCTTCGCTCGATCCTGGCGGATCATATGCTGTCAAAAACGGCAAGTTCGTCATATCGTTCGTTGTGAACATACTTTTCTGTCATGCTCCAACCCTCGAGGGTGCATATCGACGTTTGCACGGCGGCTGCCCGATATGGTTGGGCATTTCGTCCTCTCTTCCTCCTGCGTTCTTGCTACTGATTGCACCCATATGCGACTGAATCTGTTTGTCTGAGAGTCAGATCAGGCCACCTGCACTTCTCGCACTGTTTGCTTGGTGACATACACGATATAGCCGACCGGGCAGTCAGTGAGCCTCAGATAATCATGCAACTGCGCTACATGTTTTCGCTGCACGTCTAGCGCGGGAGAAACGTCGCTCTTCCAATCGAAAACTGCCGCTGGCTTATCTCCTTCATAAGCAATTGCGTCGCATATCCCCGAAGTGCAAAACAGGCTGCCGTCTGCTTGCGCCACGCTCCCGTAGACATTGAACTCCGGCAATAGTCTCTCCCGATACGATGCGACCTCTGGGAGGTCAAGCGTCAAGCACACCGACGCCGCAATCTCGGCGGAAGAAGGCCCCTTTGCCGGATCAGAATAATCAGCGGCGCCAAAATCTGTAAGCAATTCCGCTGCCCGCTGCTCGAGAACAGCAGGATCATCCTGAACTTGCTGATTGAGCACTTCCTCCAGCAGTTTGTGGATGACCTCGCCGCGGGTGGCGCTACCTCGCACGGTAGGCGTGATAGCGACCACCCCTTCATCGCTAGGTTCGATTTCGAAGCGACTTTCATCGTCTTCGTGATGGCTCGGCTTGTGCCATCTCAAAGCAAGCGTCTGCTCTGACACCCGCTTTGCCTCTGCTACGAACGTTTTTGTATCTTGCTCGTTGGTTTCTGGCTGCGCAGCAGTCGCCAGCCCGGCTGCGGGAGGAATAAATGTGGGGAGTTGCGCTAAACCGTGATCGACTAGATCAAACCAATTGGTTCCTCTGCCTTTAGCTACATGGCGCGGTAACAGCAGGAGGTCACGTGCACGTGTGGTGGCGACATACCACAATCGTATGTTCTCCCGCCGGCGCTGCTCGGTCTCCTCTTGTTTGACAGTCTCGTATGATGGCGGCTCAATGATCCCCGCCTTGCAATGGAGCGTGCCACGTTGACCCGAGTAAAGGACACCCTGCATAGCTTTCTGGCCAGTGCACATGTTGATTGGGATCACAACTGGCCATTCCAGGCCCTTGGCACTATGGACGGTAATGATTTGCACCGCAGCTTCTGCTGCATCGCAGCGTCCCTCAACCACCTGTTCGGCCTCCTGCCAACGTCGCATCATCTCCTGCGCAAAGCCACGCAATCCGACCACCGCAAAGGGTCGCGCTATCTCCAGAAAGAGGTCTACATTTGCGAGTGCACGCTCGGGGTGCGCAAGATAACGCTCGGCAAGCAGAGGCCGGACCCGCAGCTCATCCACCGCTGCGCTCAGGAGGTCGAAGGGCGTCGTGCCGTAAGCCTTGCGCTTCAACGCTGCCAGGGTCCTCAGCGTTTCGGCGGCAACCTCGTGCTGAATCAAGTCTGGATTTGTGTAAACGGTCAGGCGCTGGCCCACGAGAAGTGCCGCCGCGATGTCAAGGAGTTCCTTCTCTGTGAGTCCTACGAGGGGACCGCGCAGAAGCGCACCGAGCGCTAACGTGTCGCGTCCGCTTGAGAGTACGCGTGCTAAGGCAATCAGATCGTGAATCTCCTGCCGCCGGTACAGTCCTTTTCCGGCCTGCGTGGCAATAGGAATCCCGAGCTGTTCCAAAGCCCGCTCGTAGATCCATAAACTTGTGCCCGACGGAGAGAGCAGGGCAATGTGACCCGGCTTGCAGCTGCACAATTTGCCGGTTTCCGGGTCCCGCACCTCGAGACTGTCAATGAGCTTACGGCAGACGTTAGCGACCTCAGCCGCTTCGAGTTCCCGTCGTTCATCGGCTTTGGTCTGGTCAGGCCCGCCAATATCAATGCAGGCGACTGCGGCGCACAGCGGTGCTTCGTTGCCTACCGTGCACTCCAAATCGGCGAATCCGATTTCACTCAGAGGACCTGCAAATACCTTGTTGACGTGATTCAGCACTGGTTTTACCGACCGGAAGTTGGCGGTAACAGGCAGCACGCTTGTGGGGAACTGGTGCGCAATGGCATCGCGCACGCGGCAGTACATGTCGACATCGGCACGGCGAAATCTATAGATCGATTGCTTGGGGTCGCCGACGAGGAACAGTTGCCCTGCTCGCAGCCGGCGGTCGATCCACTCACCTTCAGCATCCTCACCGCAAAGCAGAAAGAGGATTTCGCACTGAATTGGATCCGTGTCCTGGAACTCGTCAACCAGAATGTGCCGGTACCTCTGCGAGAGCGCCTGGCGGACCTCCGGACTGTTGCGCAGCAAGTCTCGCGCTTGTATCAGCAAGTCATCGAAATCGAGCTGTGCGGAATCGCGCTTGAATCGTTGGAATTCCGACCGGAATTCGGCGATGGCGGCAATCAGCCGCGCCATGACGAGCTCAGCAACTTTTCCATGGAGACCGGAAAACGCACTGCTGACTGCCTCTATGCGGATCTTGCACTCGTCTGCCAGTTTGTCACTAAAAGCGGCAGACTTGCCACACTTCCGCGCCGCGTCTTTCCACGCCGTCTTTGATGGTGCCGCATAAAACGTCAACTTATCCTTCTGGAATACGTCGATGCGCGGAGGATTCGCATTAGCCCATAGCACTGAAAATGGCATCGACGGCGAGTAGCCGTTGGCGTAGTGCAATGCGAGCTGCTGGAAGCCTGCATCAAAGTTCTTAGCCTTCTCCAGATCGATGCCAAGCTTTGAGTACCAGTCGCGATACCTATGAATCGCGTCCTGGAGTACGTCGAAGTCAGCCTGGGTCAAGTCGGCAACCGGGGCAGCTGAATCGCGACGCGGATTGATAGCCTCTGCCAGGTCCCAAATCAGCCTGTCCTCGTTTTCAAACAACAGCACATCAGCGATTGGATCGTCAGCACCCTCGGTCGCGAGCCGCTTTCGGAGCCAATCGGAGAACTGAACCGTGAAATCCAGTTCGCTTACGGCCTCGTCCATGACCGAGGCTCCAGGGTCGATGTTGGCCTGAACGGGGTAAGGGGTAACCAGCCGCTGGCAGAAGCCGTGAATTGTTGTACAGGTCAGTTCATCCAGCTGCTTCTGCGCAGCTGCAAGATTCTCCCTCTGCGCTGCCGACAATCCCTGGGGCAATGCCACCAAAAGCGGCTTGGGAGGTCTTCCAGCAAGCAATTTGGAAATGTATTCGCCGATGCGATTCATCAACTCGCTCGCGGCTAGTTCGGTAAAAGTGATTGCGACGATTTCAGACGGATTCTTGCCGGCTGCCAGCAGCAGCGCCACGCGACCTGCTAGAAGAGCGGTTTTTCCGGTACCGGCACCTGCCTCGACTAGCAGGGTTGCGTCGAGATCCTGCAATGCGCGCAGGCGATTTGACCTGTCCGCAGTGCTCATACCTCATCCTCCGTCCAGAGTTGCAACAACCCGCCCACGGCAGCATCCCGGGCGCTACGCTTCACGGGAAAATACAGCCCCTTGGCGTTTGCAGGGAATGCAAAAAGGGGTGCATACTCGTAGTTCTTATCGGCGTTCTCTTCCGCAGCCGCCCCGAACGGGAAGCAGCCTTTTTGTGCATTCCCGACTGCGCAAGCCAACGCCGTGGAAAGCTTTGTCAGTAGTTGGTCTGGATTCGTAGGTGCCAGATACCCATCCTTCTGCCCCGGATACATCAGCGCCGCTTCGACTTTTGCGCACCCAATCAATTGGCGCACAACATGCGCGTAAAGGCAGCGCTGCAGTTCCCTGCCTTGCTTCAACCCTGGATCTTCCTTGGGGACGGTGCCAATGGTCTTGTAATCCAAAACGCGAGCTTCTGTCCGGTCACCACTCATATCGAGCCGATCAATGCGGCCTCGCAGAGGCAGACTGATGCCACCGACATCAAACGTTACGCGCATGGCCGGATCCCAAGGATGCCCGTCCTCGGGTTCCTCCGAATAGCCAAACGGAACCTCCACGTATGTACGCTGATTCGCTAGTGCAGGAGGCATTTCTTTAAGTGCGGATTGAACCACATCGTGTCCGCGAGCCAGCACCCGTTGCCAAATGCGCAGAGGTGGTGTCGGATTGGTGTGAATCCACGATTCGGCCACCTCCTCAACAGCAGCGGCAATCGCAGCGTCAATATCGGCCGCAGACGCTGCCGCGATTGCTCCTGGCGCGCTCTCAAGCTTCCTGACTGCGCATTCGAGCATTTTGTGAAACAGAGTGCCTTCTGCGAGTGCGTCCAGAAGAACTGGTTGCTCCCCAGCCAGATCGTGTGGCTCCCGCCAGCCGAGGCAGTACTGCCAAAGAAACGTGAGCGGATCCGTGAGCAATGCTCTAAGTGAAGTTGCTGAATGATCTTCTTCAAGACGTTTGATGATCACTGAATGATTGGCAGGAACAATACCGTCGTGGGCTGTGAGTTCGGGTTTACGCCAATTGGCAACACATGCAGCGGCAGACTTGGCAAGCACTGACTGGCTAAACTCTTTCGGCCTGGCTAGCAGCCGATCCGATTCACTCATGGCGTGTTGCGGGATTCGTGTGCGGGCCAGGCGCTGCACGGAGATGTCTTGGGGTATCAGCGGGCTGACTCCCAACAAACGGCCATCGTTTCCACGACGGCTGCGGGAGTAGACCACTTCACACGCCAGATTGGAAAGGTGCCGGAAACACAGGCGGTCAAATTCGGGAACAGGAAGAGGCTTCAATTCCGATGCCGGTACGAGGTGGCTCGGCAACAGGCTGTCTTCGCGGCTACGGCGCGGCCACTGACTGCTGTTAAGTCCCAAAAGGCGGATAAACTTGCGCTGCGTTCCCATAACAGCCGCAGCCGATCCCCAGACGATGTTGCTCACGGGATCGGTGGTGTCCGGAAGCCGTTGTGCAGCAAGGGTTGTTGCAAGGGCTTGGGGAGGGCCATCGAGTAGGGCTTGCTTCCAGATCGCCTGCGCCTGTCCAGACAGAAGCATTTCGCCGGCTTTAGACGCGCCCTCGGAACCGGTGTCGAGTACCTCGAGGAGCGGACCAAGTGCCGGCCGAAAATCAAGCCCCTCTTGATCAGCGATCCTTTTCAGTTCGAAATCCCACTGCTCGCGGAGCAACAGTGGAGCATCAGTGGAGAGCTTTGTATACCAACCGTCCGGCACTGTCTTCAGGGCATCACAGTCCTGTGACGCGCGAAGTGCTCGAATAACGCGATCGTGGCTAAGACCGTGCAACAGGACTTCAGCAAGCGCGGCGCACTGCTGGCCGGCATAGCCTGAAACCGCAGGTATGCCATGAGCGAAATGCACAGGAAGCAGGCTGTCCGCAACAAGGGAGCGGATATGGTCATCCCAATCCTCGATGGATGCGGCAACGATTGCAATCTCGTGAGGTCGGGCACGTTTGCTGGCGATTAGTTCCCGTGCCCAACGCAGTGCCTCGACCGCTTCGTGCTTTGGGTTCGCGCACTCTACAACGTGCTGAACTTCGCGGCTCTCAGCAAACCAAATTAGTTCGATCCTGCTGCCCTCGATCCACCTCAGATCATCACTATCGGACTTGCATGCGTACCAGCGTACGGCAACATGCTTCGCCAGCTCCGTGAAAACTGGTTTCCAGCAAGCTGCGATTCCGACAATACCGCGCACCTCAACATCACCAGTCAGATGCCGCGCTTGGCTGGCGCGCTTTACTGCCAAGCCCGAGATATTGACCAGCGACCCAGAGCCTGGAGGTAGATGTTGGTTGATGTAGGTCTCGATCGCGGCCAAATCTGCCACTGAACCGGAACACTGTTGTCCCCAACACTGCAAGTCAAGTCCGGCGTCCCATGCTCCTTTAAGGCTGCGACAAACTGCGGTTGCCATGCCGGGAAGCGCCTTGATTCTCTCGATGCTGACAAAATGCAATTCTGCCAGCGCACGGCTAACTAACTCCTGCAAGTCATTCTTCGAGACAATTCTTGAAAAACCGCCGGCGAGCATCTCGACCAACTGAGGAATCGTAACAATACGCATCCCCTGTGCTTGCTGTTGCGCCGCTTGCAGTCGGCGCTCGTGCCAGCTCACCACGTTCCCCACAACTACGGTTTGACGGCCCATATGACCCCAGCAGCGTGCACGTGAAATCGACAAGCGTCAGAGAAAATAGGTTCCCGACAATTTCAACTGTGTCGCCTGTGCTTAGTTCCGAAAGCACGGAACTCCCGTCTGCATTCGCACCGGCCAACCTTCTCGCTGGATTGCTTAGGCACAAGCATACCCCGTTTGGGCAATCTGTGAAGTTCGTGGTTGTTCAGTCCAGCTAATGCGATGAGCGGAAGGACTGATCGTTCCGTCGTTGTCCTTAGCTCTGCCCCCCTGACCGGTACTCTCTTGGCGCGATCCGGGAGGCGAATCTACTTGCCGCGAACTGGACCGGAATCACTACTGCTCCGCGGCCGTTTGGAAGGTCTTACGTCCTTAAATCTCTTGTCGGAGGCTGCCCACCGCAGGCATACCCGCTCTACCGTCTCCACCATGCGTTCGACTTCCTCGGGGGTTACCGGCTGCTCTTCCGGGTGAACAGCCCTGTTTCGCATTTCCCAGACGAATTCAAGCTCGGCCATGTCTGCCAGATCGATCTCATTTCTAGCGGCCAAGTCTTCGAACAGCTGCCCGGCTGCCCCTTTTTCCCTCCGCAATGGCCGCCCATACATTCGGCGTGAAGCGATTTGCAGCAGCCTCTCATATTCTTCGGCAGCGATCTTGCCTGCGATGCGCGGCTCGTCGTCCAGCAGAATGTGCGCAAGCTGCAATCGTCCATTGCGTCGCAGGAAAGGTTTGATCACATGGCTTACTAGTCGCCGCTGGATCCAGATATCTTCCTCGAATTCGCGGCGCGCTTCCGTGGCGCTGGGATCATCAGTCAGCTGCTTTGACAGCTCGGCATAGGTCCACAGCGCAGTCGAGGCTGTGGCGACGGAAGGAAGGTGGAAGTGGTCCGCCCAGAGGCGTAGTTCATCGCAATAGGCGATATACATATCCACAAGAGACGGGCGGGTGACATTCACAAGGTGGATGACCGGGGTACTGAAGATCGCGAAGTGCTCAGGGTAGACAAACTGCAGGATCAACGAAGCGGTGCCGAGATTGTGAAAGACAGCAAGCAGTCGCCCAACCAGATCCGCACGAACGACCGGGGAAGGTCCAAGCTTGATCCGCTGCTTCGAAAGCGCCTCTTCGAGGACTTTAGTATGGGGCCGCGGCCAGTACTTGGCAAACGGCGTGGCTTCAGGATTGAAGATTCTCGCAACGTCCTTGACCGTGAGCATGTGTTTCCCATCACGGAGGACCGCGAGTCGCTTTTCCAGATCCTCAAGATCGTAGCGCCGCCCAAACTTGCTCTCGCACACATCTGGGAACTTATCGAGGTACCGACGAAGATCGAATGGCATGCCTCCACACCCCGGGGCATTGAGCTTTGCGTTGAGATTTGTGTGAAGTTTACACCTGTCGAAGTGTAGTTTGCGGGGCAAGTTGGTCTTCAAGTCCTTCTCTAGAAACTGGCACCACCAGCCGCCACGAAACAGGAAGGACAGGGCACACTCGGTGGCGCTGATCTTGAGGAGGCATGGAAGAGGCATAGGCGAAAAAAAGGCGAATATAATTTAGAGGGCGACTACGATCCTGAGAATCCACTCCCCCAATAGCATCGGTATTCAGCTCCTCCGGAAATCGGCGAGTTTTGGTGACTG
>Ga0326727_10008899_pt1 | contig 25123 bp, 23 predicted proteins | sample MB2enrmetagenome_FD_207643 | JGI IMG/M metagenome (GOLD analysis project Ga0326727, IMG submission 207643) | Lab enriched peat soil microbial communities from McLean, Ithaca, NY, United States - MB29MY | ecosystem: Environmental > Terrestrial > Soil > Wetlands > Peat | place: USA: New York... | reverse complement strand
CTTCGACGGCAGCCTCGCGACTGCCTCCGCAAGACTCGAGGCCAGGCGGTTCGCTACTCCTTTCCTGTGAGACTCTTTCATTCTCTACTGCATGCCGGTTTATCCCGGCGCACTACCTGACACCGTTTTCCCACACACCCCGCCCGAAAAATCTACCCTCAAGGCGTGGTCTTGAGCCCGGCTGACTCGAGGGCGCGGCGGAGTTGCGCTTCGCCGCCCGCGCCAACGTAGTGGGCGGCGATCTTGCCCTTGCGGTCGATGACCACTGTCGTCGGCACGCAGCGAACGCCATAAAGCTGATGGCCGGTTTGCTTCGAGTCCCGGAGCATCGGAAACGTGTAGCCGTGAGCCTTGACAAAATTCTGCACGGTCTCCCAGCTCTCGTCGTCAATTCCGAGAAAAACCACTCCCTTTGATGCCAGCTCCTCATGTAACTTCTCGATGGCCGCCAATTCTTGCTGGCAGGGCTCGCACCAGCTCGCCCAGAAATCCAGCACCACGATTTTGCCGTGGAACCCGAGAAGGCGCACATTTTCGCCTCCGAGGCTTCCGGCCGTGAAGTCGCGCGCCTTCGAGCCTTGGAGCACGTATTCCGTTCCTTGGACAACGTGCTCCATTTCCGTGCCAATGAGGAGACCCGCGAGCACCTCCTCGGCGCGCTGCACAGGCCCGGCGGGAGCGCTGAATGAACCCACACGGCGGGCACCGCTCGGAACGGCAAATTCAAAGACGTCGTTCGATATCGGTCCGAGGTCCGCCTTCGTCAATCGCGATGTCCAAACACCGGAGTCCACAATATAGCTCCTGTACGGGTCAGCGGGGTCGGGCCCGGTACCGGGACCGGAAACCCAGTCATCCTGCAAAACAATGGAACGCTCCTCGTCAACCCAAAGCCTCCGCGAGCCGGAGGGATCTGGGACGTCCACAACGTAGCACCGCACCTTCTGCTCCCCGGTGCTCAACGTTTCCTCGCCTCGCAGCTTCGTGCGTCCGGCCTCGCGAGACAGGCTCCTGTACCGGGCGAGGTCGTCGCTGATAAGGCGAACAGGGTGCGCCCACAGCTCTTGAACCAGCGGCGCCGCGGCGGCCTCCATGTATTCATTCAGGTTGGGGATGTACGCCGAGGTCTTCCGGCCATCCGAGACCAATAGGATTTTGGCTTGCCCTGAACTCACGACGAGCCGGATCTTTCCAGGGGTGGATACAGCCAAGTCCGTTTCGCAGCGCGCCGGACGGCTTCCAAAAGGGTCGGGTGGGGTATACTGCATGCTCGTCGGTGCGGTGCTTCCGTGGCGTTCGACGAAACGGAAAGAGGTGAGGCCACAGTAAGTCTGGGAAACCTTGGCCACGATCTGCTCGGCCGTGAGGTCTTGGCCGAACGCGGCGAGTGGCAACAGCGATGCCAGCCCGAGGAGGATGAAGATGACTCGTTTCATGAGAGCAAGTGGCGTCCGAAGCTGATATTGCATGGCACACCTCCTCAAAGCGCGGCGGCCCTGTTACTAACTGTGACGAATTTCCAGCAGGTCGGGTTTCTTGCTGGATGCGAGATATAGAAGCTTCTGTAGAGCGAGGAGCGGACCGCCGCCTTTGCGGTCCGCGGCTTTTTGCTCTGGAGTGCGGCAGCTTGCTGCCGCCTTCAGCAGGCGAGCTTGCTCGCCGGCCCGCCGTAGGGCCAGCCTTTACGTCAGCACCGGGAACATGCCGACTCCACCATCAGGAGTCAACGCAACGCCGCCCGGCCAGCAAGCTGGCCTGAGGGGAGCGGCAGCAAGCTGCCGCACTCCAAAGCTTCGCCGGTGCTACCTGCCGGTCCCGGGGCCCTTGAGGATTCTAGGAACTTGGGAGAAAAGGCTGGCGGCCTTCTGGACCTGCGGGTCACCCTTGGTTTGCACTTCCTCGCCGGTGGAAAGGCCGGAAACCAGGCTGAGCAGTTCGACCTTGATTCTCAGCCTGAGATAATCCTGGTCGTTATTCCAGTATTCCTCAGGCGTCCGAACTCCTCCTCGGTTCAGGAACTCCTTGAAATCATCGAGCATGGCGGGGTCCGGCTCAAAAGACTCATTCGTCCGCCCATGGAGCGACAAGTAGTCCGAGGCAAAGTTGGTAAAGGCCCCGGTCTGGTCCAGGAAACCCACCCAGGGATCGAGTTGGCGAGGGGGGATTTCAACGTCCGGGGCGATTCCCCCGCCGGGCTCGAGCGGCCTGCCATCGTCGGTAGCGAAGTGGCTGGAGTTGGACGCCGGGTCGAGTTCACGCCCAGGGGCGGCCAGGGCAGTCCCCGGAAGAGGGCGCTGAAGGGAGCGGCCGCTGGGGGTGAAGTACTGCGCGGTGGTCAGCGCAAGTCCCGAATCCTCACTTAAAGCTGCTACGGATTGCACGACGCCTTTTCCGTAGGTTGGCTCGCCGACGATGACCGCCCGATCGTGCTCTTGCAACGCCGCTGCCAGCACCTCGGCAGCGCTGGCCGTATCCCCATTCACCAGGACGATCATGGGCAAGTCGAAGCGGGCGGCCGGGGCAAGCCCCGGCCCTACAGACGACGCTGTGCGGTAGGCCTTTTCCGGCGAAGAGCGGCCGCGCATGGTCATTACCAAAGCGTCGGGTCTCAGGAAAAGACCGGCGACCCCAATCGCGGCGTCTACCACGCCGCCGTGGTTGTCGCGCAGGTCGAGGACGAGGCCCTCCAGAGGCGGCGTCTCGAGCTTGACCACCGCGTCCAGAACTTCCTGCGGGGTTTTCTGTTCGAATCCGCTCAAGTGGATATAGCCAATTCCAGGCGACAGCAAAAACGATCTGTCCACGCTGGGCAGGGCCACCTCCGCCGGTTTCAGCTCGAATTCATGCGTATCGAACTTGCCCGGGTGAACGACCCCCAGGCGGACGGGGTGCGAGCGGGAGCGACGCAGCAAATCGACCAACGATTGAAAATCAATGCGGCTTACACGCGTGCCGTTGATTTCGACTATTTCATCGCCCGGCCCCAGCCCGGCGCGCCACGAGGGGGAGCCTTGGGCGGTCTGGAGCACAAGTAATTTCCCCGGCGTCACATACAGGATGGAACCAAATCCCAGCGCCTCACCGCGCGTTTGTTGTTTTAAGAGTTCGAATTGCTCGCGGTCGAAGAAGGAGCAGAAAGGGTCAAGAGCGGAGAGCATGCCCCGGATGCCACCATCCAGAACCGTCTTGTCGGGATCAACGGCGTCCGCAAAGTTTTTCTGAATGGCGCTGTAGGCTTCCGTGAACCTCAAGCTTTCTACGGTGAGATCGTCAGAGGGCGGAGAACTCTGAGGAAAAGCGACGGCAACCTCGAGAAAGATTGCGACCGCGAAAAGACTGTTCGCAACGAACTTTGCCCGGCGCTTCAACTGGTCAGAGCCATCCTCCCTATTTAGTATAACCCAGATGCAATCTACCCACCGCGAGTGCTAAGATGTTTCTGTGATTAAGATCCTCTTTCACAGGAGTTCTGGCAATGGAGAAGGAGCGAGACGTTAGTCGCCGCGATTTCTTGAAGACGGCCGCCGCTGTGGCTGCGGCTTCCGCGCTCCCGGAAGTGGGAGCGCCCGCCATTCTGGCCAATCCCAGTCCTAACAACGTGGTCAATTACGGGATGATTGGCACGGGAACTGAAGGATGTACATTGCTCAAGTTCTTGGCGACCATTCCCGAGGGCCGGTGTATTGCCACCTGCGATATTTATCCCCCCAATCTCAAGAAGGGGGTTGAAACCATCGGGTCGAATCCTCAGACGTACGAAGACTACCGCAAGATGCTGGAGAGGAAAGATCTCGATGCGGTCATGGTGGTGACGCCGCTGAATCTCCATGCCCAAATGGTGCTCGATGCCTTGAGTGCGGGCAAGCACGTCTTCGTGGAGAAGACCATGTACTTCAAGGAGGATGAGGAAGACACCATCCGCAAGGCTTCGGAAGAACACCCAAAACAGGCGCTGCAAGTGGGCCTGCAACGCCGCTCCAGTCTCCTTTACCAGGTGGCCATCGAGATGGTTCGCAAAGGCGCCCTGGGCAAAGTGATGTTCGTGCGCGCCAATTGGCATCGTAACAGCAACTGGCGGCGGCCCGTGCCCGACCCCAAGTTCGAGCGCCTTCTCAACTGGCGAATGTACAGGGAATACTCGGGCGGGTTATTTGCCGAGTTGGCGTCCCACCAGTTGGACGTGGCCAATTGGGCATTCGGCGCAGAGCCCATCTCGGTAGTGGCTACCGGCGGAATCGACTATTGGAAGGACGGACGCGAAGTCTGCGATAACATCCAGGCGATTTACGAATACTCCGGCGGCCGGAAGTTTTTGTGGAGCGGCGTGCTCTATAACGAGCATTTCCAATTCGAGGAAGAGATTATGGGGGATCAGGGAACCCTGATTATCACCCTCGGGAAGGGATTGTTGTATCGTGAACGAGTAGCGAAGGTTTCGAATGCCGGCTTGAAGGAAAACTGGTGGGCCGGCGCCACCGTGGCCAAAGCGGCGACCCAGGAAGGGATCCCCATTTTCCCCGAACGCGCCGCCAACGGGGAGACTGGCTTTGTTGACCGCGAAACGCTCTATGCCAAGCGCTGGCTGGCGTCGATGGGGATTTACAAGTACGAGGAACCCCATGACCCCTGGTGGAGTGAGATGTCAAATTTCTTTGCCACTGTCCGGGAGGGGAAACCCGTGATCGCACCGCTGGAAATCGGCGTGGCGGATGCTCAGGGCGTGATCTACGGCAACCGCGCGGTCGATACGGGGCAAAAGATCTTTTGGCCCAAGAAGTCTTAAGAACAGGTGTCAGGTGCCGGGGGCCAGGTGTCAGGTGCCGGGTGTCAGGGAAAGGGGAATTCGGAGTAGTGAATTATGAATTATAAATTATAAATTATAAATTGAACGATGATCAGGGACGCGGCGCGCAAGATAGACCCCACGTCCGCAACTCAGAATTCATCATTCACTATTCAGTATTCACCATTCACTATTCGCTATTCTCCATTTACGGTTGCCTATTCGTAATTTTGCTCGTCACTTGTCCCGCCGCGGCGGGTCGCTCGTCACTGCCTTATGACCTACGTCCGCAATTCACTATTCACTATTCACCATTCACTATTGTTTTTGCTCGTCACTTGTCCCGCCGCGGCGGGTCACTCGCCACTGCTCTTACAGGGGGCGGAAAATGTGGTCCGCTACGAGGCCTCGCACGAAAGCATGGGCACGGTTTTCACCGTGGCCGTTTACGGGCGGGACCGGACATTCCTTTCGGAGGTTGTGGAAGAGGTCTTCGAGGAAGTTGACCGGCTGGATGAGCAGATGAGCAACTACAAGCCGCAGAGCGAGCTTTCAGCCATCAACCGTGAGGCCTCGAGCCACCCCGTCGCCGTCGAGCCCGGACTGTTTCATCTGCTCGAGATCTCCGTCCACCGCAGCGAAGAGACGGGCGGCGCCTTCGACATCACCGTCGGCCCGCTGATGAAGTCTTGGGGTTTCTTCCGCGGCCGTGGCCGCCTGCCCACGCGGGCTGAAATCAGCCAGACCCTCGAGCGGGTTGGGTATCAGCACCTGAAATTGGATGGCGAGCGGCGGACCATCAGCTTTGATGAAAGTGGAGTTGAAATCGACCTGGGGGGAATCGCCAAGGGTTACGCGGTGGATCGCGCCGTGGAGATTCTTCGCTCCAACGGCATCACGTCGGCGCTCGTCTCCAGCGGCACGAGCAGCATTTACGCCCTGGGCTCGCCGCCCGGTGCGCGCGGCTGGAAGATTACGGTGCGCGATCCTTACGATGCGCGCAAGGCCGGAGATGTTCTCCATCTCCAGAACTATTCAGTTTCCATTTCGGGAAGTTATGAGAAGTTTTTTACTATCGCCGGTAAGAACTACTGCCATATTATGAATCCTCATACAGGCTGGCCGGTCTCCGGCCTGCTCTCGACGGTGGTCCTGGGGCCTACCGGCACGGACACGGACGGACATTCAGCCGGCTTTTTTGTGATGGGGGTCGAGCGCGGCCGCAAGTACCTGGCTGTACACCCGAATCTCACCGTTGTCTTCTATCTCCCCAGCGGCGCCCCACCCAATTACCAACGCACCCTGCTTCGCTCGGATTCCTACCACCTCCCTCCCGAGAGTATCGTGGAGATCGACCGCTAGTTATTATCCTGATGTCGTGCCGCGAGGTTTTCTCTGGGCGCTCCTTGGTGAGAAGAGCCTCAACACAGAGGGCACTGAGACGCTCCGTGCGCTCCGTGTTAGAGCTTGAGAGGCACGGAGGGCACGGAGAGCGTCCTTTTGGTTGCAGCCGAAGGCCGCGTTGTGGCACTTCCTCGTTCCTTTGGTTATAATGCGCTGGAGGAGAATACGACGATGGGCCTGATGATTGCGCACGAACCGGTCCCTTTGCGGGCGACGGAGGACGGCGTCGTACGAGTAGGCGGAACACGGGTGACGCTCGACACCGTGGTCGCTGCCTTCGAACAGGGAGCGACCGCAGAGGAGATCATCCAGCAGTATCCATCACTGAATCTTGCCGATGCCTATGCCGTGATTGGTTACTATTTGCGCCATCGTTCTGAGGTTGAAGCCTACCTTGCAAGGCGTGGGGAGGATTCGCGCCGAGTCCGCCACGAGAACGAAACCCGATTTGATTCGACCGGGGTTCGCGCCCGTCAGCTGGCCCGCCGTTCTGGTCCCTTCAACGGCGCTGGTGGTGTTAGACAAGCCGATCGTAGATCTCCCGACGATGGCCCACAAGTTGGACCGTCAACACCTTCTTCTCCCGATCGGCCTGATAGATGACCCGGTAGTCTCCCACTCGAAGCTTAAAAAGGCCGGAGAAGGCACCAGTCAGGGGTTCCGGCTTAACGGAGTCGAAGTTCTCGGCAAGCCAGCGAAGCTTCTTCAGCACACGATCAGCAACAAACTGGTCGAGGTTGTCAAAGTCCTGGGCCGCTCTCGGGCGAAACTCGACTTGATACATCTACCATTCCAGGCCCCGGCGTCGGGCCAGTTCAGCCGCGGGAATATTCACGCCTTCTCGTTGAGGCTCCTCGAGATCCCGCAGAAGGCGTTCCCGAATTTCGGGCCGAAGAGCAAGACCTGCGTCGGGGTCAGCCAAAACTTCACGGAACTTCTCCTCGACTACTTCCCCGATAAGTGCCTTGAGTTCCTCGATTGAAAGGTCTTTGACCGTCTGCATAGTCTGCCACTCCCCCACCATTGTATACCTTAAATGGCTCTGGAGTGCGGCTGCAAATCCATAAGCCGTCCGCCTGCCACCTGGAGTCGGAATTCCATTGACTCCAGGTGGGCAATGCCGAGCTGAGGATGCTACTTACCTTCGATCTGCAGGTTGTCAGTCAGATTGAAATAGGTGGCCGCCAACCGCGCGTCCATCTCTGCCTTGGTGCGATCCATCTGCGAGGCGACCACGCCTTCGAGGGTCACATTACCGTTCTTCACGATGATGTGGATAGACGGAAGGGCTTGATGGTAATGAATGAAATACGGGTCGTTGTAAATGCCTCGCGCGATGGCTTGTCGCAAGCTGTCGTCGTATTCAGAAGTCGGGAGGACTTCCAGGTTGTTATCGAGTTCGGCCACACCCTTGACGTGGGCAAGGAAATTGCCAATGTCTTGCTTTTTGACGGGCTGCGTGACCTGGCCATTCACCACCAGCCGCTCACCCTGGACCTCCAAAACAATGTTGTCGAAAATCGAATACCAGGGGTACGTAACGATTTCTTTCCGTGCCTGCTCGCCGATCTGGCGAGGGGTCACGTCTTCGGCATGGACGTTGATGTTGTCGACGACCTCCGTTACGTCGTCCACCTTGCGTGTGGCTTGTTCCGCATCCATCTTGACACCCAGGCTATCCACTGTCCCGGTAAGTGTGGCCACGCCATTGTCCACGCTGACCTGAACGTCCCCGTGCTTGTACACCTGAGCGTGGTAAAGCTTATCCTCAACCCTCGCCGTGATCTGCGCGGGCGAGTCGTCGTGTTTTTTGGCGAATGTCACCTGGACTGCAATAGCCAGCATCATTGGCGCAAAGAGTAGTCTTGTTCTGCGCATTCTTACCCTCCTTGTTGCCCCCCGCTTCGATCGATCTGCGGCGGGTCATTCCTGGCTGGCTCCGGGGGTCCCTGCCACTTCAGTCTTGCCGATCCCGAGCCCTGGCGGAACCAGCAGTCACCCTAAATGACGTTTTGGATTCGGCAAAGGTTACGCACACATGAGGTCCAGCGCCATGGCGGCGGCGCCGTACAGGGGGGAGTAGGTACCAAGCTCGGCGACAACAATCTCTGTCGAACAGCCAATCGTAGGTGAGGCGAGTTCCGCCAGGCACTGATGCAGGGGGTCGAGCAGAACCTGGCCCGCGAGAGCCAGTCCACCACCCAGGATGATCCTGTCCGGGTTAAGAATCCGGATGACCGTGAGCAGACCGCGTGCCAGCCAACGAGCCGCTTCTCCGAAGATGTGAAGCGCCGCCGTATCGCCCGCGGCGGCCGCCTGCGCGATTTCCTTGGCCGTAATTCCCTCGCGCCCTCCAACGCCGGGCTCGCCGGCGCGGGCGGGGCCATCCCTGCGGCGCCATCCCGACTCCTTGCCCCGCTCCGCTATAGCTGAAGCCGAACATAAACTCTCCAGACACCCTGCTGCTCCGCAGGAGCAGGTGATTCCTGTGTCGGAGATGGGAACATGCCCCAACTCCCCGGCTAACCCGTCCTTGCCTCGATAGGTCTTGCCATTCAAGATGAGCCCTGCTCCGACGCCGGTGCTGAGCGTGACATAGACCAGCGATTGCGTGCCGCGGCCAGCGCCATAGCGGAACTCGCCCAGGGCGCCGGCATTAGCGTCATTGTCAATGAGGCAGGGCAGATGCAAATTGGCGTCAACCCATTCGGCAAAGGAAAAGTTTTTCCAACCCGGGGCATGGACCGAGGTGACCCTTTGATGCTGGAAATCCACGGGCCCACCAAAACTGATTCCGCAGGCCGCAACGGGAGAGTCAGATTGCTTAACGAGAGTTCGGCTGAGTTCGCGGATTTGTTCAAGCATCCATTCGCGCCCGCCGGCACGGAACGTATCGCGCTCGGAAAATGTCAGCCGGCGTCCCTGGTGATCGAAGATGCCGGCGCGAAAATGAGTGCCGCCGATATCGATGGCGAGTGCGTTTTTCACAAGGCTTATCCTGTCGCGAGCCTGGGTTATCCGTGGTCTGTGGTCAGTTGTGCTTAGTCCGCGCTAATGGCAAGTCCGGCGGCCCTAGCCCCTAGCCCCCAGTCCCTAGCCCCCAGTACTTACTCCTTCCCGATATCGCGGTGCGAAATCCGGGTTTTATACCCCTTCCCGGCCAGCGCGTGTCCAACATGTTCCGCGATGGCCACCGAGCGGTGACGCCCGCCCGTACAACCAATCGCGATGGTAAGGTAGCTCTTGCCTTCCTGCGTGTAGTGGGGAAGAAGGTAGAAAAGCAGGTCCATCAAGTGCTTCATGAACTCCCGAGTGGAGGGGAAAGAATCCATATAGCGTTGCACAACCGCGTCTCGCCCCGTTTTGCTTTTCAGTCTCGGGATGTAGTTTGGGTTGGGGAGAAAACGCGCGTCGAAAACCAGGTTCGCGTCAGCCGGCACGCCGAAACTGAATCCAAACGAAGACACAGAAACCAGGAGGGTGCGGCGCGCGGACATTCCGCCGAATTGCCTCTGGATGAGCTCTCGCAGTTCGTGGACGTTCATCCGGGTGGTGTCAATGATGACATCAGCCAGTTGGCGCATGGGCTTCAGCAGAGTGCGTTCCAGCCGGATTCCCTCGCGCACCGGAAGCTCCCGCCCCAAGGGGTGAGGGCGGCGCGTCTCCTCGAAGCGGCGGATCAATGCCTTGTCGGAGGCCTCCAGGAAAACCAGCGACATATTCAAAGTGCTGTTTCTGAGGTCCTGATAGACGGTAGGGAGTTGGCTGAGCGCTGCACCCTCGCGAATGTCCACAACCACCGCCGCACGCTGCACGCTGCTCACCCCGCGCTGACACGTTTCGGCAAAGCGGGCCATCCAATCGATAGGCAGGTTGTCCACGCAGTGATAACCGAGGTCCTCGAAGGCCTTGAGAACGGACCCCTTGCCGGACCCGCTCATCCCCGTGATCAGAACGAAATGTTTCCGGTGCTTCACGCTTCGGGTTCGATCAATCCCAGGTTGCCATCGGGGCGGTGGTAAATGACGTTGACCCGCTCGGTCTGGGGATTGCGAAATACCACCGCGCCGGCGCGCGACTGGTCGAGAGCGGCGATCGCTTCTTCGATGCTCATGGGTTTGATGGGAACATGCTCGGCCTCGATGGTGCGGCGTTCTTCTTGGTCAATGCGCGGCAGGCCCAAAACGTTCAAGACTACCGTGGTGGTGGGCTTGGGGCGGCGCTTGCGGGTACGCTTTCTCTCCAGCAGGCGGACGGCCTGGCGTTCCAGCTTGCTCAGGGCGCCGTTGAGGGAGATCCTGGCGTCCCCCGACTCTTCCACGCCCACCAGGGTGTGATCGCGAAATTTCAAGGTGGCTTCGGCGAGGCGGCGGTGCTTTTCCGCGGTCAGGATGACGTGCATCTCGTAAGCCTCACCCAGAAGGCGGGTAATCTTTCGCAGCCTGGCCCGAGTGTACTCGCGCAGGTCATTGCCGATTTCCATCTGTCGTCCGGTAAAGTCAATGTTCATGGGCAGACCTCCTCGAGAGCGTGAATTGAGGTCGTCTGTCATCCTGAGCCCCGTTTGTCGGGACGAAGGATCTCTGCAGTTTTCGCGGGAATGAGCGGCCGGGAGTGATTTTCGAGAGAGCGAACTGCGGAGATTCTTCGCTTCGCTCAGAATGACAGGCGATAGGCTCAGAATGACAGGCAAAAGGCTTAGGAGGGACCAACTTTTTCACCTTCCGAATTCGGGTTCAAGCTTTTACCCGGCGTTGATGCGTGCTGGGGATCCGCATGTCTTCACGGTACTTTGCCACTGTCCGGCGGGTCACGCAGTAGCCGACCTTCTGCAACTGCTGTGTAATCTGCTCGTCGGTAAGAGGCTTGGCAGGATCCTCTTCCTCGATCATTTTCTTGACCAGGCGCTTGAGGTTGATTAAAGAAGTCGCCCCTCCCGAGGGTCCTTGCACCGCTTCCGAAAAGAAATAGCGCAATTCGTAAACGCCTTGCGGGGTGTAAGCGTACTTACTCGCCACGGCACGGCTGACGGTGGAAGGGTGAACTCCCACCTCCTCTGCCACTTCCTTGATCATCATGGGCCGAAGGTAATCAATTCCCCGGTCCAGGAAATCCGCCTGGCGGCGAATTATCGCCTCACAAACCTTGACGATCGTCTGTTTGCGCTGCTCGATGTTCTTGATGAGTTGTATGGCTGAGGTGAAGCGCTCTTTGACGTAATTGCGCACCTCCCGCGTCGTACTGTCCTCGCCCAGCAAACGGCGGTAATGGTGGCTGAGCCGCAATTGCGGAAGCCCGTCCTCGTTCACGACCACCTGATAACTGTCTCCCGACTTCACAAACGCCACGTCGGGCTCGATGAGCCGCGCTTGCGCGTTGTTGTAACGCTGGCCGGGCCGCGGATCCAGCTTGCGGATAATCTCCACGCAACGCTCGACGGTCTTCACGGGACGGTCGAGGGCCCGGGCGATCTCCCGGTACTGCTTGTTCTGGAGTTGCTTGAGGTAGCCCGAAACGATCTGCTGGGCCAGCGTATTGTCCGGCGCCAGGGTGCGCAGTTGGATCAAAAGGCACTCCCGCACGTCCCGAGCCGCCACCCCCACCGGATCGAAAACCTGAATCAACTCCATGGCCTCCTCAACATCGGCCAGCGAGTGCGCGCCGCTTTGCGCAATCTCCTCCAGCGGAGCGGTAAGGTAGCCGTCTTCATTCATATTGCCAATGATGGATAGCCCCGCCTCACGGACGGAATCCGAGCAGACGGAAAGGCTCAATTGCCATTCCAGATGAGCAGACAGGGACGCGGGTTGGGAGAGAAAATTCTCGAAAGAAGGCTTCTCGACCACCTCGGATTCAGGAGATCGAAATCCGGGGTCAAGGTAGTCGTCAAAAAAAGACCCGAAATCGATCTCCTGGAACGAATCCTGATGGTCAGTATTGCGGATGACATGATTGGAAGAGGGTGAAGCGGCGTTGGCGCTTTCCGTCTTCTTGTCGACTTCATCGATGGTGGGAACATCCTCCGGGACTTCTTCCAGAACCGGGTTGGCCACCATCTCCCGGTTAATCATCTCCCGCAACTCCAGCTTATTGAGCGCCAGAACGCTCACCATCTGCACAAGGCCGGGCGTCAGAATCTGTTTCTGCGCCACCTTGAGGTTGAGTCCGATTCTAGGAGAAGGTCCACCGCCCATGTGATTCCACGATCCTTGTACAGCAGCTAGAGACTGGCGCTAACCGCCTACATTGTCAACCGGAAATTATCGCCCAGGTATACTCTTTTCACCTCGGCGTCATTGCCGAGCTCTTCCGGCGACCCGGCACGGAATATCTTTCCATTGTTAATGATATAGGCTCGATCCGTCACCTGCAAAGTGTAAGGCACATTGTGGTCTGTCACCAACACACCAATCCCCTCGGCTTTCAGGCGCACAATGATTTTCTGTATATCCTGCACGGTGAGCGGGTCGATGCCCGAAAACGGTTCGTCCAGAAGAATGAAGGAGGGCGAAATCACCAGAGACCTGGCAATCTCCACGCGCCTCCGTTCCCCTCCCGAGAGCATATACCCTTCGCTTCGCCTGACCTGCTGCAGGCCCAAATCTTCGATCAACTCTTCCAGTCGCTCACGACGCTGGTGAGAGGTCAGCGGCAAGGTCTCGAGCACAGCCATGATATTGTCTTCCACGTTGAGTTTTCTGAATATGGAGGGCTCTTGGGGAAGGTAGCTGATTCCGTTTCTCGCCCGGACATACATGGGAAAGTCCGTAATGTTCACTCCGTCGAGCAGGACCTGACCGGAATCGGGGCTGGTGAGGCCGACAATGATGTAGAAGGTTGTGGTCTTGCCAGCTCCATTCGGCCCCAAAAGGCCCACCACCTCTCCCTGACTAATTCTCAGGCTGATATCATCAACGACTTTACGTCCCTTGTACGATTTCGTCAACTCGACTGTGGAGAGAATCTGCATGGCCGCTCAGGGCGCGACGCGGTGTTGAGATAAAGAGGGTGACCCATCGCCTCCGTCCACAAGAAGCCTATCATCGTGGACAAACAGTGTCAAACGTTGGCCCGTAGTAAAGCCCTTTTCCACGTCATGGATGGTGGGAGGACCGCCTGTCAGGATGATCTTCCCCGGGCCAGCGAAGTACTCGCCGTGCTCGCCCGTCGCCCGCCTTCCCGGCTGGATGACCACGACGTGCCCATCCGCGGTGGCGTGCTCGACCTCGGAGTCTTGGTGGGCGCCAAGGCGGGAGAAATAAACATCCATTTTGTCACCTTCCATGCTCGTGCTCTCCGTCTGTAACTTTACGTGACCTCGGTAGCTCGCTTTGCTCCCCACGTCGAAATAGTCCAGGAAATCGGTGCGAACCGTAAGGGGCCGCGTTTCGCGCTGGGGCGTTCCAGAGGATGGCGCCGCCCCCGCCGCATAGGAAGCGGGCTGGAGGTGGGAAGTCAGCACCTGAGAGCCGGAACTCAAGCGTTTCGTCATCCTGTAAACGTCCAGGCTGGAGGATTCCACCACGTCCGCCCCCCGCCAGGCACGCACTCTCCCCTCATAGTGCACCAATTGGCTGCGCCGCTGGGCAACCATGCGGTCCGCCAAGACATTGGTGGGGTCAGGAGCCTGCCCCTCCGTCATCTTATCCCCGGTTTCGAGGTGAGTACTCTGCACCTTGCCGGTGCCTTCTGCGGTGTCATTGCGAAGATCAAAGTAGAGATGCTCGCACCTCACCCTGCTCTCCGCATCCCACATCTGGGGATGCCCGGTTAGAGTCACACCCTGGGCGGCTGCCACGTAAACTGAATCCTGCGCGCTGGCATTGCGGTCGGCATCGCGGAAGGTGTAATTCCCGGATTGTCTCACCTCCTTCAGGGCGTGCGTCACCTCGTCGAAAGTGGCCAATAACTGATCGGCGGTGCTTTCTTGGGCGACACTGCCAGGAGGGGCGCTGCTGGGTGGCTGGAAAACAATATGGGTGGGTTTGCGGCCGCGCAGGGCTTCGAGATTGCTTTGCGGATTGAAGGTCATCAGGAACTGTCCGGAAGTTATGACGCGCTGGCCCACCTTGGGATCGGTAGGGTCTATCACAAGTCTGCCTGAGCCGGCCGTCTCGGCATCCTTTAGACTCTTCCCGTCGGGCCGAAAACTGAACTTCAATTCTGCCGCCGTGAGCTCCCTCTTCTCCGTCGCCGCCCGATTTGCTTCCGCAACACCCTGGCCCAGGGTAGGCGAGGATTCAACCACGAGTTGCGCGTTTCCCGAGGCGTCCCCGCTTTGAAGCTTGGCGGGAACACCGGCTAGAGTGAGCTCGACTCTTTCCGCCCGCAGGCGACTGGAACTCCCTTTTTCCCGCGATTGCCCCGCCACATTCCCTTGGGCCGAAAGATGACGCAGGGCCCTTGAATCCGGGTCGAATTCGCCCCGAGCGCGATCCGCCGAGAGTTCGACCAGCCTCTGGGGAGAAGATTCCGAAGCCTTAATGCCGCCTTCCAAATCCACTCGGTTGACCCGGTTGGCTTCATCCAGGAACACCTTGCCACTGCCCGCAGAAACGTTGCGCTCCCCTTGCGTTACCCGGATGGGACCCCAAAGCGTTATCTGTCTGCTTTGCTTTTCATAACGAAGGTGGCTGGCGGTAAGCCCCAGGGGAGGACCCGAGGCATGGCCGTTGTGGGGGGCCAACTCCATCACCACGTCTTTCTCGAGATCCAACGAACCATCCTTCGTGGCGTAAACCATTCCCTGGGAAGTTCCGGATGCCGGCCCGATGCGGAAGCGTACCGCCTGGTCGCTCATAACCACCGACCCCTCGTGCTGGTAAGACACTTTCGATGTCTCCAGGTAGACGGTCTGCCTTCCATGCAAGCCCTCAGCCGTTGCTTTCTCAGCTTCGGCATTCAGCTCGATGTGGACGGGCCCGGAGCTGAAAAGGTCACCATTCTGACTGTTGTAGTCACATCGCTGGGTGCGCAGGAGGTCGCGGCGCTTTCCGGTTCGGCCGAACAACTCCACCAACACGTCTTCAAGGACCGTAGCTCCTCCCAGCTTGAAGGACACGGTGCGAGCCGCATGAATTGTGAAAACACGCCGGTCCCCGTCCGAATGCGTGAAGGTGTACCCGGAAAGCTGTTGATGAACATCGATGGGGACGCTCTGGGGCAATGCCACAGGCTTCTCTTTGTGGCGGCTAGCAACCCAGTAAGCCACACTGACCGTCAGCGCCGTGAGGGTCAAGGCGCCGCCCACCACCCAACTCATCAGGTCCTTGCGCCGGGTTGCGCGTTGTCCTCTTCCGTTCATTCCCCAATCTCACTAACCACCAACTGAAGCGTGGTCGCATCCTGGAACACATTCTTGTCGAGGGTGAAAGCCAGGTCGAGGGATTGTCCGGGAGAAAGCGTGGCGCCCCGCTCCGCCATGCCCCACCCCAGGGCGTCAAACGACCTCGTCCCGGAGGCCACTCTTAGTTTTAGATGCTTCTCCTGGAGGATACGAGGCCCCCAAACGAGGCGAAAATCCCGCGCCGCCAGGACGGGGGTGGGGTTGCCGCAGCCAAAGGGGGCCAGAGCCTCGAGCGCCTCGAACAGAGCCCAATCGACTTTAGCCCCGCTCACCTCGGCGTCCACGCGCAGGACGGGCTCGAGATCCTGCGGCTTTAGCACCGAACGGGCGTATTGCTCGAAGCGCGTTTCCAGCTCTGCGATCCTGGCCGAGGGCAAGGCAAAACCCGCCGCCCTCGCGTGACCGCCAAAGCGGTCAAACAAGTCCTGCATGGTGGTGAGGGCGTCGAGGAGGTGAAGCGCCCTAATCGAGCGCCCCGAGCCCACCCCCATGCCCTCCCCCACGCCAATCACCAGCGCCGGACGGTGGTACCGCTCCACGACACGCTGCGCCACAATCCCAATCACCCCGCGGTGCCATCCCTCGCCGGCCAGCACCAGGGAATAGCGTTCCCTTTTATCAGGGTGGCGGTCCATGACCTCGGCAATCTCACGCAAAATCCCGTCTTCTACCCGTTGCCGCTCGCGGTTGAGTTTCTCCAGTCGGCCGGCAATCTCACGCGTCTTCTGAAGATCGGAGGAGGTAAACAGGTCAATCACATCCCGTGCGTTCTCCATGCGGCCCGCCGCATTCAGGCGCGGCGCGACGCGGAACCCCACGTCCCCGGCCGAAATCTTGCGGCCTTCCAGCCCGGAGACTTCGAGAAGCGCCTGAAGGCCAGCCTGCGAGGGTTGGCGCAATCCCTCCAGGCCGAAGCGCGCAATGACACGATTCTCTCCGAGCAAGGGCACGACATCGGCGATGGTCCCGATCGCCACAACCTTCAAGTAAGACTGCAAAACGCGCCCTGAGAGCCTCTCGCCGAGCAAGGCTTGCACCAGCTTAAAGGCTACGCCCACGCCGGCAAGGAGCTTTTCAGGATAGCCGCACTCCGCGCGGTGCGGGTTCAGGATGGCGCAAGCGGGGGGTAAAGCCCCGTCCGGCAGGTGGTGGTCCGTGACGATGCAATCGAGCCCCAGCTCGCGCGCCCGCCTCAGCGCGTCGTGCTCCCGGATGCCCGTGTCCACGCTGATCACCACGCGGACACCTTTGGCCGCAGCCTCCTCAACTACTCCCGCCCGCATTCCGTAGCCATCGCTCAGGCGATCCGGGATGAAGGCCTCCACCTGTCCCCCAAGTCCCCGCAGCGCCGTCAGCAGGATGACGGCCGCCATGGTCCCGTCCACGTCGTAGTCACCGTAAATCAGAATCTTCTCTCCCTGCTCGAGAGCACGACGCAAGCGCGCCACGGCGGGCTTCATGTCAGCCAGCAAGAAGGGGTCGTGAAGCTGATCGAGAGTAGGATTCAGGAATCGCCGCGCTGATTCGGGATCGCTGACTCCCCGCAGAACTAAGAGCCGAGCGATGATGTTCGGAATGTTCAGTTCGCGGCACAAGCGAGCGACCGCGTCCCCATCCACGCCACAAATTTCCCAACGCATGTTGAAAGCTCATCGTGACAGAAGATGCGGGAGGTTGCAAGTCGGGGGTAAGTTGTCAGTGGTCCGTTGTCAGTGGTCCGTTTCTCTATTCACAATTCGGAATCTGTCCCGGCGTGTTTCTCGGCGAACGACTCTTCCGGCAGGATGCCTTCACCTGCCACGGCGATATTATCGCGAGTAGTTTTCTTGACGAGGTACATGGCTTCGTCCGCCTTGCGCAGGATTTCTCTGTGGGTGCGGCCATCGGAGGGGAATGTGGCTATGCCGAAGCTGGCGGTCACCTTGATATTCAGATTCTCCGCCCGGAAGAAGACCTTTGAGTTGAGCAGATTCTTGAGGCGGCGCAAGACGGTCAGAGCATTTTCTTTCGACGTCTGAGGCAGGATGATCACGAATTCGTCGCCGCCATAACGAAACGCAGAATCAATCAATCGCAGGTTACTCTTGAGGGTGTCGCCGATCATCCAAAGCAGCGTCGAGCCCACGAGATGGCCATAAACGTCGTTGACCTCCTTGAAGTGATCGAGATCAAAGAAGATCACGGAGAACTCGTGACCGTAGCGGGTGGAGCGGTAGATTTCCGCATCCAGAACGAAATTGAGGTGCCTGGCATTATAGAGCGCGGTGCAGTCATCCATAATGGTGAGCTCATGCATGCGTTGCACGTACCGCGCGTTTTCCAGGGCGATGGCTGCGTAGTCTGCGAGACTCTTCAAGGTGGGTATGTGGGCTGGCGAAAAGCTCTGCTTCCCAAGGCAGTTTGCCAGCTCCATAACCCCCAGGACCTGTTCGCGGCCTTTAATAGGGACGCAGAGTACGGAACGGGTATCCGGCTGCGGGAATTCGTCGCTCCTGAGCCGGAAGCGATTTTCGCACCGGACGTCTTCCACCAGCACAGGCTCCGCATGGGCGGCCACCCATCCGGCGACGCCTTCTCCCAGTTTGAGGCGAACGTCCTTCAGTTTCTCCGCGCCATGTCCAAGGGCAATCTCAAAATACAATTCCAGCGTCTTCTCGTCGACCATCAATAGGGACCAAGTGTCCGGCTGCAAGAGGTCAATGATCTTCTCCATAATGGTCTGGAGGATTTTCTGGAGGTCAAGAGTGGAGAAAAGGGCCTTCCCAACCTCGTGGAAGAGGGAAAGGCGTTCGACCTGTTGCTTGAGTTCGGCGACCTCGTCCCGCAGCTCCATAGGCATGGCTCGCCTTCTGATTTTGCCTCCCGCCACCCTAAGACTATTAAGACACGCCTACCGACCTCAATGGTACACAAGTACCGTTCATTCAACCCTAGGGTGGTGTCCTGATTTGACTGTAGGGCCGCCTCCCGCCGTCGCGGGACGGCCTGGCCGGGGCAAGCCCCGGCCCCACATCCCATATTGGGACACTATCAACCTCCCAAATCCATTGACACCCCTGGGCAGTGCCAATAAGATAAACTAGGTGTGGCCTTGGTAACGCGAAGCGAAGAAGCCAATCCGATGACAGGATTCGGCGAGTATCTACGGCGGGAACGCGAAATGCGCGGCGTATCCCTCGAGGAGATATCCACCGCCACGAAGATCAGTATTCGCTTTCTTCAAGCCATTGAGAGCGAGGAACTCTCAAAACTTCCTGGCGGAATCTTCACGCGCAGCTTCGTGCGGACGTATGCGCGATACCTCGGTTTGGACGAGGAGCGCGTCCTGGCGGATTGCCAGCTTGCGGGTCAGCAACAGCCCGACGTCGACATCCCCCGCATTACGGCGAGCCGGCCACTGCCGCACGGTTCCGCCTCACGAACTCGGATTACCGCGCTCCTGATGGCGGGGGTGCTGCTGGCTGGCGGTTATGCCCTTTTCCGTTACTCGCGTCGAATCATGGAGCAACAAAGCACCGCCCCGATAGTCATTCCTCCGAGCGCCCCTGTACCCGGCAGCGTCCCACCCACTAACGCCGCGCCCGTGGAACCCCCTACACCAACCCTGCCGGAAAGCAACCCGTCAATGACGGCCACTTCCGCCTCACCCGCGGCCGGCGCCCCAACTGCCCCTGGAACACCGCATGGCGGTCCGCCTTCTCCAACGGCCAAGGTGAACCCGGCGAACCCCAGAGCGCCCTCCGAGGCTGCCGGCGCGGCCGCGCCCCCCACTGATTTGATCCTGCAAGTGTCCGCGACCGAGCGCACCTGGGTGGGCGTTGACGCCGATGGAAAGACCGTGCTGCAAAAAGTGTTGGACCCCAACGAGGTCGAGAATCTGAAGGGGCACGACTCCTTTGATGTGACCGTCGGAAACGCCCAGGGCGTCATACTGACTCTCAACGGCGAAACCCTAAAACCCCTGGGACACCGCGGCGAGGTGAAGTCGATTCACCTTACGCGCGGCGATCTGAAAAACCCTACCCCCGAGAGATAGACCATGTCCGAGCGACTGGTCGATACAATTCGTGCGGGAGCTATCCCGGAGGTAGTGCGTCGCAAGGCGTGTCTGGGGGAGTTGCCTGTTTCCTTGCAGGAGAGGATTGAAATCCTCGTGCTGTTCGCCTCAGGCGCGGACCAGGAAAGCCGGCAGACCGCTTTTCACACCCTGGAATCCTGGCCCCCGGAGGAACTTCAGCAAGTGCTCCGAGATCCCTCCACTCCCGTCGACGTGCTGCGTTTCGTGGCGGAAAACATTGCGCCCGGTCTCAAGGAATTGGAGGACGCTCTCCTCCGAAACCCCAGCGTGCTCGGCCAGCTTCGCCAGTGGGTCGAGGACACGGCGGCCCTTATCGCCGAGGCCGAAGCCAGCGAATCTTCCCAAGGCCCCGTCCCCCCTCCGCCCGCCATCGAAGATCCAAATCCAAGCCCTCAGCAGGAACCGCAGAGACAAACCACATTGCTACAGAGAACCCACCTCATGTCCGTGGTGCAGAAGGTCACGGCCGCTCTGATCGGGACCCAGGAGGAGCGGATGATCCTGGTCCGGGATAGCAACAAACTGGTGGCGCGCGCCGTGATGCAGTCACCCAAACTCTCTGAGCACGAAGTCGAAAACTATGCCTCCATGAAAGACGTCTGCGAGGAGGCCCTGCGGCTCATTGCCCAGAACCGCAAGTTTGTGAAAATGTACGTGGTGGTCCGGGCGCTGGTCAATAACCCTCGAACCCCCATCGACGTAGGTCTCCCGCTGCTTAAGCGCACCCACGACCAGGATCTGAAGAAGCTGATCCTCAACCGAAATGTTTCAGACGTCATCCGTCATGCGGCCCAGAGAATCATCCGGCGGAAGGAAGAGGCCAGCAAGGCGAAGTTCCTGGAAAAGCATTAGCGGAAGTCAAGAAGTCGAGGAGTCAAGAGGTCAAGGAGTCATGAAACTGTGGACTCTTCGACTCCTGGACTTCTCAACTTCTCCATTCCTCGCTCCGACGACTGCACCCAGGGCCGGCATGACCGCGTCGATGAGGCGCCCCAAGTCCCGCGCGGCGGCTTGGCCGGTCTTGAGCACTTCTTCGTGGCTCAGGGGTTTTGGGCCGAGCCCGGCCGCGCGGTTGGTGATTATGGCCAGCGCCAGCGCGCGCACGCCCATCTGACGCACGGCGATAACTTCAGGTACGGTGGACATGCCTACCGCGTGGGCGCCCAGTGTTCTTAAGGCACGGATCTCCGCTGGGGTCTCAAAGGTGGGGCCGGGAAGCGAAGCATAAACACCCTCGAAGCACCTCAGGCGCAAGGCGCGGGCGGCCTTCAGGGTGTGCAGCCGCAAACTCGGATCGTACGCCTGAGCCATGTCCACAAATCTCTCACCCCAGCGTTGGTCATGATATCCGGCCAGCGGATTTGCTCCTTGAAAGTTGAGGTGGTCGGAGAAAACCATCAAGCTGCCGGGCGTGGCGCGCGGCGCGATGCCACCGGCGGCGCAGGTTGCGACGAAGGAGCGGATTCCAGCCAGCGCCAGTACTCGGGCAGGGAAAACAACCTCTCCTGCCCCATAACCCTCGTAGAGGTGAACTCGCCCGGCAAGGACCGCCACCGGTTCGTCCCCCCAGAAACCGAGGTGCAAGGCGCCGCTGTGACCTTCCACCGAAGGTCGGGGGAAACCCGGAATCGAGGTCCAGGGGATTTTGCGCGCGTGGCGCAGGCTTGGCAGGACCTCGCCCCAACCTGAGCCGAGCACGATTCCGACGCGCGGGACCGCGGGCCAGCGACCCGCAATGTATTTCACAGCTCGCACGGCCTCGGCATAACCAGCAGTCTTTTCACGCGGCATAGGCTTTTCTGCTGCTTTTCTGCAAATCACTATTTTCCGGCAAGGCGCGAAATAAAGAGCTCAATGAACCGCTTGGAGTCCGATTCCACAGCGACGTGGACGTCAGGGCGTACTTTTTCGACGCCATCGACGACATAGCGTTCGCCGCGCAAGACTCTGCGGTCGGAGGAATTGTGCCGGCTCGCCACCGTTTCCCCCCGCGTGAACTCACCCCCCGTCTCGACTTCGACCCACATGTCCTGCGTGGTAATCAGGCTGCGGTCGATCACCGCACCCACGGCCAGAGGGTCGTACATGGGCGTCCCGTCGCCGCCCAGCTTGCCCGCCAGCTCGAGCATGAAACTCAATACGCCGACGGCGAAATCGTTCTGCCGCCCCCGTGTTCCGGCCAGGCGGTTCAGGTCAGCCCGGGTGAACAGTGTCTTCTCAGCCACATTCAGCCCTACCATCGTGAGCGGCCATCCGGCCTCGAACACGGCGCGCGCTGCCTCCGGATCATTGTAAATGTTGGCCTCCGCCGCTGCGGTCGCATTGCCTCCGGAGATTGAACCCCCCATCAGGACGACTTCCTGCACGAGCGGAACGATCGCGGGGTCTTTCCGCAGGGCCAGGGCAATATTCGTCAGCGGCCCCACTGGGACGAGCGTAATTTCGTGCGGGTATCGGTGAACGAGCTTGATGATGAGGTCAGGAGCGAAGCTTCCCTCGGCCTGGCAGGCGGGCGCAGGGAGTTCGACATTGCCCAGCCCCTTGGCCCCGTGAAAGAACTCGGCAGTGATCAGTTTCTGGACCAGAGGGTGCGAAGCGCCCTTGGCCACAAGCACGTCGCACCTTCCGGCTAACGAAACCAGCTTGAGCGCATTCTCGAAACCCTGCTCGACTCTTACGTTTCCCGCCACCACCGTCAGCGCTTTTACCTCGAGTTCCGGCGAGTTGAGCGCCAGCAGAATCGCCATGGCATCGTCGGTCCCGGGATCCGTATCAATTACTACCTTGCGCGCTTCCGGCGTTGCACTCATTCCTGGCAGGGCCCAGACAACCAAACACATCACCAGCACGGTGCAACGCCACATCCTCCTCATGAGAACCTCCTCAGTGGAAAGAAGGTGTGAGAAAACCGCGTTGTAGGGGCAACCCTTGTGGTTGCCCTACTGTAGAAACTCGAGGGGGCAACCCTTGTGGTTGCCCGAGGGCGGCCACAAGGGCCGCCCCTACAACGCGATTTTTTCACACCTTCACCCGCCGCAAGCGCAAGCAAGTAATCTCCGGCGGACACCCGAAGCGAAGCGGCACAAGAACTTTGCCGATGCCACGGCTCACATAGATTTGCGTTCCGTCGAGCCGATTCCACCCTTCCACGAAGCGCTCGCCCAACTTCGACCGCCCATAAACTGAGCCGACCATGGGAAGCCGAACCTGTCCGCCATGGGTATGGCCCGAAAGCATCAGGTCAATCCCGTGCGCCGCTGCCATGCGAATGCCAAGGGGGTTGTGGCAGAGGAGAATCTTGGGGTCGCGCGCCGGAACCGACCGCAGGGCGGCGCGAATGTCCGCCGCTTCCCACCAAAGATCGTCCACACCTACCACCCACAGGTTGCCGGAACGAGAGCGCAAAGCACAGTGGGAGTTTCGGAGCACGCGGATACGTTGGGCGCGAAGCGCACGCGTGATCTCCTCCGGGTCCACTTGGAAATCGTGGTTGCCCAAAATAGCGAACACCCCTAAACGGGCGCGCAGTTTTCCCAGCGCCCGCGCTACCGGCCAGATGTACGCGGGCGAAAGCGTAACGTAGTCCCCCGTAAGCGCCACCACGTCCGGGCGCAAGTGATTGGCCATGTGGACGGCGCGTTGGATTTCCTCCAGGGGAGTAAATAGGCTGTGATGAAGGTCGGTCAGTTGCGCAATCTTCAACCCATCGTGGGCAGGGCTGAGCCGGTTCAACCATACATCGGTTTGGGTAATTTCAGGATCAGGCGAAAAGGCAGAAACGACAGGAGGGGCTTCGCGGCTGCTCAGAGAAAGTGTAATCAGTCCCCTGCGCCTGAGGAACCGCCGCGGTCTTGGGGGTCCAGCCAATTTAAACCTCTCGCTCCCCCAGAATCTCGCTGATCACACGCAGCATTTGATCGTGAACCAGGCCGTTCGAGGCGAGGATATCGTCAGCGAGCAGATTGAACGGCTTGCCGGTAATAGCACTGACCAGCCCGCCCGCTTCTGTCACCAGCAATGTGCCGGCGGCCTTGTCCCACGGGTTGAGTTTCAACTCCCAAAACCCATCGAAGCGCCCAGCCGCAACCGAGCAGAGATCCAGAGCCGCAGAGCCGGCGCGCCGAATGCCGTGCGTAAGCTCAGTGAAACGGAAATAAAACTCGACGTTCAAATCGTGATTGCTGGCGAAGGGCGGGAAGCCCGTGGCCACCAGGCACTCGGCCAGGCCCGCATTATTCGACACGCGAAGGCGCTGGCCGTTCAGAAATGCCCCGGCCCCGCGCTCGGTCGTAAAAAGCTCGTCGCGAGTCGGGTCGTACACCGCCCCAGCCACTACCTCACCACGGTAGGCCAAACCCAGCGAAACGCTGAAGACAGGAAAACCGTGGGCAAAATTGGTTGTCCCATCGAGCGGATCCACGTACCAGCAGTAATCAGAGCCGGTTTTTTGGCCACCCCCCTCTTCCGCCACGATGGCGTGGCCGGGGAAGTGGCTTTGCAGCCGTTTCACGATCAGAGCTTCCGATCTCCGATCCGCCTCCGTCACCAGGTCCGAGCGCCGCTTGTAGGTGATCTCGAGGGGTTGCCGAAAATGTTGTAGCAGCAAGCCGCCCGCCTCGCGGGCAATTTCGATTGCGGTCTTCAGGCAAGTTTCCATAGTCACCGTTACTTACCCTCCGCCCAAACGGAGCCGTCCTCAAAATACTCCTTCTTCCAAATAGGTACGATTTCCTTCAGCCGGTCGATCGCGAATTGGCAGGCGCCGAAGGCGGCGCGCCGGTGAGCGGCAGTGACGATAATCGCCACACTGGTCTCTCCAATTTCGAGCCGTCCTAGCCTGTGAATCATGCCGATGTGATCAATTTCAAATCTCCGCCTTGCTTCGCCACCGATCTCCTCCATTTTGCGGATGGCCATCGGCTCGTAGGCCTCGTACTCGAGGTAAAGAGTTCTGCGCCCAGATGAGTTGTTCCGGACCACGCCTTCGAAGACCACCACGGCGCCATCCTCAGATACTTTCTGTTGGCGCACCAAATCGGCGGTGGGAATGGTAGAGAGGGTAAGCAAATAGTAGTCCCCGCTCGAGCCGCCGCTAACCGGAGGCAGGAACGCCACTTCGTCTCCATCTTGCAGGATTCTTGTCCGGTCCGCGACCTCCTGGTTCATGGCCAACAAGAGCACACCCGAGAGGTCGTTCAGGCGAGGAAAGCGGGCGGCGTAACGGCCCCACAGGCCGTCCAGGTTCGCACCCTCGGGAATCTCCGTCTGCTCTTCTTGAAGCCCCGTCAACTCTTGCGTAACACCAAAGAAAAGGACCTTAATCTTCATGATAGCCAGTATACACGCCGGGAACATGAAATTGCTCTGTGCGGTGAACAAAAAACCCACCGTCGAGTAGAGAGGAAGCGCACCACATGCTGATCACGCCAGTCCAACCGATCACGGGGACGTGCACGCGGGGCACTCGTGTCTCTTCCTCCCCCTCTAAAATTCCGTACGGTGGGTTTTCCCC
>Ga0326727_10008898_pt1 | contig 25124 bp, 14 predicted proteins | sample MB2enrmetagenome_FD_207643 | JGI IMG/M metagenome (GOLD analysis project Ga0326727, IMG submission 207643) | Lab enriched peat soil microbial communities from McLean, Ithaca, NY, United States - MB29MY | ecosystem: Environmental > Terrestrial > Soil > Wetlands > Peat | place: USA: New York... | reverse complement strand
CCTGGCAGGCGTCACCGGCGACGAAGCGCGCACCTCCGCAACGCTCGAGCGCGCGCGCGAAATCGCCGCCGAACATCGCGGCATCTACTTCGGTACGCAGCTCGGCAAGCGCTGGGAACGCAATCGCTTCCGCGGCGTCTATTTGCGCAACGCGCTGTGGGAGCACGGCTATGCCGTCGACACGGTCGAGACGGCGGTCGACTGGCCCCGCGTCCCTGCGATGATGGAGGCGCTCGAATCCGCCGCTCGGGGCGCTTTCGGAAGCGAAGCCATCCACGCCTACACGCACCTCTCGCACGTGTACGCGCAAGGCTCGAGCGTCTACAGCACCTTCATCTTCCGTCTCGCGCCGAGCTACGAGGAGAATCTCTCGCGTTGGAAGGCTCTCAAATCCGCGTGCAGCGAGGCGATCGTCGCGCTGCGCGGGACGATCACGCATCAGCACGGCATCGGCGTCGATCACAAGCCCTATCTGAAGGCGGAGAAAGGCGAACTCGGCATCGGCGCCATGCATGCGCTCTTTCGCGATTTCGATCCGGACGGCATCATGAACCCGGGGAAACTCTGCTGAGCTCGCGCGACGACGCCTGGCAACGCCTCGGCGAATCGTGGGACCTCCTGGTGATCGGCGGGGGCATCACCGGCGCAGCGGTGCTGCGCGAAGCCGCGCGGCGCGGCTTGCGCGCGACGCTGATCGAGCGCGACGATTACGCCTCGGGAGCGTCGAGCCGGAGCAGCAAGCTCGTACACGGCGGACTACGCTACCTCAAAGAAGGCAAGTTCGGTTTGACTCGCGAGTCGGTACGCGAACGCGAAGAACTGCTGCGCGATGCGCCGGGCCTGGTCGAGCCGATCCGCTTCTTGATGCCGCATTATCCGGGCAGTAAACCCGGAGCGCGCACGCTCGGCCTTGGACTTGCGCTCTACGACCGGTTTGCCGGACGCCGCTCGCACCGGTACGTCGAGCGCGACGAAGCGTTGCGGCTCGCGCCCGCAATCAAGAGCGACGGGCTTACCGGCGCGCACGAATACGGCGATGCCACGACCGATGACGCGCGCATGGTGCTCCGTTTGCTCCAGGACGCCCGTGAGGCCGGGGCGCACTGCATCAACTACACCGAAGCCACCGAGCTGATCGAGCGCAAGGGCCGCATTCGCGGCGCGCAGGTGGTCGATCGCATCGGTAAGCGCACGGCGCACATTGACGCGCGCGTGGTCGTGAACGCCGGCGGCTTCGCCGCCGATTTGCTGCGTGAATCGGCCGGCGCGAAGAAGCGGCTGCGCCCGCTGCGCGGCAGTCATCTCGTGCTTCCGGGCTGGCGCCTGCCGTTAGCGCAGTCGGTCGCGTTCTCGCATCCGCGCGACGGACGCCCGGTCTTCGCCTACCCATGGCTCGGAGTCACGCTCGTCGGCACGACGGACGTCGATCACGACGACGATCCGCGCAGCGAACCCTTCATCTCGCCCGAGGAATCGGCGTATCTGCTCGAAGCGCTGGCCCACCAGTTCCCGTCGAGCGCCGTCGCAGCACGCGATTGCATCGCCAGCTACGCAGGCGTGCGGCCGGTGGTAGACTCCGGCGCCAAAGACCCCTCGAAAGAGAGCCGCGACGCCGCGGTGTGGGACGAGCGCGGGCTGATCACCGTCACCGGCGGAAAGCTCACCACGTTCCGGCCGATGGCCATGGCGACGCTGCATGCCGCCGCCAAACGGCTCGGCCGCGTGGACCTGCGAGAGCGCCCGGCGTTCGAACGAACGGCACCGCCCGATGCATCATCGCTCGATGCAACGCAGCTCCGGCGTCTCGCCGGCTGCTACGGCAGCGCGGCACGGGCGCTGCTGGCGCAGACGCCCGAGGGCGACCGCGAGCCGGTCGGCGGTTCCATGGTTTTGTGGGCGGAGCTGCGCTGGGCCGCGCGCCACGAACAGGTCGTGCATCTGGACGACCTGCTCTTGCGCCGCACGCGTCTGGGCTTGATCGCGCCGCAGGAGCACGAGCGACACCGCGAGCGGCTGCGCGCGATCTGCCGCGACGAATTGGGCTGGAGCGACGAACGGTTCGAACGCGAAGCGGCGGACTACCGCGACCTGCACGCACGTCATTACGGGGCGCCCGCGTGACACGCGACCTGATCCTCGCGATCGACAACGGCACCCAGAGCGTGCGCGCGCTGCTCTTCGATGCGCGCGGCGCCCTCGTGGCGAAGTCGCGCGTGCCGATCGAGCAGTACCTGAGCCTGCAGCCCGGCTGGCACGAACACGACGTCGAGGGATTCTGGCGCGCGCTCTGCGAGGCGTGCGCGCGGCTTTGGGCGCAGGACGCGACGTTCGTCCAACGGGTTGCAGGGCTTGCCGTCACGGCGCAGCGCGGCACCGTCGTCAATCTCGACGCGCGCGGCAAACCGCTCCGCAACGCAATCACCTGGCTCGATCAGCGCAAAAGCCCGTCGATTCCGCCGCTTCCGCTCCATTGGCAGGCGGCGTTCCGGATCGCGGGCGTCGCCGACACGATTCGCTACTTTCAAGCCGAAGCCGACGCCAACTGGCTTGCCGCGTGCGAACCCGAGGTCTGGAAGCAGACCGAAAAATACTTGTTCCTGTCGGGCTATCTGCTCTATCGCTTGACGGGGCGCTTCATCGACTCGATCGGATCGCAAGTCGGCTACGTTCCATTCGACTATCAAGCGCTGCGCTGGGCAAAGCGCGGCGACTGGAAGTGGAGCGCGATGCCGGTTCGCGCATCGATGCTGCCCGAACTGCTCGAGCCCGGCACGGTCGCCGGCGAGATCACCGGCGAGGCGGCCGGCGAGAGCGGCATACCGGCCGGTACGCCGGTCGTCATGGCGGCGGCCGACAAAGCCTGCGAGGTGCTGGGCGCCGGTTGCCTCGATGCGTCTTCGGGCGCGCTCAGTTACGGCACGACCGCCACGATCAACACCGTTTCGCGGCGTTACTTCGAAGCGGTACGTTTTCTGCCGCCGTATCCCGCCGCGCTGCCGCGCGCCTACAACACCGAGGTGCAGATCTTTCGCGGCTATTGGATGGTGAATTGGTTCAAAGAACAGTTCGGGCATCTCGAGCAGATGGCGTCGGAAGAGACCGGTATGCCGCCCGAGGCCTTCTTCGACGACCTCGTCGAGTCGGTGCCGCCCGGCTCGATGGGGTTGATGCTCCAGCCATACTGGTCGCCCGGTTTGCGCATGCCGGAAGCCAAGGGTGCAATCGTCGGCTTCGGTGACGTCCACACCCGCGCGCATCTCTATCGCGCGATTCTCGAAGGGCTCGCCTTCGCGTTGCGCGACGGGCTCGAACGCATCGAATCGCGCGGTCGCACGCGCGTCACGCACCTCCGCGTTGCGGGCGGCGGATCGCAGAGCGACTCGGCCCTGCAACTCACCGCCGACGTGTTCGGCTTACCGGCCGCGCGCCCGCACGTGTACGAGACCTCCGGTCTCGGCGCGGCGATCGACGCGGCCGTCGGCCTGCGCATGCATCGCGACTTCGAGAGCGCGGTCGCGGCGATGACGCGCACCGACCGCACCTTCGAGCCGCGCCCGAGCGTGAGCCGGCTCTACGACGAGCTCTATCACGGCGTCTACAAAAAGATGTACGCGCGGCTTCAACCGCTCTACGCGGAGATCCGGCGCATTACGGGCTATCCCGAGTAATTACATCGAGAGCGAGCCTTCGCGAAATCCGGTCCGGTCGAGCCACACGTTGACCAGAACCGGCCGACCTTCGCGCGCAAACGCGCGCGCGGCTTCGAGTGCGGCGGCAACGTCCTGCGGGCGGCGCACGAGGATCCCTTCCGCATCGAAGCCGGCCGCGACCTCGTGGTATGCGGTGCGCGCCAGCACGGTACCGACGTCGTCGTGCAGCAGCTTCACCTGTTCGCGCGCGATCTGCGCCCAGCTCGCGTCGTTGCCGACGACCGCGATCACGCCGATCTTGTGGCGCGCGAACGTATCGAACTCGGCCAAACCGTAGCCGCTCGCACCGTCGCCGAAGATGATCCACACCTCGCTCTCGCGGCGGTTCGCGTGCGCACCGAGGGCGAAACCCGCGCCGACGCCGAGCGTGCCGAAGGCGCCGGGGTCGAGCCAGCCGAGCGGCCCGCGCGGGCGCAACACGTACGACGCGGTCGCGACGAAGTCGCCGCCGTCGGCGACGAACACCGCGTTCTCGCCGGCGACGCGATCGATTTCGCGGAGCAGGTGGACCGGGTTCACGTGGTCGCCGGCGTCTTCGGCCATCGCGTCGATCTCGCGTTCGCGTTCCGCATCGCGCGAGCGCAGCTCCGCGAGCCATCCTTCCCACTGCGAGCCTTCGAGTTCGAAGCGCGCGGCGAGATCGGCAAGGAACACCCCGGCATCGCCGATCGCCGCTATCGTCGGGCGGCGGTTGAGCGTCGCGTCCTTGCGGCTGCGGTTGACGGCGATCACGGCGGCATTGCGGCGAATATGGCGCCCGTAGTCGAGACGAAAATCGCACGGCACGCCCGCGAGAATCACGCAGTCCGCTGCGCGCAGCGCATCGCGCCGCCTGTGGCGCGCGTGCAACGGATGGTCTCGGCCGAGCAGGCCGCGCGCCATTCCCGAGAGATAGACCGGAACGCCGAGCCGCGCCACCGCGCTCGCGACGAGCGATGCGTTCGCTGGCGTCGCAAGCGCCTGGCTGCCGACGATCATCAGCGGGCGCGACGCCTTTCGCAAAGCAGCGGCGGCGGCATCGATCTCGCCCGGTGAGGCGAGCGGTACGCTCGTATCCGTCGAGAGCCGCGGCGCTCGCTCGCGCGCCGAGAACAGCCGATCCACGTGACGCCCGAGATACCAGCGCAAAAAGACCGACGCCGGTGAAAACCCCTTGCCCGCGGCGTCGGCGTACCACGAGCGCACCGTCGCTTCGTCGTAGAGCAGATCGACCGGGCATTCCACGAACACCGGGCCGGGAACGCCGCTGGTCGCGACGACGAACGCTTCGGCGAGCGCGGGCACGAGATCCGCGACGCGCTGGACTTGGCTCACGAGCTTGACGTGCGGCTCGATCGCGGCCCGCTGATCGATATCTTGCAGCGCGCCGCGTCCGTGCAGCGCGGTGGGCACGGCACCGCACAGCAGCACGAGCGGCGACTGCGCGAGTTGCGCGTTTTTCACGGCGGTGATCGTATTGGTAAGCCCCGGGCCGGCCGTCACCGCGGCGACGCCGGGCACGCCGGTCAGGCGTCCGAAGGCGTCGGCTGCGAAGACGGCGGTCGCCTCATCGCGCACGTCGACGACGCGAATCCCGCAAGCCTTCGCAGCAACCAAGATCGGCGAGATGTGCCCGCCGCACAGCGTGAAGAGCACGGGGACGCCTTGCGCCCCGAGCGCCGCCGCTACCCGCTCGCCGCCGTTGAACTCCATCCGAGCATGGTGTTCGACGGTCTAGTGACCGAAGGCATGCAATACGACGAACAGGCCGCCCGCGAAGAGCATCGCGCCGAGGAAAATCGTCACCGGCACCGTCAGTACCCAGGCCAGCAGGATGTTGCGTAACGTCTGCGTTTGCAGGCCGGAGCGGTTGGCGGCCATCGTACCCGCGACGCCCGACGAGAGGATGTGCGTCGTGCTCACCGGCAGCCCGAGGAAATCGGCGCTCTGAATCGTCGCCCAGGTCACGAGCTCGGCGGATGCGCCTTGCGCGTAGGTGAGGTGCGACTTCCCGATCTTCTCGCCGATGGTGACGACGATGCGCTTCCAGCCCACCATCGTTCCGATGCCCAAGCAGAGCGCTACCATGAACTTCACCCACAGCGGAATGAACTTCGTGATGGAGTCGAGTTCTTTCTTGTAGCTCCCAAGCTGCTTGACTTGATCGGGATCGGTGAAGGTCTTGCCGCCTTTGATCAGCTTGCCGATCGACTCGCCGACCAGGTACGTCTTGGTGCGTAAATCCTTGCGTTGATCGTCGGTGAGCTTGTCGAGCGTCGGCGCCGAAGCGACGATTCCGCCGATGGCGGTGTTCTCGTATGCGAGCGCGGTGAAGGTCGTGTCGTTCGCTTTGGCGCCCGACTTCAGGAAGTCGGAGAGCGCGTTCTCCGCATCCGCCGGCGCGATCGGCGCGGTCGAGGTCACCTTCGTCTGCAGCGCAGGCTGCACGGCTTGCGAGTCGGCGACGAGCTGCGTGACCTGCGCCTGCGAAACGTCGGGATTGATCGCGTAGACGCCGGGCAAGACGCCGATGAGAATCAGCATGATCAGCCCCATGCCCTTTTGGCCGTCGTTCGAACCGTGCGCGAAGCTGACGCCGGTGCAGGTGAGCACGAGCAGGCCGCGGATCCACCACGTCGGCGGCTTTTCGCCCTCGGGCGCTTCGTAGAGCTTCGGATTGCGGATGACCGCCTTCATCAGCAGCAGCAACAGGCCGGCGACGACGAAGCCGATGATCGGCGAGAGAAACAGCGCGAGGATCGTGTCCTGCAGCTTGCCCCAATTGACGCCGTCGCCGAACGGGTGCTTCGCGAGGTACGAGTTCATCAAGCCGACGCCGACGATCGAGCCGATCAGCGTGTGCGAGCTGGAGGCCGGGATGCCGAAGTACCACGTCGAGAAGTTCCAGATGACCGCCGAGATCAGCAAAGCGAATACCATCGCAAAGCCGGCACCGGTCCCCGAATGGATCACGAGTTCGACCGGCAGGAGGGCGATGATGCCGAAGGCGACCAGCCCCGTCGAGGTCGCGACGCCCATGAAGTTGCAGAAGCCCGACCAAATGACGGCGATCCAGGGCTTGAGGGTGTGCGTATAGATCACCGTGGCCACGGCGTTGGCCGTATCGTGGAAGCCGTTGATCGCTTCGAACGTGAAGGCCAGGAGCAGCGCTCCGACGAGCAGGGCGAGCGTCCCGGGGCTGAGATCGGCGAGCAAGTGCTGCATGGAAACCTCTCTCGGGCAATACGAAAGAAAGCGTATGCGAGAACGCGCACGCAACTTTCACTAGTATAGGAGACGCTGGTTAAATCAGACTTAACGCCGGGGAGTCGCCATCTCGCGAGTCGTCGGGGGAACGCCCCCTCGTTCATCTAAAGAGCAGCCGATGCTGGTTGCCGTGCGGCACTTCTCTCCCGGCCTCGATTTCGGTGAAGCCGAGCAGATCGTGGCCATCGACGTCCTACGCGCCACGAGCGTCATCGTAACGGCGCTCGCGCACGGCGCCCGCGGGGTCGTTCCCGTCGACTCCGTCGAGGCCGCGCGGAAGGCGGCGACGCGCCACGAACGGCCGTTTCTCGGGGGCGAGCGCGCCAACCGGCGCATCGAGGGATTCGACGCCGGGAACTCGCCGTCGGAGTACGTGGGCGCCGGGATGACGGGCGCAACCGTGATTCTCGCCACGACCAACGGGACGCGAGCGCTGGCCGCGGCCGCGCAGCTTCCCGGCCGATCGGTCAGCGCGGCGGCCTTCTTCAACGTCCATGCGATCGTGAATCACCTCGCGGCCGGCGGCGGCGACGTACTGCTGCTATGCGCCGGTACGGACGGACGCTTCAGCCTCGAAGATGCGCTTTGCGCCGGCGCGATCGCGCACCGCCTGCAGGCGCGCGGCTCCGCGCTCGACGACGAAGCGCTCGCGGCGGCGGAACTCTACGCCGCCCGCAAGCACGATCTCCCGGACTTCATTGCGCGCGGCTCGCACGCGCGGCGATTGACCGCTCAGGGCTTCGGCGAAGACGTGATCGACGCGGCCGCGATCGACCGCTACGATATCGTGCCGCTGCTCGACGGCGAGATGCTCAAAGCCCGCGTTTCACATTGATCTGAGGCGTCCAGGCCTCGACGTTGCGCTCGATGTAGGCGGGCAGGTCCTCCGGCGGAATCGCTTTCGAAAAATAATAGCCTTGCGCGTAATCGACGCCCGCGCTCAGCAAGAGCGCGAGTTGCGCGTCGGTCTCGACGCCTTCGGCGGTGACTTCCAACGCGAGCGTCTTCGCCAGAGCGACGACGGCGTTGACGATGGCCAGCGCTTGGGCGTCGGTCGCGATCGGCGCGACGAACGAGCGATCGATCTTGAGGCCGGAGATCGGCAAGCGCCGGAGATAGCTGAGCGACGAATAGCCGGTTCCGAAGTCATCCACCAGAATCCCCAGGTTGAGCGAACGCAGCTTGGTGAGCACGCGCAGGGCCTCGTCGGCGTTGTCCATGATCGCCGTTTCGGTAATCTCGAGCTTCAGCGACTCCGGCGGAAGTCCGCTGCTGCGGAGCGCGGCCAGCACGTCGGCCACGATATCGGTTCGCGTGAGGCTGGTCGCCGATACGTTCACGGAAACGTGGAGCGGGATGCCCGTCGAGGCCATGAGGTGGTGCGCGATGCGACACGCGCTCGGCAACACGATCGCGTCGATCGATGCGAGCGCGCCGCTTTGCTCCGCAAATTCGATGAAGTCCCCGGCGGTTGCAATCGAACCGTCGGCACGCTCCCAGCGCGCGAGCGCCTCCATCGAGACCATGCGGCCGCTGCGAAGATCGACGATCGGTTGAAAGTATGGCCGGACGGCGTTGTAGGCGAGCGCGCGGCGCAGATCGCCCTCCTTCTCGAGCAGGGCCGTCGCGCGTTGATGCATCTCCTCGCGAAAGATCGCGAATCGCCCGCGCCCGGTCCGCTTTGCTTGATACATGGCGATGTCGGCATCGCGCAGCACCGACTCGGGCGAAATATTTCCGTCGACGTTGACGACGATCCCGATCGAGGCGCCGCTGAACACCTCTTTCTCGGCGAGCTGAAACGGCTCGCGCATCCGGGCGAGGAGGGCCTTTGCATGCTCGACGGCGGCCGCCTCCTCGGTCGCGGAGTCGAGCAGGGCGACGAACTCGTCGCCGCCGAGCCGCGCGATGATCGTCTCGGGCGGCAGTGCTTGCCGCATCCGCATGGCGATTTGCTGCAGCAAGACGTCGCCGGCCCCGTGGCCTAGGCTGTCGTTCACGACGCTGAAGCGGTCGATGTCGATGAAGAACACGGTGAAGGCCCCGCTCGCCCCGGCCTCATCCAAGCGCTCCTCCAACGTCTCTAAGAAGAACGCGCGATTCGGAAGTCCGGTGAGGGCGTCGTGATACGCGGACTCGCGCCAGCCCTCGGCGATGGCCAGGCTCGAAGCGATCTCATTTTCGAGATCCGCTTGTCTGAACTGCAGCCGAATCGCCTTCAGGTGGGCCCTGCGCATGCGCACGAGCTGCGCGATCGCGAGGACGGCGACGATCCAAACGACCGCGATGACCAGCGCCGTAGCGGTTGCGATTCGCTGCTCGCGCATGTTGACAAGCGCCATGTCCGTCTGCAGGTGCAGCGTCCAGCGCACCCAGCGAAGCTCCTTCGACATCGCGGGCCGGTCGCTCGAGGGCGGTTGAACGGCGCCCGTCCGCAACACGATTGCTCCCTTGTCATCCGTGACGTACGCGGTGTCGCCGGAGATCAGCGCGGCGCCGACCAGCTTGATCACTTCCTTGGGAAGCGAGTCGACCGTCACGACGCCGACGAAGCGGCCGCGATCGCGCACCGGGAGCACCGCGCTCAGGTACGTTAGGCCTTCCTCCCGGTACGGGTGCGTGAAGATGACGTCGGCGCTACTCGCGCGCCCAAGCTTGTACCACGGCATGTCGAGGTAGTCGTAGACCTGATCGGACGGTTGAAACGTAAAGGCTCCGGATTCACCTTTACGCTCGACATACGGCCCGTAGAGGCGTGCATGGGGATCGAGCTCGTACGGCTCGAGAAAGATGCCCAAGCCGTAGATCGCCGGATCATCGATCGAACTCGCAAACCGCGAGAGGGTCGGGCCGATGAGTGCATCCGATCGCATCGGCCCGACCACTTTGGCGATCGCTCGGCCAAGATGGACGGAGTCGCCGAGGTAGTCGTTCAAAATGAGCGCGCTTTGACGGAGGCGGCCCTCCTGCAGAGAATCGGCGGCGCCCCTGATCTCGGCCATTTGGGCGCGCGCATACACGAAGACCGCGGCGCTTGCGCCGATCGCGAGCACGATCGCGAGCAAGATCGGAAGCCACGGATGCTGCGACGCCAGCGCGTACAAGCGGAACGTATGCTGGTTGAGTACCGCAATCCCGAGATACCGTGCAATCGCTTCGAGCAACCGCTGATCGTCGACGCTAAACGGCTCCCCGTGATCGCGGACGACGCCGAGCGCACCGACCGTCTCTTCACCGCCCGGAATCGGCACGAACAGCGCGGACGGCGTCAGCGACGCGCGCCCTTGAGCGATCACGTTGGCAACGGTCTGAGCCTGTCCGGGTGGGACGGCGGGTCCGCCGCCGCGCGGCACGACGTAGGCGGGAGCGCCGAATGACGCTGAGATCGCCTCGCACAACCGCTGGACGAGCACGTGGAGCGGGAGCTCTGCACCAAGCAGAGTCGCAGAACGGGCGATGAGGTCGCGGTCGCGGGCGGACCGGGCTTTGGCCACGATCCAGAGTTCGTGGCGGAGCGACGCCGCTACCTGGCGCGCGTCAAGCCTTTACAATCGCACGTTCAAACTGAAATACACCGATAGCGGCTGGTTGATCGAAGCGCTGATATCGTTGTAGACCCCGAACGTGGGCTCGTACGGATAGCGAACGAACGTTTGGACGTTGTCCCCGGGGTTGTAGAGATTCCCGACCGGCGAAATCGTGGGGTTGAGCCCCGTGTAGCTGCAAACCGCCGAGCTCCAGAGATACGTAAACGGCGTGCGCTGCCCCGCAAAACAGGTCTGGAGCAGGTTTGCGAACGTCACCGAGCCCGTCATCGCCTTGGAAAACCGGTAGTCGATTCTGAGGTGCCCCAAAAGCTGATCGGGCTCGCGGAATGCGCCGATGCCGTCGAAGACCCCCGTGTAGGCGTCGGGAATGGCGCCCAGCCGGCCCGGCGTGCATCCGGGGGCGCCGTCGGCATCGTACGGTGCGCCGCCCGCAGCACCGTAGGGATAGCGCGGGTCGCCGACGGCCGAACCGGCGAGAACGCCGCAGGCGAGCGCGGGATCGATTCCGGGCATCGTCTCAGGTGAGCCGTACCGATTCCCACCTTCGAACTGGAACGACGGTGTGATCGACAGCTTTCCATGCCGATAGGTCACGACGAGCGTGGCCGTGTACGGATAGCTGAAGCTGTTGTCGCCCACGCCGATCGCGCCCGGAAATACGGTATACGGGACGTAGCGCCCGCCCGGATCCAGGAGCGATTGAACCGGCGCGTTCCAATACGGATTGGCGACATCGGACGGCGTGCAGGCCGAAGCGCTCGCGACCGGCTGACCGTTCAACGCATAACATGGAGCCGCGACCACGCGTTGCTGCGTATTCGGATCGACGGCATTCCCCGAGCCGCAGCGGGGGTCCGCGGCGTGCGCCGCGCAGTACGACGTAAACGCGTTGTAGGTTTGGATGTCGACGTCGATCGGCGAGAGCACGCTCGCGCCGTAGGCGAGCGTCCCGTACGTAACGTAGGAGTTCGTATATGCGAACGACAGCGTGGCGGCTAATCCGTCGCGATCGAAGGCGCCGGCTTGGAGGCCCAGCTCGAAGCCTTCCGAGGTTTGCGATCCGACGTTGACGCCGGAGAAGATTTGCGCCTCCGGGTTGGTGTAAAAGTTTTCGATCTGGCCGCTCGTCTTCCGCAAGAACGGCGTCAGCTTCACCGAGACGTTGCTGCGTTTGAACCGATGCTCCAGGGAAACGTCGTAATTATACGAGATCGAGGGCGCGACGGCGTGACCCGGCGTGTTCTCGCCGAGCGCGTAGAAGTCGGTGAGCTCGTCCGGAAGGTTCTGCTGCAGCGAATCGTATTGCTGGTACGCGGAGCTCGGCTGCTCGTTGTATTTCCCGTAGCTCGCGCGCAGCACGGTATCGGCGCCGAGCGTGTACGTTGCACCCACGCGCGGCTGTAAGACGGCATAGTCGAAGCGCTGATCCGGAACATTGTCCAGGGACGCGTTCGTATAATTCGCTCCGAACGACGAGCACGGCAACTGCGCGTTCGTGCTCCACGGACCGCCGGCGAGCAACACCGCGCGATCGACGAGCCGAAGGGTCTCCCGGTCGAAGCACGTGTCTTGGTTGAAGGCGGCAAACCAGAAATTGCGAGCCGGCGAGCCCATCGTATCCCCGCCGTAGAAGGCGTACTGGTCGAGCCGCAGGCCGGCATTGACGGTCATGCGATCGCCGGGGCGCCATTCGTCGTTCAGCGCGTATCCGAAGAAGCGCGGCGTAACGTCGTTGAGCTGCCCGTACGCGCCGTTGCCGACAACGTAGAAGGCGCAAGCTGCGGAGCCGCACGTGTAGTTCGCGGCGGACGGGTACGCCGCTCCGGTTGCGGCGCCGGCAAGCGACAAGAACGTCGGCAACCCGCTCGTAATGACGTTCGAACGGCCGTCGCTGCAGGTCGTCGGTATGGCCGCTCCGCCGGCGGATCCCGCCGGCACGGCGTAACAGGTTCCGCTCAGCACGGCATTCGGGTTTACGAGCACGGCGAAGCCGTCGCCGTACCCGAACATCTGCTGATTGTAGATGCGGGACGCGGTAGCGGTCGTGTACGAGCCCTGCAACTCGAGCAAATTCCGAGCATCGAGCTGATCGACGAAGGTTGCGCTTACACCGCGCGTGTGCGCGTTCTCCTCGTAGTCGCCGGCAAAGTATCCGGTATACGGCTGAAACGACGAATTCGGCCCGTTGGTGATGTAGTCCGAATAATAGGTGTAGCCGTAGATCCGAAGGTAGGCGTTCGAACCGGAGAAATTGTGCTGATACTGAAGTTTCACGATCCCTTGATCGTTCTGCCCCACGTCTCGAAGATCGAGCGGGATCGGCGCGCCGAAGCTCCGATTTGACGGGGACGACGGGTAGAGATACGGTTCGATCAGCGACCGGTAGTTCGGCGGAAGCATCGTTCCCGTTGCGCCGAGGTACTGGTAGGTATCGAGATAGGACGGATACGCCGGCTGCCCGGCCTGACCGGCGGTAAATCCCGCGTCGCTCGGCGAGCTCAGCAAGGTCGTGAAGATTGCGTCGTTGGTGTAGAGCAATTGCAGGTCGTCGCGCTCGTTGCCGGCGCGATGCGGCAGGGCGAAGTGAAGATTCATCACGGTGGTTCGGGTGGCGATGCCGTCGACCGCCGGCGAATTGAACGTAATCGGCCCGAGCAGGTATCCGGGCATCCCCGATGCGGCGACGTTCGGCACTCCGCCGGTGAAGCACGAAGCAGGCAGTTGCGCCGGCGGTACCTGCGGACACACGCCGAGCACCGACCCGAATTCGTCGGCTTCGCTTGCGCCGTTGAATTGATCGATGTAGCGATGCTCTTGATTGAAGCCGCCGATACCGATGTAATACGAGAACGTTCGATCGGGAGTCGCGCCGCCGGCTTCGACGTTGAGACTATGGTAAAAGGCCGGAGTTCCGATCCCCTGATCCGCATCGGCGGTGCCCGGATACGTACCGGTCTTGAGCACCTGGTTCACGAAGCCGGCCAATCCTTGCGCCTCGGCGCCGGCGGGCGTCGCGCCGGTATACACCTGCAGCTCGAGCTGCCCGAGCGACGAAACCGAGCCCGACGGATAGTTATCGAACGCGCGGTTGACGGGGATGCCGTCGATCTCGAATCCCACCTGATCGGCGTCGCCGCCGCGGATATGGACCGCTTGCAGATACCCGCTTTGGTTCGCGGGCACGAACGCGCCGGGAACCGAGGCGATCGCCGAATAGGCGCTGTTGAGATCGCCGCCACCGCCGAGAACGGCGGTGCGATTCTGGGCGGCAGCATCGATCGAGTAGATATCCGACGTCGTTCCCGGGCGCACGAGGCTCGACCGGCTACGCGTCATGGTTTCGGCGATCGTCGAGAGCACCGCGTGCATGCGCAGCGTCAGCGACTGGTTCGCATCTGCAAATACCACCAGGCCGGATTCGGCAAGCGGATCGAACCCGGACTTCGTGACGGCCAGGCGGTACTCGTCGGGCTCGAGTGACACGAACGCGAAATGGCCGTGCGCATCGGTCTGCGTCGTGGCTACCTGCGAAGCGCTGACGGCGCGCACGAGGGCTGCCGGTACCGGAGCTCCACTCGTTCCGTCGACGACGACGCCGGAGAGGGCGCCGGTCGTACCGGCGATCGCGGGAACGCCGGCGAGAGCCCACGCCGCAGCAAGCGACACCGCAAAGCACCGTATGGGGAGTTCGCGAGCAACGCCGGTAGTGAACACCACCCACGTATTCTACAGCCGGACCGCGGCGGCTGCGGACTCGCCGCTATTGCGGCTGGAAGATCACGCGAAAGATATAATCGCCGCCGGCCGGGCGGCAGTCGATAAAGTCCGGGGCGTACTGGCTGCGGTTGGCGGCGTCGATCCCGGCCATGTCGAGTGCACGGTTTCCCGACGAACGCGCGATGCGTGTGGCGAGCACCGCTCCGGTCTCCGAAAGCGTCACCTCGACCAGCACCACACCGCTCGCGCCGCTCTCAACCGCAGCCTCCGGATACTCCTCGGGAAACTCATGGATGACGTGGGCGAGCACTCTGGGTTCCGCGCACGTCGGCGTCGGGGACGGTTCCGCCGCCGTTCCGCTCCCCGACCCGGTGCCGCCGGGTGCGCCGTTCTCGCTTCCGCGCGCCGGCTGCACGTAGGTTTGCTCCGAGGACGCGCCGGACGTCTGCGCCGTCGTATGGGGAACGTTGATTCGTAGCGGTGCCGCCGCCGGCATGGGCACGCGCGCGATCGGCTTGCGCGCAGGCGGTGCGCTCGGCGTCGCCACCGGCCGCACGGTCGGCGTCGGCGTCGGACGCGGCGTCTTCACGATCGCCGGCGTCAGGTGCGAGACGATCACGTCGGTGATCTCGGAATCCTCGGTATGCGCCGGGGCGTAGCTCGCGACGAACAAGAGCAGCAGCGCGTTCGCGGCGAGCGAAAACAGCAGGCCCCACCAGAACGGCTTACGCACCGGCGTCAGCGCGAAGCCGCAGCCGTCGTACCGTCGAGCAGGCGCGGAACGTCCGCCGGGGAGAGCGCGCCCGTCTCGTGCATGTGCAAGAACTCGGCAAGCTGCTCGGCCGCCCAAAGTACGTCTTCACGATAGACGCGCGTCTGATTGCGAAAGTAGTTGAAGAACACGACGGCGGTGACGGCGACGAACAGCCCGGCCGCCGTCGTTACGAGCGCCTCGGAGACGCCGGCGGCGACGATGGCGGGGCTGGAATTGCCTTTGAGCGCGATGTCGTCGAAGGCGCGAATGATCCCGAGCACGGTGCCGAAGAGCCCAATGAACGGGGCGATGACGGCGATGGTCCCGATGACCGCGAGATTCTGCTCGAACTCGCGCAGGTAGTTGCGGCACGCGATCGAGAGCGCGTCGGTGACGTCGCCCTTGCTTCGAGCGTTGCGTTGCAAGCCGGCACCGAGAATCCGGTGCATGACGGTGCGCCCGGCGGCGCAGAGCGCGATCGCGCCGTCGAGGTCGCCGGCGGCGGTCTTCTCGCCGACGCCGCGCAGCAGCGCTTCGGTGTCGACGCGCTGGCGCGAAAGAAAGATGAAGCGTTCGAAGATCACGGCGATCATAAGGATCGAACAGAGCAGCAGACCGATCATCGCCGGGCCGCCGCGGCCCAGGAAACCGATGGAGTTGGTGAGGAGTTGCATCAGCTTGCGAGTATGAACGACGGAGATTAAGCTTGTATTGAGACAGGGATGTTCATTACCATGACGGCATGCGCGCGCTGATCGTTGGAGCCGGCCCGGGCGGCGCGAGCGCCGCGCTCGCGCTGGCGAGAGGCGGAGCGCAGGTTTTCCTTTTCGATCGCAGCCGCTGGCCGCGCGACAAGACCTGCGGCGACGGGATCTCGCCGCTCGCGATCCGCGAGCTCGCCGCCCTCGGCCTCGCCGTCGAAGGCGCGGTGCGGCTTTCACGCGCCCGCGTTTCGACGCCGAGCGAACGCGATTTTCGCGGCGGATGGCCGGCGCCGACCCCCTGGGGCACGACCGTCGTGCGGCGCGTTTTCGACGCGCGCATCGTGGATGCGGCGATCGCGTCCGGCGCGAGCTTCGAGCCGGAGTCGCACGTGCGTCGCATCGAGAGCCGCGACGACGGCGTCGCAGCCGTCATCGAATCGAACGGCGTTGCGCGCGAGGTGCAGGCGGACGTCGCGATCGTTGCCGACGGCGCCGCCGGCGCGCTGGCGGCGCAAGCCGGATTCGCGCCGCATCGCTCGCGCCTGGTCACGGTGCGCGGCTATGCCGATACCCCGCAGCCCTTGGCGCAAGAGTACGGCCTCTTCTACGATCGCAGCGTGGCGCCGGGATACGGATGGGTCTTTCCGATGAGCGAGCGCCGGGCCAACGCCGGCATTCTCGTCGACGAACGCGTGCTCGCGCGCGAGGGCGGGAACGCGCGCGCGCTGCTGGATCGATGGCTCGTCGAAAGCCGCTTCGCGCGCGAACTGCTCGGGCCGTCGCCCGCGCTCGAAGGGGTCAAAGGCGGCGTCATCCCGACCGGCCGGGCGCGCACGCGCGAGCGCCTGTTTCTCGTCGGCGATGCCGCGGGCGTCGCCGACCCGTTTACTGCCGAAGGGATCTACCAGGCGATTCGCAGCGGCCGGCTCGCCGCGGAGGCGCTGCTCGAAGAATCCGACATCGCCGCCGCCGCGCGCCGCTACGGCCGTGCATGCGCGGAGTTCGATCGCAACGAGCGCGCTGCGCGCATGCTGCAGGCCACGTTCAACGGGTCGATCGAGCTCTTCGCCCGCCGCGCCGCCGCGAAGCCGGCGTTCGCCGACCATCTCAACACGGCGGTCTTTTTCCCGAAAGCGAGCTTCTTGTCGTTCGTGGGCGGCTTGTTGCGCGCGCTCTAGCCGCGTTATCCGCGTTCGCCGCGTGCGCCCTCGCGCGTGGGGATGGCCGCGGGCCGAGCCGAAAACCTCGCCCGTGACGATATTGAAGCGCGCCATTCACGTTCTTTGCTGTGCCTCGATTGCGGCGTCGACGCTCGCGCCGCTTCGGGCGGGGACGCCCGCTCCGCTCGATTACCGCGCCTACGACGGGTGGAACCGGATAGCCGGAACGGTGCTCTCGCCGGACGGCGCGACGCTCGCGTACGTCGTTACGCCGCAGGACGGGGACCCGACGCTCATCGTGCGCACGATCCGATCCGGCGACCAGCGCACGCAGACGCGCGGCAGCGATCCGGCATTCGCCGGCAACGGGCGTTTCGTGCTGTTTACGTATCTGCCGCCGCGTAAAGACATCGACGCGGCCAAGAAAGCCGAAAAGCCGCCGGCCGAACAGCCGAAGAACGGTTTGGGCATCATCGACCTGCAGTCGCCGGGCGGCGCGGAACTGATCGAAAAAGTCAGAGCGTACGCATACGGCGCCGACGGCGGAACGGCGATCGCGTATCTTTCCGAACCCACGCCCGCACCATCGGCCTCGCCCTCGCCGGCCGCTTCGGCGTCACCGACGCCGGCGGCCTCGCCCAAACCCAAAGCGGCGGATTCGAAGAAAAAAGCGACGGCGTCGACGCTCACCATTCGCGATCTCGCAAGCGGCACGAAGCTCACCGTCGCCAACGTCTCCGAAGCGGTCGAGTCGGAAAACGGCAGCTTCATCGCCTACGCGACGGAGACCGCCGACGGCAGCGGCGACGGCGTACACGTCTTCGATGTCGCCAGCGGCAAGCAATCCGAGGTCATCGAGGGTGCCGGACGCTACCGAAACCTGTCGATCGCGCGCGACGGATCGACGCTCGCGTTCTTGAGCGACACGGCGTCGTATGCGACCGACGCACCGCACGACGCGCTCTATGTCGCCGATCTGCATGGCGAGCACATCGCGGCCGTCAAAGCCGTCGATCAGGGCGCGGCCGGGCTCCCGGCAGGTAGCGCTCCCAGCGCAAACGGCAAGCTCGCCTTCTCGCGCGACGGCGCGCGGGTCTTCTTCGGCTCCGCGCCCGCCCCGACGCCCGCCCCTTCGGCCTCGCCGCATCCCGTCAAGGTCGACATCTGGAGCTGGAACGACGACCTGCTCCAGTCCCAGCAACGCCACGAAGCCGACGCCGAACGCAAACGCACGTTTCTCGCGGTCTACGACGTGCGCGCCGGACACTTCGCGCAGCTCGGCTCGACCTCGCTGCAAACCGTCGAACGCAATGAGAATCCGAACGTCGCGCTCGGCCTCGACGATCGCGCGTACCGCCGCGCCACGTCGTGGCTTGGTGAAGACTACGCCGACGCGTACGCGGTCTCGCTCGCAGACGGCCGTTCCCGTTTGCTCGCGCGGCACCTCACGGATCCGTCGCTCTCGCCCGGCGGCCGCTACGTCCTTGCCTGGGACGAGCGGCGAGCGCACTGGGTCGCGTACCGCACGAGCGACGGCCGCGCGGTGGTGCTCGGCGCGCACGCAGCCGTTCCGTTTTATCGAACCGACGACGATCACCCCGAGCCGCCTCAAGCCTTCGGCTCCGGCGGATGGTTCGCGGGCGATCGCGGCGTGCTGCTCTACGACCGCTACGACGTCTGGGTTGCCGATCCGGATACGGGCTCGGTGCGCAACCTCACGGGCGGCGCGGGCCGCAAGACGCGCATCGTGTACAGTCCCGTGCAGCCCGATCCGCTGGCCCTTGCCTACGATCCCGGCAAACCGCTGCTGCTCGCATTCATCGACGAGCGTTCTCTCGCAAGCGGCTACGCACGCGTCGACGCAACAGGCGGCGCGCCGGTAACCCTCTTGCGCGCCGACGAGATCGTCAACGGCATACGCAACGTCGTCGATGCGGGCTTGCACGACATGGGCATGCCGCCAATCGCTTCGAAGAACGGCGCCGCCTATGCGTTCACGCGCGAAACGTTCCGCTCGTACGAGCTATGGACGTCGAATGCCTCGTTCGGCGACCTGCGCCAAGTCAGCAACCTCAACCCGCAGCAGGCTAAGTACCGGTGGGGTACCGAGCGCTTGATCTCGTATCGCGGAACCGACGGCACGCCGCTGCGCGCGGTGATGCTCGTGCCCGACGGCTTGCCGAAAGACCGGTCGGCTCCGATGCTCGTCTACTTCTACGAAACCTGGTCGCAGATGTATCACTCGTACTACGCACCGGCGCCGGGTACGAGCCCGAACCTCTCCCGCTACGTGTCGAACGGCTACGTCGTGCTGTTGCCCGACGTTCGCTACAAGATCGGGCACCCCGGTAAGAGCGCGGTCAACTGCCTGTTGCCCGCCGTCGACGCCGCGATTGCGACCGGCTACGTCAACCCGGCGCGCGTCGGCATCGCCGGCCACTCGTGGGCGGCCTATCAGATCAACTATCTGATCACGCAGACGCATCGCTTCCGCGCGGCGGAAGCGGGCGCAGCCGTCGACGACATGTTCAGCGCCTACGGCGGCATCCGTTTGGAGAGCGGCGTCGTGCGCGAGTTCCAATACGAGCACCAACAATCGCGTATCGGCGCAACCCCGTGGGACCGCCCCGATCTCTACCTGGAGAACTCGGGAATCTTCGGGATCAAAAACGTGACCACGCCGTACCTGACCGTCCATAACGACGCCGACACAGCGGTGCCGCAGTTCCAGGGGATCGAGTACATCACGGCCATGCGCCGCCTCGGCAAGATCGCCTACCTCTTCTCCTTCGACGGCGAGGCGCACGGCATTCTGCAGCGCGAAAACCAGAAGTATTGGACCGTGCACCTCGACGAGTGGTTCGATTACTGGCTTAAAGGAGCGCCGCGTCCGTCGTGGTTCGACGGCGTGCCGTTTCTCGAGCGTGGCGAGCGCAACGTCGATGTGCTCTTCGGTGAGGCGCCCTAGCGCCGCTGCGATACCTCCTCGGCACCGCCCGTCGCCTCACGGGTGAAGGTCTCGAGCGTCGATTCGGTCGGGAAGACGTGCGCGGTCTTCGCCCACTGCATCGGCACGCCGCGCACCGCCGAGGCGGTGAACGTCCATAGCGCGCGGAACGTCGCGACGCCGTTCACATAGGCGGCTACCGGCGCCCGCGCGATCGACAGGAGCCCGGCCTTCGGTCCGTAGATCCACGTCGTGAACCCGGCTCCTTGCACGAGTTCGAGCAGCGTGGAGGCAAGCACGAAGGCAAGCAGCCACCAGACCCAGGTGCCGCCGGGCAGGAGCGGTGCGAAGGCTCGCTCGTCGACGCGATGCCATACCACGAGCGCAATCGCCGCAAAGAGCACGACGTAACCGACGAACGCGCCGGCGTTCGCAATCAAGCCGCGCCGGTCGCGGTAGAGCATGTAGAGCGTCGCCGCGTTGCCGCGCCATCCGACGCGCTGCCAAGCCTGCAAGCAGATCCCGGCGACCCACCTCGATTTCTGACGGATCGCAGCCGGAGCCTTATTCGGGAAGTATTCGCGCGTCGCCACGTAGGCTGCCGCCGTCGCCGGCGCTCCACGCCGCTGCGGCGTGAGGCGTTTGAGCACGAAGGACGTACGCAATCCGTGCTCGTGCAGGCGCAAGGCAAACTGATAGTCTTCCGTCAACGCTCCCTCCGGGAACAGATCGCTCTCGCTCTCGGCCACGTGGTCGAGCGCGTCGCGCGCGAACGCCGTCCCGACGCCGGCCGACGGCACGAACGCTCCGAGGCGCTCGCGCAGCAGCATATCTTTGCAATGATTCTTCGCGAACTCGTCCGCGTACGTCCACCCGACGAACTCGTACCACGGGTATTCGAGCGGAAACACCGGAATCTGCAGCATCTGCGCTTCCGGCACGAAGTAATTGTAGACCAGGAGCGAGAGCGGATGGATCACGTCTTCGACGTCGTGCAGCACGCAGATCGCGAACGGGTCGTCTCCCTCGATCTCGCGCATCGCGCGATAGACGCAATTGAGGTTCTGCGCCTTGGTCGTGGGTCCGGGTTTGTCGTTCACGACCGCGTGAACGTTCGGATACCTTCGCGCCGCGGCCTCGACCTTGACGCGCGTCGGCTCGTCGTTCGGATAGACGCCGACCAGGATGTCGAAGTGCTCGTAGTCGACGGCCCGCACCGCGTAGTCGATCATCTTGTCGATCACGGCGTCTTCATGCCAGCACGCGACGAAAATCGCGATGCGCTGCTGCGGGCGCGCGCGCAGTTCGTCAAGATCGAAACTCCCTCGTCGCGGGCTACGGGAATGCCGAAAGAACGTCCACCAGTACATGAGGTCGAAGACCGTATCGTCGATGCGAAAAAGCGCGAACACGACGGCGATCGTGACGATCGCCGCGCCGACGATCTCGGCGAGATCGTAGCTGAGTGTGATCGGACTCACGAAAATCTCCGGGCGCGCTGAGCGATGAGATAGACGGCGACCGCGAGGATCAAAGCAAAGCCCGCATAGATCGCAAGCGTGGCACGGCCGCGGCGTTTCGAACGCGTCTCCGGCAGCCCGCCGCGCGTGAGCACCGGACCCGTCTTCCCGAACTCGAAGTGCGTCCCGTCGGCCCCCGCCAACAGGCCGGCGACGTCGGGCAAGCGTTCGAGCACCGAAGGGTCGCCGACGTAGGAGATCAGCAGGCGTTCGCCTTCGACGCGAACCTCGCCATACGATCCGCCGTCGTCGGGTTCGATGTCCGGGGGCGCGCCGATGACGATCGCCGCGGGCGAGTCGTTTGCAAGCGGTCGCGCGTCGATGTGCGCGATCGTGCGGTTGACGCTGCCGAGCGCGTTCATCACCGCAAACGACTGCGCGAAGAGCGCCGGATCGTAGCCGACCGTAACGTTGCCGTGCAATTCGCCGATCCGGCGTTCGATCGTATCCGGAAGGTCGGCAGCGCCGGAGAACGCGAGCGTGCTGCTCGGGGCGATCGAGGTGAGCGGCGGTTGCGCTTTGCAGAAAGCGGCCGGGTTCGCGACGCGCACGTCGAGTCGAACGAGATTGGTTCCGCGCAGCGACGACGAGGGCAGCGGTACGCGGAGCGTCTGCGAGCCGGATGAGATCGCGAACGCGTTCACGGGACGACCGTTGAGGATCGCATCGACGCGGCCCGCCGCGCCCGCGCTGAGCAGCAACCCCAGTTGCGCGCGATCGGGGGCCCCGCCCAGTTGCCCGAGCGTGAACGGAATGTCGAAGCGCACGTCTTCGCCGCGCTGCGCGAGCCCGCCCACGCCGAGCGCAGAAAGCGAGAGCACGCTCGGCGGCGAGGTGGCCTGCGGAGTGGGAAGCGCCGCAAGGTTCGTCACCGGAACCGCCCCCGGCGGTGCGGCCGTCCCGAGCCCGACGCTCGTCCGCCTCCAGCCGGAGATCACGTGGAGGCGATACGCCGCCGAGAGCGCGAGGTCGTCCCACGCGAGATCCGGGCGCCGCGGCTCGATCACCGTGAACGCTCCGCCGTAATTCGCAAGGGGCTCTCGCGCGGCACCGGCGTCTTGCTCGAAGACCACCTCGCCGCCGGCGGGGATCTGCGCGTGCCCCGAGGGTCCGTCGCAGTCCGGGAACCGGCTCTCCACGACGAGATCGACGGATCCCCGTGCCGCATCGCCTATCTCCGCCTCACCTGCCAGCACGCCGGCTCGCACTGCTTGCTCGTGCAGCGACGCCACCTCTTTGCCTGCGATGAGCACGCGCACGTACGCTCCCTTCAGATCGCCCTCGGCGGTCACAGGAAATCGAAAACCGAGCCGCCGGAGTCCGGGATGGACGGGGAGGCGCAGCGCGACGCTGCCGCCGTGGAGCGCGATTCCGTCGGGGAAGCCGAGCGAGGAGAGCGCTACCGGGGCACGGGTGAGCGCCGTCGCCAGAAGCGCCGCGAGCATCGTTCGGTCTTCCTCAGCATTTTCTCATGTGCCTCTCATGGAATCGTCCGTCCGGCGACTTACGTTACTTGTACGGCTTCGCACGAGCTCAATCTGCACTCGAGGTGCTCCATGGCACGATATCCCCACTCAAACGCAAGCGTCGCATGCACGCTGGTAGCTGCGATGCTGCTCGCGTGGTTCGGCTCCACGGCCCCGGTGCGCGCCGATCAAGACGACACGCAACCGCCCGACGTCGCCCGGATCAGCGTCGTAAGCGGCGAAGCCGCCGTCAAACAAGGTGAAGGCGATGCCGTCGCCGCCGCCGTCAACGCCCCGCTCGAAGCGGGCGACTACATCTCCACCGGCGACGACGGCCGCATGGAGATCGAACTCGATCCGAACAACGTCGTGCGGGCGGGTGCCGATACGCAAGTCCGTTTCACCCAGCTCGACGGCCAAGCCGATACGGTACAGCTGGCGCAGGGCACGGTCGAGTTGCGGGTGCTCCAGCAAGACGACGACCACGTTACCGTGCAGACGCCTTCTGCGGATGTCGTCCCCGACGAGAGCGGCGCATACCTGATCAGCGTCGATGCGAACGGGATGACCGAGGTGACGGCACGCAGCGGCAGCGCCGACATCAACACCCCCGCCGGCTCGCAGACCATCGATCCGGGGCGCACGATGCAGATCACGGGAGCTGCAAACAATGCGCAATACCAGTTCATCGACGAGGTCGCAGCGAGCGATTTCGATCGCTGGAACGACCAGCGCGATCAAACCTTGCTTGCCGACGCCGGCCCCCCGAACGTCGACAACACGATCACCGGCGCACAGGATCTCGACCAATACGGCGAGTGGCATAACGTCTCCGGATACGGCGAGGTGTGGCAGCCGAACGACGTGGCGTCGGATTGGACGCCGTACAGCCAAGGCGCGTGGGTCTACGAGAACTACTACGGGCCGACGTGGGTCGCGTCCGAGCCATGGGGCTGGGCGCCGTATCACTACGGCACCTGGGCGTTCATCGGAAACAGCTGGGCGTGGGTTCCGCCGAGCCGTCCGGTGTACGCGCCCGCCATGGTCGCCTTCTTCGGTTTCGGCGGAAACGGCTGGGGCGTCGGCGCAGGATTCGGCAACGTCGGCTGGGTGCCGCTGGCGCCGGGCGAACGGCTCCGCCCATGGTGGGGCAACACGTCGGTCACGAACGTGTACCAGCAGAACGTCACGATCAACAACTACCGCAACTCGAAAAACGGCTTCGTCGGCGTCCCGGTGACGCGCTGGCAGCAGGGGTCGTTCACAACCATTACCCGTCTTCATCCTCAATCCACGGGATCGGCGCACATCATCGCGGGGCGGTTCCCCGTGGCGCCGACGACCGCAAACTATCGCTACACCAATCGTCCGGTCGGATCCACGGTTCGCGTACCCGCGCAACCGCAACGGCCGCAAACGATCACGGGTCAAGCGCCGGCGCAAACGCAATGGCATCGTTTCAACGAGCCGAACTCGTCGACGCCGCCGGCGCGCAGCTATCAACATGTCCAGCACGTGCAAACCACGAGCTGGCAACACTTCTCGCAGGCGCGTACGAGCGCTCCGATTCGCACGACCTACGCGCAGCCGCGGTATCCACAGCAATCCATCCAGCAGCCGCGGTACGTCCAACCCGCGCGGTACCAACCGGCTCCGCAGCAGCAAACGCGCTACCAACCAGCTCCGCAGCAGCAAACGCGCTACCAACCAGCTCCGCAGCAGCAAACGCGTTACCAGCAGGCGTACCAGCCGCGCGCGTATCAAGCGCGCCCGGCACAGCCGGCACGCTCCCAACCATCGAGCAACCGCGGTTCGCCCGGATCTCGTCCGCACGGGCCCGGTAAACCCTAACGCACCAACCGAACGGCGCCGTCGCATGACGGCGCCGTTTCACAACTGCACACCACGAGGTAACCCATGCGAAAAACGCTTGGCTTAGTTGCTCTTTTCCTTCTCGGCTCACCGCTCGCAGCCGCGGCACAGCCGAACTACGAATCCGCTCCCGCCGACGAATACTTCGGACCTCACCATCAAAGCATCTTGGAGATTCGCAATCGACTCGATCGCATGGATGGCCGCAGCGACACCGAGATGCTCGATCCGGGTATCGTCGTCGAACTCGACGACATCAACACGTCGATCGTGGACTGGCATCGGCAATACCCCGCCGATCCGTGGCTCCCGCACACGTTCGCCCGCCTGCTTCGTTCGTATCACCGGGCGGGCGCGGCATCCACGCCGCGCGCCATCGCCGCGCTCGAACTGATGCGCCGAACCTATCCGAACTCCGACGAAACGGCACGCACCGTCGCGATCGTGTACGGTAACGCCGATCAGCCGCAGCAGGCTCCG
>Ga0326727_10008897_pt1 | contig 25126 bp, 19 predicted proteins | sample MB2enrmetagenome_FD_207643 | JGI IMG/M metagenome (GOLD analysis project Ga0326727, IMG submission 207643) | Lab enriched peat soil microbial communities from McLean, Ithaca, NY, United States - MB29MY | ecosystem: Environmental > Terrestrial > Soil > Wetlands > Peat | place: USA: New York... | reverse complement strand
AAATAAAGGTTGCCGAGGGCGATGAGGGCTTGGGTGTTTTGAGGTTCCTTCCTGACGGCGGCCTCCAGCCCGGCCGCCTCACCGGTGTCGAAGACGCGGGAAGCGGTTTCGGCCCGCATGCTTGTCGGGTTTTTACCGTGCTCGCGGCTATAGAACTTTATGCCACTAACCGCACCTGCCAGGAAACCGGCGACAAAGGTGACGATAAGAAGGATTATCACATTTTCTTTCTTCATGCACTCACTTTAAGCGTTTTGCAAAGCAATTTCAAGAAGGGGAGCGACCGGAACGGGCGCGGCGTGCACCAGGGGCGGCATGCAGTCTATTTTATTTCCCCTGGCGATCTGAATTCTGCTATACTCCGTCGTGTCGTTCATTGCCGATTTGCATATCCATTCACGCTACTCCAGGGCGACGAGCCCGCAGATGGCGCCGGAAGTCCTTTGGAAGTGGGCACAGCTCAAAGGTATCACCGTCGTCGGAACGGGCGATTTCACTCATCCCGCATGGAGGGGCGAGCTTGAGGAAAAGCTCGAGCCCGCGGGCAACGGGCTTTTTCAGCTCAAAGAGGAGCGCAGGGCAGGCGGCGTGCCCGACTCGTGCAAAAACGAGGTCTTTTTCCTCCTTTCCGCCGAGATAAGCTGTATTTACCGCAAAAGCGGCAGGACTCGGAAGGTCCACTGCCTCATCTTCGCGCCTGACATGGCGGCTGCGGCGCGGGTGGGCCTTGCGCTTTCGAAGATAGGCAGCGTCGCATCCGACGGCAGGCCCATCCTGGGGCTCGACGCGGAGGCGTTACTCAGGATGGTCCTTGACGTCTCACCTCAGGCCATGTTGGTCCCTGCGCACGCCTGGACGCCGCATTTCTCGGTATTCGGCGCGGGATCCGGGTTCGATACACTGGAAGAGTGTTTTGGCGAGTTGACGCCGCACATTCATGCCCTGGAAACGGGCCTCTCCTCCGATCCGCCCATGAACCGGCGCGTCGCGGCGCTCGACCGCCTCGCCCTTCTTTCCTTCTCCGATGCCCATTCTCCGGCCAAAATGGGAAGAGAGGCGACCATCTTCGAGACGGACGTCTCCTTTTCCGCGATCACCGAGGCGATCAAGACGCGCCGAGGCCTCCTCGGCACTGTAGAATTCTTTCCGGAAGAGGGGAAGTACCACTACGATGGCCACCGGCAGTGCGCAGTGTGCTGCTCGCCGGAGGAGACGATCGCCCATAACTACCTCTGCCCTGCCTGCGGGAAGAAGCTCACCATGGGCGTCGCCCACCGGGTCGAGCTTTTGGCCGACAGGGCGTGCGGGTCCGGGCGCGCAGCAGCGCTCCCCTATTGGTCGGCGATCCCCCTTGCCGAAATACTTGCGGAGGTTATGGGTGTGGGCGCCGCGAGCAAGACCGTGCAGGAGGCGTACATGAAACTCCTCGCTTCGCTGGGTAGCGAGTTCAGGGTACTTTTGGAGACGCCGCCGGCCGACATCGCCGCCGCCTCGATGCCGCTTGTCGCGGAAGGCATACAGAAGGTGCGGCAGGGACTCGTCCGCATCAGTCCGGGCTATGACGGCCGGTACGGGCGTGTAAAGATATTCTGAGGTCAGGCGATCGTAAGCGGGTCGCCTTTTGTTTTTGTCGAGGGTATGCGGGATTCGCACGGGACCTTTGTTTGGCAGAGGCCGCAGCCATACGCCTCTAACCCGTAGGCTTCCAACGCATGCGTCCGCTCCACGGTGTCGACGTACTGCTTGCATTTCTCCTTGTCGTGTCCCTGAGTGGTGATAGCGCCGGCAGGGCAGCGGCCCATGCATTTGCCACACGCGCCCCCCTGGGAAAAGAAGAGGCAGTATGCGTGGTGGTCGTTATAGGGCCTTGGCGTGGCCGGGATGGAAAGGCGCGCTACGACCGAGCCGCAGCGCACGGCCTTGCCGACCGGGGTGATGAGGCCGTCGCACAGACCGAAGGTGCCGAGACCTGCTGCGTAGGCCGCATGCCGCTCCGACCAGGTAGAGGCAAAGCCGTATCGCTCTGACATCTTCACGCTAAAGGACGGAAGGTTTTGCGGGGCCAGGGCCTGATAACCCGCGTCACCCAGCCTGGAGACCAGGTAATCCCTCAGCTTCACGTTGAACTCTTCCCCAAACTTCCTTGACCGGAACCAGCGTTCGGAGGCGTTGACCGTTTCCTTCCTGTTGTCGGCTTTCGTCGCCCGTGTTTGAGGCAGTATCCAGGTGATGACGGTGAGCTGCTCGGGTGTAATCCAGACATCGGGAAAGGCCTGGGTAAATGCCTCCGTCGGTGTCCAGTGAAAAGGGCCTATAAGCGTCTTGAATTCGACATAGAGGGGGTCGTCGCCGCTTGAAAAGCCGACGAGGGGCACGTCGAAGGCGGGTTCATCGTGCGTACCGCCGAGGTTGTTCGCCGGTGATTTCGCAAAGTCCCTGATGGACTCTTCCACCCATGCGGAAAGGCTGAACCGGTCTTTCGTCAGCATATGAAGCTCCTTAGTCGGTTGACGGGGTATCGGCAATACCGTTGGAACAACTACATATGAAGCCAATCTATTATAGTATACCAGAAAATTTCACCCCGGCCAATCGGTTTTTGAGAGCGGTCCTTGAGGAAAAGGGCACGCATGACATTTTTCTGACACCCGCACCGTCAAGCTTGTCACAGGCAAGCCGGCAGGTGGACGCATGATCCCCTAAAACGGCGCGGCGGGAGCCACAACGGGTGGTTGGCTCACCTGGCACGGTGATTGCAACCGACCATAGGCACGGACATCAATATTACCTTCGGATGAGGAGCCGCATGATTTACCTGGTTGGGTTTTCTCCGTTTCCACTTCAGGACTCCGACGGGGTAGATATCTCGCCCCCCGCTATCGACCCGCAAGCCGGGGGACCGGCCGGCCGGACAGTCACATTCCTCGGCGTCCTGATGCAACAGGTCGCGCAGCTCAGCGGGCAACCGGCGGCGAAGCAGCTTGCTCCGGCTCCCGCGACTCCGCGGGTCACGGAGCCGCCGTTAGGCCGGTCAGGCAGTGAGAAGTGCGCGGCGGGCAATGTTGCCATGAAGGAGGCGCTCCGCTTTGTCCTTGAGCATGAAGGAAGCCGCTACGTGGCGAGTGACGCGGGCAAGGAATCATCCAAATACGGGATCCTTCAGGCTACCGCCGCCAGGTGCGGCTACAACGGGGACGTGCGGTACATGTCGCGGACTGAGGCAGAGGCGATCTACCGGAAAATATGGGACGAGTCAGGCAGCCGGAACCTGCCGGCGGGACTTGCGCTTGTCCACTTCGATACCTATATGAACAGCCCCCAAGCGGCGAAGAAAATGCTGCAATCATCGGGAGGCAACACGGACACGTACCTGCGGCTCCGCACACAGCGGTACGCCCGCCTCTCCCAATTAAAACCGGCGAGATACGCGCAGTATATGAAAGGCTGGATGAAGAGAATCCACGATCTTCGCACCGTGGCGGCGCAAATCGGGTCGTCATTCACGAGGGCATCCGTATGACATGGTGAGCGCCATGTTTTCCCCGCTATTTCCTCCTCTAGCTGAAAGGCAGCGGTTTTAAACCTCTGCCTTTCAGCACCCCCCTCCCCGGGCGTAAAGACAATGGAAAGAAGTGGACTCGTCACAAATGGCGAAGAGAAGTGAAAAGCGGTCGGCCGCTGTGTTATATAGTAGTGAGTATGGCATCAACCCGCCGGCGGGCATCGAAGAAGAATACCGGAGCCCCAGAAACCCTGACGCCTTCGTTTTCGGCGTCGGCGGGCGCGGCTTTCATGCACGGTTTTCCGAAGACGGTCTTCGAGGAGGCCCTGCGTCTCTTTTTCAGGCTCTATTTCTGCCTCGTCCACCGCGTCAGGGTCGAAGGCCTACAACGCGTACCAAGGAACGCAGCCAGGCTCGTCGTGATCGCCAACCACGCCTCCCTCCTCGACGGCCTGCTTGTCTGGACGTACCTCAAGCTGCCGTTCAAGATCGTCGTGGACCGGACAGTGGCCGCTAAATTCCTCTTCCGCCCCTTTGCGCGCAACAGCCATACCATCGAGATCGATTCGATGAACCCCTATGCCCTGAAGGAGGTCACCCACCTGGTAGCGGGGGGCACGCCCCTCCTCATCTTCCCGGAAGGCCGCATGACCCTGACCGGCAGTCTTATGAAGATCTATGACGGGACGGCTTTTGTCGCGCTGCGTACCGGCGCCTGGATCCTCCCCCTCTACCTCGGCACGTACGGCACGCTCTTCGCGAAAAAGCACCCCGGCCGCACATTCTTCAGCCGCGTCGCCATCACCGTCGGCAGGCCCCACCCGCCCCTGTCTCTCGACCATCTGCCCCGCAACAAGAGGAAGAAGGAGGCCACGAGGGACATCTACCGGATGCTCTCCGAAGTCTACCTGGAGGCGCGTGCCGCGCCGTCGACCCTCGGGCGCGAGTGTATCCTCAAGTGCAGGGAACATCGCGGGAGGCCGCTTTTTGACGACGCGACCGGCAGCCGGGTGACTTACGGGAAAGCCCTTGCGGCCGCGTTTGTGCTGGGCCGTCTCTTGGCCGGCGGCAACGGGATTGTCGCCATCATGCTGCCGAACCTGACCGTGACCGCGCTGGTCTTCATGGGCCTGCAAATCTTCAGGAAAACCGCCGTATTCCTCAACTATTCTGCAGGCCGCGCCGCCATCGGGCACGCCCTTGCACTGGCCGACCCGGCCGTGGTCGTGACGTCCCGCGCCTTACTTGAGAGGATGCACATTGCGGAAGACCTCTTCGGGACCCGACAGGTTGTCTTCGTGGAAGACCTGAAAACCCGTATCCGCACCCGGGACAAGGCGTGGGGCCTTGGGCGGAGCTTTTTCCCCGGCGGCTATCAGAAAATGTCGCCCGGCGAGGAGCAGTCGACGGCGTGTATCCTCTTCACCTCCGGCTCGGAGGGTGCGCCGAAAGGCGTCTGCCTCTCCCATGAGAATCTTATCACGAACGTCCATCAGGCGCTCTCGAGGATCGGTGTGTCGGGTCAGGACCATTTCTTCAACGCCCTGCCCCTGTTTCACGCTTTTGGTCTTACCGTGGGGACGATCATCCCGATATTCCTCGGTGCGCAGGCATTCTTTCACATAAGCCCCCTCCATTACCGCCTGGTCCCCGAGCTGGCCTACTCTAAGGGGTGCACGGTCCTGTGCGGCACCCCCACCTTTCTGAAGGGCTACGGCCGGCGCGCGAACCCCTATGATTTCTCTGCCATGCGCCATGTCTTCAGCGGCGCGGAGCGGCTCCCCGACGCGCTGTTCGACGACTACGCGAAGAAATTCGGGATACGGGTGCTGGCAGGCTACGGCGTCACGGAATGCTCCCCTATGGTGAGCATCAACAGCGCCCTTGAGCACGTGTATGGAACGGTGGGGATGGTGCTGCCCGGCATAGAGTACAAGCTTGCGGCTGTTCCGGGCATAGACGCACGCGGCGGTCGCACGGGCAAGCTCCTCGTCCGGGGCAGGAACGTCATGAAGGGGTATCTCAAGGACGAGAAGGCGAACTACAAGTACCTCGTCGAGGATGGGGGTTGGCACGATACGGGCGACGTCGTCGAGATCACCGAAGAAGGGTTCCTGAAAATCGTGGGCAGATTGGGCCGCTTTGCCAAGGTGGGCGGGGAGATGGTCTCGCTCGCCGCGCTGGAGGACGCGCTCGCGGACGCGTTCGGCGACCGCGGCTGGGCCGTGGCGGTAATCGCGAGGCCCGACGAGCAGCGGGGGGAGAGGCTTGCGGTGGTCACGAACAACCCCGGCATCGACGCAAAGGCGGTCCGGCAGGCGCTGCTGGGAAAAGGCTTTTCCGACCTGGCAATCCCGCGGGAAGTGCGCTTCATGAAGGAGATGCCGAAGCTGGGGACGGGCAAGGTCGATTACGTGACGCTGCACGGGCTGGTCGAGGGGTGAGAAGTGACGAGGGCGAGGGCAGAGGGGAATGCGTAGGAATACCGGGGAGGGCAAGATGTCCTTAGTCATGCCCTCTATGCAGGACGGCGACCTGCTGAAGCGTGCCGGACTTTACAAAGGGGCGCCCCAAAGACGATGGGAGGCAGGTATGAAAACGGGGATTCTCATATTTCTCTGGTGTGGTACAGCAGAGAATGTGACAATCGGTAATTCTCCCGTAATTCGTTTATTTGAGATCCTTTAGTTGTAGGTGTGGATTTTTGAAGAAGTTGCCGTATCACGATTGTCCGCATTCTCGATGAAGCCTCCTTTTTCAGATGATCCTCAGGCATTCAACATTTCAACCGCACGTCATCAATGCCGAATTGGAAAACGACGTATTCTTCAAAGGCGACTTTCCTCTTGACTGTCCGTCCGGATAAGGTTACTTTTTCAAAGTATTCCTATCAATCCGGAATTCTTATCACTTCAGAACGGGAGGAGAATGACCATGTCCATAAACCAAGAAATATGGCCCTTCGTGCCCTGCGCTGCCCTTTTGGCTGCACTCGTCCTCCTGCCTTTGGTAAGCCTTGCCCAGTCACCGGTCAAGCCCTGCACCGAAGACGCGCAAGCGCCCTGGTGCAAAGCAACCAGAGGAGATCGGCCCAGCGGCTGGCTTCCACAAGGCCGTTCGGAGGTGATGTCCCGCAACGGGATCGTCGCAACGAGTCAGCCCCTGGCTGCCCAGGCGGGGTTAAGGATCTTGATGGCAGGCGGGAATGCAATCGACGCCGCTGTCGCGGCGGCGGCCGTTCTCAATCTGGTGGAGCCGATGAGCGTCGGTGTGGGCGGCGACCTCTTCGCCATCTTCTACATCGCGAAAGAAAAGAAGCTCTATCAGCTCAACGCCGGCGGCATGATGCCGACGGGGGCTACGGTTGCGCGCTATAACAGCCTGGGCTATTTCTACGATCCCAAAAATTGGGGATACGGGTCAGGCATGCCGGTTTATGGCATCCTTTCCGCACCGGTCCCCAGTGCTGCCTGGGGCTGGGACGAGGCGCTTCGGAAGTTCGGTACGATGACCTTCAAGGAAGTCCTGCAGCCGGCTATCGACTACGCCGAAAACGGCTTCCCGGTTTCGGAGGTGATCGGGGACAGCTGGCGCCTCCCCAACGCCGTTAATTGCAGCGCCAAGGGCGGCTGCACCAGACCCGATCCGGATTCCGTCAAGACCTGGTACATCAATGGAAAGCCCCCGAAGCCGGGGGACATCTTCCGGAACCGCGACCTGGCCCGCACCTTCCGTCTTCTCCAGCAGCACGGCCGGGATGTCTTCTACAAGGGGGAGATCGCAGAGGCGATCGTGGCCAAGTCCCGCGCCCTCGGCGGCACGATGACCACGGAGGACCTCGCGGGCTATTACGGCGAGTGGGTGAGCCCGCCCACGACCAACTACCACGGCTACGACGTCTACGAGACGATGGCGCCCTCCCAGGCCTGGAACACCCTTGAAATCCTCAATATCCTGGAGGTGTGCGTGCCCGTATGGGCGCGGGGAAAATCCCTGGCGGACCTCGGACCCCAAGACCCCAGGTACTGGCATCTGCTGGTAGAGGCGAAGAAGCTGGCCTATATTGACCTCTATAATTACAACTCCGACCCCAGGGGCTGGGACGCAAAGCAGCAACAGCTTTTCCGGAAGCTCATCTCGAAGGAGCATGCCGCATCGCTGTGCGGGAAGGTCCGGCCGAACGGGCCTGCGTTGATGCCGGCCCCCGCGGTCAACCTGACCCGCGACGCAGACACGATCTACCTCACTACGGCGGACCGCTGGGGTAACATGGTATCCTGGGTCAACAGCAATTTTACCGCCTTCGGGACCGGCGTCACGGTGGCGGGATATGGCTTCCTCCTCAACAGCCGGGGTGCCCAGTTCACTCTCGATCCGAACCACCCGAACGCCATCGCGCCGCACAAGCGTCCCTACAACACCATATCCGCGGGGTTCGTCATGAAGGACGGCAGACCGCTCATGACGGTGGGTGTGATGGGAGGGGATATGCAGCCGCAGGGGCACGAGCAAGTGCTGGTGAACGTCCTCGATATGGGCGCAAATCTCCAGGCGGCCACGGACATGGCCCGCTTCTACCACAACGAAGTCTCGAACCAGCTTTTCCTGGAGTCGCAGCTCTTCAACCTTCCCCTTCCGGGCGGCCGCACGATGGCAGAGGCCCTTAAGGGCATGGGCCACAATGTGGCGTCCACAAACGGAAGCAGGGTCGGCGGATATCAGGCGATCATGTTCACGCCGTATGCCGACGAGCCGCGCCCCGACGCGGACAAGAATGGCGAGAGACCTGTCAACGGTTTTTACCGGGCCGGGTCCGACCACAGAAAGGACGGTGGAGCAGTCGGCTGGTAGGCCAGTCGGCTTCCGACAACAATAAAGCTAAGAGCGGCAGTCGGTCCTCCCCCCTTTGGAAGACATGAAAGACCTGAAAAGCCATGATAGTCAACGGATTGTGAGCATTTACGGGTATTTTTGAGAATACTTCCTTTCTTGAGTTTTGGTCTCAAAATCCGGTGGGGTTGATCCCACGTGCCGGTTCGATTCCCGCCTTCGGCACCGCATCATTCCCTGTAGTTTCACTACCTTACGATAGCAGATCCCCCTCACAAACTGTCACCGGACTATCACCGGGTTGGAGGGCAAGACAAAATAAAGTCAGACAGTAACCTTCCGGGCATACCGCGGCCTGCATGTGGGTCGTTTGCGCCACGGGGCTGCCCGGGGCATCCGCAAGAACAGATCCTTTTCCGCGCTCATCACCCTTGGCGTGATCGACTATTCCACAAGGGCAGCCCTTCTTACCTTTCTCCCGTTTCTCCTCATCGGGAAAGGCATCCCTCGCGAGAGCGTCGGTTTCGCACTTACCCTGACCTTCGCAGGTGGAGCAGCCGGCAAGTTCATATGCGGGGTCATGGCGGAACGGATCGGGGTCATCCCGATGGTCATCATTGACGAACAAGGGAGAGAAGATGTATAGTGTAAAATTGATCGGTGTTGCCTTTCCGGCTGGAATGGGGAAAACTCGACTGGCATACGTACCCGGGGTCGATTCAGCGCCGCCGGGGATAGACGACCCAGGGCATTGGGAATAAGGATGTGTGCGATGGGAGATAAGAGCAAAAAGGATAAGGACAAAGGGCAGAAACAGAACATCGTAAAACAGAAACAAAAAGCGGAAATCAAGAGTCAGAAGCAACCTAAAAAAAGCTCTTGACAGAAATCATGGTGGAGTGCCGGCTTTACCTTGCCGACAAACTGACCATTCCTAAGAAAATGGCACAGCTGTCGATGGTCCTTACCGCCATACCGGACGTCCTACCACCTTATCAGGGGTCTGCACGCGATCTCTCCATCACTAGCAGAAGGCCACACTAGATCATTATTGACGCGAGAAGCACCTCCCAGCCCCGATCTTTGTCCCCCCTGGAGGCTTATTCCACCCCCGCGCCATGCTTTCTCACGGTAGTCGCTGTCTCCTTCCTGCGGTCCTCATTGAAACTTCTTAGTGTATAAAATGCGCATAACTTCCTGCTATGCGTCACATACCCTGCTTTCCCTATCGTGAAAATAGGAGAAAAGGAGAGGACAGGGCACCAACTTTCAGTCCCCGGCACACTGAGCTGACGTCAGTTGTTTGACGATTCATTAGTCCGCGCGTTGACACCTCCATTCACCATCCAACCGTTCATACGTCCCTTACGCGCGGACAGAAGAAACGTTCCGCACTGTCGAAAAGACTTTTCCGCGGACTGTTCCGGACGGCGTCGTAGAATAGCATGTCCCTACCGCCCTCACGGATGAGACATATGTCCGCGAAGCGCACGTATGTCCTACTTTTTATATATATGGAGGACGACACATTGCACACCATTTGCCCTATTTCATGTGTTATATGGCATGTGGGCGCAGTGTGCCGCTACTGATCAAGCAGAGGGGAACAATGTTATTGAAGCAGGAGCGAACGCAGGCGATGCGACCTGCATGACCTGCATGGTCATGTCATTCCGGACCGAACAGCACACCTGATCTCCTTCTATGAGGAGGCGTATGGCACAGGGCAAGGAGCGGAGAGTGCGCGTGGCGGAGCTGCAAGGAGCGGTACGCTTCACACCATGCGGGCATTCTCATGGACCGGCACCGGCATCCTTCTTGCATACCTTGTGGAGCGCCGGTGCGTGGAGATGGCCGGAAAACGAAATTCGGTAAGGCGGTAATCGCGGCAGCATATGGCGCGTAAAGTTGTTTTGCAAGGAAGGAATCTTGAACGTGCGTAACACCTTGAGACTTTTCAGCGTGATCTCTGTCCTGATACCCCTAGTACAACTGACTGCATGTGGAAGCGGAGGCGGAGGTGATCAGCAGGTTCTCTCATGGCCGATCGCCAGTCAGGTTTTCACGACGGCCGATCAGCAAGTCTTCCCCATCGCAGTATCCGCAGGCACGCCGCAGATTAACCAGGGAGAGGTATCGCTCTACGCGCAATACGGTTACAGCGCCTGGCAGGCAGGGTCGCCCGCGTGGAAGTCGCGGGGGTATGCTATCGGCGCCGCGCGGATATTTAGTAAAATCCCTCTCTCGGATACCACTTCCCATGCGTACAATGCCGAGCTGGTCAAGCAATTGACCCCCGCAATGCAGGCGATAATCGCCAATTACGGAACACCGCTACAGTAGGTCTAAAATTGCGCATGCTTGAAAGGTGAGGAGGTCTGAAGCCACGGGAAGAGGCACGGCATGGCGTGTAGGAGAAGGCGCACGCACACACATTGACCGTTGCCTTATATCCTCGCGGCGCGCAAATTTGTCTTACAAGAGAGGAATCAAACATGTGCTGCAGAGGCTTTAGGTTTCTTGGTGTGCTTTTCGTCCTGATACTCCAATTGCAGTTGGCTGCATGCGGCGGCAGTGGGACCAACACCACCCCCCCCGCCAGCAACAACTTCCAGGTGGTTGTTTTCACGGATGTTCATTTTAATCCTTTTTATGACACCACTCTTTTTCAGACGCTTCTCAATGAGGATGCCAGCCAGTGGGCGAGTACTTTTCAGACATCGAAAATAACGGCACCTTCGCTATGGGGTAACGATACCAACTACCCTTTACTTGTGCTTGCACTCTCAAGCATAAAGCAGAACCTGGGAGCGAGCCCGCTCATTATTTTCACCGGCGACATGCTTGGACATTACCTTATGCAAACGTTTTACGAACTTTATGACCCCGCAAACTCCCAAAATCCAACCGCTGCAGACATTGCAGCCATGCAGGCCTTTCTGGACAAGACGGTTGCCTTTTTTATGCAGCAGGTGAGGTCGTCTATCGGAAACATTCCCGTCATGTTCGCTCTTGGAAATGCCGATTCATACGAAGGTCTCGGACCTGAAAGCACTTTTCTTTCCAATAACGCGGAACTTTTTTACACACAATTCTTGAATGGCACCGTAGATCAGCAGACATTTCTTAACACCTTCGAGAGTGGAGGATATTATTCTGCGGAGCCGGCGGGAACAAATTTGATGGTGATAGGACTCAATACTTTCGAGTGTTCCCCCCCTAACCAGTATCTCGGCGACACTAGCAGTGCAGTAACCGCTCAACTTGACTGGTTGGATTCGACACTCGCTTCAGCCCGGGCCCAGGGCAAAAAGGTGTGGCTCTTAATGCATGTCCCTCCGGGCGCAAATATAACTTCAATTGCCGACGCCGCTGATAGCAGCGGTCACATAACAATTGCCACGACCACGATGATGTGGGACCAGACTTATCAGGCACGGTTTCTCTATATACTTTCGAAATATCAGGGCCTTATAACCCAGACGCTTGCTGCGCATACTCATATGGACGAATTCCGTATCATGGCGCCTGATAGTGTGCTTGATATAACGCCCGGCATAACTCCCTACTTCGGCAATAACCCTGCCTTTAAGGTCTTTACATTTTCTCGCGATACATTAACAGCCACCGATTACACTTCCCTGAGCTATGACCTCGCCACTAACCCGGGACAGTTCACCAGCTATTATACTTTTTCGACAGCGTATTCCATGCAAGCTCTTTTGAGCAATGCTTTGGCGCAACTTTATCCGCTACTCGTCACGAATAATGCCGAACAGGCGCTTTACAGAGCGCACTATTTGTCCGGACATAATTACTCTATTCCAGATACCAATACCATAAATCCCATTACCAATACGACCTGGCCGGTATTCTGGTGCGGCATTGGAAATATGGACGAAGCAGGGTTTATCAGTTGTGTGAACTCCTATTGATGTCCGCAAACAATTGTTTCCACTCGAACACTTTTGCCGGCGAAGGGTGCAAAAGAATCATCCAAGAAGGATTATGAACATGAAGAGGATTTCCGTTGTATGGTCGCTGTTCCTGGTTCTTGCCCTGACGCTGCTCGCAGGATGCGGAGGCGGTTCCGGTCCCGATTCAACCGCTCCGCTGAGCGCCGACAACATCAATCTGATCTTCGTGGTAAGCCCTGATTTGGCGTATAACGCGTCCGGTGACATCAATCCAAGCACGGCAAACCTCACCAATCAGGGTTTACAGCGCTCGCTCCTCATGGCCACGTACCTGAAACAGCAGGTGTTGGGGACAGCGAACGTAACCGGCATTTACGCGCTCGAACCGATGACCCATTTGCAAACCGCACACAATTACCCTGACATGGCAGGAATTTGGTTCATTCAGCAGTTCGCCCTTCTCAACCAAATCACTCTCACCGGTGCGGGCGGTCCCGGCTCGTCCTTAATTACCGGCAACAGCTACCCGCTCAATGCATCGTATGCGTCAGGGTCTCTACCCAACGGAGTTGCTACGCCGTTGGTGTCCTGCCCTGGTTGCCAGGGGCTGGATTTCAACAACACGGGAGGCGACAACACTACCCTGGTAACCGGTATCATCAATGCAAACGCCCCGGGCTTTTATGTCTTTTCTGCGCCCTGGGAGACCATCGGCCCCCTGTTGGCAACTATCAACGAGATCGAGGGTTATACGCTGAATCTTCCTGCGACCTATATGGGTCCAAACTATGTCTATGCGATCTCCATCACGCCGCTGGGATACGTCAGCCTGGTTACCTACAACAGCAACCTGAACCCGCCTTCCGCTTACCCTGTGCTGCCATCGCCCGTGGCCAGCACTTCATGCACGGCACAGACGCCTTTTACCATCACAGCGACGGGAGGGATTGATGGTGTCGTACTTCCGCCGGGGTTCAATACCAACGAAACGATTTACATGATCCGGCACGCAGAGGCGCATCCGGTGAGTGGTTGGGACGACGGCAACTTTCTGGGCGCGGGGCAATGGCGCGCCCTGGCCCTTCCTCACGCTCTGCAAGGCAAAATCAGTCCCAACCAGGTTTATTCGATCGACCCCGCACAGGTTTACCCCGGTGCTGTGGCCGTTCCTGGTAATTCCAATTTTTCGTATGTCAGGCCGTCATTGACGGTCGAGCCCTATGCAATCGCCAATAACCTGCCCTATTATCTGGTCTCGGGCTTCGAGATATTCGCTACGAGCTCGCCCCAGTCCACCAGCGACTTTTTCTTCAAAGGCGGCACGTTTTCCAATCAGACCGTGCTACTGGCGTGGGAGCACGACCACTTCCCCCTGATAGTGGATGCGCTCCTCTCGAGCTATGGAAGCGGCCAAACGGCGCCCGCGTGGCCGAGTAACGACTACGACACCATCTGGACTGTGACGCTTGACGCCCAGGGCAACGTGACGGTGAACAACACGCTGTGCGAAGGCATCGATTCCGCGAGCCTGCCGGCCACGGCTCCTCAATTCTGACGGTCTCTGCGGCAGGGGCCTGGATAGTGCTGCCTTCGCCGAGTCATTGTCGGCTCGGCCGGCCAGGGCGTACATGGGCCACAGGCGGGGCGCCCGGCCGCCTATAAAAGACAAGGGATACGCGCGTGAGCGACGGGAAGCGCCGATCACCTGCGACAGAGAGGAGCCGGCATGTCCGCAGGGCAGTTATCAGACCTCTTCTCTCTCCCGCTCCTGCTGCCTCAATTCCCGTCGCAGGTACTTCCCGACTTTTGATTTTGGCAGCATGTCCCGGAACTCGATATATTCCGGTACCTTGTACGAGGTCAGCCTCTCCTTGCACCACCGGATCAGGTCATACCCGGTGACGCCCTCCGCATCTTCTTTCAACACACAAAAGGCCTTTATTCTCTCGCCCACACGCTTGTCGGGGACCCCAACCACGATGGCAGCGATGACGGCCTCGTTGTCTTTCAGGACGCCCTCGATCTCAGACGCCGATACACGGTACCCCTTGTGCTTAATGATGTCGGCGGTCCGATCGACGAAGTACATATATCCCTTATCGTCCATTCGCACGATATCGCCTGTGCGGTACCAGAGGAGCCCGTCAAAGAGGACATAACATTCCTTTGTCTCCTCCTCCTTATTCCAGTACCGGTCGATCATCGGGTCCGAATGAACGAGGAGCTCGCCGGGCCGGCCGGGAGAAACGGGCTCCAGGGTGTCGGGCTCCACAATCATGACCTTCTTGATGGAAAGGACCGAACCGATCGTATCTTCCGGCGCGTCTCCCACCACCGGAACCATGGTCACGCCGCCGACGGTCTCCGTGGCCCCGTAGCCCTGAGAAATAGGTACACTGAATTTTTGTTTCCATCTCTTCATCACCTCGGTGGGCATGACGTCTCCCCCGGTAAAGCAGTAGTTCAGGGACGAGAGGTCGTAGTAATCGATGCGGTCGTGATCGAGGAACATGCGATACAGGGCGGGAACGCCGAACAACGTAGTTGCCCGGTATCTTTTCACGTAGAGGCAGATCGCGTCGAGGTTCACCTTCGGCATGAGGACGACCGTTGCGCCCGTGAGGCAAATGGGCCCCAGGGTGAAGATCTCACCCTGGATGTGAAAAAGGGGGGCCCCCTGAATAATCCGGTTCTGATCGAGGGGCATGAGAGGCTTGCTCACCTCGAGTTGGGCCATGAGGCCCTCAATAAAGATCGTGTGGGTAAACGGTACGCCCTTGGGGAACTTCGTCGTGCCCCCCGTGTAGAGAATCTGCATGATTTCATCGGCCCCGGCTGCCGCCCTGCACGCGGGATCGGCCCGAGTGCTTAAGAGTCTTTTCCACGTGTGCACATCCTTCTCTTCAACATTCCCGTCCGGAATTTTGTCAAAAGCCACGCCTATATACCGCTTCCACCAGGGCAGCATATCGGCTATATTGGTCGCGACGACCGTCTCAAGGGGAACGCCTTCGGCCTTTACCCGCTTCACGTAGCCGAAATTCGTGTCCGCGCAAAGTATGACCTTCGCGCCAGAATCGCGGGCGATATATCCCATATCGTGGGCCGTGTAGATGGGGCTGACCGGTACGGCGACGGCCCCAATATATTGGAGACCCAGCCAGGCGAGGATCCATTGGGGTGAGTTCGGGATGTAAAGGACAACCCTGTCCCCCGGCCGCACCCCGAGGTCGTGAAAACCCGTGCCTATCCGCTCCGCGAGCCCCTTCAGTTTTGTGAAAGAATACTTTTCACCGAGGTATATGAGGGCGGTCTTATCCTTATAGGTGCCGGTGGTTCTCAGAAAGGCATCGTAGATATTCTCATTCTTCGTCGCCATAATCTACTCCGAAATAGGCTTTTCGCACGTCAGGGTTGTTGTAGAGATCATCCTTGCTGCCGCCGAAGGCGAACATGCCGTTCTCGATGACGTAGCCCCGGTCAATGATGGGGATGAGGGGTCTCGCAAACTGCTCCGTGATGAGAATGGTCAAATTTGTCTGATCCTTGATCTTCACAATCGCCTGAACGAGCTGTGCCTGGATATTGGGGCTCAGGCCGAGGAGCGGCTCATCGAGGAGCAGAAGCCGCGGCCTTGTCATGAGGGCAATCCCGACGGCGAGCATCTGCTGTTCCCCTCCGCTCATCAGCCCCGCTTTCCTGCGTCTCATGGTGAAGAGCTTTGGAAACGTTTCATACACGAGGGAGAGCGATTCCTTCACCTGGTTTTTGGAGTGGAGGTAGCCCGAGATCTTCAGGTTCTCCTCGACGTCGCTCTCGCCAAACACCGGGTGTCGCTCCCGGCACAGGGTAAGTCCTTTTCTCACCCTCCGGTCGGGCCACATCTGGCTGATGTCCTCGTTCTGAAACTCTATCTTGCCAAAAATGCTGATACGCACGCCCCCTCTTCGGTCTTCCTTCAGTTTTGTATCGAGCAGGAGCCCGGAGATGGTGTTCATTAATGTTGTCTTGCCCGCGCTGTTCGGCCCGATGACGCCCACTATCTCATCGGCGTCCACGGAGATGGAGATCTTGTTTATGGCGATGGCGTTCTCATAAAATACGGTAAGGTTCTTCACGGAGAGCATGGTCACAACTCCACCCCAAGGTACGCCTTCTTGACGCTCGGTTGTTTCATGATATCCCTGGGGCTCCCTTCGGCGATCTTCGTGCCCTGGTCCAGGACCATTACCTTGTGGGCGATCTTGAAAAGCTCCTTGAGGCGATGCTCCACCATGATGATCGTTTTTCCCTCAGCGATCAGCTTCTCGATCATGGGCGATATGCTCGCCACTTCCGCGAGGGTAAGCCCCGAATAGAGCTCATCAAAGACGATAAGGTCGCTTTGGAGGGCGATGACCCTCGCCATCTCGAGTCGCTTGAGGTACCCGTGGGGCAGAATGCTCGCGGGCTTGTAGGGGACGCTGGAATCCCTTTCGAAGCCTATGTCTTCAAGAATATCGAGGGCCAGAGAATCTTTCTCGCCGAAGTGACCGCCCATCTTCTTCACCCTCGGGGAGAAGAGGGGGACCACAAGGTTCTTAAAAGCCGGCAGGCGGTAAAATGGCTTTACCATCTGGAAGGTCCTGCCGATTCCGAGGTTGGTAATCTTTGACGCCCTGAGACCGGTGATATCTCTATCCTTGAAGATCACCTTGCCGGAATCGGGTCTCAGAAAGCCGGTGATAAGATTCACCGTCGTGGTCTTTCCCGACCCGTTCGGTCCTATAATGCCGAGGAGTGTGCCCTGCCCGACGCTGAAACTTACCTTATTGACGGCGACTACCCCTCCGAATGTTTTTGTCAGGTTCTCAATCTTCAGATATGCCACTTGGAGCCTCCACCCACCTCTCGATTTGTTGATACTTTCTGGCCAGATAGTGAAAGAGGCCTTCCGGCAAGGCGGCGACGAACGCGCCCAGCAGCGCCGCATAAATGACGATCCTGAAGGAGCCGAAACTCCTCAGGGCCTCCGAAAGCGGTCCGAGAATGACGGCGCCGAGCAGGGGACCAGCGAGCGTTCCCATCCCCCCTACGACGCTGGCGGCCATGGGAAAGACGGAAAGGTCAAGGGCAAATGCGGACATGCCGACGCTCATGTAATAGTGGGTCATGAAGGCGCCGCAGAAACTACATATGGCGCTCCCGATGAAGATCGCCTGTACCTTAAACCAGAGGATGGTCAAACCAGATGCTTCGACGGCCCTGTCATTGTCCTTCAGCGCAAGGAAAATGAGTCCGTAATCTGAATTGATGAGCCTCCTGAGACAAAAGAAGGAGGCCCAGAGCGCCGCCATGCTGACCGCCATGGTGAGCGTGATGCCGGGCAATGGGGTCAACCCCCTGGTGCCTTCCGTCCCCCCGAGTATACCGGTCGTTTCGATCACCCGCATCAGCATAAGGGGAATGATGAGCGTTACCATCGAGAAGTAGATGCCTCTCAGCCGGAGGGCGGGGAAGATGCACCCCGTGGAGAGGAGCGCTCCGACGAGGGTGCCTGCGGGGATGGAGAGGTAGGGGGGCAATCCGAGGTAATGGTTGATGGCGCCCGTGCTGTAGGCGCCGAGGGCGAAGAAAAGCGCCTGGCCGAGCGAAGTGAGCCCGCAGGAGGCCATGAAATCCCAGCTCAGAGCCATCATCGCCATTATAAACGTAATCACCATCACCTTTTTCCAGTACGGAGGAACGAGGAATGCCAGGAGAAGGATGCCGACAATCGGCAGGATCCGGGGGATAACAAGGTAAGATATCTCCCGTATCGAGGAGAGGCAAAAAATATCATCCGTAACCGCCTTGATGGGTCTGTCGATCCTCTCTCTCCTTCGCTGTATGATCATACCCGCTCCTCGATCTCCTTTGATTTGCCGAACAGGCCCGAGGGCCTTATCAAGAGGATTGCCAGCATGCTGGCCAGGGGGACGACCGAGATCAGGGAGGAGGAGATGTACATGGAAGTGAATGCTTCGATGTAACCGATGATAAAACTGGCGACGAGAACACCCAGGGTGCTCTCCAGCCCCCCGATAATACAGACTGCCAGCGCTTTTATCAGTATGTCGTAGCCCTCGTCGACCGAGATGACACCGAGGGGCAGTATGAGGACCGCGGCGAGGGCGCAGATCATGGAGCCGAGAGCAAGACTCAGCATCGAGATCCGGTCCGGGTTGATGCCCACCGAAAGGGACGTGTGCTCCTCCTGTGCCACACCCCTGAAAGCAAGCCCGATCCTCGTGTGGTGGACGAAGATGTGGAGGGCGACGAGCAACACCGCTCCCGCCCCCACGATGATAATTCTCTGAATACCAAGACCGACGCCGAAAATCTCCACCGACTCGTCGATAAAAACAGGGGTACGGTATTCAAAGCCCATGATGCCGAGGCTCCTGAGCAGTTCGAGGATGACGATCCCAACCGAGAACGTAGTGATCACCTCCGACAGCTCAAGACCCCTCAACCGCACGAGGAGCACCTTGTACATGAGAAGGCCGATCAAGCCCACGATCAGGATAGCCAGGCCGGCGGCGAGAAAATAGGGCAGGCCGAGCTTCATCAGGAAACACCACGTGAGCACGCCTCCGAGAATGTAGAAACCGCCGTGAGAGAAGTTGGCAACACGGCTGATCCCGAAGGTAATGCTGAAGCCCAGGGCGATGAGTGCCAGGATAACGCTGTTGATAAACCCGTAGACGAGCACCGTTCCCCCTTATCGCATGCCTATTTCATCGACTCCGGCTTCTCGATGATCCCCTCCGCGATGCTGTCGGGGAACACGGGGACTCTCTTACCTTTTTTCCACTGATATACGGCAGAGATGGCATCGACGTTCGGGTCCACGCCGAATACGTACTGGTGATCGGCAAAATGGATCCTCCCGGTACATCCCACCATGCTCAGGTTTTCAAGTTCCTTGGCAATCTTATCCGGGTCGAGTGAGCCCGCTTTCTCAATCGCCATTTTCATGGCATAAACCGCGTCATAGTCAACGGCCGGTTTGTGGCCGCACTGCATCTCCTTCCATCTCTTTATGTAGGCATCGTAAAATGTCTTGGCCGGTTGGTACTTGTGGAGGGGGAGATTGCCTCCGTCAAAGGCAATGTTCAGGACGCCTTCGATCTTCGGGCCGAAGGTCGTCCACGCCTTCTCCCCCATGAGGGGTGAGATAAAACCCGCAAAGACGGCCGGTACTTTCATATCTTTCCACTGCTGCACGAGCACCCCGCTCTGAGGCATATCGAAAATGGCAAAGATGACCTGAGCGCCCGACTGCTTCGCCTTTATCAAGGTGCTGGAAAAGTCCGAGGCGCCGGTAGGGTACTTGTCGAATCCTGTGACCTCCCAGCCGTTATTCTTGAACCATGCGTTCATGCCATTGGCAATACCAACCGCCCAGATCGCATCCTGCACGACGATATATGCCTTCTTGTTGCTGCCTATTTTATTCATTGTTTTTCCCATATACTGGACTACGTATTTCCCGTCGAACATCCGGAAGCAGTGGCGATATTTCTCGGGGTTGGACTTGTACACCTCTACGAATTTCGAGGCCACCGCATTGTTGATGCTCGGAATCTTGTACTGGGCAAAGATATCCATGGCCGCAAGCAGTACTTCCGATCTCGTCGGCCCCTGGATAATCACATTGGGCTTCTTTTCAAGGATAAGCTTCTCTATCGCGAGCAGCGCTTCGGCAATTTGCACGCCCGGCTCCATGTCCCTCGTTTCAATCGATTCCACCTTGAACGGCCGCATTTCGCCACCCACTTTCACGCCGCCCATTGCGTTGATTTGCTCGGTGGCGAGGGTGATAGCCTTCAGCCCTTCTGCGGCCTCGATTGATTTGAAGGAACTTGGAACACCTATAATGATGGGAGCGCCTTTGGGCGCCGGCGCAGCAAGGGACAAATGGGCTCCAACGAAGAAAAACACGATCACAAGAACAAGACACTTCAAGGACCTTTTTACCATCACCATATCCCCCTTTTTTGAAGGTCACAACTCAGGTCCCCGTCTTAGGGAACCTGTCTTAAGTAAAAGTTTATGAACTCCATCGCCGCGAGGGCTTCGATCTCATGAGGCCGCTCAGAGTCAAAAAGCACGATGTCGCCCGCCGCCATCTCGTACACCCTGCCATCGTAGGTCATTTTGCACGTGCCTTTCAGCATATAGGTAATCTCAAAACCATCGTTTTGATGCGCGTCAATGAATTTCCCTTTACCGGCTTTGCCAAGGCTGACGGATATCTTATCGCTCACAGCACCCTTGGGAACGAGCAGCTTGAGCATAAGCGTCGAGGATTCTATTTCGGGCTGGTCTGCTGATCTTATGAGCCGCATCCCCATGGCTTTGTCAAAAAAGCCGGTGATGGGGTACTTCAGGCAATAGGCGATGTCCGAGAGCACGGCAACGGATGGGCTAACCGCCCCGGTTTCGATCCTCTGGATAGTGAGATAGCTCACTCCCACCCTCCGGGCCAGTTCTTTCATGCTCACGCCCTGTTTTTTCCGCACTTCCCGTATGCGGTTGCCGACTTCCACGGTAGTTATTTGATATCAATAGGTAAATAAATGTCAAGATAAAACTCTATATTTTGATATATTATGTCGTTGTGTCTCCGAAGACAGGCGACGAGAAACAGAGCTATTTCCTTCACGGAGATATTCTCTTCAAACTTGTTCGAGAGTGCTCCATCAGGTTTTCACTGATTGCCCGTCTTAGACGCCGCCCGCCGCCCGCTTCGCTCCCCTTTGACGCCTTCCTTTTGTTCCACTATACGGCCGCCTTATGCCCGGACGCACCCCCGCCTCGATGCAATGGGAGACCCACCGTCATATCAAAGAGAAAGAGGGCCGATCTTTGCCGATGAGTTTTTCCCGGCAAGAAGCCTGAAACAGGACTCTTGACGATAGGCCCCGTTGGCGGTACTATCAGTAGTACCATAGCAGGCACAATCAATGCGAGAGACTCTAGAAATCATATCTATCTCCGATCTCAGGCAAAACACCGGTGATGTGGCGAGAGGCGTTTCGTTGTCCGAAGAGCCTGTCTTCATTGCCGGACGCGGGCGAGCGGCCGCAGGTATGGTCAGCATGGAAGTTTATGAGGATTCCCACCATGAGCTTGACATTTTACGGCTACTCGCCCGGGGCGAAAAAGAAACCGAGGCGGGAGCCGGTGATGAACTTGACGACGTACTGAAGGAAGCGGAAGGAGGTGTCGATCATGGACATGGGAATCAAGGACAAGTTTGAGCGCCTTTGGAAGAAATACTTTAACGGGAGCGATCTGCCCATCTCGTTCTTTTACACAAACGAGAAGCCGCCGGGAGCAGAGATGCCGAAGCCGGCGACCGACCATCGGTGCCTGATAGGGGACCTGGCAAAGGCGAGGCGGGGGAAAAGCGTCGCCTTGAATGCCGAGGTGATCGGCTGCGCCGGAGGCAGGAGATATCTCGGCTTCGCGAGCGAGCTGATGCCTGAGTTCGAATATTTTTTGTCCTACGGCATACCGGGGAAGCTGGAGGGCGAGCGGTACAAGAAATCGCCCGAGCTGGTGAGGGAGACGATGAAGAGGCAGCCGCCCTTTACCGCACCGGGTGCGGTCATCGTGTTCAAGCGATGGGATAGGCTTGCAGAATCGGACTACCCCGACGTGGTTATCTTCTTCGCCGCACCTGACGTCCTCTCCGGCCTCTTCACTCTCGCCGTCTTCGACGAGGTGGACATCGATGCGGTTTTCTCGCCTTTTGGCGCGGGGTGTTCGACCATCGTACAGTACCCCTATCGTGAGAAAGACGCCGAAAGACCCCGGGCGGTCATCGGGATGCTCGATGTCTCGGCGCGCCCCTGCGTACCGGCTGGCGTTGTCACTCTGGCGGTGCCTATGAAGAAATTCGTGCGCATGGTGGAGAACATGGAGGAGAGCTTCCTCATGACCGATTCATGGAAAAAGGTGCGAAGAAGGATAGCCGTTGGGTCAAAGACGTAAAAATAGGCGGCATCTGTGAGGCGAATTTGGCATCGATACGCCATAAATATCTGCAAAAAAGACATATAGCGCCAATTGGGTCGCCGGACCCTCGATGAGCCGTTCGCCGGATTACTGCGTCGTCTCGCCGGAACGCAACGGGGCCACGTCCCAGATGCGCCGCGCATACTCCTCTACCGCCCTGTCGCTCGAGAACTTGCCCGACCGGGCCACGTTCATGACCGCTTTTCTCGTCCATTCCTCGCGGTCCCGATAGGCAATCGACACGGCCTCCTGGCAGCTTATGTAGCCCTCGTAGTCGGCGAGCACGAGGAAACGGTCGCCGCTCAGCAGGCTGTCGAGGATGGGCTGAAAGAGGGAGGGGTTCTCGGCGGAGAAAAACCCGTTGCCAAGCTGTGCGATGATCCGCTTCAGCTCGCCGTTCTCCTCGATATACTTCTTCGGGTCGTAGCCGGGCCGGAGGGCCTGCACCTCGTTGCTGTCGAGACCGAAGCGAAAGAAATTCTCCTCCCCCGCCTCGTCGCGGATCTCGACGTTCGCCCCATCGAGGGTGCCGATCGTGAGGGCGCCGTTGAGCATGAACTTCATGTTGCCGGTGCCGGAGGCCTCGAAGCCGGCTGTCGATATCTGCTCGGACAACTCCGCGGCAGGGATGATGAACTGGGCCCGGGTCACGCCGTAATTGGGCACGAAGACCACCTGGAGCTTCTCCCTCACCAAGGGATGGGCGGCGATCACGTCGGCCACATTGTGGATCAGCTTGATGGTGAGCTTGGCCAGGAGGTACCCGGGTGCGGACTTACCGGAAAAGAGGATGGTCCTCGGGGTGAATGAATCCGTCTCTCTCCCTTCGACGAGCCTGTTATAGAGGGTGATGGCGTGGAAGACATTGAGGAGCTGCCGCTTGTATTCGTGGAACCGCTTTGCCTGGCAGTCGAGGAGGAGAGACGGGTTGATGGTGATCTTGTCGTTCGTCGCAAGGAAAGCGGCGAGCCTCGCCTTGTTCGCCTGTTTTATCTCCTCGAAGGCCCTGCAGAAACCGTCGTCCCGGGCGAAAGGCTCCAGGTCGGCCAGTCCCTTCAGGTCCCTGGTCCATCCGTCGCCGATAGCCCTGGTGATCAGGGCCGAAAGCCCGGGGTTTGCCTCCATGAGCCATCGCCTGTAGGTAATGCCGTTGGTGATGTTATGGAAGCGCTCGGGGTACATGAGGTAGAAGTCGTTGAAAACGTCCGCCTTCAGGATGTCCGAGTGCAGCCGGGAGACGCCGTTGGTCGCGTGGCTGCCCACGATGGCGAGCCGCGCCATATGGACGACGCCTCCGCCGCAGCCGGTGATGATGGCGGTCTTCTCTTTCCGTTCCGGCTCGCCGGGAAACCGTCGCGTTACCTGGATAAGGAGCCGCCTGTCGATCTCCCGGATGATCTGGAGGTGGCGGGGGAGCAGGTGTCCTACCAGTTCCTCCGACCACGTTTCGAGCGCCTCGGGGAGAATAGTGTGGTTCGTATAGCCGATCGTCCGTGTCGTGATCGCCCAGGCTTCTTCCCACTCGAGGCCTTCCTCGTCCACGAAGATGCGCATCAGCTCCGGGATGGCGATGGAGGGGTGGGTATCGTTTAACTGGATCGCCACCTTTTGGGGGAAGGCGTCATAGGTGTCGTGGGACTTGCGATACCTTCGGAGCACGTCGCCCAGGGTGGCCGCGACGAAGAAGTACTGCTGCTTGAGACGGAGTTCTTTGCCTGCGAGGGAGGCGTCGTTCGGGTAGAGGACTTTGGAGATATTCTCGCTGCTGTTCTTGTCCTCCACGGCCTTCACGTAGTCGCCGCTGTTGAAGTACTCCAGGTTGAAATCCCGGGTCGATTTCGCCGCCCAGAGACGGAGGGTATTGACGAAGTTGTTTCTATATCCCGGCACGGGATAGTCATAGGCCATAGCCAGTATCTCGTCGGTCTCGATCCACGCCGACCTCGCGCGGCCGTCAGCGCCGCCGTGGGTCTGGACATGACCGTAGAAGCGGACGGGGTAGAGAAGCTCAGCCCGGGGGAATTCCCAAAAATTGCCGTAACGGAGCCAGTTGTCCGGTGCCTCGGACTGGTAGCCCTCCTTGATCCTCTGAGAGAAGATGCCGTATTCGTACCGTATGCCATACCCGTAGCAGGGATACCGGAGGGTCGCCACGGAATCGAGAAAGCAGGCGGCAAGCCTTCCAAGGCCGCCGTTGCCAAGGGCTGCGTCCCACTCGTGCTCCAGCACCTCCTCCAGGGAGATGTCGAGGACTCCCAGGGCCTCGCGGTACTGCTCCACAAGGCCGAGGTTGATGAGGTATGAATTGAGGAGCCGGCCGAGGAGGAATTCGAGGGAGAGGTAGTAGACGCGCTTCGTGTCGGCCAGGTAGTACTGCTGCTGCGTGTTGATCCAGTTCTTAATCATCGCCGCCCTCACGGAGAGGACGGTCGTGTTGAACTTGTCCCTGGAGGTGGCCGAATACATGTCCTTCGCCAGACCGAGGGTGAGGTGGTTGAGCAGAGACTTGCGGTAGCGCTCGTTCCCGGCCCTGTCAGGTTCTCCGCCGGGCAGAGGCAATGGTGTCACGTTTGTGTCGGATTCGGCTTTTCGCGTCATGAACGACTCCTTATACGCGAGCGATACTCCTTAGAGATTATCGGCAGGGGAGGGCAAAAAGATAAGGCGGGAGACACGGACGATTCGCCTCCCCGTTGAAAAAGCGGTTTTCTCCAAAAATAAATCAATAAATCGACTTAAGAAATATCTGGACAATGACGATAAGAAAGTATTACAATGTAATACACCATCAGGAGGATGGAATGGAAAGGAAAATCAGGAGGCTCCGGAT
>Ga0326727_10008896_pt1 | contig 25126 bp, 22 predicted proteins | sample MB2enrmetagenome_FD_207643 | JGI IMG/M metagenome (GOLD analysis project Ga0326727, IMG submission 207643) | Lab enriched peat soil microbial communities from McLean, Ithaca, NY, United States - MB29MY | ecosystem: Environmental > Terrestrial > Soil > Wetlands > Peat | place: USA: New York... | reverse complement strand
AACTGGCCTGACCGCTTGACCCGCTGGTCTTGCTGCCGCCATCCCAGCCCAACAGCAATTGGTCCTGGTAGAGATGGACCGTCGCTCCGTTCAACAGCGCCCCGGTGTTGGCGTCTTTGACGGTGATCGTCACCGTCACCACCTGCGGGGTCAGCGCCGTGGTGTGGCTGGTGCCGCCACTGCCGGAATTATAACCATTATCGGTTGCAGTGTTGTAGCCGGTCATGCTGCAGGTGTCCTTGAGCGCAATATTGCTGGGCACATTGTTCCAACTGGCCTGACCGCTTGACCCGCTGGTCTTGCTGCCGCCATCCCAGCCCAACAGCAATTGGTCCTGGTAGAGATGGACCGTCGCTCCGTTCAACAGCGCCCCGGTGTTGGCGTCTTTGACGGTGATGGTGACGGTCACGGCTCCAGTGGCTGGAACAGCCAATGCCCACCAGAAGCTAAGTATAATAGAAAAGCCTTTCAAGGAGCTTCGACATATCTGGCTAATGATCTTAGTTGCATTCATTTCTGCTCCTTTCCATTCCCTTCCGATCCGTTTTTACAAAGCCTGCAAAGTGGCCTCTGAATTTGAATCCCGTGCCGCCACAACGGTCATTCGTTCTTGCTGCCTCATTGACCAATACGTTTTCATATGTGAAAGATTGCAGAACATTTGGGGAATCGCTGATGCGTGTTGATGAAGTGAAATATCCAAGACATTTCGAGGCTGAGTCAATCGATTCTGGAAAATGACCCGCCGCAGAAACCACCCTTTCTGGATACAAGCGTTGCGCGAGCTTTGAAAGCTTACCCCGATCGAACCAACAGACTTGAAAGCGCGATCTCATCTTCAATCCCAGATGCCTTGCTCATCGTTCCGCCCCAAACCACCCTCTCGGTATGAAAAAAAACCGTGACTGTAATTTTGCAGTTTAAGTTTATGGGAGTCCCCGGTTCGCTCGCTAGCCATATTTTGGGAAAAGCTGACTGTATTTTGTCCCATATCCCGAACCTTTCACCGTTCGGTAAGGTTTTCCCGTGAGTCAACGCGGGAGGATTGAACTGCGAAATGGTCGGAGCGACAGGATTTGAACCTGCGACGTCTTGGTCCCAAACCAAGTGCTCTACCAGGCTGAGCTACGCTCCGATCAGAGGGGAACATATCATCGCACAACCACCCCAGGAAGCAAGCGCAACGACGCGCCCTGTCTATGCGCCGGCCAGTTGCCGGAGCACATAGGGCAGTATCCCGCCGTGCTGGTAATACTCGATCTCGATGGGCGTGTCGATGCGGCAAGCCACCGGGATGTCCTCAGCCCGCCCGTCGGCCCGCGTGATGCGCAGGGTCAAATCCTGCCGCGGCTTGAGCTGATCGCTTAGGCCCAGCACATCGTAGGTTTCGGTCCCGTCCAGTTTCAGGGTCTGCGCCGACGTGCCGTCCTTGAATTGCAACGGCAAGACGCCCATGCCCACCAGGTTCGAGCGGTGAATGCGCTCAAAGCTCTGCGCGACCACCGCCTTGACGCCCAGCAGCCGCGTTCCCTTGGCCGCCCAATCGCGCGAGCTGCCCGTGCCGTATTCGGCGCCGGCCAGGACGATGAGAGGCGTGTTTTGGGCGGCGTATTTCATGGCGGCGTCGAAAATGCTCATGGTTTGGCCGCCGGGCTGGAATTTCGTCACGCCGCCCTCGACGCCCGGCGCCATGAGGTTTCTGATGCGCACGTTGGCAAAGGTGCCGCGGGTCATGACGCGGTCGTTGCCCCGCCGGGAGCCGTAGCTGTTGAAATCGACGAAATTGACGCCGCGCTCGATGAGATAGCCGCCCGCGGGGGAGGTTTTTTTGATGCTGCCGGCGGGTGAAATATGGTCGGTCGTCACGCTGTCGCCAAAAATGCCGAGGGGCCGGGCGCCCTGGATGTCGGCGATGTGTCCGGGCTGGAGGCTGAAGTTTTCAAAGAAGGGCGGCTGCTGGATGTAGGTGCTTTGCGCGTCCCATTGATAAACCTGGCCGGAGCTGGCCGGGATGTCGTTCCACTTCGGGTTCTGGCCGGCGAAATCGCGGTAGAGCCGGCCGAACACCTCCGGTTTGAGGGCGGCGCGCATGGCCTCGCGCACTTCCTGCGGGTCGGGCCAGAGGTCCTTGAGCCAGACCTCCCGGCCGTCCGCGCCCCGGCCAATCGGTTCGGTTGTCAAATCAATTGTGACGCGTCCGGCCAGGGCAAACGCCACCACCAGCGGCGGCGACATGAGGAAATTGGCCTTGATGCTCTGGTGGACGCGCGCTTCAAAATTCCGGTTGCCCGACAGCACCGCCGCGGCGATAACGTCGTTTTTCGTCACGGCTTCCTCGACCGGGGCGGGCAGCGGGCCGGAGTTGCCGATGCAGGTGGTGCAGCCGTAGCCGACCAGGTTGAAGCCGAGCTGGTCCAGGTAGGGTTGCAGGCCGGTTTTGTTCAGGTAATCGCTCACCACGCGCGAGCCTGGGGCGAGGGAGGCTTTGACGAAGGGCCGGGGCTTCAAGCCTCTCTGGACCGCCTTCCTGGCCAGCAAACCGGCCGCGAGCATGACCGAGGGGTTGCTGGTATTGGTGCAACTGGTGATGGCGGCGATCAGCACGTCGCCATGATGCACCTGGCCGCGCGGCGAGCCGGACACGGGCGGCGCGGGGTCGGGCGTGGGACGGTTGTTGGCCATTTCCAGTTCCGTCAACGGATTGGTGTTCTGCTCGCGGGCGCGCCGGGGCGAAACCGGTTCCTGGCTCCCGCCGCCCCCCGCCGCCGGGCCGTCTTCCGCAACCGGATAAGCCCGCCGCAATTCATCCGCTGTCTTGCCAAAACCATTCTCCGCCACGGGCCTGCCCAGGGCGCTGAGGAATTCCCTCTTGAGTTGCCCCAACTCAATCCGGTCTTGCGGCCGTCTCGGGCCGGCGACGCTTGGCCGGACCGAGCCCAGGTCCAATTCCAGGTCCGTTGAGTAGGCGATGTCGCCTTTCCGCGGGATGCCGAAAAGGCCCTGGGCGCGATAATAATTCTCGTACAGTCGGCAGTGTACTTCGCTGCGGCCCGTCTGCCGCAGGTACTCCACGCACTCCGCGTCGATGGGGAAGAAACCCATCGTGGCGCCATATTCGGGCGCCATGTTGGCCACGGTGGCGCGATCCACCACCGCCAGCGCGGCCGCCCCCGGCCCGTAAAATTCAACAAATTTGCCCACGACCTTCGCCTGGCGCAGCATTTCCGTCACCGTCAGCGCCAGGTCGGTTGCCGTCACCCCTGCCTGGAGCGCCCCTGTCAAATGCACGCCGACCACGTCCGGCGTCAGGAAATAAACCGGCTGCCCCAACATGCCGGCTTCCGCCTCGATGCCGCCGACGCCCCAGCCCACAATGCCCAGGCCGTTAATCATCGTGGTATGGGAATCGGTGCCGACCAGCGTGTCCGGGTGGAAAAGGGGGCGGCCGTCGGCGCCATCCGCCTGGGAGAGAACGCCCTTGGCCAGGTACTCCAGGTTGACTTGATGCACGATGCCAATGCCGGGCGGGACCACCTTGAAGGTGTCAAAAGCCTGCATCCCCCATTTGAGAAACTGGTAGCGTTCGCGATTGCGCTCAAACTCCATCTCCAGGTTCCGCCCCATCGCGTCCGGCGTCCCGGCGAAATCGACCTGTACGGAATGGTCCACCACCAAATCGACCGGCACCAGCGGTTCGATCAACTTGGGGTTGCGGCCCAGCTTGACCATGGCCGAGCGCATGGCGGCCAAATCGACCAGCAGCGGCACCCCGGTGAAATCCTGCAAGACAATGCGGGCGACGACGAAGGGAATCTCCTGCGTGCGCGCCGCCTTGGGCTGCCAGCGCGCCAATTCCCGGACATTGGCCTCGGATACCTTTTTGCCGTCGCAATTGCGCAAAACGGATTCGAGAACGAGGCGGATGGAGACAGGCAGCCGGGAAATCGCGCCCAAGCCCGCTTCTTCCAGCGCAGGCAGCGAATAATAGCGGCCTTTCCCGCCCTGCCCAAGGTCAAATTCCTGCAACGAATCAAACAGGTTGTGCAAAACGCTCATATTGGGACCGCCGACCCGTCGTGCCGGGCCGACAAAGGAAAATGCGTTGTGCCGCCGATTGTGTCAAGCGCCCCACTCACGCGAAGCCCGGCGGTTTGTTTCGTTGCGGTCGTGTTTGATTGGGGTGTATGTTGCCGGGCATGAAGACACTTTTGACAGCGGCTTGGCTCGCTGCTGCGGCCACGGGCTTTTGCGCGGCGCCCTTTTGCGACCTGAGTTTTGAGGCGGCCTCCAGCGAGGCGGCGCGCGCGGGCAAAATCGTTCTCATTGATTTCTACACGACATCGTCCGATCCCTGCAAGAGGCTGGATCAAAACACCTGGACCGATGCCGAAGTCATCCAATTGCTGCAAAAACAGACCGTGGCGCTGCGCCTTGAAGCGGATAAGGAGACGGCCCTGGCCAAGCGTTACAAAATCGACGCCTATCCCACCGTGCTCCTCCTCAAGCCGGACGGGACGGAAATCGACCGCCTGGTCGGGTATCTCGAGCCGGGAATGTTCGTGGCGGACTTTCACGCCGCGCTGGAGGGAAAGGACTCGGTGAGCCGCGCCCGGGACGCGGTGATGGCGGCCGGGACCAACGATCCCGGCGCCCGGATGGAATTGGGGGTGGCCTTGGCGCGAAAAGGACAGGACGCCGAAGCCCTGGCAGAGTATCTGTGGTGTTTTGACCACGGGGCGGAAGCCAATCCCGGCTTTGTCCGCGTGCGCCTCAGTTTTCTGTTGGCGCACATCAAGAACCTGGCCGACCGCTATCCGCCGGCGGGCAAGACGCTGGAAGACCGGCGCGATGCGGACCAAGCCAAAGCGGCCGCCGGCGCCACAAATGTCCCGATGATCCTGGAATTGGTTTCCCTCAACAACGCCCTCGGCCAGAAGGAGAAGAACCTGGCCGTCTTTGACCGGCTTCCGGCCGGGTGCCAGGCCAGAGACACCATTTTGGTGCTGTTCGCGGACCAATTTCTGGAAGCCCGGCGCTACACGGACCTTCTCCAGGGAACGGATGGCACTGCCGCCTTCAACACCGCTTTGGATAGGTATAATAAGATGCTGGATTCCACGGCCAGGGACAGCCCGATGCGGGATCAAGTGGAGACGACGATGCGCCAGATGACCGTCGCGGTGGGCGCGCATGGTTTTGAGGCCCTGGCCGGCCTGAAACGGAATCAGGACGCCAGGAATCTGGCCGGCCAGATTCTCAAGTTTGATTCATCGCCGGCCACGCGCGCCACGCTGGCCGAGGCGGCGAAACGGGCCGGCAACGCCGGGTTGGCGGAGTTTGTCAAGCAGTGATTGCCCCGGCCAGGGGGAATGCACGGCTGGCTCATGAAGGGAAATCTTCCCGTCTTCTCCCTCTCCTCCACACGCTTGTGGAGGAGAGGGTTGGGAGAGATTTCGCCTAAGATAATTTTCACGCATTGAACCCCTGAACCTGGGCCATGCGCGTTCCATCTCCCTCTCCTCCACATCCTTGTGGAGGAGAGGGCTGGGGAGAGGAGGCCGCTTTTTCGATGGGAGGTTCATGGGGAGAAGGTTTCCCACCCTCACATCCGGCCCTTCATGAGCCAGCCGTGGGGGGAAAGGGGGAACCACCCAGGCCGGCCGGCCGGGCTTCGTGTCAAAAAAATATTCGCAATTGTGAGTACGGCACGGTTCTTGCCCTTCGATCAAGTGCGTGTCTCACCAAGCCGCTTGGGCGGTTTGGAACGAGTCCGGCCGAGCTCAACGACCGGACTCCTTTTTTTTGACCCGCTACTTTTGCCTTCAGGCGGCGGCCCTCAGCCCTTAGCATGGGGGGCGTGCCGGAAAAACAACGCGCCATGCTGATCTGCCTGCTCCTGGCCCTGATCACCCTGGCGCTGTTTTGGCCGGCAACCCATTTTGATTTCATCAATTACGACGACCCGGATTACGTCGTTCATAATCCTGCCGTCCAGCAGGGCATCACAGGGGCCGGTTTGGCCTGGGCCTTCAAAACCAGCCACTCCGGCAACTGGCATCCTCTGACCTGGCTCTCGCACATGGCGGATGGCGCCCTCTACGGCCTCAACCCGGGCGGCCATCACCTCACCAATCTGCTGTTCCACACCGCCAATGTCCTCCTGCTGTTTCTGGTCTTGCGGCAATGGACCGGCGCCCTTTGGCGAAGCGCTCTCGTGGCCGCCCTGTTTGCCTGGCATCCCTTGCATGTCGAATCCGTCGCCTGGGTCTCGGAACGCAAGGATGTCCTGAGCGCCTTTTTCTGCCTCCTGGCCCTGGCGGCTTACGGCCGCTACGCTCAACACCAACCCAATGGAAGGGCCATCCCGACGCTTCAGGAGAGCCATTCCGCCAGCCCTCATCCCCTCGCCCCGCGAGGAACGAGCGGGGAGAGGGCCAGGGAGAGAATTCCCCGAAAGCATTCGCGCATTGAACCCATGAACCTGGGCCATGCGCGTTGTTCCATCTCCCTCTCCTCCACAGACTTGTGGAGGAGAGGGCTGGGGAGAGGAGGCTGCTTTTTCCATGAGGGGTTCATGGGGAGGGGTTCGTCATTCCCTCGTATGGGATATTATCTTCTCGCCCTGTTTTTCTTTGCCCTGGCCCTGTTGTCCAAGCCGATGGTCGTGACGCTCCCCTTCGTCCTGCTCCTGCTGGACTTCTGGCCGCTCAGGCGACCGGCGGCCTGGGGATTGTTGCTGGAAAAAATTCCCTTCTTTGTCCTGGCGGCGCTGGATTGCATCGCAACGTTATGGGCGCAGCGGGCAGCCAATTCGGTGGTCAGTCTTGGCATTCTCCCCTTTTCCGCGCGTATCGCCAACGCCCTGGCCAGTTACATGCTTTACCTTGGCAAGACCATTTGGCCCGCCAACCTTGCGCTGCCGTATCCGTATTCTCACGTCTGGACCTTCTGGCCGGCGGCCGGAGCGGGCTGCTTGTTGCTGCTCATGACCGCGGCAGCGATCTTTCAGGCGCGGCGCCAGCCCCATCTCCTGGCCGGCTGGCTGTGGTTTTTGGGCGCGCTGGCGCCGGTCATTGGCTTGGTGCAGGTTGGCATTCAACCAATGGCGGACCGTTACACCTACCTGCCGTTGATCGGGATTTTTATCATGGCGGCCTGGAGCATTCCCGCCGCCTGGACACGCTGGCCGCGGCCGGGACTGGTCTTTGGCGCAGTTGTGGCGGGCGCGCTGGGATTCTTGCTGGCGGGCGCCGAAGGCCAATTGCAGTACTGGCGTAACAGCGTGGCGCTGTTCACCCACACCGTCGCCGTGACGCGCGACAACATCCTGGCCCAATACAACCTCGCCGAAGCCCTCGCCCGGCAAGGCGACGAACCGGACGCCATCATCCATTACCAGTGTGCCCTGGCCATCACGCCCAACCAAGTCGAGGCCCACTACAATTGCCAGACGCAAGCCCACTACAACCTGGGCCTGATCTACCGGTCCCATCAACAATGGTCCCAAGCCGCCGACCAATTCCGCGCCTGCCTCCGGGCCGACCCCGCCCTGGCCCGCGCCCGCCGCAACCTCGACGCCGTTGTGGCGGAAATGGCCAAGGCCAATGCGCGAACGACGAAATGATGTCCGTAGGGGCCATGAGTTTTCGTCCGGCGGGCAAGTGGCTCCGCGAACTCGATAATCGTTGTAAAATCCAAACCATCCATAAGCTCAAGGTTCACCGCGTTCTACGCGCGTTTACCGCATTCCACGCGGGGCATTCGGCGTTGGCTCCAGCGCCGTGTTAAGCGTCACTACCATGAGGCTGAATACTCTTAATCTCACCGCAAATCGCTTCGAACCGGTCAAAATACTCTCGCTGAAGCTGCCGCTGCGAAAGTGAAAAAGCCTCATGCGTCCTCGCCAATCCTAATCGCTCGGCGAAATGCTTCGCGTCGGTCTGAAAATCAGGATACATGGCTGCCGCATTCGCAAAGTCGCCCGCATTGCGCATCATGTAATCCGCCAGCCAGAGACAAAAAACAAGCCGCTCCCAATCGCTGAGGCTCTCTATGCCAGCTTGCGCCTTCTTCTCAACGACATCACCGCCTCGCTCAACCACCCAATTCTCGTTTTCAGACATCGCGCTCACGGTGACGCCTAACGACGACCAAGAACTGAGCCACGCCGGCGGTGACTTCCGCGAACCCGAAACCCGAAGCGAAAACAGACTAGCGTAACCGGCGTTGGCTCCAGTGATGTGTTAGGCTGAATGTCGTCTCTATGCATATCAATCTGGCGGCGGCAACTGCTTGAGCAAACAATCGTAAAACGCTCTCCACCTGCCGGTCGTTGTCTCGTAGCGAGGCCGCAACAAATTTACGACAACTGCTAACACGCAGCCAAATCCTAGCGCAACCCAAAACCACATGCCGCCCGCCAGAAAAGGCGAAAGATGAAACGCATCAAGGATGGCGCAAACCAAGCACGATGCAGTAAGCGAAGCCATGTAAATAGACCAATCAACTCGCCGATTCGGCGGCTCTGGTAAATCAGGATGCTTGGCGTCCATATTCAGCCTAACGATCCAAAGCTGAGCCACGCCGACCGGCGAGTGACTCCGCACACTCGATAATCGTTGTATAACCCAAACCATCCATAAACTCAAAGTTTATCGCGTTCCACGCGAGGCCGTCGGCGTTGGCTCCAGCGCGGTGTTAGGCCGCCTGTCCTGTAAAATACGCTCTCGTCCGCTTATCGCAAAAAAGCATAACCGCCCACAAGACTGGAACGGCCAGAAGGAGCAGCAGAAAAAGAGATGATAGTAACCAATCCCACCACGCTGTGTGCGAACTCCGAAAAAAAATCCCTCCCAGAACGATGGCCGGAATCACAATACCAAGAATGGCGGGAAACCAGCGCGACCATGAAACCCGGATAAAAGTGGCAAGCAGCCCAAGCAAGCTGAAAACCGGAAAACTGCCGAAAACCAATAAGCCACGAAGCGTGTGCAGCTGGCGAAACTCCCATTGCAGCGAACCGAAATAAACGAGACAGACGGTGAAGAACAAGCGGTATAACTGAACTGCCAATGGGGCTGTGATGACGGGCAAAATGTTCATCCGCTTGGTGGCCTTACTGTTACTAGATTTTAGGTTTGCGGCCTATCGTGCTTCACGGACTGATGGTTGGGCTGGAGGTGAAGGCTCGTCCAGCCTTTTTTGTCAAAAAAATGACGCACTATCGGTTTCCATGAAGCTCCAACAAAGGCTGGATACGGGTGCCAGAGGTTTTGCTGCCCAATCCCACGGCCCGGCGCAGTTCCACGAGGTGGCCCGGTTCAAGCATTTGTCGCTGCGCACTGAGGAAGCGCAGAATTATGTGATATCTAAATTCCACCGGGAACGTTCAGAATTCTGGCCGGGAAGTTTTTTCCCAGTGTCTTCAAGGGCAGATGACTCCTTGTTTGTTGCGGTCTGTTGCCGCTTCCATTGCCATCTTTGAGCCAGTCTTAAGTCCTTGACTATCAATGATGAACTAATTCTTGTCTCTCCGTTACCAAAAAATGGTCATACCTAAGTCCTTGGCCATCAATGATGTAGCGGGTTGTTGCGCCTTGTTGCGATTTTTGTTGCGGGTTAAATGCCTGGCTATCAACGATGTAGCGGATGTTGCGGGTTTTGCAACTTCATATGCAGTTGCTATTGGCGCAGACGCAAAAACGTCACGCCGCCAAGATTCGCGGAACCCACTCTCTGCGATTCTCAAGCCTTTCGCCTTTGTCATCGGGCCTTTTCCCGGCCCGTCTCCATCCAATGTGCTATCGGCCCCTCGCCGCCAACGAAAGTTTCCCCTCTGCGCGCCCTGCGCCCCCGCGCATGAATCCAGGCCAAAGGACAGTCCGTTTTAGCCGTTAGCCTTCGGCCTTCAGCATGCTCCATCCCGCCCCCGCCTCCCGTGGCCCACTCCGAAACCAGTTAATCCATGCTTGCAGCCGGGTAGCCGGTGATGAGAAGGCTGCCGCCCCAATCCCACAATGGCCCAACGCGGTAAAGTCAAGGAGGGGTCCATTAACGCTTGACGTTAATACTGCCCTGCGTTATGTTCGATTGTGAGATGATTGAGAGCTTCGCCTGTGCGGAGACGGAACGGATATTCCGGGGGACGGTGTCACGGCGGCTGCCGCCCGACATCCAGCGAACAGCCCGCCGCAAGCTGTTGCAACTGGATGCGGCCACGCAACTACAAGACCTGAGAGTGCCGCCGGGCAACCGGCTGGAGCCTTTGAAGGGCGGGCGCGCCGGACAACACAGCATCCGCATCAACGATCAGTGGCGGATTTGCTTCCGCTGGGATTCGGGCGCGCACGAAGTTGAAATTGTGGATTACCATTAGACGGTTATGAAAAGCAAATTGCTCGCAAACATTACGCCCGGAGAAATCCTGGAGGTGGATTTTCTGAAGCCGATGGGCCTGAGCCAATACCGCCTGGCCAAGGACATCAATGTGCCGCCGCGCCGCATCAATGAAATCGTGAAAGGCCAGCGCGCCATTACGGCGGATACCGCCTTGCGCCTGGGGCGCTACTTCAAGATGTCGCCCCAGTTTTGGCTCAATCTCCAGTCGCGCCATGATCTCGAGATCATGGCCGAACGGTTGGGCCGGAATCTTGAACGGGAAGTTAAACAACTGGTGACGGCCTGACCAAAAAAACGTCCTGGAATTCGCCCTGCCTCTGTTAATCCACGCTCCACCGCGCCTCCGATGCAAGGTCGTTCCCATTTATATGATAACTAATTTCCCGATCACCGTTGACGCAACCAATTGACCATCAACCTCTTAGCCTTGAGTTTTGTCCAACTCTTTGGCGGCAAACAACTTAGCCCTAATGGACCTTTCCTCCTTCCATCCTCCTCTGCCCGTCCCTATGATCAAAAAGAGCCAACAGCCATGCTTTGTAGCGGGTCTGTTGAGGATTTGTTGCAGGAAATGTTGTACCTTAAACCCTTGGCTATCAACGATGTAGCGGATGTTGCGGGTTTTGGAACTTCATATACTTATTACTCGCTTCTACGGCAATCGCTTTCCCCTTTTTCAATGGACGTTCTCCCATTATGATGCTCCCAATGAGCAGAGTCATCTCACGCCGCACTTTCTTTCAAACCACTGCCATGGCCGCAACTGCCGTCGCCACCGGCGCCGCGCCATCACCGGGCGAAAATCCCCGCTGGCCCATCGGCTGTTTCAACCGGCCCTGGATGCAGAAGTTCGGCGCAAAAGCGCAGCCGCTGGAGACGCCGCAACCGGCCAATTGGGGTTTCGATGTCGCCCTCAAAGGGATGCGACAGGCGGGTTATGCGACGGCGGGCCTGCTGACTCCCATGCCGGAGGAGCCGTTCATCGGATCGCAGGCGACCGACGAGTATTTGACAAATTTAAAAAGGAGAATCGCCGCCGCCGGCCTGGCGGCAACCATGGGCGCGCTGCATGTCCGTCCGGAGCTGCCGCTGGAGGGAGCGATCCAGGACGCGCGCCGCCAGATCGATCATGCCCGGTTTCTCGGCTTGGAATGGGTGCTGACTTTTGGCGTGGATGACCCGGCGCATTACGAAAAATATTACCAGATGATGGCCGACACGGCGGATTACGCGGAGGAGGCGAAAGTGAAACTGGTCTTGAAACCGCACGGCGGCGGCAGCGGGGCTTCGGAGGAAATCCGGCGCTGCCTGGGGCGGGTCAATCGTCCCAATTTCAAGGTGTGGTACGACGCGGGCAACATCATCTACTACACCGGCAAGGACCCGCTGGAAGAGCTCAAGCCCATCGTCCAATTCGTCACCGGCTTTTGCGCCAAGGACTGCGCCGGCGAGAAGGGCGCGGTCATGATCTCCTTCGGCTCCGGCAAGGTCGATTTCATCGCCGTGTTCAAGGAATTGAAGAAGGCGGCATTCAGCGGCCCGACCTTCGTCGAGTGCGCCGGAGGACACACTTTCGCCGAAGTGACGGCCGGCGCGCGGGCCAACCGGCTTTTCCTGGAGAAGGTGTTCGCCGCCATTTAGCGGCTTTTCGCCAAAGTCAGGCTTGAGCTTGCGGGGGGCGGGCCAGGACCAGCTCGTAGCCTTCGCGGGCGGCTTCGATCACGAGACCGGAGTTGCAGCGCGCCGCCATCTGGCGCGCCTGCGCGACCATGCGTGAAACCTGTTCGTCCGTATGGTCCGGATCATGGTGGAAAAGGAAGAGGCGCTTGACATTGGCCAGCAAGGCGAAGGCGACACAATCCTCCACGCAACTATGTCCCCAGCCAACGTGCTTTTCGTATTCGGCGGCGTTAAACTGCGCGTCCATAATCAGCACGTCGGAATCCCGCAGGAACTCGATCAGGGCCTGGTCTTCCGGCGCCAGGGCTGCTCCTTTCGGCGCCGCGGGGTTGGCCGGGCTGTTCCAGCAGCCGCGCAGCCGGTGGTTTAATTCTATGTCCGGCAGATAGGAAATCGATCCGCCGGGGGTCAGAAGCCGGTATCCGGCGCAAACGCCGGGATGATTCAAGAAATGAGCGCGCACCGGCACCTGTTTGACATTGAAATTCAGTTCACGCAGTTCACAGATGGCGATATGCCCCGGCATCTGATGCATGGTGATGGGGAAATACGGGCTTTCCATTTGCTCCGAGAGCGTGCTGCGCAATCCCTGGCTGGCGCCTTCATAGCCATAGATGACGAGTTTGTTCTTTGGATCGTAGGCGGGAATAAAAAAGGGAAAGCCCTGGATGTGGTCCCAGTGCGCGTGGGTGATCAACAGATTCAAACACATGGGCTGTTCCTTGAATTCCGCCGCCAAAGCCAGCCCCAGCGGCCGCAGCCCGGAGCCCGCGTCCAATACAATGATATCCGGGCCGACCCGCACTTCCACGCAGGACGTGTTGCCGCCATAAAAGACGGTGTCGGGGCCGGGACTGGGAATGGAACCGCGCACCCCCCAGAATTTGAGCCGGACTTTTTCGTCGCTCTGGCCGGCGTTGGCCGCGTTGGCCGGCTGCCCCGGGCGCGGCGGCGTGCCAAACCGGGCCAGGAATCTTTCCATGGCGTGGAGGGGGAACGGTTGCGCCAGATACTCATCGGCGCCCGCTTCCAGGGCGTTGGCCTTGTCGGCGGCGTGCCCGCTGCCTGCGGCAATCAGAAGGGGCGAGCCGGCTTGGGCCTCTTTGCGGCTGCGGAACTCGCGGCAAAACTGCAGCCCGTTGCAGGCCGGCGCCAGCAGATCGCACAGGATGATTTCCGGCTTATGTTGCAAGGCCAGTTCCATCCCCCGCCGGTTGTCCCCGGCCTCCACAACAGTCCAGCCGCCCTCCTGCAGCCACGACACCAAACCGCCCCGCAAAGCTTGATCGTTGCCGATGACCAAAACCGTTTTCATGCCGATGGGCGCGATTCTTTCTGTTTCCACAAAAAATGACAAGACTTTTATTGACAATATCCTGGAAATGGGCAGGCCGGCCGGAACCCCGTAGGATGGGGGATGGGGACAGTCTGTCAAGGAGATGGGCTGTCCGACATGGATTCGAACCATGTTTAAACGGGTCCGCGTCGTTATTCATCTTTGGATTTAGTTGCTTTTCTTTGCGCGAACTTATGCCTTAAATTAACCCGAAACTTCCAGTTTGAAAACCTCGAAAAAGTTCTTCGGCAAATCTCCATCGGTCCACGCCTCCAGGGGAACAACATCCGCATCAGCGCCAGTCAGAAATGTGCGTTTTCCGTAAGGCACGCAATCTGGATGAATGCCAACAACCACGCCAAGTTTGTCTTGAATTTGCCCGGCCTGAAGCTGAATCCACGTTGGTTCATCCCTGGTGCGGCGCACCTCTGCCCCGAGAAGAGTGCGTTCCGTCTTCGAAACTTCGACATTCGCGCACAGGGTGACGGGTTTCAATGCGGTTACCCTGTATCGCCTCCGCATGGAGCGGGCGCCCATTAACACAGATTTTTTAAGCTGGGGACGCACCTCAGGTAATGTCAGCTTCAGCCGCCTCATGTAATAACCCAAGCCGATGAGACCAAGCCCCAGCGCCACTACAGCCTGCAAAGGCCGGGACCGCAAGACTGGTTGTTCTGTATTGTCGTCAGGATCTCCCGCTTGGTGAATCACGACCGTCTGTCTTCTGGCCTGAAGTTCCGCTGCCATGGCCGCAATGACCTTGCCACGCATGATTTGCTTCTGATCGTAACGCTCCCGGCCCACCTTCAATTGTTCTTGAAAGGATTGTTCCGCCCGAAAAAACTGGGTATTGCGGCGCTCTTTCGCAAGGACCGAATTGGTGCATCGCGGTCCTTCCGATACTGCCGCGCTGGCGCAAATTGACATAGCCACCGTGATCAGCATGGCGGCAATCCCCATCAGGCTGTCCCTGAAAATGCGACGGTTCATAAGGCGCGTCATAGGCCGGTTCCATTTGGAGGCAGTTCAGTAAAACTATTCACCTGGAGCGGCTTGCCCCAAGGCAAGCCCAGGTTGATGAACCGATTCGGGTTGTTGTTATAGCGGCTGTTGACACGCGAATCGTACATCAAATCGAGATAGTCCTGAAATACGATCTGTTCATTGCGCGAAACGATGACTCCGTTGAAGACGGCATTGGGCTGGTCCATGCGTATCGCGGCAGCGTGATCCGTGTAAAAAATTCCCTGCAGCGTGCCCATGTTGTCGGTCGCCACCTGACTATAGGCAACTGGAACCCCATTGACGGTGGGATATCGTTGAATGTACGATGCCCGGCTGCTGGTCATGTTAATGTCCGTGTTATAATTGTAGTTTCTCTCCATTATGCCGTCTCCGTCAGCGTCATACCAGGTGCTCATCGTGCCGTCGGCATGAAGGAACGGGATGTTATCGTCTGGTGTGTTGGCGATCCCGTCCGCGCCGAGATGCGATTCATCACCCACAAATTCCAGGCCGCTGCCCGGATATTCGTATTCCCAGGGATACCAATCGCCGCTGTCGGTGACGTCACCTCCTAAAATGGAGCCTCTCACGGCGTAAGCGACCAAGTCATTGGTCATGTTCTGTGCCACCCAGGCGTCGCGGACGGCGGAGGCTTGCGTTTCCGGGGGCGGGCTGAAGCTCGGGCCGTTGGCGTAGGTGATGTCACCGGCTATGTAGAGGTTGCCCCCCACATAAAGGGTGCCCTGTCCCGTGACTGTTCCCTTGATGACAAGGTCACCCGGTATTACCACCGTGCCTTTGACAATGATCGGACTGCCGGGAGTGCCCGCTACATACAGCCCGGTTTGCGGGGCTAGGTTGCCGGCGTTCCCGCCCGGATTGGGGGTGTACTGGTTCGACAACGCACCTGCAACAATTTGGTTGGTGCCGATCCATAGACCGTTGCTGCTTGTATTCGCCATGGCAGTGGCAATGTAGTTGCTAAAATTCAGCAGGTTCGGCATGGTCACGCGCGGTGCGCCCTGGTGGACAAGATCGGTGGGATCACTTCCAGCCAGCCCGCCAAAGGGCGCCGTCGCGTAATTTTGGATGGGCACTTCATTCTCATCAACTTGATCAGCGGCATAAATGGAGCCGTTGACCGTCGGCCCGTCCCGAAAATCAAAATCCCAGTTGGCGCGCTGGGCGCCATTGCCCGTAATGGTGCTTCCCCACCACCAACCCCAGTTGTTCAGAAAATATTCATAGTCGAATACCTGGCTGACGGGGCGGAGCGTAATCTGGGCCTGAATAGTGCGAATCTTGCTGTTGACTTTGGCGGACGCAGTGATGACATAAACGTTGCTCGTTGAAACGCCGGGTTGCGCAATTTGCACCCACGCACCCGCGAAGGTGGCATCCGCCTTGACAGGCGAAACCAGTTCGCCAAGCGGCAGGGTGCCGAGAGCGGTCGAGTAGTAGTTGGTGGACCCGGGGGACGGCGCTCCATCGAAGGTTGTTTGGGCGCCCCAGACCACGGCATTTTCAGCAATGTAAAATGCCTTGTTCCAGTCCACGCGACCGCAAGAGTTACTAACGGAATTGATGCTCATTACCAGCATGGAACTGGCGGCAGCGCACATGATGGCGCCGATAACGACGACTGTCAGCAGCGTGGAGCCTTGCTCCGGCCGGTGTTTTATGGATGGAAGATGCATGGTGAGTCCGATTTTAATTATCGTTCCGCATCTGGACGGAGAAGTTGCGATATATGCTGGCCGGATTATTAACCGGGTTCTGCTGTGAAAATCCATTATCATTCATTTGGAAAAGCACATTCACGAGTGAGTTATTCTGCGAGCCATCAAGGTTAAATGAGGAAGAGAAGCACAACTCGGTCAACGTGGCGGCCGCGTTATTGCTCATCCATACCGTCTGTATCGAGGGCGCCAGAACATTGGAGGTATAGGTTACTGTTCCAGAGACGGAGTTGTAACTAATGTTCCCGGTGATGTAAGTGCCATTGGTGGCGGGGTAGAACAGGAAGACAGATGTGTATCCCAATAGATTTCCACTGCCATTGTAGAGGCCGCTCGAATAGTTGGGCGTCATCCCCTGGTTGGCGCTCATGCTGCGCAAGCAGGAGGTGATGTTGGCCTGCAAAGTGTAAGCTTGTTCTTCGACAGTCATGTCGGCGAATCCACAGCGTTGCTCCGTGGCGGTTTGGCACAGCAGCAGAAGCACAGTTCCAGCCAGGACGCTGCCCACAGCGGTGGCCACCAGCAGTTCCACCAGAGTGAAGGCTCGCCGGGAAATTTGGGTGCCAATGTTGCCTGAGGATGTTTTCATAGCGTCGGCACATTCACTGTCCTCAGGACATCAACCTGAACTTCCAGCCGTCCGCCGGCGGCCAGTGGAGCGTCCCAATCCATTTTGACGTTGATCTCAATGTCATGCGGTGTTCCTCCCGCATTATTTTGCGTCAAGGTCACCTGCATCATCGGATTGCGATTGGACAACCACAGCAGATCGGGATAGAAAGTTTGAAAGGCGGTCGTGTTGAGCGAAACCCAGGAACTGTTGGCCGGTATGGTGATTAAAGACGCTCCATTAACACCATTGTAAATTGAATTGATGGGCAATCCCGGGGCCACAGATGTGAAGGGCAGCGCCTTGATGTTCTCGACATATTTCGTCAGAAAATCCATTGCGATCGCCTGTTCCTTTGCTTTCCTGCTGCAAACCTGGTTTGTGACGATCGCCGACATGGAGGCGGCAACGAGGATCCCCATCAGTCCCACGGAAACCACGGCTTCAACAAGGGTAAACGCCGCGACCCCGCTTCTTTTGCGGGATCCATTGCCGGCTCGTCCCCATCCCCGCCTCAATAAAGCGAAGGGAGCCTTCGTCGTTTCATGTTTTAGTCCCGACAATCTCATCTGTTTTTCCTATTGGCCATTTGTGGCTGTCAACCGTCATCGTTTTCGAGCACTTGCGCTAACGTGTTATCGGCAGAACGGCGGATTCGGTTAACCGTTTCCCGGACTTTAATCATTTTGCCACACTGCTGTCTGGATATTAGTGGTTGAATACCAATTGGTTGCATGAACTGCCTTGCAAAATCACCGTGGCGACGGTGGACAAATAACCTTCTATGGCCTCGTTGACGGAATCCTTGCCGGCCTTGCTGATGGCCGCGCAATATCCTGAGACACTTTCCAGCAACGAAAGACGCTTCTCGGTGGACTGGCGGAATGCTTCAAGGTGCTGTAGAGCGGCCAAAGCAGCATCGGCGTGGCTTGCGGTGAGGGCCGATGCTGGCGAACCTTCATGCAGTTGCTTCGCCAGCTTTTCTCCTGCCGTCTTGGCCTCGGAATAGGTGGGGTAGGACTTGAACAGGCTTTGGCGTTTCCCGGCCACGGTAGCCCGCCAATAAAGCCGCCAGCCGTCCTCATTGGCATAAATTCAGGCCCGCACTTGGCCCCGATACTTGATTTCGATGGGAAACTTCATGGCCTTGCTGCTGCCCTTGGATTCGGCTGAAATGTTTGCAAAAAGTTTGCAATTTTGCCCGGAATCTTCATTTTCCCCAGGTGAAATGGCTGTCCGACATGGATTCGAACCATGACAAAGGCCTCCAAAGGGCCTTGTGCTACCGTTACACCATCGGACAACGGCTCCTTAAACTACCGTGCCGAAATCGGTCTGTAAATGGGAAATGAAAGGACGAGGGCGCGCGCCGGCGGTTTCAGCCGTTTTCGGCTTCGCTCATCTTGACTACAGCCATCCAGCACTTGGGGCCGAATTCGGCCTTGAAGCCGTCCGCCAGATGTTCGGCGCTTCCCTTGGAATCCGCCAACGCGAACGTGGCCGAACCGCTGCCGGACATCAGCGCCGCCCAGGCGCCGTTCTTGCGCAGAAAGCGCTGGAATAGTTCCAGCAGCGGATACTTGCGCAAGGCGGGCGCTTCGAGCGAGTTGTAGAATTCCCGGCCGGCCCCGGCCCTGTCGCCGGCGCGCAACCTGGCGGTGAGGCTGGCGGCGCGGCCCGGCGGTCCATTTTGCGCTTCGGGAAACCGGTCCAGTTGCTGGTAGGCCCAAGACGTGGATATTCCAAAGCCGGGATGGATCAACAGGATATACGCCGACCGTAGCGCGGGGAAAAATTCCAGGGGCGTGAGAATCTCGCCCCGGCCGGTGGCCAGCGCCGGACGGTTCTGCAAGAAAAAAGGGACATCCGACCCCAATGCAACTGCCAGCTCGCGCAGAGTTGCCGCAGCCAGGGGACGGCCAAAAAGTTCGTTCAGGGCCAGCAATGTCGCGGCGGCGTTGCCGCTCCCGCCCCCCAAGCCGGCGGAGATGGGGATGCGCTTGTCCAGATGGATTCGGACCCCCTCATTGATCGCGGCCTGTTTGAGAAAGAGAGCCGCGGCGCGGAAGACCAGGTTTTTGGCGTTGACCGGCAGGATGGGGTCGCTGCAGGTGAGATGGATGTCACGACCGCTTCGGACAAAGCACAACTGGTCATGAAGGGCAACCGGATGCATCAGGGTTTCCACTTCATGGAAGCCGTCCGGGCGGCGGCCCAAAACGTTGAGGAGAAGATTGACTTTGCAGAATGAACTCTTCTCAAGCATCGGCGAAAGAAGCCTTCTCAAGCGTCCGCGGCAAAACCCGCGAGGCGTTGCCGGAACCGGACAGTGTCCGCGACTGCAAGGTTCCGGCCGTTTCCTCTTAGTTGTCGAAAATGCGGAAGCGGCTGCCCGGTATGTAGGGAGAGATGTCGCCTCCGGCAAAGCCCAGCGAAGCGTCCGGCGCCAGCATGGTCTCGGCTATTCGATCAGGCTTGTAACTGTCGGGATAGACGGGATCCGCGGGATGGAAAATGGGGCCGTAGTCGCCATTGGGGCCGTTGGGGATGGGAAAAGTCGCCACTTCATACACCCCGGCCCCAGTGCGGGCAATGCTGCGGTTGATGCCATGAATGAAGCCGGTGGTGATGCCGCCAAAACCTGGCGTATCAAATATGGCCGCCTGTTCCATCGACCGTTGCAGTTCGCCCATGCGGGCGAATTCAACCACGTTGTTGAGGCCGCGGCCCAGTTTTTGCTCCGGCCCCTCCCGGCCGACGCAGCCGCCCATTAAACTGGCCACAGTGACCAACGATAAAAATTGGAAAACCTTGGTACGCATATTTAAACTCTTCCCGCCACACTAAACCGGGCGGGCCGGCCTTGTCCAGTTTTTTTATTGCACCTTGATGGCGGCGTTTTTCGCCTCCCGCCGCTTGTCCTGGCGTTCCCAGTACCAGGCGATCCAGACCGCGATTTCGAAGAGGATTTGCAAGGCGACAGCCATGCAGATTTGTGTCAACACCTCTGGCGTGGTCAGAAGCGCCCCCAGAACCAGATTGCCGATAATCATGTAACGCCGCATGGCCTTGAGCTTGGCGTAATCCAGCAACCCGATCTTCACCAGGGCCAGCAAGACCACCGGCAGTTCAAAGCCCAGCCCCATTCCCAGCATGAATTTCACCTCGAAACTGAAAAATTCCTCCGCTTTCCAGTATTGCGACGAAATATGCATCACGAGGGAAAACTGCTCGGCAAATTTAAGCGCCGGCGGCATGACCACGAAATAGGCAAAGGCCGCCCCGCCAAGGAACAATCCCACCCCAAACCAAAAGGCGCGGAAGAAATATTTCTTTTCGATCTTCTTCAACGCCGGCATGACGAATTGACCGGCAAAAAAAAGCACAAAGGGCGATGCCAGAAACAATCCGCCAAAAAATGCCAGGTGCACCGCCGAGAGAAACGAGGCCGCCGGACTCATGTAAATCAGTTGCGGCCCGCTCGTGACCACGTCCGCATCCTCCGGGCTCATGCGCATGGCCAGAAACGTGTTGGTTCCCACCGTCACCGGCTCCAGTTGCATGGTGACGCGGCGATTGGTGCCCAGATCAAGGGACCCGATTCGGTTGTTTGTCAGCTCGACGGATTGCAGCACGTTGGATCCCAGGCGCACCTGCACAATGGTGTTCGTGTTTTCCGGCATGAAAATGATATGCCGGCGCTGGGCGCGTTGCAGCGGCCAGGTGAGAATGCTGACAAGCTGGGGCACGGCGAAAAGACAGACCATCATGCCCAGCATTGTGGCCGCGGCGCTCTTGATAATGGTCCAACGCAGATCCTCGAGATGCTCGAGGAACGATTTTACCGCGCCCTCTTCGCCATCTTCTGTCTCCGGCTCAATTTCCTCGCTCGGTTCGGCCATGATCCAAAGTGGCGAACCCGATCAAGCCTTGGGCACCGAGGAAGGCGGATTGGCGGAGGCAGTTTGGGGCGGGGCGGATGCTTTGGCGGGCGGAGCGGCTGGCGGCGGCGTTGTCTCCTGATTCATTGCGTTCTGAAATTCATTCGTCACGTCGCTCGACGCCTTCTTGAATTCCTTGATCCCCTGGCCCAATCCTTTGGCGAATTCCGGAATTTTCTTCGCCCCGAACAGAACCAGGATGGCGAGAAAAATCACCAATAATTCAGTGCCGCCAAAGAAACCGGCAAAAAGACCCACTCCCCGGGCGCTTCCCACTGCGGGTAATGCTAATGCTATGTTCATATCAAATGTTCTCCTCCCACGATTCCTTCATCTAAACTACACCGCCCGGCGCCGTTAGTAAAGGCTCAAAACGGCGCCGCCCGCTCCCCTAACAACCCGGCTACTTCTTCGGCGTGATGAGCACGAGGTCCCCGCGGCGGTTCTTCGCCCAGGCGGCTTCGTTGTGGCCGCTTTCGACGGGCTTGGAGAAGCCGTAACTGATGGTCCCAATGCGTTGCGGGTCCACTCCCAGGTTGGCCAGGTACTCCCGCACGGAGAGGGCGCGCCGCTCCCCCAAGGCCAGGTTATACTTTTCCGTTCCGCGCTCGTCGCAGTTGCCTTCGACTCTCAGGGCATCGCTGGTGTTGTTCTTGAAATAATTGGCCACGTCCTGGAGCTTGCCCTCTTCGCTCGGCTTGATGGCCGATTTGTCGAACTCGAAATATACGGTGTCGGCCTTGAACTTGTCGCGGTCTTCATCGTGCGGGCCGTTGATCAGCTCGTTATATTTGCCGTTGGCGTTAAGGCCAATTCCCTCGGGGGTGCGTTCCGTCGTGACCGGCATTTCCGGGTTGACTGCCGCGCCGGAGCCAATCCCCCCGGTTTGGGTTTGCGGCTGGGGAGGCGCTTCCATGCCTGGGATAGGCGTGAGGGAGGCGGGTTTGCGGTGACAGCCGGCGGCCAGCAAGGCCGCCCCTAGGATGAATATGCCGAATACATTTAAATTTTTCATTTTTCTTCTCCGTTGCCCAAGGAGCCATTCGTCACCGTGCCCATGAAGGTTCCGAACAGCTCCCCGAAATCTGTCTCACATCTTTGACGTGTTTGGTCGGAACGTCAAGCAGACATAATACTTTCTTGCCACTTCTTCGCTGGGTGAAGATGAGCGTGCGGGAATTGGGCGCCCAGCACGGGTCTTCGCCAGCAACCAATCTTTCTGCCTCGCCCCCGCCGGCCGGCACGACACAAATGCTGAAATTGCCGCTGCCGGCGGTGAACGCAATCTTGCCGCCGTCGGGCGACCAGTCCGGGGCCGTCTGGTTCCCGTACACGCCGCTGACATGCAGCGGGACCGGGCTCCCGCCGTCGGCGCTGATCTTCTGCAGAACGGCGCGGCCGCTGCGGCAGACAAAACAAATCTCCCGGCTGTCAGCCGACCAGCAAGGGCTGGAGTCCTCGTCGCGGGTATGGGTCAATTGTTTAAGGTGGCCGCCGTCGCTGTCGCAGACATACAAGTTGGGGCTGCCGCCTTTGCTGAGGATCAGGGCCGCCTTCCGGCCGTCGGGCGAGACTTCCGCGCTGCAATTCAAGCCGGGATAGCCGGCAAAGAGGCGGCGCGCGCCGGTGGCCAGGCTGTGTTCGAAGATTTGCACCGAGTTGCGGGTCATCCACGATGTGTAAAGCAACGCCCGCCCACCCGGAAACCAGGAGGGCGCTTCCACCAGCGCGTTGTCGTGTGTCAAGACGACCAGGTTGTATCCATCGTAATCGGACATGCCAACTTCCGTCGAGCCGCCCCGCGACAGGCGGAAGGCGATCTTGGTCTGAAAGATGGGGGAAGTCTGGCGCAATTCCCTGGCAATGTCATTGGCGAAGGCATGGGCCTGGGAGCGGGCGCTGCCGCCGACGTAGGCCCGGAGAAAAATGGGCCGCGCCACGCCGGCTTGGGTCAGGCTGCCTTCCACCTGCCCGTCATTCTTGCCGCTGATGATGTATTCGGCCGGATCGCTGGCTTCAATGCCCAGCACCGAAAGGTCAAATCTCAAGACCGATTCCACTTCCCCCGTAAAACCGGTGATGGAGACAGGGATCAGGTGGGTGGTTTGTTTGGTGATTTCAATGACTGGCTGCGCCCCGGCCTGGAAGGACAGGGCGGCCAGCAGGGTTGCGGCAAGGAGTGTGCGGTTGGGTGTTTTCATCCGGAGGCTTCTTTGGCGGTCAAATTAAAGCGGATTATGAAAGTGCGTTGCTCGTCGCGGGCGGTGGCGGGGAACGGCGGCAGCTTGGTCACCGCGCGCAACACTTTGCCAACGGACTTGTCCAGCGCCGCTTCGCCGGATTTGTTGATGATGTCGGCGGAGAGGATCGTGCCGTCGCGCGCCACGACGATCTTGGCATCCGCGGCGGCCAGCTTGTTCGCAACGCTGTCCGGCGTCATCCAGGCATGGTAATAGACATTGTAAATGACAGTTTCGTAGCCGGCGAAAGCTTCCCCGCCGCCCTGGCCCGGCATGTCCACCACCGTTCCTTGCGCCCCGCTGCTCTTCACGCCCGTAGCCAGGGCGTCCAGGGACGCGGCAATCTGCTGGCGAATGCGCCTGGCTTGGGCGCTGGCCGAGGACTCCGCCGACTCGGATGGCGATGGCCTGGCCTTCGTCTTCGCCTGGTGGGCAGCGGGCGTGGCCGGCGTGAAGTCAGGGTGAATCTCATGGGTCTTGCGGGCCGGCTTGGTCTCGACTGCCTCCTCAGGCGCGGGCTGCGGCGTTGGTTCTCTTTCGATTTCGCGCGGTTTGGGACGCTCCAACGCTTCCGCGGCGCGCGGTGGGGCGACGGGCTGCGGCAATTGGACCACGGGCGCGGCGGGCGACGGTTGCGCTTGCAGCGCGGCGGGCGGTGGCGGCTGCGGCGCGGCGACGGGTTCAGGACTGCCGCCACCGGCGCCCGCTTCGTCCAGGATGCGGGCCGGGATCATGGTCATGATGGGGATGTTCACCGTGGACGGCTTCGCGCGAAAGGCGGAGCCGCACACCAAAATGGCCCCCAGCAGCCCGTGCATGCCGGCGGAAAACAGGAAGCACTTTTTTTGCAGGCGCGTCATGGGTGTTCGGTGGCGGGGGCGGTCTTGGCCGAGAATTGGGTGATGTGATTGCGCAAGCAGGCGTCAAACACGGCAATCACATAGTCCCACGGGGTGCGTTTGTCGGCCCGGATATCGACGATCAATTTGTGGTTCTGCTGATAAGCCACGGACAAATCCGTCTCAAGCTGGCGCAGCGGGACGCGCCGTCCCTGGTAGAGATATTCGCCGCGCGGCGTGATCTCGACCAGGCGGATGTTGCGGCGGTCGATGCTTCGCGTGTCCGGCCGGCCGACGTTCTGCGGGAGTTGCAAATCGATGTTCTGCTCCAGCAACGGCCGGGTGATGACGAAGATGATGAGCAACACGAAGGCCAGGTCGAGCAGGGGCGTGATGTTGATTTCGCTCAACGTCACCAGGGGATTGCGTTGGGAGAACCGTCTCATTCTTCCTTCAAGTATTCCGTTTCCATCTTGGAAACCAGGTCCTGCGCAAAATTGTCCAGCTCGACCGTCCGGACGCGCAAGGTATGCACCAGAAAATTGTAGCCGAACATGGAAGGAATGGCCACCAGCAAACCGGCCACGGTGGTGATCAACGCCGCGGAAACGCCCGGCGCCATCGTCGCCAGGTCCGCTTTGCCCGCCTGCCCGACCATGGCAAAAGTGTCCATGACGCCCCAAACCGTGCCCAGCAATCCGATAAACGGCGCGCCGGGGGACACGGTGGCCAGCAGGATCAGGCCCGATTCCAATTTGAGGGCCTCGCGCGCCACCGCCCCTTCCAGGGTGCGCTTGATGTGTTCCATGCTCTTGAGCGTGATGAATTTTTTGCGCGCCTCGCCGCTTTCGGATTTGAGCCGGGCGTCCAACTCCAGGCAGCCCTCCTGGTACACGGCGAACATGGGGCAGCCCTCCACTTGGAGGCGGCGGTCAAAGATGCCCAGGACGTGCTCTTGGGCCTTGTATTCGGTCTCGAAATATTCGTTGAGCTGCCTGGCGCGGCGCATTTGCAGCGCCTTGGACACCATCATGTACCAGGCAAAGACGGAGGCAATGGCCAAAACGAAAATGATGGCCCGGCCCACGTCGGTGGCCCGGCTCCACACAAACTGCAATTGAGTCATTGCAAAAAAGCAAACGGGAACGCTCATCAAAAATCGCCGCCGCAGCCATGGGCTGCCGCGCCTGTCAGCGAAACGTGGAGGAGTGAAATGGTCAAGTATTTCACGTTTCGCCCAAAGTTCCGACCATCTGGAGGCCGAGTGTAGGCCAAAGCCGCCTTTTGGCAACGATATTCCGCAAAATCTTTTGCCGGCGGAGGGGACAGCGCCCGCCC